>Ga0209577_10003361_pt1 | contig 15076 bp, 10 predicted proteins | sample GraSoiAngelo_109_FD_185874 | JGI IMG/M metagenome (GOLD analysis project Ga0209577, IMG submission 185874) | Grasslands soil microbial communities from the Angelo Coastal Reserve, California, USA - 14_0903_12_20cm (SPAdes) (version 2) | ecosystem: Environmental > Terrestrial > Soil > Grasslands...
TTTCCTTCTCACATAGATAGCTAGCGTAGTACGTGACCTATCTCTAGATTGCCTCTTGCTACATTTTACTTTAGTTTACCGATACTTTACTCATAATAAGAGTACGATCTTGTGCCTCGGCTTAAGATTGCTTCATTCTAAGAGTATGATCTTGACTTTTTTTCCAATCCAGCTACCAGGTAGATAAATCCTGCCAAGGTTGTCAGAATTCCTGCCAACGGGTTTGACGAGTTTGGTCACCACCTGCTGCTTCTGTCTAAGCATGATTCCTCGTATCTTCCTAGGTATCCTCCCCTTGCCCTTTTTCATTTTTCTCTCCTGTGGTCGTAAACGATTCACCAATTCTTTTCTATTGTCTGACCATAGTTATTAAGATTATAAAAACATGTGCTCCTTAGCCCCCTCTTGATTAGTCTGAACTGCACGCATTCCTAAAATGATAAGCCTTGGGCTTAAGGTCGACAAATCTAATAAAATAATGAATTGCTGCCATGACATGAAGGAAGAAGACTTTTGGCTTCTCATATCAAAGGACAAGGGGATTTATGCTTACAACTATGAGTACGGTCACCTGGACTTTCCTGAACCACTCAAGTATTGTCCATGGTGTGGTACCAAGATCGAAATTATTCCAAAGGAGTAGAGAGGTCGATATCTAGTCAAAATGACATCGAGATTTTTGTACTTTTAAGACCCGGATAGGGACTAGCAATCGCGAGTGGGTCTCGTCTTGTCAGAGAAAATTGTTTCTTTTGCTCCGATTAAATATGGTAGATCTGACATACAGCTAATGGAAAAATGGAAATAGCAGCATGAACTTCACTACTCTTTGCTATTCTAGTAATAATAATGGGAATAGTATTTACAAGAAACCTAATGGATTTATCACGCAAGATGCATGTAGTAGAAGAAGGAATCTACCAAGCATACTTTATTGTGTTATAAGGAGTATTGCAATATAAGTAGCAAGGAGAGGGGAATCATTGCTAAATTCATTTCAATGGATTTCAAAAGATGGGAAGTTACTATTAACCGCACGAATACTTAGAACATTTGCTTATGGGTTTCTAAGTATTATTATCTCAATTTATCTAAAATTAATAGGATTTGATGGATTTTTAATTGGTCTAATACTCACTTCTACACTAATAAATAGCATAATTTTTACTCTCGTAGCAAGCTTTTATGCAGATAGAATAGGCAGAAGGAAAATGCTAATTATATATGCTCTACTGATGGCTATTTCAGGCGTCATATTTTTTGTCACATCTAATTATATTGCCTTAATTGTAGCCGGCTTAATAGGAACAATTAACGTTACTGGAACTGAAACCGGGGCATTTCTTTCTATAGAACAAGCCGTGCTGCCTCAAACACTAAAGGATACAAAGAAAAGAAATACGCTCTTTGCCTTTTACAATATGGTCGGGACATTTGCGATGTCGGCAGGCGTTCTAGTTTCTGGTCTACCAGGAATTATTCAACATCAATTCGGGCTAAGTGAGATTAGATCTATCAGTCCACTCTTTCTTCTATATAGCATTTTAGGAGTAGCTGTTTTAGCTACTTACCTCTTACTATCTAAGAAAGTTGAATTAAAAGGAAAAGCGGATAAGGAAGCAAAAGCACAAGTACAAGTCCAGGGAAGTGATTTAGAAAGCGGTGAAAAGAAGAAACCAAGAATACTAAAACCTTTAACGCAAACTCTATCACCCACATCAAAAAAAATTGTAGGTAAATTATCCGGTCTTTTTGCTATTGATTCTTTCGGTGGTGGCTTTGTTATACAGAGTATAGTATCACTTTGGTTTTTTACAAAATTTGGAGCAGATTTGACTTTATTATCTTATATATTCTCGATTGCGGGAGTTCTTACTGCATTTTCGTTTCTTGCGTCAGCTAAAATTGCAGATAGAATAGGTTTGATTAATACAATGGTCTTCACCCATATACCCTCGAACATTCTATTAATACTTGTTGCATTTTCTCCTACTCTTCCAATAGCCGTAGCGTTCTATCTCGCCAGAATGGCTTTATCACAAATGGATGTCCCTACAAGGCAATCATATATTGTTGCAGTTGTCAAGGAGGATGAAAGGACTGCAGCAGCGGGAATAACGAACATCTCTAGGAATATCACCCAAGCTATATCTCCGTCCATAGCTGGTTCAATATTGCAATCTGTATCACTATTGTTTGCGCCATTTCTATTAGGAGGATTACTAAAAATTATTTACGACATAGCATTATTCTTTAGTTTCAAAAATACTAAGCCATCTGATGAAAAGAAATAATTGTGGATAGTTCTTTGCTGATTTATACTTGAATTCTAATTATTTAAAATAAGTAGTATTATCATAGTAGGTGAGTAATCAATACCAAACTAGATTAGCTTACATAACTTATTGAATATTATGCTCTTCTTACAACGATAATTAAGGCGCGTATATATCTAAATTCATAAGTAACCGGTATACTATACTTCCTGTAGGTGAATAACCATATGATTGGTACAGCAGATTCTTTGGCGGAGCAAGAAGAGGTCTGTGAGGAGGATTCTTTGACGATATGTTCAGGGGATTTGATCAAATAAGGCGGCAGATGGAAAGAGAATTTGAAGATATGGAAAAAAGAATACCCAAAGACTTGGTAAGAGAATATAATACACCACAAGGCGGAAAGGTAAGAGAGGTAGGCCCAATAGTCTATGGATATTCAATGACTATAGGACCTGATGGTAAACCAAAAGTAAGGGAATTTGGAAATGTTAGAGTACCTGGTATTAGCGGCAAAGGCTATGCTGCTGGACCTCAAATAACGGCTGAACGGGAACCGTTGGCTGATGTTATGACTTCAGATAAAGAAGTAAAAGTCGTAATAGAAATGCCCGGTGTCAATAAAGAGAGCATCAAGGTAAATGTTCATGACAATTCGTTAGAGGTAACATCTAACGACCCGCAGAGAAAATATCGTGAAGTTATTGATTTGCCTCCTGAAGCAGATCTTGAAACAGCCAGGTCTAATTACAAAAATGGAATAGTAGAAGTAGTATTTAAGAAAAAGGGACAAACAAAACCTAAAGGTAAGGAAATAAAAGTAGAATAAAAATTTTTGGCTAATAAGAGCAAATACAATGTAACCGGAATCAGGTAGAAAAGATGTAGAGATGAATATTGTTCCACATGTAATCTGAAATTTACGAAACAAATTCTACGAGCGTCCGCTAATTATAACAAAAATGCTCATAACATATTCAATCAATCCAGAAAAACAATTCGGACGGAGGTAGGCCTCCAAGAAAGATAGTTCGTTAACAGCTCGAAGATTGAAAGTCTTATTAATGAAGTTATTCAAACGGTTAGTGGCTTCTGCTTCTACCATTGTCCCAATTCTTTAGAAACATTTACTTTCGGTTGTGGATATTTTAACTTCATTCTATCTAATGTATTGACGATGGTTTGGGCGACCGCCCAATTACGGAACCACTTTAAATTTGCAGGGATAACATACCACGGTGCCCATCGGGTGCTACACCTACTCAGAGCGTCTTCATAAGATTCCATATACTTATCCCAATATTTCTTGGCAAGAAGATCACTTTCAGATATCTTCCAACGTTTTTTTGGATCCTGTAATCTCTCTTTAATTCTTTTTTTCTGTTCATCTTTGCTAATATTCAAAAAGAATTTTAGTATTGTTACATGATTCTCTGATAAGTATCTTTCAAAATCATTGATTTGTCTATATCTTGGACTTAACTCATTCTTGGGAACTAGATTACGAACAAGAACTTCAATAACGTCTTCGTAATGAGAGCGATTAAAAATAGCTATTTGACCTTTTGAAGGAACTGCCATATGAACACGCCAAAGATAATCGTGCGAAAGCTCTTCTTCAGTTGGAACTTTAAATGACTTTACATAGCAACTTTGAGGGTTTAATGCTCCCATTACATGACGAATTGTTCCATCCTTGCCCGAAGCATCAACTCCTTGAAGTATAATCACGAGAGATTGGCTCTTGGCTGCAAAAAGCTTGTATTGTAACTCGGACATTTGACTAGTAAAATGAGCCAACTCACTCTCAACATCTTCTTTTCTTTTGCCTGCATCATAGTCAGGGTCCCAATCCTTTAACTTCAACTTTTTTGTGATTTTTTCTGGCTCTATGAGCAATTTCTGATTCAATTTCATCGGTATTCTTAGTCATCCGTATCTCCGATTTAAATTGCGAGATATCTCTTGCAAGATACAGCGACAGAAAAACGCTTTGTTAAATTGCTAGTTCGCTGCTGCTGCTTCCGGTGGAATGGAGGTTGCTAGGTTCAGGTTTCCTAATTCAAAAAATATGCTAGCGGTGAATACTAGCATATGTTGAATCGAATGCATCGGTGATTTGTTAGTGCGAGGAAGATAGAACGCTTTACCAAAAGGACCACAACGATTTCGATTACTGCCATGATGAACCTTATGGTTGCACACGCTATTCGTAAGCCTGAACTTGAGTGTGCGGTCCAATGTTATTTTGTGGCACAGCATCGGTTTTTCTGATCTGTTCGTTGTACTCCTTCTTCGCAATCAGTTTAAGCGTAATTCTTTTGTTTTTCTTTCGATTTTAACTCCACATTCTTCAGGGACGTCTTCACTCTAAGTTGACAAGATGATGAAACGGTGGTCAGAAAGCAGGAAGAAGACGAATTAGCCAAGTTGTGTGCTTGACACTTATCATTAGATCGATTAGTGTCACCCTGAGATTTTATTGCGATTTGAGAATTCAACAATCACTCCGGTTACTGGATTATAATCAAATGAATAAGCGTCATTTGCAGAAATTGGTATCCATTCTATTGCATTTTCTTTGCATAGAGGACATTGAACAACGATAAAACTAGTTCCCAAGTTAAGATAGGATGCACACCAGAAGCATGAATTACACAATAAGAAATCTATTTTTTTGATTGGTGAAGTGATCCTACCGTCATGTAGAATATTACTTTTTGGAACAGGATGATAAATTGTCTCGGCAGAAGACATTAAGCGATAAGCGCTTTCGTACTATAAATCTATCCCGCGAGTTTTGTCTTAACACTAAAGTATTAATTATTTGACAATATTCGCTTCACTGCACCGCTGACGAGAGTTACTCCTCGTCTGCGCTACACTGAGCACATTAGGTAATCCGAGGTAATAGCCTGTAGGGAACTGGTGATTAAGTCTCAGAAACAATTTTGGTAACCTATCGAAGTCTGCGATAGAAAGCGTTTCTCCTGTATAAACGTCTGTACAACCTTACCAGTGCCCAAAACTCCTTTTTCACAAGATTGTTTGTTGTTCTGTTCTGTGGCATCCTGTAACCTAAAGCAAAGGAATATCATAACCACTTTAGCTATTATTAATCAACCTCGGGTGAGCAGCGATATCTAAAAAGGGCCTTTTACGAAGTATTTTAAGTCGTTATGACCTAAAACCGTAATTCGTGAGGCTTTCAGCATAACATTATCATAATCTTAGAACCATCGAACCTTAATGTTACCAATTCGACTTACCTGGGTTCATATATATTAGTGTATGATTCAACTAGAATCAAAGGAAATGAATTGGTGATATTATAATGCGATGTAAAAGCTGTAACACAACATTACATTATCACACTGCTGGCATGACATGCCGTAACTGCGGGCTTAGCGTTGATCATGAATTGTTACTACAGGAGAAATGTGTTTCATGTGAGCACCTACTAGAAGAGTCTGAAAAGACAACAGGCATTTGTATTTTCTGTCAATACGATATAGTGAAAGGCAGTAAATAAAATTTCAAACAAAATAAAATCATTAATTGGAAGTGAAGTGAGTTGTATATATGAATAACAAATCGTAAGAATGATTAAAATGGTAGTAGAGTAGGAATTATCGGATGGCTATTCATTGGAAAAGATTGGTCAGGCGTAAAAACAACCCAATCTTGCAAGTACTATGCAGAAAGTGAAACTTAGAAGAAAATACATCAAACTATCATTAGCTGCCCGGCATCTTACAAGGATAATCTCTACAATTAGAGAGGGACATTCTATTCTGGACAATCGCTGCATATATTACAAACCACTTATAACAATGATATCAGAATCAGTGCTGCGATCTATTTTAGACCTGACAACGAATATGATTTGAAGAGATCATGTACTAGTAAGAGACGCACTCCAAGCAAGATATAATAGAATCATGTTATCCAGCCAAAAGAACATTCTCACTAACGGAATTTGAAACCTTTTTTGAACTACGGCGTTATCTGAAATTTTAAAGGAATGTTTTTGGCTACCTTGGAACAAAATAATCATGCATCGTGGTAACGTACACGGTTCCAAGTAGCCTGATGATCTGAGCGGCAAAGATGAAGAATTAAACCAACTTTACGTTACACGGAGGTGTTTATAGGTGAGACAGTTGTAACTAATGATGATGAATAATGGCAAGAGTTGGACTGAGATGAAAATTAGATGGACAAGAAGTTAACAGCATTAAGACCCTTTACTAAACGCAAAGGCAAACCAAAGTTCTGTGCACATTGCGGTAGTGTAGCTACTCAAGAAGCCTTGTTCGAGGTAGATGAGGGCGTCACCCTGATAGAAAGATACTGCGATATATGTGTAAAGAAAGTAGAGTGATGCAACTAAACACCCTGTTTATAAGCACTTGTAATTATTCCAGTAAACCACCCGCTATATCATATAAAGTAATTTGCTGCAAGTCAGTAAAGTTTTAGATTCATTCGCTATCTACGTCTATATTCTTATGTTTTGTCTGCCTTTCCTACCGGCCGGGAGGCTAAGGATTTCGAGGCGATAAACATAATTTGTCATTCAAGTGCTGTTAATAGGTATAACGGATTTTCCTTTTTCATAATTTTACCTCATGTAATTCTATAATTCCTATAGAGTTAGAGGCAAAACAGGGATATATTGATCATACGTTGAGTCTACACTAAAATTCATAGAATGGCGCTGTAGCTTACCGCCAGTAACTCATAGAGACCTTCATGCAAATAATCTCCTGAATGCTTTTGACCTTAGTCAGAACGCCCTCAATCCTCCACATATTGTTCCTCTCACTACAGCAGAATTTGCTGCAATTCTCCTGCACATAAATTTGGCAAGAACTGTCGATTGAATATACAGGCAAAGGAATCACATAGTTGTCGAGACCTATGTGTTTTAATCACTGGATCAAATAATCCTTTGGAGGCACACGCCTCAGATATTTATAAACCCATTAATAAAACCATTAATAATCATTATTTAGGTTTGGAATTTGGCTAGATCATCGGTTGCACTTAAAAAATGGTTACCGTTAAGCATAGTAGGAGCAGCGATTTCCTTAATTACTGCATTATTACTAAATGTACCTCTGGGAAAAACGATAGTAGCAATTGCTCTTACCGGAGTCTTGATATTCAGTGGATTTCTTCTGAGATCGTTTGGAAAGGGAAAGGGAGAAGGAGAAGAGGAATTTAGGAATGAAAAGGATGCAAAATAAGGCAGGATAATAAGGGTGCAACCTACCCTGTGTATGTGTATATTAGCGAGATCCCGCTTAATACAAATATTATATCGTATATATTTAGCCAATTAGAAACATGAATATATATTGTCTTTAGACATAAAAAAACTATTTCAAACAGCACTATGGTTTTTGAGACGGAATGATTGGGATATGATCAATTATTATGATTTTTTGGCACCGTATTTTCTGCGTGCAACTGGAAATAATATGTTAAACTTTGGTTTTTGGACTGATAACACCCAAAATCCCACGGAAGCACAAAATGAATTATGTAGATTAGTTGGAAAGTTTGCTGAATTGGATTTGGCAAAGAATTTAGTAGACGTAGGAAGCGGATTCTCGGATCCAGCAATGCTTTGGAAATTAGCCTATACTCCATTAAATATTATCTGTGTAAATATCAATTTTCTGCAACAGAAGGTGGCTTCAGAGTTGATGAGGCAGAGAGCAAATAATAATAATAATAATAATAATATTGTAAATTATAAAATCTCTGCACGATCATTACTATCAGCATCTTTTATTGCCAATACCATTACTAATGCCACCGAGATTATGCCGCTGGTGAATGCTACGGCCAAAATCCTCCCATTTCGAGATAAATGCATGGATAGAATAATTGCTTTAGAATCTGCGCAGCATTTTAAACCATTGGTTCAATTTATACAAGAATCAAGGAGAATTTTGGAGTATGATGGCCTACTTGTTATAGCCATACCCGTTATGAAACTACCTAAATGCAATTCACTATTAACTCCAACCATGCTAGAGTTCATGAAACTTGGAATCCTCTCATATTTGTGGGCGTCGGAACACTATGAATTGAAAAATATAGAATCGATGATTAATAATGTAGGATTTGATATTATTGATATTCAATGGATAGGATCTCACGTGTACGAGCCCTTGGCAAACTACTACATGCAAAACAGAAGTGTGATAAAAAACATACTGTTGAAAGACGAGAACTCATCGCTATTATCATCTTATTTTCTTAATATCTCTTATGACTTATTTGAAAAAATTGTCTATAAATCAGCATTGAAAATGAAAGTAGCCTATCAAGAAGGTATCATCGATTATGTTCTCATAAAGGCAAGGTCAGTATAGAATAATGCTTATTTTCACTAGGACAATAATGCCCAAGGAACAACGATCCTTAACTAATTATCTTTCGAATATCGATGTAAATATTACTTGCGAACTAATTGCGTTTGACCAAATTCGATGGTACTAGACAGTAACCTTAGTGCTACCAAGTAAGTAAGAAATAACCACTAGATTTAATTACAATATATACGAATCATAAACTGGGAAAGAAAATTGAGTATCAATAATAACAAGCAGTTCATCCTTAACCAACTATTATGGATTGGAATATCATTTGGTATAAGCTTGGCCATTTCACTACTATTACCGTTCCCAGTCTCTCTAGTTGCAATATTTGGAGTATTCATTTTGCTAAATATATATATGAGGAGGATAATGATGAGAAGAATGAGTGGTCCTGGAGCAACAGGAAAATTCGGCTCAATGTCTTCGATGTTTAGTAGCAATGACAGTTCGGCATTGAAGTATTATTGTATAGGATGCGGGACACAACATAAGGAAATTGCCTGTCCCAGTTGTGGTTCGAAGATGAAAAAGGTGGGATTTTAATTAAATCTTGAATAAGAAACGGTTTGTCCTTTCTATAACGACACCATAGTCACTGGCTTGCTATTCAATCCGTAGACGGTTCCTCTCATTAGCCGTCTAGTTGCAATTCACAATCGGTCCATAGACTCTATCTCATCTTACTGTCTCATTGATTCTTGAAACCATAAAAATATTAGATATGGTTTCGTAAAAGGCGGTTATATGTGATCGAAATGAAAGTAACTGCGGTTGTTTTGTTGTGTAGTACAATTGTCTAAATATCATGTTATTCCAAGAGCAGATGGTTTGGCAGACCTTGTAGCATCTATTAGAGAAGCGTACCTAATACTATATTATATTCACTGTTTCTTTCATACTGTTACGCTTTTGGTGAGTAGGAATCACAGGAAAAAAACAAATTTGTCCTCTGATGTCAAAAGAGATAATACAGAATCGGTTTACGACGAATTTCTATCAACAGAATTATCCACGGAAGATGAAGCATAAGAGTCACAGCATAAACAAAACCTCAATGAAACAAGGGCAAGCTACTTATCGGAAATCTTACCTTTTGAAAGTCTTTCAAACATGAAAAGAAAAATACGTGATCATTAAAGAGCGACTAATATTGACCAAACCCACTTAACTAACGATTATATATTTGAAAGTAACAAAAGACAAAACACAATTAGTATGAAAAATGTGTCTGTTCATAGATCTTCCATTATTCTCATAATAAGCATTGGATGTGGCTTGATATTTTCAACAATTATCATAAGTGCAATAATCATCCCCTCGTACGCAGTATCACCAATGACAACAAAAAATATTACTACTGCTTTATTGCCTAATTTTAGATTTGCAGCTGCTGGTGATTGGGCCTGTAATTCTAATACGATAAGTACTGTGAAAAGCATCGTAAAAGCCAATCCAAATTTAGTATTAGGATTAGGTGATTATTATTATAGTGATTATCCTAACGAAAGCAGAAACCCCGATTGTTGGTTTAAAATCGTTAAACCGATAGACCAAAAAATGAGAATTGCTATGGGTAATCATGAGAACGAATCTCCATCACTTCTAAAGCTATTCATGAGCCATTTCAATCTTACAAATGAATACTACTCATTCAACTACCAAAATGTTCACTTTGTTGCACTATCAACAGAAATACCATTGGGTATTGGTTCAGAACAGTATAATTTTGTAAAGAGCGATCTTGCAAAAGCAGCATCGAGTCCAAACATTAATTGGATTATAGCCTTCTACCATAGAAAAGCATATTCTTCACCATCTATAGTACTACCATTTGCCACAGTAAGAGATACCTACCACCCATTATTTGATAAATATCATGTTGACCTTGTTCTGAATACAGATATGCACAATTACCAAAGATCTTATCCTATAAAATATAATAGCATTAATTCGACCAAACCAGTAATAATAAATACAGATACGAGTAACTACACTAATCCACAAGGAAGAATATATGTAATAGCAGGAACTGCAGGTGCTCATTTTTTCCCGTTATACGGAAAGGCTCCTTATGTAATCACTCAATATCTAGTACATGGCTTTCTAGATGTAACTATAACGAATAGTGGGAGAACTCTTAGTGCAAAGTTCTATTCTAATGATGGATCTGTCAAAGATCAATTCACAATCCAGAAGTAAGCTCAGATTGGATTCTCTCCAACTGCGAACCACTGCAGAGTTGTGGTTAATGGAAGTTAAAGTCTAGAACTCAAAAGGAAGTTAAAGTTGTGACAGAATACCTAGAATAAGTAAGGCCTGAACTTTTATTATATATCAGGCTATTTCCATGTATTCAACAAGTGCACTATGAAATTCATAGCCACTTATCAATTGTATATTGTCCTTGAGTAAAACAAACGTGATGGAAGGAGCAGAACTGAACCTTGATTTATTTGCTCTAACAATCAATGCAGTGTAGTTTTTATTCTGTTTTGGAATCCGAAGGTGATAGTGGAATGTTTTAGTGTTCTTTTTAAGTAAATTCAAACTCGTTTATCTTCTCAATCTTGTTCTCAGTTATCAAATATTGAAGTAAATCTACTTCTTGTGTATAATCTTTGTGTAACAGAACAAGAGCAGCAGGAAATATTATACCATATACAAACAGAAATTCTAATCTAAATTAAGAAAAAGAAAGGAAAAGAGTAGAGGATACAAGAAATTGAAATTAACCTTTAGAAATGCACCACATCATCTTTATCCACTCATTGAGAGCAAAGAATGTCCTGCATCTTCACTTAAGCTATTTGGATATCCTCTGATTGTAAGAAACATAATGATGGCTCAAAAGTTTATGAGTGTCGATACAATTTGTTTGCCTGATGAATTCTCCGATGCTTCGAGATTAATTCAAAATTATTTTCCGACGCTTAACCTAAAAGAATTCTGCGATGATAACCGTGGATTTGAAAAATATGCCACCACCATCAACGCACCTACCCCTCTTAATTATCATCTTGCTACACCGCTTCAAGGCCAACATAGCAATTTTGAGATACCTATAAACTCACTAATCCACAATTCTTGTTTGTCTATTAATAGTAACCAAAATAACGATAGTGGCAAAGATCTTGTCGTTGATGTTCTTACCTATCCCTGGGATTTTCTGAAAGCAGTCCAGGATGTTTTACACAATGAAATAACACATACTGTAATATCCCCAATGGCAACGGTTGCCAAATCAAGTATTATTAATGGACCATGCATAATAGAAGATGATGTCATAATAGATGATTTTTGCAAAATAATAGGTCCTCTCTATATTGGAAGTGGCAGTTTCATTGGCATGAGTTCCCTTATAAGAAAATCTATGTTGGGTATAAATACAAGAATTGGATTTAATTGTGAAGTTGCAAAGACATATTTTGAAGGTCATGACAGAATTGCACATCAAAATGTAATACTGGATAGCATAATTGGTAGAAATGTTTGGTTTGGTGGATATTCAGGAACAGCCAATGTATTACTTGATAGAAAAAACGTAAGATATCAAATTGATGACAACTTGGTAGATACCGGCACTGACCATTTTGGAGCAGTAATCGGTAATAATTGTACTATCGGGGCTTCCGTAATTATTCTACCAGGTAGACAAATTCAACCAAATGCAATAATTCAAGCTGGAACTATTGTTGGAAAGAAAACTACCTAATGGAAGAGGTTAGAGTTTTGATAATCCAAATTTTAAGTTAAGGTTAAATATATTCAATACTGAAGGATAACTTTACAGATATTAGGATATCCCCTTCAATAGTGCGAGTACGCACCCCCGGTCAAAATTATTTATATCAAATTACCAAACTCCTCTTCGAGTAGTCATACTACGCCACTAGCAAGAAATTGACTAAAGCTGTTTGTGGGGTAAAGTATGATCTGCTAAACGAATGAGGTATACTCTCTCACTCTTTCAATAGATATTTGGTTAAGCTTTCTTCTTCCTTTCTCCCCTTCCAGAATGTGCCTTCTTATCATGGACGCTTAACCTCTCTTTATCATCAAATTCCATAGCACAGTGCTTACACTTGGCAATAGTTTTGTTACCATTATCCTTTGCTTTCTCTTTTCTATTGAGGAAGAACATATCCAACGCTTACACCGATACCCATATTCAAAGCTTCATGAAACAGACATTACGTAGGGATAAGTGCAGTCCTCAACAATAATTTGAAACATCATGTCATAAATACAGTTAAATTCGTCGAATTTCGAAAATATTTTGAAACATTCTGAATACGCAGATTAGTCAATAACTCTAAGAATTTGGTAGCAAATCTAAATATTTGTTATATTAGACTCCAGTCGTAGTAGATCTATATATTTCCTAATATGCACAAACGTCTTACATTCAAAAGTACTTATCTTTAGCTGGTGTTGTTTTCATCATACTGGTAACATGTACTAATATACCTAAAAGGAAGGGAGAGACATATGAAGTTAAGACGTGAACACATTTTTGTTGGCCGTAATTGTTGCAACATTAATCATAATTGAAGTGTCGCCCTATCTATCACTTTTAAATTTGCATTTGCATTGCATTCGCATTGCATTCGCATTGGCAAACCAGCAGTACTAGATTAGCATTCCACAAGCCAAGATCTGGGCTGAGAATAATATCACGGGAAAGGGGCTACATTTAGCTTTAATATATCGAGACCAGACTTTAATAGTTCTTCCATCTTGAAGTGATTATATTAATACTATATTAATCAGATGGAAGAAATTCTGCCTCTACCAGGTTGAATTATTTGAATTTATCATGTAAATTGCCATCTACATTCATTATTTTGTAGATTATCATGAACTGTGTGGCGGCAGGCCCAGACCAAGGTAGACTTTTTTTCATTAGATGGGAATTCAATCGCTTAAATAACACTATCTCGTTATTATTCTTGAAGGATATGCCAGCAGCAAATGAATCTCCAACTAATTATCCAAATCCTTCGGATCGAAATAGTCAAGCTGCTGACACTGAGGAAGTATCTTTCATTAGATCGCAAGATTGTTGTGTTTGTTTTGTCGATATAGTCGATTCTACAAGGATTACTTCTAGTATTAATAATCCAGAAAAAGTTAGGAAATATTATGGGATTTTCCTTAACACGATGGCGGCAATAGCAAGAAACTTTGGAGCCAAAATAATAAAGAATGTTGGGGATTGTTTGATCTTCTATTATCCTAAAACATCAGATTCTTCTAACAAATCTTCCTTTAAAGATGTGATCGAAGGCTGTATAACGATGATAGAAGCTCGTGATACAATTAATGAAAAGTTGCATGAAGACGAATTACCCTCTCTTAGCTACAGAATTAGCGCTGATTATGGTAGAGTAGAGGTTGCTAGATCAACTACGTCTCAAGTCGATGACTTGTTCGGTCCGACTATGAATATGTGTGCAAAGATAAACTCAAAGGCAGCACCAAATGGGTTAGCGATAGGTGATCGCCTACATAAAGTTGTACAATCCTTCTCTTTGCTTTCTTCACTTGAAGAAGATTATTATCATTTCGAGGAGATAATAGGATCGGAAGACCAGCAAGGTGAATTTAACAAGTATCCTGTATTCTCTTTACACCGCAATGATAGGAGTACATTTAATCAGTCTGAGACGGAGCGGGATCGAAAACATACTCCAACTATATTGTTAGTAGACGACGAAGAAGACATTCTCTACACTTTCAAGACAGGCTTAGCTTCTGAAGGCTTTAATGTTGAAGCATTTGCAAATCCTATGGAAGCGCTGACACACTTTGCTATGGTAAATCCATCTCATTATGATTTGGCTATTTTAGATATAAGAATGCCTGGCCTCAACGGATTACAGTTATACTATAGATTGAAGGCAATTAATAGAAAAATCAAGATACTCTTTGTATCTGCTTTAGATGCTGTACCTGAGCTTATAAGTATATTACCTGATGTAAAGTCCACAGATGATATTATAAAAAAACCAGTTACAATTGGTAATTTTGTAAGTGCTGTAAACACAGCTCTTGCGTGAGTGGCGCACAGATACATCTTAAAGAGCTTTTAGACTTTAGTCAGCTAGAAGAGTGTTTGTCACTACTGCAGAAAAAAGGATGGTTGGTAGTTTTTATACGACCACAGATGATGGTAGTTTTTATAAGAAGGGATGATTGGTTAGATTGTGTTCTATTTTACTACTTTCGAAGAATTAGGTAAGTGGTTGAGATTGGGCTGAATTTACATCTCCCAACCAGCGAATTACCCAAGCAGGCATAACAAGTTCCGTTCGAACGGCCTTGTTATTTCCTCAGAGATGTATTTGCAAGGCAATTTGGAGCATTTTTATATATATTTTCGATCTCCTTCTTTAATGGATCTTG
>Ga0209577_10003363_pt1 | contig 15074 bp, 14 predicted proteins | sample GraSoiAngelo_109_FD_185874 | JGI IMG/M metagenome (GOLD analysis project Ga0209577, IMG submission 185874) | Grasslands soil microbial communities from the Angelo Coastal Reserve, California, USA - 14_0903_12_20cm (SPAdes) (version 2) | ecosystem: Environmental > Terrestrial > Soil > Grasslands...
GGTTGGCGGCGCACAGCTCGCGCGCCAGATACAGACCCAGGCCGGTCCCCTTGCTGTCGGTGGTGAAGAACGGCTCGAACAGCTGGCCCTGGCTCGACGGCGGCACTCCCGGGCCGTTGTCGATGACGCTCAATTCTACTCGACCGGCGAAACCGCCCAGCGCGACGCGCACGCTGCGCGGCTCGCTGCGCGCGTAGCGCACTGCGTTGCGCAGCAGGTTCCACATCACCTGGTGGAGGTGCTCGCGGTCGAACTCGATCCAGGCTTCGCGCGTGGCGCCAACGCTCAGGCGCGTGGCCGGCACCGACTCGTTGGCGACGAACTCGGCGATGAAGCCGGGCAGCCAGGCATCGAGGCGGATGCGCTCGGCCGAGATGCGGTCGCGGCGGTTGAGCTGCAGCACGTCGGCCACCAGCCGCTCGAGCCGCTGCGTGTTGTCGTGCACGATGCGGGTCAGGCGCTCGCGGTGGTCGTCTCGCTTCTCCTCGTCGAGAAGCTCGGCCGCATGGCTGATCGCGGCGAGCGGATTACGGATTTCGTGCGCGATGTTGGCGGTCAGCCTGCCGAGCGCGGCGAGCTTGAGCTGCTGCGCCTGCTCGCGCGTGCGCGTCATGTCCTCGATGAACACTACGCTGAACTGCTCATCGGTGCCCGTGTCGAGCAGCCGTAGCCGGATGTCGCGCCCGAGGAGGGCGAGGTCGGCGGGCCCGCCCGCCGCAGCGTCGCCCGAGCGCCAGGCACGCCAACGCCCGGCGAAGCCCGGAATCAGCTCGGCGATCCCCGCGCCGAGCGGCCTCTCGGCCGCGAGCAGGCGCTGCGCCTGCGGGTTGTGCTGCAGGACGCGGCCATCGCGGTCGAGCACCAGCACCCCGTCCTGCATGTCCTGGATCACCAACTGGTTGACGCGCATCTGCGTCGCCAGCGCCCGGCCGCGCTGGCGCGCCAGCGCCTCGTTGGCGGCGACACGCTGCGCCAGCCACACCGTGACCCCGACGGTGGCGAAGCAGCCCATCGCCAGCAGCCCGGGCTGGACGAAGCCCGCGCTCGGCACATCTTGCAGCAGCACCCAGTAGCCCTGCTCGAGGAGCAGCGCGATCGCGGCGAGCGCAGCATAGAGGAAACTCAGGCGCCGCGGCGCCACGATCGCCGCCCCGGTGAGCGAGATGAGCAGCATCACGCCGAGGCCGCTGCGGATGCCACCGCTCGCATACATCAGCAGCGTGATGGCGACGATGTCGGTGCAGGCGTGCAGCGTCAGCTGCAGGTTGAAGTGCTCGCGCCACCGCCTCAAGCCGGTGTGGAACACGATCCCGGCCACCATGTAGCCGACGGAAACCACGCGGAACAGATGCAGCGAGTGAGCGCCGAAATTCAGCGCATCGTCGTAGACCAGGCTGAGGGTGAAGAACAGCCCCGCCAGCGCAACCCGGTACAGGTTGAAGTAGCGCAGCGAGATCCAGAACGATTCTGGCGTGCGCTCCTCGGGCGCGAGGAACAGCTCCGGATAGCGCGCCGGAGCGAGCATCAGCGCTGCCCCGGCCCGAGCCGGGCGTGCTCCTCGCTGCAGTAGAGCCGCTCGCCCGCGGTGCGCGCCTCGCTGCGCGGCAGATGCACGCCGCAATGTGCGCAGCTCACCAGGTCGCCGTGCACCGGCGGCTTGCTGTCGACCTCCGGCCGCGGGCCGGAGCGCAACGCGCGCCGCAGCAGCCAGACGGCGACCACGACGAGCAGCACCAGCACGATCAGCTTGCCCATCGCGCGATTATCTACCGGGAGAAGAAAGGAGTGGCCGGGGTGACAGCAAGCCGTTGGTGTTCTCATTGCTGCCGCGCTGCCATGGGCTACGGGGATCGCAGAAGTAGACCTGCACTTTGGGGGCGACGGTGAAGGTCTCGTGATCGACCATCTCTTTGCCCCGATCTCGTGTCAACGACCGGCGCACCTCCACTAATTTGTGCTTGCTGAGCGCGCCGACCACGGTCGCAGTGTCCGTGCTCGGGACCTACTCCGAGGCGCATCTACAGGATCGCCTTGCGTCTAATGGGGACGCGTTGCCTCTATCAACGCCCCTACAAGGCCATACCTGCGCGCGCAGGAACGAAGCGCGCCTCCGGAGCACGTAGAACAGGTGCAAAACGCCGTTGCGGCCCGCTCGGAGCGAAAAGCAGGCGCTCCAGCGTTATGGCGTCGGGTATGCCCGCGCGGAACTTCGGAAGATTTAAGGCCTTGACGCTATTCGAGCAGTGGCGAATTGAAGCGCTGGTACGGGACGAGTTGCAGGCGCTGACGGGGGTCGAATCTCATGCCGAGGCGCGCAGGCAACTCCAATGCCCTTAAAACTGATGCTATAACCCCTTGCGTTGGCAGGTGTTTATCCCGACGTCCGGCGGCACCTGTATTTTTTAACAAGAGAACGTGAGGAAATAGTCATGGAAAAGCGTGGAAAATTAACGGGTTTGAAAGCTATTTAACAAGATAGTTGAGGTCTTTTCGGTACCATGCATTCGTCATGGAAAGGACTACAAGCTCGTAATGGAAAAGACTACAAAAGGCGCCCTAAAAGGCGTCCTGATAGCGCTGTTGCTCTGCAGCACGAGCGGCTTGGCGCTCGCCGGAAGCAGCATCGGGAGCTTGAGCATCACCGCCACGGTCGCCCAGACATGCTCTGTTTCCGCGACCTCGACACTCGCCTTCGGCGCCTACGATCCCGTGGTCGCCAATGCCGCGAGCGCGCTCACGGGCACGGGCTCGGTTTCCATCAAGTGCACTAAAGGCTCCTCGGGAATCACCATCGATCTCGATGCCGGCGCGCACGTCTCGGGAACGCAGCGCAGGCTTCAGGGCGCCACGGTCACGACAGATTTTCTGAACTATGGCATCACGCAGCCGGCCACCGCGAGCCCGTGGACCAGCTGTGCGGGCAGCACCGTTTGGGGCTCGACTGTAGGCGGCTCGGTGTACACGCCGAGCGGCGTCACCTGGAGCGCGGCGGCGGCACAAGCCTTCACGGTGTGCGGCTCGGTGCCTGCGGCCCAGAACATTTCCGCGCAATCGTATTCGGATACCGTCACTGTCACGGTGAATTTCTAGTCAAAGGGAGCGCATCATCATGAAAAGCTTCAAACTCGCAAGCCTGGTCGGCAGCGCTATGGTCGCCTGCAGTATCGGCAGCGGCGCATGGGCCGGAACGAACACCGGAAGCCTGAGCGTCACATCCTCGGTCGCTCAAACATGTACCGTATCGACGACCTCGACGCTCGCGTTCGGCGCTTACGATCCGATCGCCGCCACCGCCTTGGCTGGCACCGGCTCTGTATCGCTCAAGTGCACGAAAGGCTCCTCCGCCATCACCATCGACCTCGATGCCGGCAGCCATGCGAGCGGCTCGCAGCGCAGGATGCTCGGCGGCACGAGCGGCGACTTTCTCAACTACGGCATTACGCAGCCTTCGACCACCACCCCGTGGGCGAGCTGCGCCGGCAGCACCGTATGGGGCTCGACGGTCGGCGGCTCGGTCTACACGCCGAGCGGCGTGACCTGGAGCCCAGCCACGGCGCAGGCCTTCACCGTATGCGGCTCCATTCCGGCGGTGCAGAATGTGTCGGCCGATGCCTCCTACACGGATACGGTACTCGTCACCGTCAACTTCTAAGCTACGGGGCTTGCTCCCGGACCGATGATGCGCTCGTGCAGGTTGAGGCCGGCCCTTGGGCTGGCCTTGCTGCTTTCAGCAGCGCCCGCGCTGTGCGGGACATTTACGACGGGCGCGGCGACCGTAAGCGTCAACACGACCATAAACAGCAATTGCACGATCTCGGCCACGCCGATCACCTTCGGCAGCTACGACCCGATCGGCGCCAACAGCGCGAGCGGCGTCGCGCTTACCGCGCCGGGCACCATATCGCTCACCTGCCTGAAGGGCAGCTCGCCCACCATCGCGCTCGACCAAGGCAACAATTTTTCCGGCACGCGGCGCCTGAATGACGCTTCGAGCGGCGATTTCCTCGCCTACGAGCTCTACCAGCCTTCGGCTGCCACCTCCGGTGCCGCCTGCACTTACTCCGGCACCATCTGGGGCACGAGTGGGACTTACGGCACGACCTTTACGCCCTCCGCCACATGGAGCGCTTCGTCCGCTTTCAGCTTCAATGCCTGCGGCAGCATTTCGCGCGGCCAGAATCCGAGCGCGGGAATCGGCTACCAGGACACCGTGGTTGCTACGGTGAACTTCTAGCCCTAGTATCCAGCCATCTGATAACAAAGCAGCTTTGAAGGGAGCCGCCTTTGAGGGAATCGAAGCAAAGACCGCTTGCCTGGGCTCTGGTGAGCGCTCGCCTGGGACTGCTTTTCCTTGCATCCGCGCTCTCGCTTGGCGCGAAGGCAGGCTCGTTCGAAGTCAACCCGATTCGCGTCGACCTCTCCCCCGCGAACCGCAGCGTTGCAGTGACGGTAAGGAATAGCGGGACCGATGCCGTTGTGGTACAGGTCAGCGTCTCGGCATGGTCGCAGGAAGAGGGCAAGGACGTCTTGACGCCGACCAACGAAGTCCTCGTGAGCCCGCCGATCATGACCATCCCGCCGGACCGCGAGCAAATTGTGCGAGTCGGCTTGCGCCGCGCCCCGGATACGCAACGCGAACTGAGCTACCGCATCTTCCTGCAGGAGGTTCCGCCGCCGCCGCAGCCCGGGTTCCAAGGCCTCGTCATCGCGCTGCGGATCGGCCTGCCGGTCTTCGTGCAGCCGCGGCAGGGACCGGCGAAAGCGACGCTGGTATGGAACGCCGAGCTGAGCAAGGACAACACGATCCGGCTGAAAGTCGAGAACCAGGGCACGGGCCACATCCAGATCTCCACGGTCGATCTGTTCCACCCCCAGGACAAGGAACCCATTGCCGAGCAGTCCGGGCTCGCCTACGTGTTGCCGGGCCAGTCGCGCGAATGGAACCTCAAGCTGCGCAGCCCGCGCGCAAAGAAGGGCGACAACCTGCGGATGAAGGTTTCCACCGATGCGGGCAGTATCGACGCCCAGATTGATTTGGCCGGCCCGTAGACTTCCTTCTCTGCTGCTTTCTGCAACGTTGTTCGCCTGGCTGCCGCGCGCCGCGCTTGCGCAAGAAACGGAACTGAAGCTCCGGCTGTCGGCGCAGCTTTCGCGGCACGCGGAGCAGCAGCCAAGGCGCGCGGCACGCGCGCCCCGCGTGCGCGATCGCTCCGGCACGCTCCGGCTCAGGCTGAGCCGGGAGCTCGCCGAGCGCCCCGCCATCGCGGTCGTCTCGCCGGGGGCTCCGCGTCCCGCGGCGCCTTCGCCTCTGGCGACTCCCGCTGCGCAAGAAACGGAACTGAAGCTCCGGCTGTCGGAGCAGCTCTCGCCGGGCGTTCCACGCCCCGAGGCGCCTTCGCCTCTGGCGCCTCCCGCTGCGCAAGAAACGGAACTGAAGCTCCGGCTGTCGGAGCAGCTCTCGCCGGGCGCTCCGCGTGTCGAGGCGCCTTCGCCTCTGGCGACTCCCGCGCCACCGGTGGCGCCAGCACCGCAACCCGTGATGGAAATGCTGCTGCAGGTCGACGTCAACCGGCAGCAGCTCGATGAGCCGGTGCTGGTCTTGAGGCGCGCAGACGGCACGCTGCTCATCGCGGGGGAAGATCTGGATCGCTGGCGCCTGCGGCGCCCGAGCACGCCGCCCTACGAGCATGAAGGCCGGCTTTTTTATCCGGGCAGCGACCTGCCGTGGCTGAAGCTAAGTCTGGAGGAGCGCACGCAGACCTTGACGATCTCCGCGGACCCGCAGGCGTTCGCGGGCACCGTACAGGCGGTCGCCGGGCAGCGCTACCCGCCGCCGGTGCTGCCGCAGCCCGGTGGATTTTTCAATTACACGCTTTCGGGAACGCGCATGCAGGACACAAGCACGCGCAGCGGCCTCTTCGAAGCAGGCTTTTTCAGCCGGCACGGCGTTTTCACCAGCAGCGTGCTCGCGCCCGAGCTTTCGCGCACCCAGGGCTGGCTGCGGCTCGATTCGACCTACGCGATCGATTATCCCGTCGAGCTCGTTAGCGTTCGCCTCGGCGACACGATCACGCGGCCGGGAACGTGGGGGCGCGCGGTGCGCATCGGCGGTGCGCAGTACGGCACCAACTTCAGCACCCAGCCGGGATTCATTCGTTCCCCGGTCCTGCAAGCCGCCGGGTCGGCCGTCCTCCCGTCCACCGTCGACGTCTTCATGAACAGCGCGCTCGTGCAGCGCAGCGCCGTGCCACCCGGGCCGTTCTCCATTCAGAACATTCCCGTCGTTACGGGAAGCGGCGAAGTCCGCATGGTGGTGCGCGATCTCCTCGGACGCGAGCAAGTCATCACGCAGCCGTTCTACAGCAGCGCGACGCTTCTCAGGCAAGGGGTCGCCGACTACTCCTACGAGGTCGGCGCGATACGGAACAACTTCGCGGTAGAGAGCAATGATTACGGGCAGGTCGTAGGCGCCGCCACCTATCGCAGGGGAATCACGGACTACTTCACCGGCGAAGTCCGCGGCGAGGCGACACGCGATCTGCAGGCAGTCGGGTTCTCGAGCGCCGTGAGGGCCGGCAACTTTGGCGTGTTGAGCGGCACGTTCGCGGGAAGCCGCAGCGAGGCGGGCGTCGGCCAGCTGCTCGGCGTTGGCGCCGAGCACCTGAGCGGCAGCATAAGCGTCGCGCTGCAGACGCAGGTCACCAGCTCGGATTTCCGGCAGACCGGGATGGCGCCGAACGAGCTGCCGCGGCGCCGCCAGACCTTCGGCACCATCGGCTATGCCATGGGGCCGCTCGGCTCCCTGTCTGCGACTTACGGCATTCAGCAGTTTCGCGATCAGGCGCAAGCTGAGATCGCGACCCTCACCTACTCGGTTCCGCTTGGTAAAGTGGGCAACTTGTCGTTGACCGCGCTGCACTCCTACGGCGCTGCCGGGGCGACGACGGTGTCCGCAACTGTAACGATTCCCCTGGGAGAACTCAGCTCGGGTACCGTTACTTTCGACCGAACACGCGACAGCGCTACCGGGGCCACCAGCGAAAATCGCACTCTAGTCATGCAGAAAAGCTTGTCGCTCGGCGACGGCTATGGCTACCGCGTGCAGAGGCGAAACGAGGATCTGCTCGGAAGCTATAGCCTGCAGACGGGCGTCGGCACGTATGTGCTGGAAGCGAGCCAGCCGAAAGACGGTCCCGGGGCCGCGCGCGTCGGAATTACCGGGGGCATCGGCGTCGTCGGCGGCCATCCGTTCTTCAGCCGCGCGCTCACCGACAGCTTCGGAGTCGTGCGCGTCGCCGACTATCCCGATGTGCGCGTCCTGCAGGACAACCAGGTGGTCGCACGGACCGACAGCCAGGGATACGCGGTCCTGCCGCGCCTGCGCGCCTACGACCGCAATCAGGTCTCGATCGATCATAACGACCTGCCGTTCGATGCAACCCTGGACCGGCTGAGGCTCGACGCCGTGCCCTATCTGAGGAGCGGGGTGCTGTTCGACTTTCCGGTTCATCGGGTTCGCGCCGGCACCTTGCACGTGCTGCTCGAGGACGACACGCCGCTGCCTTCGGGCGCGCTGGCGCGCTTCGAGGGCAAGGACAAGCAGTTCCCGGTCGCCCTGCGCGGCGAGGCCTACCTGGAGGGGTTCGAACAGACCAACAGCATCGTATTTACCTGGCGGGGACAGAGTTGTACGCTGGAAGTACCCTACCCGCGCACCTCGGATCCTCTGCCGGAGCTCGGAACGTTCGTTTGCAAGGGAGTGAAGCCGTGAAGAAGACTGCCGCGGCTGCGGCATTGAGCCTTGCCCTGATTACTCTGCTGGCCTTTCCGGAGCAGGCGGGCGCAATCAACGGATCGGTCACCTGCTCCGTGGTGGACACCACGCTGAGCTTCAACGCCTACGACCCGATTTCCGGGACCGCGGATACGCTTCCTACCGGCACCATTAACGTGCAGTGCACCAGCACGTCGAATAGCGCGATCACAGTTACGTACAATCTTACGCTCGCGACCTCTCCGGCCCGCGCCATGGCATCGGGCGCGAACAACGTGACCTACGATCTGTACACGGATTCCGCCGGCACCATCCAGTGGAATACCGTCAACCAGGTGAGCTGCACGTTCAGTCTTGCGGCCCACGCAACCAACCAGCAAAGCTCTTGCTCGTTCTACGGAACGATTCCGGGAAGCCAAGACGTGCCCGCAGGAACGTACACGCAGACGGGGCTCGCCGTGGGCGGGACGTGGAGCTGCAATCCGGTGCCAAGCGGCGGCTGCTGATCTAGAGCGTGATGTTGACGATCAGCGGGAACGAGTAATTTCCGGGCCTAGCCTGGTCGGCGAAGTGGATGCGATAGCTGAGCACGGCTTCAGATGCGCCGCTGCTTGGCATAGCCATGGGCTTGTCCGGCGCGAACTCGCCGAGGGCACGCAACCGCGCCCTGACAGGGTCCAGGTCCTCGCTGGTCGGCTTGCCGGCGCCGGGTGCCGGCAGGCGATCGAGCAGCTCGGTGGCTGCGACCTTGGTTTGTTCGCTCCTGATCTCGACGGACTTGAAGAGTCCCTCGACCGGCGCGAAATCCACCATGATGAGTGGCGCGAGCTTGCCTGCATTCACGCTCAAAAGCGCCGAAGCAGGCAGATCGATATACCCGCGCGCGATATCCTCGGCGGTCACGCTGAGCTGCAGCGTCTTGAACTCGTACTTGACAATGGCGCTCGGCTGCAGGTCCGCCGTCACAGTGATGACGCCAAACGCTTTTTTGCCGCTCTCCGCCGCCGCGGGAAAAGCGGCGAGGGCCAGGCAAAGGGCCAAGCCGAGCAGTCTCATGGGGAGCTATTCTAGCCCCTCGGCCTTGAAAGCCGCAGGAGATTTAACCAAAGCTTGCGGGTGGAAGCGGGTGCGCGCGGCCGTGCCCTTGAAGGATGCGGTAGTCGGCGAATGATGATCACGTCGCCGGCCTTCTCGCCGCGGTGAAGCGGCGGGGTTAAAACTCAATGTGCGAAATGTCCTTTGACCCTGCGGAGACTCGTGCAAGGCGGGGTGCCATTGCTCGAGGTCGCAAAGCTTCTCGGCCACTCGACGATCGAGATGACCGAGCGTTACGCGCACCTGGCACCGGAAAACCTGAAGTCCGCGGTCGGCGTTTTGGACCGGCTACGATCTGGCTACGTTGACCGGGCCGACGCGGTAGTTGCTCTGAAGGTGAGTGCTTGATGTAAGAGTGGTCGGGGTGACTGGATTTGAACCAGCGACACCTGCGTCCCGAACGCAGTACTCTACCAGGCTGAGCTACACCCCGACGCCAGAGAAAAGCTAGCTGCGGCGCGCCACCGAGAAGGACGCCAATTCTAGCAAAGAATCCTTGAATTCCGAGGGCTGCAGCCCCTCCAGCGCACGCGCTGCCGCCTGCGCTTCGCGCTGCGCCGCTTCGCGCGCGTAGTCGAGCGCGCCGCAGGCCCGGATCACGTCTAGCACGCCGCCGAAGTCCTCGCGCCCGCCTTCGAGAATCGCGTGCCGCACCAGCGCCGCCTGCTGCGGCGTGCCGGCGCGCAGCGCATAGATCAGCGGCAGCGTCGGCTTGCCCTCGGCGAGGTCGTCGCCGAGGCTCTTGCCGATCGCCGTCGCGTCGCCCGAATAATCCAGCACGTCGTCGATCAGCTGGAACGCGGTGCCGACGTGCCTGCCGTAATCGGCCAGCTCGTCCTCCAGAGACCGGGGCGCGCCACCGAGCACGCCGCCGAGCCGCGCGGCGGCCTCGAAAAGCTTCGCCGTCTTGCGGCGAATCACCTCGAGATAGCGCGTCTCGTCGACCTCGGGGTCGTGGCTCCCCATCAGCTGCAGCACCTCTCCTCCGGCGATGGCGTTGGTGGCCTCGGCGAGCACCTGCATGACGCGCATGTTGTCGACCTCGACCATCATCTGGAAGGCGCGGGAATAGAGAAAATCGCCCACCAGCACCGCGGCGGCGTTGCCGAAGGCGGCGTTGGCGGTCCTGTGCCCGCGCCGCAGCTGCGATTCGTCAACCACGTCGTCGTGCAGCAAAGTGGCGGTGTGGATGAACTCGACCACCGCGGCGAGCTGCAGGCGAGCGTCGCCTCGATAACCCGCCGCGCCGCAAGCGAGCAGCAGCAGCGCGGGCCGCAGCCGCTTGCCGCCGGAGCTGACGATGTATTCGGCGACCTCGCGCACCAGCGCCACGTCCGAATCGAGTCGCCGGCGGATCAAGTTATCGACGCGCTGCAGATCCTGCGCGACCGGCGATAGTGTCTCAGTTAGATTGTTACTCACGGTGACGTAAGGATAAGCCCTCGGTACACTGGGCGCATGGCGAAGCGCCCCGAAAAGACCACGCGATCCTAACTAATCAGCTAGCGAAGCTGATCGTAGATATTTCTACTGGTCAAACCCAGCCGCAAGATCCAAACGAAGGCAAGAATATTCATGCGGTATCTCTTGGTCGTTTGGATGGCCTGAAGGGTGGCCCGGCTCGTACCGCGAAGCTTTCAAAACAGGAGAGAGTAAAAGCAGCGCGATTGGCGGCACGCGCACGCTGGAGTAAGAAAAAGCAATTCCCGCCTTACATGCAGATTGGGAATGTCCTGGCCCATGGAGAAATTGAAAAATGGGCGTTCAAAAGAATATCTCTGCCTAGCAAGCCTTGGAAATGCGGACTGAGGCCAGCAAACTCGATAACCTCGATATTTGGCACAGCCAGAGTGAGCGCTGAAACCAATGTGCCAGGTGCTGTCTGACCACTCGGAAAAGGAATACCAATATCGACAAGATATTTATTCTTTAGATTCATCCGGCTTTCGTGTGGGTTGCACGAGCCGGGTATAGATTGAGACCCCAGCTCCTTGCTTTCCATCGCGCTTCCTCTCTAGAGGCAATGCGCGATAGCCTATCCTCAACCCATACGAAACCCTGAAGAACCAAACGAAGTCGTGCATGAACTCGAATCGACCAAACTTCAAGAAATGCTCGAAACTTCTGTCAAGGTGGTTGAACAGAGCGCTAGGGACTCGGTCTTTCCACCGGCAGAACGAGGAGAGGCACGGTTATACATGGCCGTCACAGATCTTTATCACGAGTTGAGCAATCAGTTGCGCACACGCAAATACTAACCCGTGTAAAAGCGCCATATGAGGGGTCGTCAGATTCACTCCGGGTGATGGAATGTGTCTGTTCTACGTATGAACCGACCAGTAAATCGGACTTGAAACTTCCTCTGAAATCGACGCCGCGCTTGCTCGCGAGGCGCGCCGCGCGCACAAACCGAAGGCGGCCCTGCTCCGGCGCGCGTTAGAAGCGCATCTGGAAGAACTCGCGGACGCACGCGCGGTCGAGGTAGCTCGAAGCTAGGGCGGGAAGCCGATTCCCTGGGCCGAGCTCAAGCGCCGGCATGGCCTGGCGGGTTGAGTTTCTGCCGGCGGCCGATACCGCTTGTGCGGTAGGATTCGTTGATTGCAATTGCGTCGAATACGAGGATTGAAATGAAGTTGTCCGAGCCTGTGATCGTTGCCCGCAGGATCGTCGCGGCGAAGCGCCGTGGCAGGCGCATTGCGGCGAACATCCGCCGCCTCCAAAGGATGCGCGGCACGCGAACGGCAGGCCAGGCTCTCGCTGAGGCTCGCGGCGAACGACTCGCGCGCTGATGGCGACCGAGCTGGTGCTGGACGCCAGCGTTTCGCTCGCTAGGTTCCTGAAGGAAACGCCTGAACGCGCGGCCAGTCACCCCGACCAATAAAATCAAGGCTTACGTATCAGGAGGAATAAATCCCGGTACCTACTCCAGTGACAATGGTGGAGCCGGTATTCGCGGCGCAGCTGGCGATGACAGGAATCTGCGGGTTACCAGCTCCGGCGAGCTGCCCGATCAGCGTGACCTCGACCCGCCCTTGAGCGATGTATCCGCCGGTGCAGATCGCCCCCGGAAGTTCCGCCAAGACCATCTGCGGATCCGGCGCGATTGCCGCAGCCCGGTTTCTCGCCGCGGCGATCGCGACCGCGCTGCCGACAGAGGCGACGCCCGCGTTCTTTGTCGCGTCCTGGGACTCCTGGGTAAGGTTGAGGTACCGCGGTACCGCTACTGCCGCCATGATGCCTAGGATCACGATGACGATGACGAGCTCGATCAGCGTGAAGCCTTCTTCTTGTTTGCGCATTGTGACCGTTCTTTCCTTGTTCACGTATTGTCCTGATTGTTGCACCACAGCCTGACAACGACCTGAATCGTTTCTTCTCCAGGTAGATAATCGCGCGATGGGTAAGCTGATCGTGCTATCGACACAACACTCATGATTCGCTTACAATTCCAAGTCTTTCCTGATGCAAGGCGCAAGTCCGGGGCAACGAGCCCATGTACGCAGTGATCAAGTCGGGCGGCAAGCAATACCGCGTCGAGTCGGGCGCCCAGGTGCGCGTCGAGGCGCTGCCGGCGGAAGTCGGCGCGGCGATCTCTTTCGACGAGGTTTTGCTCGTCGGCGAAGGCGACAACCTGAAGATCGGCGCGCCGCTCGTCTCCGGCGCGAAGGTGAAGGGCACGGTGGTGGCGCAGGCGCGCGATGAAAAGCTGCGCATCTTCAAGCTGCGCCGACGCAAGCACTACCAGAAAACGCAGGGCCATCGGCAGTCGTACACCGAGGTCCGCATCGACGCTATCGTGCAGGGGTAAGGCATGGCCCACAAGAAAGCAGGCGGCAGCTCGCGCAACGGGCGCGATTCCCAGGCCAAGCGCCTCGGCGTCAAGGCCTTCGGCGGCGAGCGCGTCAACGCCGGGCAGATCCTCGTGCGCCAGCGCGGCACGCAGGTGCATCCCGGCGCCAACGTCGGCATGGGGCGCGACCACACGCTCTTCGCGCGCGTCGCCGGCCAGGTGCTGTATGCGGTGAAAGGCGAGGACTCGCGCAAGACCGTGAGCATCGTACCGGCGTAAGCCGGACCCTCTTTCAGAAAAGCCCTGTCGACGCCGATGGGGCTTTTTCATTTCAGGGCCATGAAGTTCATCGACGAAGCGAAGATCGAGGTGCACGCCGGCAAGGGCGGCGACGGCGTCGCTTCGTTCCGGCGCGAGAAGTACGTGCCACGCGGCGGCCCCGACGGCGGCGACGGCGGCCGCGGCGGCAGCGTGTGGGCGCGCGCCGACCGCAACGTCAACACGCTGATCGACTACCGCTTCGCGCGCATCCACCGCGCGCAGAACGGCGGCAAGGGCGCCGGCGCCGACTGCAACGGCAGGGCGGGCAGCGACATCGAGCTGCGCATGCCGGTGGGCACCGTGATCCGCGACGGGGCGAGCGGCGCGCTGGTGGCCGATCTCGCCCGCGACGGCGAGCGCGCTCTGCTCGCGCGCGGCGGCCAAGGCGGCCTCGGCAACCTGCACTTCAAGTCGAGCGTCAACCGCGCGCCGCGCCAGTTCACGCGCGGCGCGCCCGGCGAGAACCGCAGCCTTGCGCTGGAGCTGCGCGTGCTGGCCGATGTCGGCCTGCTCGGCCTGCCGAACGCGGGCAAGTCCACCTTCATCCGCGCGGTGTCGAGCGCGCGTCCGAAAGTCGCCGACTATCCGTTCACCACGCTCAGTCCTTCGCTCGGCGTGGTCCGGGTCGGCGATGCCAGCTTCGTCATTGCCGACGTCCCCGGGCTGATCGAGGGCGCCGCCGAAGGCGCCGGGCTCGGCCATCAATTTCTGCGGCACCTGGCGCGTACCCGGCTTTTGCTGCACATCGTCGACCTCACACAAGAGGATGCGGCACGCGACGCGAGGGTCATCGCGGCCGAGCTGAAGAAATACGACGACACGCTGTATCGTAAGCCGCGCTGGCTGCTGTTCAACAAGATCGACGCGGTCGAGGACGCCGACGCGCGCATCAGGAAGATCCTCAATCAATTGCGCTGGAAACGGCCATGGTTCAAAGTGGCTGCCATCAGTTCCACAGGAACAGAAGAACTATGCTGGGCAGTGGCCCGCGAGTTCTCCAAGAAATGATCTCGACGGCGAAGACCCTGGTCGTGAAGGTCGGCACGTCGCTCGTGACCCACGCCGGCCGCGGCCTCGACGTCGAGGCCATCGCGCGCTGGGCGGCGCAGATCGCGCGCCTGCGGCAGATGGGGCGGCGCACGATTCTCGTCTCGAGCGGCGCGATTGCCGAGGGCATGCAGCGGCTCGGCTGGACGCGCCGCCCGCACAGCATGCACGAGCTGCAGGCGGCCGCGGCCGTCGGCCAGATGGGCCTCGTGCAGTGCTACGAGAGCTGCTTCCGCAAGCACGGCCTGCACACTGCGCAGGTGCTGCTTACCCATGCCGACATGGCGGACCGGCAGCGCTATCTCAACGCGCGCACTACGCTGCGCACGCTGCTCGAGCTCGGCGTGATCCCGGTGATCAACGAGAACGACACAGTAGTCACCGACGAGATCAAGTTCGGCGACAACGACACGCTCGGCGCGCTCGTCACCAACCTGGTCGAAGCCGACGCGCTGATCCTGCTCACCGACCAGGCCGGGCTCTACGAGTCCGACCCGAGAAGGGATCAAAAAGCAAAATTGATCGAACAGGCGGAGGCCGGCGATCCGCAGCTCGAGTCAATGGCGGGCGGCATCGGCAGCGCGCTCGCCAAGGGCGGCATGCTGACCAAGGTGCAGGCGGCAAAGCGTGCCGCGCGCAGCGGCGCGCACACCGTCATCGCTTCGGGACGCGAGCCCGAGGTGCTGGTGCGGCTCGCGCAGGGCGAGCGCCTCGGCACGCTGCTCACCGCGCAGACCGTGCCGCTCGCCGCGCGCAAGCAATGGCTTGCCGACCACCTGACCGTCACCGGCCGGCTGCGCCTCGATGCCGGCGCGGTCAACGCGGTGGTGCGCGACGGCAAGAGTCTGCTGCCGATCGGAGTCGTCGAAGTGTCCGGGGAGTTCGACCGCGGGGCAGTGGTCGGCTGCCTCGACCCGCAGGGCCGCGAGGTGGCGCGCGGCCTCGTCAACTACTCGGCGGCCGAAGCGCGGCAGATCGTGCGCCGCCCGTCAGCCGAGATCGAGTCCGTCCTCGGCTACTTCGACGAGCCCGAGCTGATCCACCGCG
>Ga0209577_10003365_pt1 | contig 15065 bp, 16 predicted proteins | sample GraSoiAngelo_109_FD_185874 | JGI IMG/M metagenome (GOLD analysis project Ga0209577, IMG submission 185874) | Grasslands soil microbial communities from the Angelo Coastal Reserve, California, USA - 14_0903_12_20cm (SPAdes) (version 2) | ecosystem: Environmental > Terrestrial > Soil > Grasslands...
CCGCAATGGCGATTCGCGATTCGCTGGAAGAGGAAGTGCTGATCGCGCTGGTCCGGGCGGCTTGGCTGGCGGCCGAACGATCCAATGCGGTGACTGCCGCCGCCGGGCTCTCGCCGTCGCAATACAACGTCCTGCGCATTCTCCGCGCAGCGGGACGGGGCGGACTCTCCTGCACCGAGATCGCAGCGCGGATGGTGACCCGCGATTCCGATCTCACGCGCCTGATGTCGGGTCTCGCTCGCGCCGGACTGGTCGTGCGCGGCACCGATTCCGACGATCGCCGCCGCAGCACCAATCGGATCACCGCCGCGGGAAAGGCCCTGCTGCGTCGTCTCGATGGCGACGTAGCCGAAGCCGCGAAACAGACCCTTGGTCATCTCGGTCGTACTCGACTCACCGCCCTCCGCGACCTGCTGGTCGCCTTCGCACCACCCCAACCCTCGGACCTCACATGACCTATCGCTCTCGCTTCCCCGCACTGCTGCTGCCGTTCGCGCTCCTGGCTTTCATCCCGAAGGGCCGTTTGGAGGTTGTCATGTCTCCTGCTGAACAACAGCTGCGCACGTTATTGGCCACCTACGAAACGTCCCTGAATGCCGGGGACGGGGCCCGAATCGAGCAGCTCTACGCCGAGGACGGCGTCTTCATGCCCGCCGGCTTCCCGACGGCGTCCGGCAGGTCGGCGGTCCGAGGCGCGTACGACGCGGTGTTTGCGAACATCCGTATCGCGATCCACTTCACCCTCGACGAGCTGACGGTGAAGGGCGATGTCGCGTACGCACGGACCCACTCGGCAGGCACGGCCACCGTTGTGGCCACGGGAGCGAGCGGGCCCGAGGCGAACCGGGAGCTCTTCATTTTTACACGCGGCGCGAATGGCTGGAGGATCGCTCGCTACATGTTCAACAAGACAACATGAGCAAAAGCATTCGCGTGGGCATCATCGGTGCCAATCCAGATCGCGGCTGGGCGGCGCAGGCGCACATCCCTGCCTTGAAGTCGCTCCCGGATGACTTCGAGATCACTGCGCTGTCCACCAGCCGGCGCGAATCCGCCGAGGCCGCAAGCAGGCGCTTCGGAGTGCCTCTCGCGTTCGACAACACCCAAGACCTCGTGAACAGCGCCGAGGTCGACGTCGTCGCCATCACCGTGAAGGTGCCGCATCACTTCGAGCTGGCGACTGCCGCGCTCCGGGCCGGGAAGGCCGTGTATTGCGAATGGCCGCTCGGCAACGGCTTACAGGAGGCGGAGCAGCTGGCCGCCCTTGCCAAGCAGCAAGGCGTCCTCGCTGTGGCGGGGTTGCAGGCACGCGCTGCACCGTCGGTGCTCTACGTGCGCGACCTGGTCCGGCAAGGGTACGTCGGGGAAATGCTGTCCACGACGCTGATCGGCTCGGGAATGGGTTGGGGACCGACGGTGGAGCCGTACAACGCTTACCTCAACGACAGAAAGAACGGCGCGACGATGCTGTCGATCGCGCTCGGCCACGCGGCGGACGCGTTGTGCTACTGCCTCGGCGAGGTCCGAGAGCTCTCGGCCACGATGACCATGCGCCGAAAGTCATTCACGATCGCGGATACGGGAGAGAACAGGCCGATGCTCGCGGACGATCAGGTGTGCGTCGCCGGACTGCTCGAGGGCGGCGCCGCCCTCTCGATTCACTATCGCGGCGGGCGTTCGCGCGGCACGAACCTGCTGTGGGAGATCAACGGCACCGAGGGCGATCTGCAGGTTACGGCTGACGGCGGCCAGGCCCAGATCTTCGAGATGACCCTACGTGGCGGCAACGGGGCGCAGTCCTCGCTCGAGGTCCTTCCCGTGCCGCAGCAGTACCGGTTCTCGCCGCTGCACGGCCCGTCCACCAACGTCGTCCAGGCGTACGCGCGGTTCGCCCGCGACTATCGCGAGGGAACGCATCTCTGCCCCACGTTCGACGACGCGGTCACGCGCCATCGGATGCTGGACGCGATCGAGAAGGCTGCGGCAACCGGTCAGCGTCAAACGCCCGGTTGATCCGCGGGAGCATTCGCCCTGTCAGCGCAGTCCGTAGACGACGACGCGGTTGGAGAACGTCGGCAGGTACACGTGTCCGTCGGCGATCGTCGGAGAAGAGAATTTCGCGTAATTGCCCACTCCGTCGCGCACCACATTCTGACGACTGTTCCACAGCTCTTTGGTGACGTCATTCGCGTCAAAGGCCCTCAGAATGCCGGGGCTCACGTTATGCTCCGCGTCACCGCTGAATGCATATGACGCCCACACAATGCCCGTGCCGTCTTTGGAGCCGTTGGACGAAACCGACAAGACCGCCCCGCTTTGCCCGGTCGGTCCGACTCCGCCGGAAAGCTGGTCCTGTGGGGCCAGCAGGTTGCCGACGCGGTCGAACGGGACAGCACGCAACGGATCGTTCTCGGACCACACGTAGATGTATTCCTTCGAGCTTCCTTCGTAGTATGCGGCCTGGCAATGCATGTTGGCATTGACGCCCACTGGGATGACTTGTTGCACCTGGTTGGAGGACGGCAGGTACCCGCCCATGGCATCCTTATTCAACAGGTACAGCGTCCCGTCCTTGGCCCCGGTCAGGTAGTAACCTGAATTGGGAATCAGGAACCCACCCATCGATCCGTAATCCAGGTCATTGTCATTGAGGTACTGGTAATCGTAGGGAGTGAAGTAGCTCGCCACCTGCAGGGTCGACCCAGCCGGGGTGAGCTTCAGGGCGCTTTCGGCGCGATTCGTCGGGCTGGTCGGATCACCGCTGTCCCCCACCGTTCCGTTGCCCACCACCACATACAGGTTGCCCGCCGCATCAGCGGCCATGCCGGTTCCGCTTTCCCACAGGCCTCCGCCGTATCCGTTGGGCGTGGCATTGTAGACAACCCGCTGCTGCAACGTGGCGGCGTCGTACCCCAGTATCCACCCGTGATACGGCCCCCAATCGCAGTGGGATGAAAACGTCACGTACACGACGCCGTTGAGCAGCGTCAATCCCTGGCGCTGGTTCTGCCGCTGGGCATCGAATGCAATCACGCCGGTGACGCTGCCGTCTCCGTTCCCGCTGTAGGTGGGGGTGATTGCTGTAGGACTGCCGGCAATTTCACTCCCGTCGACGATGTTCACGGCATGCAGGTGCTGGACGAACGTGGTGCCCGTGGTGCTGCGCGCAACGAAATACATCGTCCCCCTCGCTGCATCGATCACCGGGGTCCCTACGATCCCGATATTGCCGCTGAAATCCTGATACGAGCCACCACAGGCCCCGGTCATGTCAGTCCGTGTCGGCGGCCGCATGCCCGGCGCAGTAAAGCCTCTTTGCCAGTACAGTCGGCCGTTGTCGCCGTCGTAGGCATACAGCGTGTTGTTGACCGTAGCGATGTAGACGACGTTATGGTCGCCGCCGCCGACGGAGACATGGCCAACGACCAACGGCTGGGCATACACCTGATCGTCCACGGGCAGCGTGAACACCGCCCCGAACTGCTGCACGTTGACATTGCTGGTGGTCAACGCGGTTTCGTTGTCGTTCCAGCCGGACCGGGTGTTGTCGTTGTGCTGCGTAAGCACGGCCACAGACTGGGGATTCGGTGCGTTGGTGTCCGTGAGGTTTTCCCTGCAGGCGGCGAGCAATAGCAGGACGAGCGGCAGAGACAGGTTGCGTTGTGCCATGCGGACGCTATTGCAGGTAAAATGCATACAGCGTCCCCTCCGCGGTCACGAGCACATACTGCCGACCGTCCACGGTGTAGGTCTCCGGAGCGTTTTCGATCGAGCCGATCTGGGCATGCCAGAGCGGTACCGGGGACCGCCTCCCCCGCAGGCCAAAGGCAACCAGGCTCCCGGATCCGTCGTTGGCGAACAGCAGACCGCCCGCCGTCGTGAGCAAACCGGTGCTGCTGCCGCCGGTGAGCCGGTATTTCCAAGCGAGCGTGCCGGTCCGGTAATCGATCGCGACGATGGACGTGCCGAGCGATCCCACGACGTCCTGCTCGCTGCCTCCCAGCCCCACGAGCATGCGCGGATCCTTGTCCGTCAGGTAATACATCGCGTAGATCTCGCGCAGCACGACATACAAGAGTCCCGTCCGGGGATCGTAGCTCGGCGGATTCCAGTTCGTTGCGCCGCCGTTGTCGGGCGATACCAGCGAGCCGGCGACCGTGTTGTCCTTGGCCGGGTTCCGCACCGGCTGTCCCTTCGCGTTGACGGTGTCGGCCCAGTTGGCGGCGTCCGAATACTTCGTGGTGAGGAGGTGCTCGCCCGTGATCCGGTCCAGCACGAAGACGTAGCCGTTGCGCGACGCTTGCATCGTCATCTTGCGCGGCTTCCCCGCGAACATCCCGTCGAACAATACCGGCGCCTGGGTCGCATCCCAATCGTGCGTGTCGTTGGGCGACGTCTGGTAGTACCACGCCATCTTTCCCGTGTCGACGTTCAGCGCCACCACCGAGCAGGTGTACAGATTGGTGTGTTCGTCGCGCGGGGCGCGCAGCATGGCCGTGTACGCCGGCGTCGGATTCCCGGTCCCGAAGATGTACAGATGCGACTCGGGGTCGTACGAGCCCGGCGTCCACACCTGCGCGCCTCCGTGGCGTGCCGCGTCGAGGCTCGCCCACGTCTCCAGGCCCGGATCTCCCTGGTTCATCGGCACCGTGTAGAACTTCCACTGCAGGTCGCCGGTCTTCGGATCGAACGATTGCAGAAAGCCCGGCGCGTCGAGATCGTCGCCCGTACCCACCAGCACGTGGTCCCCGACCACCATGGGTGCCGTGGTGGAGAAGTACTGCTGGCTGAAATCGGCGATCTCCTTGTGCCAGCGCTCCTGGCCCGTCTTCGCGTCCAGCGACACCAGATAGTCGTCCGGCGTCTCGAAATAGAGCCAGTCACCGTACATCGCCATGCCGCGGTTGCCGATGTGGATGCCGCCGCGCGACTTCCACCAGTAGTGCCAGAGCACATGTCCGTCGAGCGCGTCCACCGCCCACGCATTGTCGGGCGACGAGATGTAGAGGATGCCGTTCACCTGCAGAATCGATCCCGACAGACGCGGCGATCCGCTCGTCGCTCCCGGCATGGTCACCGGCTCCTCGGCCACGCCGCCGACGATGGCGGGTGGTCCAGGAGGCGGGCCGAACCACGCGCCTTCGCTGCCGCCCGGGCCGGCGGTCAGGCGCCGCAGCCAGGCGAGCGTGAGGTGCCGAACGTTGGTCTGGTCGACCTGTTTGAGCGTGCTGTAACGACGCTGCGAATAGTCGCCCGCATAGGTCGGCCATGCGTCCGTCGCGGGCCTGGTCAGCAGCGCGGGATCCAAACCCTGGCCTGCCAGCGGCCCGTTCGGCAGGCAGAACGGAATCAGAAGCAGCAGCGTGGCTGTCTTCATCATTTCAACGTGACGAGATAGGCCGTCAGGTCATGGATGTCCGCGTCGCGCCACTGCGGAAGCCTGTCGATATGCCATTGCAACCGATTGGCCACGACGACTTTGGGGATCGAATCGTGTCGGGCGAAGCTGCGGTACGTCCCGTCGGGCTCTCGCAGCGCAACGATGAAGGCGGAGAGATGATCGAGCTCTCCCTGCACGCGCTGCCCCGAGGGGAGCGTCACGGTCACCGTCGTGGGCGGCACCTTCACCGGCGGCGCGGCGCCGGCTGAGCGGCGCCGCATGCCCCCGCCGCCGCCGGAGACGATCAGGTTTTGAATCGTCTTGGGTGCGTACCGGCTGCCGATCCCGGCGAGATCTCCGGTCGCCGAGTGACACTGCGTGCAGCGCCCGGCGCCGTTGAAATACGCTTCCCCTTCCTTGGCGTTGCCCACCAGGATATCGAGTGTGCTTGGCGCGCCACGATCGGACAGCGGCTGGCTGTGCAACCAGGCAGCGATGGCTTCGATGTCCGCTGCACTCAAGCTGAGCTTCGGCATGCCCTGGGCCGGAATGCCGTTCTGGACGATCGGAGTAATGAGTTCCCCGTGTTGATCGGCGAGCACCACTTGCGCCCGAACCAGGTTCGGTCCCGTTTCTCCGCCTCTCGCGTCCGAGCCATGGCAGAAGCTGCAATTGCTTCTGAAGACCTGCTCGCCATGCGCAACCTGTTCCGGAAGAGCGGGAGGACGCACCGGATAGTCGGGCGCACGTTCGCCGTCGCGGCCAGCTTGTGTCGTTTGGGCCGGGCGCGGGGGAGCCTGCGCCGGAGACTGCGGAGCACCCAGTGTCGCGGCAACGGCGACGATCACCATGCCGAGGAACCGAACACGTCTCCGTGAACGCATCAATTGAACCCTCGGCGACGAAGATGAACCAGCTTCGACCTAAGAAGGTGCGCCAACGTGCGATCCTGTGCAACCGCATGGGGGGTCGTCAGCGGCCTTGCTTCCCCTGGCCTTTCAAAATCCGCACGATCGCAACTATGGTGTTCCAATTCCGTGTCGTCGCCGGCACGCCGAACAGTTTGTCCATCTGGCCGAGATAGCCGATCGTTTTCATGTGACGACGGTACACGCCGAAGACGAATCGATTTTGCGACGCGACCACTCGCAACAACCACTTCCCACGTGGCGGAAGGGTAATTGGAATGGAAGCCCGCACGCGGCCGGCTTTGGACAAGATGCTGACGAACCGAACGACGTCAGGGCGTGACGGCGCGGTTCCAAACGGATGCTCCGTCTCCAGACGGACAACGTGCCGGCCGTCGCACAGCATGACTTCCGTTTCGAATGGCAGCTTCCGGAGCAGGGCGGCACGGAACTTTGCTCGAGATCCAGGGCGGCGAACCACAAACGTGCCTGCAGCTCCCACATTCACGACATCATAGTCGCTCAGTTCTCTCGCGAGGATGCTCGGGCGAAACGTCCTGTGCCCGCCAACATTGACACCCCGGAGGAAAACAACGAGGGCCACCTTTACTTCCCGAACCGCTCGAACCGGTACGCGAGCTCGGGACCTCCGTCCCCCTCGTACGCCAGCTGGGCGACCAGCAGGGCGAACGGCTCGGTGTAACGGGCGATCCGTAACGGCCCCGCGTCAACAGGATCGAAACCCACGTCGCGGATCAGCTGAGCGGCAATCTTCTTGCTGCCGCCATCGTCCCCGCAGTAAACGAGACTAGGCTTGCCGGTTTTGCGCCGAGCCTCGAAGACACCAAACAGCACCTCGCTCGGCACGGTGTTAAAAGCCGAGACCATCCGAGCTTTGGGAACCTTCTTTGCAAGCTCCTCCGCACCCGAGGAGGTGTGGGCGATCACAAGGCCGGTATCGTCGGCATTCATCGGGAGCGAGCAGCTGACGATGACCTTGCCCGACACGTCGCCAGCTTGTTTCAACACGTCGTCGACACGGGACCAGTGCACCGCCAGCAAAAGGGCGTCCGCGTCGCGCGCGGCTTCCCCCGGCGTGCCGCCCCGCGCGTTCCCCTGCGCCTCGCGTGCGAGCTTCTTCAGCTTCTGCTCGCTGCGCGCGTAGCTGAATACCACTTCATGCCCGGCGCGCGCCCAGATCGTTCCCAGCTTGGCGCCCATCAATCCCGAACCCAGAATGCCAATGCGCAATGTCAGAGACCGGTCCTTTTCTCCAGGTGTTCGGGGTAGCGCGCCCCCTGGATCGTGATCCGTGAGGCGGCGCTCTCGATTGCCCGCAGATCCTCGGCGGTCAGTGCGATCGCTGTGGCTGCGATGTTCTCGTCCAGGCGCGCCAGCTTCGTCGTGCCGGGGATCGGCACAATCCACGGCTTCCGGGCAAGCAGCCACGCGAGCGCGATCTGCGCGGGCGTCGTCTTTTTCCGTGTCGCGATGGTGCGCAGCGCATCCACCAGCGCCAGATTCGCCTTCCGAGCCTCGGGCGTGAAGCGCGGCACGATGTTGCGAAAATCCGAGCTCACGAACGTCGTCTTCTCGTCGATCGTGCCGGTCAGGAAGCCCTTGCCGAGGGGACTGAATGGCACGAACCCGATGCCGAGCTGCTCCAGGGTGGGCAGCAGCTCTTCTTCGGGACGTCTCCACCACAGCGAGTACTCGCTCTGGACCGCGGTGACCTGCTGGACGGCGTGGGCTCGGCGGATCGTGCCCACACCCGCTTCAGACATGCCGAAGTGCTTCACTTTGCCTTGCGCAATCAATTCCTTGACTGTTCCCGCCACGTCTTCGATCGGCACGTTTGGGTCGACCCGGTGCTGATAATACAGATCGATGACGTCGGTGCGCAGCCGTTTCAGCGAGCCTTCGACGCTCTGCCTGATGCGCTCGGGCCGGCTGTCCTGCGCCTGCTGCCCGCCGGCATCTCGTCCGACCCCGAACTTGGTGGCAATCACCACCTGCCGGCGGACCGGAGCCAACGCCTCCCCGACGAGCTCTTCGTTGGTGTGCGGACCGTAAATCTCGGCGGTATCGAAGAATGTGACGCCGCGTTCGACGGCCGTGCGGATGAGCGAGATCATCGCCTGCTTGTCCGGTGGGACACCGTAGCTCTGGCTCATCCCCATGCAACCGAGCCCGAGAGCCGAGACTTCCAGGTTGCTATTTCCGAGTTTGCGCTTCTGCATTGTTCCTCCCGACGTTGTTCTGGTATTGCTCGTCGCTGACCTGCTCCATCCAGTCCACGACCTTGCCGTTGAGGTGTTCCTGAATGGCGAGGTGTGTCACGGCGGTGGTTGCCGTGGCGCCGTGCCAATGCTTCTCACCCGGCGGAATCCAGATTACGTCACCGGGCCGAATCTGCTCGATCGGCCCGCCCCACCGCTGCGCGAGGCCAGAGCCGGCCGTCACGATCAGGGTCTGGCCCAGTGGGTGGGTGTGCCAGGCCGTCCGGGCCCCGGGCTCGAACGTGACACTGGCCCCGGACACGCGCGCCGGATCGGGGGCCTGGAAAAGTGAGTCGACACGCACCGTGCCGGTGAACCACTCGGCGGGTCCTTTGGCGGAGGGCTGGGAGCCGTTTCGCTTGATGTCCATGTGGGCAATCGTAACGGGACGGTGCAAGCCGGAGTAGCCTGTAAAATCGAGAAGCTTTCTAGGCTCACGGAATCCGCGGCCGCACCGTAAGCTTTCCTCCCATGATCTCATTCATCACGGGGGACCGCCGGCTGGCCCTCGCCACATTGCTGCTCGCTCTCCCGCCGGCCCGCCTCGGGGCCCAGCATTTCCACCGTCTCCCCGCCTCGCCCCGGACGGTCGCCTACGGCTGGTACAACGCCGCCGCGACACCGGTGCTGCGGATCGCGTCTGGAGACACGATCGAAGTCGAGACCCTCATCACGAACCGGCCCGATCGCTTGGAGGCCGCGGGTGTCGCGCCGGCCGACGTGCAACAGTCCCTGCGCGACATCGTCGCCCAGGTCACCGACCGCGGCCCCGGCGGGCACATTCTCACCGGGCCGGTCTACGTGGAAGGAGCCGATTCAGGGGACGTGCTCGAGGTGATAATCCTCCGCATCGCTCTCGCAATCTCCTACGGCTACAACGGATGCCGCGGGTTCCTGCCGGGCAACTGCGACAGCACGAACACCACCCGCATCATTCCGCTCGACCGGCGCCGCATGGTCGCCCAGTTCGCGCCAGGCATGAACATCCCGCTGCGTCCCTTCTTCGGCAGCATGGGCGTGGCGCCGCCGCGGGATTCGGGTCGCGTGAGCAGCAATCCGCCCGGCATCCACGCGGGGAACATGGACAACAAAGAGCTGGTCGCGGGGACCACGTTGTTCATTCCGATCCACACCACGGGCGCCCTGTTCGAAGTGGGCGACGGTCACGCGGCGCAGGGGGACGGGGAGGTGGATCAGACCGCCATCGAGACCTCGCTCACCGGCCGGCTGCAGCTCATCGTCCGTAAGGACATGCACCTCACCTGGCCACGCGCCGAGACCCGAGCGCACTTCATCGCGATGGGCATGGATAAGGATCTCACCACGGCCACCCAGATCGCCGTGCAGCAGGCGATCGACTTCATCGCCGCCTACCGCGCCTGGTCAAAGATGGAAGCCTATCGACTGGTGAGCGTCGCCTGCGATGTCCGCATCACCGAGTTGGTGGACGGCAACGTCGGCGTACACGTCATGATTCCGAAGTCGCTGATCGTCCCACATCCTCGAGTCGAGAGGTAACTCATGTGCAAACCCGTGGTCGTGCTGCTCGCTGCGTGCTTCGCCCCCACCGTCGCCGCCGCACAGGAGGCGGATCCCATCGCCCGGCTCGTGGCGCGGCTCGACCTCGAGCAATACAAGGCGACGATCAAGGGTCTCACCCAATTCGGTGACCGCCGCCAGGGCACGGACCGAAACCGCGCCGCGGTGAACTGGATCGAGGCGCAGCTCAAGAGCTACGGATGTAGCAATGTGGCGCGCCTCAAGTACGAGTATCAGCCGCCGAGTTCCCCCTCTCCCGGAGGGAGAGGGGGACAGGGGGTGAGGCCCGCCGCGGGCGGCGGCCGCTACCGCGGGATTCGCGCCCCCACCGGTGTGAACACCGATTCGCTGCGGCAGCCCGACCTCCGGGTGCGCGCACTGGACGCGCAACCCACGACTCCGGGCGCGCGCGAAGAGGTGTATTGCACCAAGGTCGGCAGCGGTCATCCCGGGGAGATGTACATCGTTGGCGCCCACATGGACGGGCACGGGTGGGGTGAGGCGGCGAACGACGACGGCTCCGGTACCGCGCTCGTCATGCAACTCGCCCGCGTCTTCTCCGCCCCGGGAGTCCGGACCGACCGCTCGATCCGCTTCATTCTCTGGAACAACGAAGAGACCGGTCTCAACGGCGCCAGGGCGTACGTCGAGCAGCGCCAGAGGCTGCAAGGCAAGGAAGACCCCCCCGGCTCCGGCAGGTATCCGGAACCCACGTGGCTGGGGATGATCCAGCACGACATGATGCTCTTCGACCACGGCATGCCCCGCGCCGATGGGACGCTCGCGCCCGAGCAGCGGCCCGAAGCGGACGTGAACATCGAGTTCCAGTCGAGCGCCAAGTTCGCGGCGCAGGCCCAGCAGCTGGCGTGGACGTTTCAGGCGGCCAACGAGCAGTATGCGACTGATTATCCGGCATCCGTCGGCGCACACATGACCAACACCGACTCGGCGCCGTTCCAGGATCTCGTGGCGGCGATCAGTCTGCGCGAAAACGAGCGCGGCACCCAGATCGGAGCGGGGTGGGACCCGAACTGGCATCAGCCGACCGACCTGTACTCCACCTACAGCGACAAGGACTTCCGGCTCGGCCTGAATGCGGCCCAAACCACCCTGGCGGCGCTCGCGGGACTCGTCGGAGCGACGACGCAGTAGCCGCCAATCCACGGCCACAGCGCCGCCTTTCCGAGCCGCCGGAGTCGGCGTAACGTCTACCATCGGCTCATGACCATCGCGGGAGGACCCTTGTACAAATCACTGCTGCTTTCCATCACCGCCCTGTGCGCCTCGATCGTGTCGGCGCAGTCACCTTCACCCGCGCCGGCACAAAGCAAGCTGTCGGTGCACTGGGAGGAACTGACGGGGGCCGACTTCAAGGACGCCATCGCCCGCGCGCAGGGCGCATGCCTGCTGCCATTCGGCATCATGGAGAAGCATGGGCCGCATCTGCCGTTGGGTAACGATCTGCTCAACGTGCGCTACGTGGCGCTGAATGCCGCGCAGCAGGAATACGCCGTCGTCTTTCCCGAATACTATTTCGGGCAAATCTTCGAGGCGAAACATCAACCGGGCACGGTGGCCTACAGCCGGCGCCTGCAGCTCGACTTGCTGCAGGAAACGACCGACGAGATGGCCCGGAATGGCTGCAAGAAGATCGTCATCGTGAACGGTCACGGCGGCAACAACAGCCTGCTTCCCTATTTCGCGCAAGCGCAGCTCGACACGCCGCATGATTACGTCGTCTACGTGCTGGGTATCACGCGCAGCGCGCAGGGCGAGCCGAAGCACAAATCGAACCCGGCGACCGACATGCACGCGGGCGAGAGCGAGACGTCGATGAGCATGATCGCCCGGCCCGACCTCGTGCACCTGGATCGCGCGCCGCAGGAATCCGGTGCCGATCAGGCGCGCCTGAAGCTGCCGGAGGGCCTGTACACCGGCATCTGGTGGTACGCGCGGTTCCCGAATCACTACGCGGGCGAGGGCGCCGCCGCGTCGCGCGAGCTGGGCGAGTTCGAGGCGAAGACGTGGATCAATGGTATCGTGCAGGCGATCCGCGCGGTCAAAGCGGACCAGGAGAGCCTGCGCTTGCAAAACGAGTTCTACGAGCGGAGCAGGCATCCGCTGGAAACGCCGCAGTAGGACCGCTACTTCCCGAACCGCTCGAAGCGGTACGCCAGCGCGTGCGGGATCGGTTGCCTGCCGATGATGTGAGACACCATGTTCTCTACTGAGCGGAATGTCAACTATCGAACGCGCTGTTCACAAACGAAAGCTGGCCAATGAAAGCCTACTTGTATACGACCGGCATTCTGTTCGCGGTGATCGCGGTCGGCCATGTCTGGGAGGTGATCGACCGGTCTCATGTATTCGCCAGCGACGTCATCATCGTCGCATTGAGTGCCGGGCTGGTCGTGTGGGCGTGGCGGCTGGGGCGCACACGCCCATGAGCGGGGGGCCCGTCATCTCGCTCATGCTGGCGGTGCCGGCCGCGCCAACGGCGGTGGACTGGTACAAGCGCGCCATGGGTGCGACGGAATTATGGAACCTCGGCTCGGTCGTCGGCCTGGAGGTCGAGGGCGCGCCGTTCTTCCTCGCCCAGCCGGCGAACAACGGCTGGGACAGCCCAGCCCAAGTCGGCACCACGACCGTGAGAGTCGAGGTGTTCGTCGACGACCCCGATGCGTTCGTTCGGCGCGCAATCGCGGCCGGCGCAAACGGGAGTCGCGATGCCGTACGGGACCATCAAGCGCCGTGGGGGACGCACCGACAGGGTGGGTTCTACGACCCGTTCGGGCACCTGTGGCTCGTCGGCGACAAGTCGCCTCTGAGGCCCTTCCCCCTCACCCGCGACGGATAGTCGGATGCGATTTAGGGGCGTCGGCATGCCTCCGCGCATCGTGGCCCAAGCGGACCACGAGAGCCTGCGCTTGCAGAACGAGTTCTACGAGCGGAGCAAGCATCCCCTGGACACACTGCAGTAGCCCGCTCGGGCTCGACGACTAGAACGCTATCGGGTTACGTGCTCGCGCCGGAACCCCAACCCTATGAGCCTCGCCGGTATTCTCTGCAGCACCGGAATCGCCCCCAGCGCGCGAACGACCAGCGGGGGCTTCATCCGTCCGCGTCGGCCCAGCACCCGCTTGATCACGTTGTTCTGGATGATGAGCTGCGCCCGCTGGGTGACGCGAGTCGGCAGCTCGCGCCGACGCTGCACCCGTCGTAGCGCATCGATCGGGATCCTCGAGCCACGCCGTAACTCGGGAATCAGGATGTCCGCGGCGGCCACCGCGTCCTGGACGGCGAGATTGATCCCCACGCCGCCGATCGGCGACATGGCGTGTGCGGCGTCGCCGATGCAGAGCAGGCCGGCCCGATACCATTCACGTAACCGATTGACCTGCACCGTGAGCAACTTGATGTCGCTCCAATCCCGCAGCTCGGTAACGCGATCGCACACGAACGGGTTCAGCTCCACGATATCGGCGCGGAGCGCATCGATACCGCGCTGCTGGATCTCCGCCAATCCGCCTTTCCGGATCACCAGCCCACACTGCCAGTAGTCGCCGCGATCGAGCATCACGAAGATCCGACCGAAATCGATACGGCCGAACAGCTGCTCGGGATCGCCAGGCTTCTTGGATAGCCGCATCCACAGCACATCCATGGGCGCGCCGAAGTCGATCGACTGAAGACCGGCCGCCGCTCGCACCTGGGAATCGCGCCCATCGGCGGCGACGACCAGCTCCGCCCGCCGCTCCCGCTCTCCCCCGGGCGTTCGCACGCGCACGCCCCCGACGCTTTCACCATCGAACAGGAGTCCCGTCACCTCCGCCCGCATCTCCAAACTGAACGACCCGTACGCCCGCGCCTGCTCGGCCAGGAAGTTCAGGAAATCCCACTGCGGCATGAACACCAGGAACTTGCAGTGCACCGGCAGGTGACTGAAGTCGGCCAGCCTGAGCGTGGTCTCGCCGATCTGACCCGTGAGTGTGCGTACCTTCGAGTGCGGCAGCCGCAGGAACTCGTCCAGCACGCCGAGCTCGTACAGAATCTCCAGCGTCGACGGGTGGACCGTGTCGCCGCGGAAGTCACGGAAAAAGTCCGCGTGCTTTTCGAGCACGGTGACCCCGACGCCCGCGCGAGCGAGGAGAAACCCGAGCATCATGCCTGCCGGACCGCCGCCGGCGATGACACAGTTCACGGGCAAACCTCAATAGGCAATGTTCCCTGCCGCAGTGAACGCCCAGTGCCGCCCGCTGAAGCCCTTGCCGAAGCGATACCCCAGCGCGAATTGTCCGACGTCGGTGATCGTCAACCGGGTCGGGCCGAGCCGGAGGGCGAGCCCCGCATCCCCACCGAGCCGCGTCGGCTCGTTGTCGTACCAGGCGCCGCCGTAGTCGAGAAACGGCGCCAGTCCTACGCCGAACAGCCCCCACACCTCGTCCTTCACGACCACCCGGTCTTCGAGCGCGAGCCACGCCATCCGAGTGCCCGTGAAGGCGTGGGCGCCGAACAGACGGGGACCCTTACTGTCGCGCCACAAGTCGAATTCGTCCCCTTGCTTCGGCCCGCGCAGCGCGCCGCCCTCCACATGGAGGATGAGAGACTGACGCGGCAGATCTTGGCTCGCGACCGTGACGCTGCCGATCACGCGCCCCGAGTCGACCCCCACCCCGGTCAACACACCCGCCGCTTGGCCCCGCAGCACGGCGAACCCGCGATTCCATGCGCCACTGAGCTGCCCGCTCACTTCCGGACCGACGCCCGCCCGGCCGGGCCCGTATCCCCAGGCCCGGGGCGCTGCCCAGAGACCAAGGTGCAGCGTCTGCGACAGGTCCACATCCTCCTGCCGCGCGAAGGAATTGAAGTTCTCGAGCACCTGGAAGCGCACGCGCTTCAGTTCCAGCCCGGCCCCTACCGTGCCGAAGCGCGAACGTGGGAATGGCACGGCCGTCGCCG
>Ga0209577_10003366_pt1 | contig 15063 bp, 17 predicted proteins | sample GraSoiAngelo_109_FD_185874 | JGI IMG/M metagenome (GOLD analysis project Ga0209577, IMG submission 185874) | Grasslands soil microbial communities from the Angelo Coastal Reserve, California, USA - 14_0903_12_20cm (SPAdes) (version 2) | ecosystem: Environmental > Terrestrial > Soil > Grasslands...
GCTCTGCTCGTCAACCGTTAGCTCGTCCCAGCGCATCGAACACATGTTCGCACAACCGCCCGGACGGGGGCGAAGCTCCGCGAGCTTACACTTTCAAGCAGCATGGAACGCACCGCCTGGACCGACGAGCGCCTCGACGACACTTTCAATCAGCTTCGCCACGAGATGCGAGCTGGCTTCGCGGATCTACGCGCCGAGAGACGCGACGGGCTTCGCGAGGTGCGCGGACAGATCGCGACCCTGAAGCTCTTCATGCTCGGCGGCCTGGTCACCATTCTCGCCGCCGTCGTCGCGCTCCACGGCTAGCGCTCCTCGCCCCAGGCCGTCACCACCAGCTCGCGCGCCCCGCCCGAGTCGCGGTGCTCGCACAGGTAGATCCCCTGCCACGTGCCGAGCGCGAGTCGCCCGCCCGACACCGGAACCGTCACCGAGGCGCCGAGCAGCGACGACTTCAGATGCGCCGGCATGTCGTCGGAGCCTTCCAGGGTGTGCTCCCAGTAGTCGGCCTCCTCGGGCACGGCGCGGTCGAACCACGCGCGGAAGTCCCGGCGCACCGCCGGACTCGCGTTCTCGTTCAGCGTCAGCGAGGCCGAGGTGTGCCTGACGAAGACGTGCACGATGCCCACGCCAAGGCGCTCGAGCTCGGGCAGGGCCCCGACCACCTCGTCGGTGATCAGGTGAAACCCGCGCGGACGCGGCTCGAGCCGCACCTCGCGCTGGAGCCAGGTCAACCCGATTCCTTGCGGACGATCGCGGCGACCGACGCGACGACGATCGCCGCACCGCCGAGGATCGTCGTCGTCACGTGCTCGGACAGGATCAGCCAGCCGAGGAAGATCGCGATCACCGGATTCACGTACGCATAGGTGGCGACCTTCGAGATCGGGGCGTGCTGGAGCAGCCACACGTACGCCGTGAAGGCGATCAAAGAGCCGATCGCGATCAGATAGGCGAAGGCCCCGAGCGACCGACCGGAGAAGGCCGCCACGTGCACGTCGCCGACCTCGCCTCGCGCCACCCCGGCGACCATCGAGATCGCGCCGCCGAGCATCATCTGCAGCGCTGTCGACAGGAACGGGTCGGCGGGCAGCGGCCGACGCTTCGAGAGGAACGACCCGAGCGCCCAGCACGGCGCCGCGAGGAAGACCATCAGCAGCCCGATCGCCCTGATGTGACCGCCCCCGCTGCCGGGCAGGAGGAGCAGCGCCACGCCCGCGAAGCCGGCGGCCACGCCCGCGAGAGTTCCCGTGGCGATCTGCTCGCCGGCGAGCCGCCTGTAGAGGACGACCCACAGCGGAACCGACGCGATGATCAGCGCGGCGAGCCCGGAGGGCACGTGGACCTCGCCGACCATCACGAGCCCGTTTCCGCCGGTTACGAGCAGCCCTCCAATCAGCGCGCACGACGCGACCTGGGTCCGGGTGACCCTAAGGCGGTCGCGTCCGTTGCGTACGAGGAGGACCGCGTAGACGATTGCGCCCGCGACCAAGAAGCGAAGACCGGACGTGAGGAGCGGGGGCATCGTCTCGTCCACCACGCGGATCGCGAGGTACGTCGAGCCCCAGACCACGTAGATGATCCCGAGGCCCAGCCATACGAGCCAACCGCGCTCGGGCGCCTCGTCATGCCGCGCGGGAGCGCGATCGGCCGCCTGCCCGGCGGCGGCCGGGGCGTCGACGGCGGTCGGCACGCCGCGGGCAACGGCGGTGCGAGGGAGGCTTGAAGGCACCTCCTCATCTTGCCAACGGGCCGAGGGGAGCGCCCAGTGACTTTCCTTGCTGCGGCCGATAAGCGGAGCTAATTGGCCGGCGCGACGCCCGCCGGGCGGCTACCCTCGCGCTTCATGGCAAAGCGAAGGAGCCTCATCATCCCGGCCGTGGTCGTCGGGGTCGTGCTGGTGGCCGTGGCGGTCGTCTACTTCGTCGACCCGGCCAAGTCGCTCCCGTCGTTCTTCCCCGGGCACCAGTCCGGGTCCGGGCACCACCACGCGAAGCACGGGATCGCGGCGCTCGTCGTCGCACTCGCCCTCTTCGTGTTCGCGTGGTTCCAGACCGGCCCGGCCCGCCCGAGCGGATCCGGCAGCGCGTCCTAAAGCGCGAAGATCAGCGTGCAGGTCACGCCGGCGGCCACGCAGTAGGCGCCGAACGGCGTGAGCCGGTTGCTCTCGAAGAACTTGAGCAGGAACTTCACCGCCAGGTAGGTCGTGACCGCGGCGCACAACGCGGCGACCGCCGCGGGACCGCGCACGCCGGCGCCGTCCTTGCCGAAGAGCTCCGGCAGCTTGAGCGCGGCAGCGGCTCCGATGATCGGGGTGGCGAGCAGGAACGCGTAGCGGGCCGCGTCCTCGTTGGAGAGGCCGAACAGCAGGCCGCCCCCCATCGTGATCCCGGAGCGCGAGATGCCGGGCACGAGCGCCGTGGCCTGGGCGGTGCCTACTCCGATCGCCTCGCGCCAGGCGAGCTTGGCGATACGCGCGTCGGCGTCCCCGAGGTGGTCGTCGGGCGTCGGGGCGCGCCGTCGAAGACGCTCGAAGCCGAGCAGCAGCAGCCCGTTCGCGATCAGCACGGCGGCCGCCGAGGTGGCGGACGCGAAGAGGCTTCTCAACGGGTGCTCGAGGAGGAGCCCGAGTATCCCCGCGGGGATCGTGCCGACGACCAGCAGCCAGCCGAGTCGCGCGTCGACGTCGTCGGCGCGGATCTCGCGGTCGCGCAGCGAGCGCCCCAGCCCCTTCGCGATCCGAATCCAGTCGCGCCAGAAGAACGCTAGAAGCACGATCGCGGTGGCGAGGTGCGTCGCCACCAGGAACGTCAGGAAGAACTTGTCGTTCTGATGGATGTTCCACCCGGCCAGCCGCGGCAGGATCACGCCGTGCCCGAGGCTCGAGACGGGGAACGGCTCGGCGGCCCCCTGGAGCAGCCCCAGGATGACCGCCTGGAAGTAGGAGATCGGGTGGTGCGCCGCCAATGGGATGTGCGGGAGGACGAGCTGCACGGCGGGCCAGGCTAGCGGCGCGCCCGACGGCGTCGCCAGATCACGAACGCCCCGAGCCCGATCAGGGCGAGCGCGAGCCCCCCGATCCCGACGCCCTTCAAGAGGGTGTCCGCCGAGTGCCCGAGGTAGTAGGAGATGAGTCCGACGCTCGTTGCCCAGCAGATTCCGCCGAGCGCGTTCCAGACGATGAACGTCCGCCAGGGCATGTGATTGACGCCGGCGAGCCACGCCGAGGCGATCCGCAGTCCTGAGAACCAGCGACCGAAGAAGACCGTCTTGCCGCCGTGGCGCTCGAACATCCGCTCGCCGAACTCGAGCGCGCGAGCGCGATGGTGCTTGAGCGGGCCCGGCAGCTCTAGCAGCCAACGGCCGCCGCGCCGGCCGATCCAGTAGCCGATGTTGTCGCCGAGGATGGCCGCCACCGCGGCGATCGCGATGACTATCTCGATGGTCAGGTGTCCCTTGCTCGCGAGGATGCCAGCCGCGATCAGGGCGGTCTCCCCGGGCACCGGGATGCCCATGGTCTCGATGCTCACGAGCAGCGCGAGCGCCGCGTAGCCCAGGTTGCTGGGCACGCCGAAGAGGAGCGCTGGGACCAGGACGAGCGGCGCGATGTTCCCATCGTGGCGGTTCGGTCCGTCTCGCCGTCGCGCGGCCTCGCAACAGGCGTCACGAGTTTGCTCCCAAACTCGGGGGTCGGATACGCTTCGCTGCCCTGTCCGGGGGGACGAGCCAGCCGCAGATGGAGACCGTCCGTCCGGCTGGCTCATCCCTGATGCAGAGCGATCACGACCATGCACTCGACCCGCGACGCCGGTGTGGCCGGGTTCATGCTCGTGACCACCGCGTTGCTGTGCGCAGGCGTAGGGGCCGGCGTCGGCGCGCTCGTGGGTGCACCCTTGGCGCTGGCGGTGATCGGGGTCTTCGTCGGGTTCGGCCTGGGGTTCCGGATTGTCTACGCACGCTTTAAGGACCTCTGAGACCCCGGTGGGGCTGCGGTTCGTCCGCAACCTCGACCTGGCCCTGCTCCTGCTGGCCCTGCCAGTGTTCCTCGCGGCGAGCCTGCCGATGCTGGGCTGGGCTGTCGGGTCCGGGATCTACGCGGCGCAGCGGCTTGTCCGGGACCTCGTGGTCCGCCGCGCCTCGCGGTCGGACGACCCCCGTACGGTCGCCGGGCTGATCGCGGGAAGCATGCTGTTCCGGGGCATGCTCTCCGCGCTCACGCTGCTCGTGATCGGCCTCACCCATCGCCACGCCGGGCTCGCCGCCACGCTGCTCTTCCTCGCGGCGTTCACGCTTGCCACGGCCGTCGGCCTCGTCCTCCGCCCGCTCGACAGGCGGATCCCGTGAGGACCCGTCTCCAGAACCTGAGCACCGGCCGCAAGGTGGCGCTCGGCGCCATGGTCCTGCTCGCCCTGATGGTGCTCATCGGCGCCACGGTCGGCAAGCAGCCCAAGAACAGCGACTACAAGCCGCAGAACGAGTTCAAGCTCGATCCCTGGATCCACCTGAAGATCGGCTCGGTCGATATGAGCATCAACAAGGCCGTGCTCTACCTGCTCCTGGCGGCGGCCCTCACCACGGTGACGATGGTGTACATCGCCCGCCGCATGCGGGACCGCCCGAACAACGTGCAGACGGCCGTAGAGGCCGCCTACGACCTCGCCTACAACAACGTCGTCAGAGGCAACATGGACCCGGGCATGGCCGCGAAGTGGTTCCCCTTCGTGGGATCCCTCTTCTTCTTCATCCTCTACTCGAACCTGATCGGGTACCTGCCGCTCCCGATCAACACCGAGGCCAAGATCAACATCTTCGGCGCGCACCTCCCGGCGCTCGCCATCTACGCGGCCACGGCGAACATCTCGGTCACGCTCGTCCTCACGCTGGTCGTCTGGTTCAGCTACCACATCGAGGGCATCAGAGCCAAGGGCGTTCGCGCCTACTTCGCGAGCTGGATCCCCTCGGGCGTCGCCGGCCCCGCCCGCGTGCCGATCTTCGTGATCGAGGCGATCTCGCACTTCGTGCGGATCATCTCCCTGTCGGTGCGATTATTCGCGAACCTGCTCGCCGGCCACCTGCTGATCCTGTTCATGGGCGGCGGGATGGTGGTGCTGCTGGGCGCCGCCTACATCGGTCCGCTGACCGTGCTGGTGGCGGTCGCGTTCTTCATCTTCGAGGTCCTCATCATCGCCGGTCTGCAGGCGTTCATCTTCGCCACGCTCACTTCGATTTACCTCGGCGGAGCCACCGCCGAGGCACACTGACAAGGAGGGAAAATGTCCCTACTACCTCACATCATCGCCCAGGCCAGCGGAGGCGGCGGTAGCTCGGGCGGCAGCGGACAGCAGACCGCGAAGGCGATCAAGGCGATCGCCCTCGGCGTCGGCGCGGGCCTCGGCACGATCGGGCCGGGCATCGGCGTCGGATACATCTTCGGGAAGGTGATCGAGTCGGTCACCCGCCAGCCGGAGATGCGCGACGAGATCACGAGCATCCAGTGGCTCGGCTTCGCGCTGACGGAGGCGATCATCTTCTACGCCTTCATCTTCGGCCTGATCGCCTACTTCCTCTCGGGCGGCTGATGCCGGGAACCGCGACATCGGCGCTCGTGATCGCCGCCGGCAGCTCCGGGGGGAGCTCCGGCGGCGGCGGGGGCAACTTCCTCGTCACGCCCAACGTCGGGCTGATGATCTGGACGCTCATCGCGTTCTTCATCACCCTGTTCATCCTCAGGAAGCTGGCCTTCCCGCGGATCGCCGAGGCGCTCGACCGCCGGCGCCGCTCGATCGAGGAGTCGATCGATGCCGCCGAGCGGACGCGGCACGAAGCCGACCGGCTGCTCGCCGAGTACCGCGAGCGGTTGCGCGAAGCCCGCGAGCAGGCCGAGGACATCGTGGTCCGGGCCCGCCGCGCGGCCGACAGGCTCGAGGAGGAGGCCAAGGCCGACGCCAAGCACACCCGCGAGGAGATGATGGAGGACACCCGTCGGGAGATCGAGCGGGAGACGCGGCGGGCGATCGACGAGATCCGCCGCGAGGTTGCAAACCTCACGATCCTCGCGACCGAGAAGGTGGCGCGCAAGTCGCTCGACGCCGAGGATCAGCGGCGTCTCATCGACGAGGCGCTCGAGGAGTTCGACTTCGCCCGGCTCGCCGGTGAGCACTCGAACGGGGGCGCCGAGTAGTGCAGGAGATCGCCGAGGTCTACGCGCGCTCGCTCTTCGAGGTTGCGAAGGAGAACGACGCCCTCGACGAGATCCACGACGAGCTCGGGGAGTTCGCCGACGTGCTCTCGGAAAGCCGCGAGCTCCAGGTGTTCTTCTTCTCGCCGTATTTCTCGTCGGAGGAGAAGAAGGACGGGATCAGGAAGGTCGTGAAGGGCGCCGACGAGCGCTTCGTGCGCTTCCTGGAGCTGCTCGCGGAGCGCCACCGGATGCCCGTCCTGTTCCGAATCCGCCGGGCCTTCGAGGGCCTCTGGGCAGAGGAGAACAAGCTCCTCCCGGTTACGATCACCAGTGCCATCGAGCTCGACGACAAGACCGTCAAGCAGATCGGCAAACGGATCGAGGAGCAGACTGGCCGGCGCATCGAGCACACGGCCGTCGTCGATCCCGACGTGATCGGCGGGCTCGCAGTCCAGGTCGGGAACGTGGTCATGGACGGGACGGTCCGGGGCCGCCTGGAGAAACTGAGACGAGAGGTGGCTGCGGCCGCCTGACAAGGAGAGGGACCGCCGAATGAAGATCAAGCCCGACGAGATCACCAGCATCCTCAAGAGTCGGATCGAGGGGCTAGACGAGCGCGGGGCGGACCTGTCCGAGGTGGGCACGGTCCTCTCGATCGCCGACGGCATCGCGCGCGTCCACGGCCTCGACAACGCGATGTCGATGGAGATGCTCGAGCTCCCGCACGACGTGACCGGGCTCGCGCTGAACCTGGAGGCCGACAACGTCGGCGCCGTGCTCTTCGGCGAGTGGGACAAGATCGAGGAGGGAGACAGGGTCAAGCGAACCGACCGCCTGCTCCAGATTCCCGTCGGCGAGCAGCTGCTCGGACGGATAGTCGACCCACTCGGCAACCCGCTCGACGGCGAGGGCGAGGTCAACACCGAGGAGTACCGGCCGGCCGAGTTCAAGGCGCCGGGAGTGGTGCAGCGCCAGCCCGTGAAGGAGCCGATGCTCACCGGGATCAAGGCGATCGACTCGATGACGGCGATCGGGCGGGGTCAGCGCGAGCTGATCATCGGCGACCGCCAGACCGGGAAGTCCACGATCGGCGTCGACGCGATCATCAACAACCGCGACAAGGACCTGGTCTGCATCTACGTCGCGGTCGGACAGCGCATGTCGACCGTCGTGCAGGTGGCGGAGACGCTTCGCGAGAACAACGCGATGGACAACACGATCATCGTCGCCGCGCCGGCCGACGAGGCGGCGCCGATCAAGTTCATGGCGCCCTACGCGGGCTGCGCCATGGGCGAGCACTTCCTCTACGACGGCAAGCACGCGCTCGTCATCTACGACGACCTGACCAAGCACGCGTACGCGTACCGGCAGATGTCGCTCCTGCTGCGCCGCCCGCCGGGCCGCGAGGCCTACCCGGGCGACGTCTTCTACCTCCACTCGCGCCTGCTGGAGCGCGCGGTGAAGCTGAACGACGACCTGGGCGGGGGATCGCTGACCGCGCTGCCGATCATCGAGACGCAGGCGGGCGACGTGTCGGCCTACATCCCGACGAACGTCATCTCGATCACCGACGGGCAGATCTTCCTGGAGGCGGACCTGTTCCGCTCGGGCGTCCGTCCGGCGATCAACGTCGGCATCTCGGTCTCGCGCGTCGGCGGCAACGCCCAGAGCAAGCCGATGAAGAAGGTCGCCGGGAAGCTGCGGCTCGACCTCTCCCAGTACCGCGAGCTCGAGGCGTTCGCCCAGTTCGGGTCCGAGCTCGATGAGGATACCCAGCGCACGCTCGCGCGCGGGGAGCGCCTGGTCGAGACCCTGAACCAGAACGAGCTCTCGCCGTGGGCCGTGGAGGATCAGGTCCTCGCGATCTACTCCGGCACCGGCGGTTGGCTCGACCGCATCGAGGTGGAGCGGATCAAGGAGTTCCACGAGATGCTCCTCCAGCGGTTGCACTCGGAGTACGACGAGACCATGCGGAAGGTCGCCGGCGGTGAATGGGAGGACTCGATCGAGGAGGAGCTCGGCAAGGCGATCTCGGAGGCGATCGACGACTTCGGCCCCGACTTCGACGAGGAGGGCAACCCACTCGAGGAGGGCGAATCGGACCGCGTGCGCTCGGAGGAGGAGCGCGGGCGCGGCGCGCGGGCGGGCGAGGACGGCGATTCCGGTGGCGACGGCGCGGGCGGCGGCGGCTCCGAGGCCGAGGAGGGCGAGAAGGCGCCGGTCGGCGGCGTCTAGGGGAGGGCGTTGGCCACCCAGAAGGACATCAAGAGCCGGATCGGCTCGGTCAAGAACATCCGCAAGATCACGCGCGCGATGGAGATGGTCGCGGCGGCCCGGCTCAGGCGCGCGGAGCAGCGGATCGAGGAGCTCCGCCCGTACGCGGAGGCCATCCGCCGCATGACCCGGCGCGCCGTGGAGGCCGCGGAGAGCATCCCGAGCCTTCCGCTGCTCGAGGAGCACGACTCGATGGACAGCGTCGGCCTGCTGCTGGTCACCGGGGACCGCGGGCTCGCGGGCGCCTTCAACTCCCAGATCATCCGGGCGGGCAACCGGCGAAACCGCGAGCTGTCCCAGGACGGAAAGGGCGTCCGCTGGTACGCATCGGGCCGCCGGGGGGTCTCCTCGATCCAGTTCCGCGGGCTGGAGCTGGCGTCGGGGTACACCGGCTTCACGGACCGCCCCGCCTACGCCGACGCGCGCAACATCGCCGACGACCTGATCGCCCACTACGTGGACGGCGAGCTCGACCGCGTGGAGATGTTCTACAACGGCTACGTGTCGCCGATGACCCAGGAGGTCCGCCACGAGACCCTGCTTCCGCTCCAGCAGGCGGATGTGCTCGGCGACGAGGGGGGCGGTGACGAGGACGGGCGCGGCGAGGACGAGGGCCCCGACCACAGCCGCTCGCTCTGGATCTACGAGCCGGACCCGGAGGAGATCCTCGAGCGCCTCGCCCCGGACTACGTCGAGATTTCGATCTACCGCGCGCTGCTCGAGTCGACTGCTTCCGAGCACGGCGCGCGCATGACCGCGATGCGCAACGCATCCGAGAACGCCGCCGAGCTCATCGACAACCTCACCCTCGAGGCGAACCGGCAGCGGCAGGCGGAGATAACGCAGGAGATCATGGAAGTTGTCGCGGGTGCCGAGGGCCTGCGGTAAGCATCGAGCACCCAAAAGGAGACGACGTGGAACAGGCCACCACCGAGAAGACCGAAGAGCGCGCGAACGGGCAGCAGGAGCGCGAGCACGCGAGCCAGATGGGCTCCGGCGACGGCCGCGGCGGCACCGTCGGCCGGGTCGAGGAGATCCAGGGCGTGGTGATCGAGGCCGTCTTCCCCGACGGGCTGCCGGAGATCTACAACGCCCTCGAGATCGAGCTGGAGCAGTTCGGCGAGGAGGAGGGCGTCTCCTCCGGGACCGGAGGCGGCGGCAAGCTCGTCTGCGAGGTGCAGCAGCACCTCGGGGACGACCGCGTGCGCGCGGTGGCGATGGACACGACCGACGGGCTGAGCCGCGGGACCGAGGTGCGCGACACCGGCGGGCCGATCACCGTGCCGGTCGGAAGGGAGACGCTCGGGCGGATCTTCAACCTGCTCGGCGACGTGATCGACCAGGGCGAGCCGGTCGTGACGGAGACCCGCTGGCCCATCCACCGCCCGGCGCCAGACGTCGAGGACCTCACGCCGACGCGCGAGATCTTCGAGACCGGCATCAAGGTCGTGGACCTGCTGGCGCCCTACGCCAAGGGCGGGAAGGTCGGCCTCTTCGGCGGCGCCGGGGTCGGCAAGACGGTCCTGATCCAGGAGCTGATCCACAACATCGCCCAGGAGCACGGCGGGCTGTCGGCCTTCTGCGGAGTGGGCGAGCGCTCCCGCGAGGGCAACGACCTGTGGCTCGAGATGAAGGAGTCGGGCGTCCTCGACAAGACGATGCTGGTGTTCGGCCAGATGAACGAGCCGCCGGGCGCCCGTATGCGCGTCGGCCTGTCCGGACTGACGATGGCCGAGTACTTCCGCGAGGAGCTGGGTCAGGACGTGCTGCTCTTCATCGACAACATCTTCCGTTTCGTCCAGGCGGGCTCGGAGGTCTCGGCGCTCCTGGGGCGGATGCCGTCGCAGGTGGGCTACCAGCCGACGCTCGAGACGGAGATGGGCCAGCTGCAGGAGCGGATCACCTCGACGCGCAAGGGGTCCGTGACGTCGGTCCAGGCGATCTACGTGCCGGCCGACGACCTTACGGACCCGGCGCCCGCGTCGGTGTTCGCGCACCTCAACGCGACCACCGTGCTCTCGCGACAGATCGCCGAGAAGGGGATCTACCCGGCCGTCGATCCGCTCGACTCGACGTCCACGATCCTCAAGGCCGACATCCTCGGTGAGGAGCACTTCGAGGTTGCGACCCAGGTCCAGGAGGTGCTGCAGCGCTACAAGGAGCTGCAGGACATCATCGCAATCCTCGGCATCGACGAGCTCTCGGACGAGGACAAGCAGACGGTGCAGCGCGCGCGTAAGATCGAGCGCTTCCTGTCGCAGCCGTTCTTCGTGGCCGAGGCATTCACGGGACAGCCGGGGAAGTACGTCAAGGTCGAGGACACGATCCGCGGCTTCAAGGAGATCGTCGAGGGCAAGCACGACGACATCCCGGAGCGGGCGTTCTACATGAAGGGGACGATCGAGGAGGTGATCGCGGCGGTGCGTGGCGAGTCAGAGGAGGGCGGCGGCGGTTCCGGCGACATCCAGCAGGCCGAGGAGGCCGTCGATCAGGCTCAGGAGGCTGTCGACCAGGCCAAGGAGGCGGTCGCACAGGCCAAGGAGGGCGGCTCGGACGGCGGCGATGACGGCGGCGACTCCGGGAACGGCGGGAACGGCGGCGATGGCGGTGACGGCGGCGATGGCGGGAATGGCGACGACGATTCCGGCGGCGACGACGACTCCGAGGAGAGCGACCGCGGCCAGGGCGGCGAGGATTCGGAGGAGGCGCAGGACAAGGCCGGTCAGTAGCTAGCCGATGGCCCGCACCAAGTTCAGAGCCGAGGTCCTCACACCCGAGGGCCAGGTCTTCGACGACGAGGTCGAGATGGTCTCGACCCGCACGACCGTGGGCTCGATCGGCATCCTCGCGAACCACGCGCCGCTGATGGCGATTCTCGACCCGACCGAGCTGCGGCTCTACAAGTCGGAATCGGAGATCGTCCGCTTCGCGCAGGGCGAGGGCTACCTACAGGTCGTCGACAACAGCGCACTCGTGCTCGTGGAGGAGGCGGTCGAGCCCGAACAGCTGGATCGCTCGGACCTCGAGTCACGGCTAAACGACGCGCGGAGCGCGCTGGACGAGGCCGAGGAGGGCTCGGAGGAGCGCGCCCGCTGCGAGCGCAACGTCAAGCGCTACGAGGCGTTCCTGGAGATCGGCTCGTAGCGCCATGCGCATCGGAGTCCTCGGCACTGGCATGGTCGGCCAGACGATCGCCACGAGGCTGGGGGAGCTCGGGCACGAGGTGAAGATGGGCTCGCGCTCGGCCGGCAACGAGAAGGCGGTCGACTGGGCGAGCGGAGCGAGCGAGGGCGCGAGCGAGGGCAGCTTCGGGGATGCGGCCTCGTTCGGCGAGGTCGTCTTCAACTGCACCCCTGGCGCGGCCAGCGTCGACGCGCTGCGCATGGCCGGGCCTGAGAACCTGAGCGGGAAGGTGCTGGTCGACGTCTCCAACCCGCTCGACTTCTCCAAGGGCATGCCGCCGACGCTGTCCGTATGCAACGACGACTCGGTTGGCGAGCAGATCCAGCGCGAGTTTCCCGACGCCCGCGTGGTGAAGGCGCTGAACACCGTGAACGCGTCGATCATGGTCGACCCCTCGCAGGTGCCCGGCTCGGTGATCTTCGTGTGCGGCAACGACGACGCCGCCAAGGCCGAGGTGGGCGAGCTGCTCCAGAGCTTCGGCTGGCCCGCCGACGACGTCTTGGACATCGGCGACATCGCCGGCGCGCGCGGTACCGAGATGTACCTCCCGCTCTGGCTGCGGATGATGGGCGCGCTCGGCACGCCCAGCTTCAACATCGCGGTCGTCCGCTAAGACCGCCCGGCGCTCAGTGCGGGCGCCGGTGCGGCACCTTCGTCTTCCCGTGCGCGTAGAGGATGAAGCTCGCGTTGTTGGTGGTACGCGGGATCAGCTCGCGGTGGCCCTTCGGGTCCACTCCCCGGACCGCCACGACGTAGCGCCCCAGGGGCAGGCTCACCTTCTTCTTGAAGGTCCACGACGTCAGCTTCCCGGGCCCGTTCTTCACCTTCGCCGCGAGGAACACCGCCTTCGAGCACTTCCTCGCCTTGCCCAGGCGGCCATTGGCACCGAGGAACCGGCACTTGCCGTGCGCGACGAGCCCGACCGAGACGAGCACCCGCTTGACGCGACCGGCCGCCTGCTTGCCCTTCGCGCAGTCGAACTCGATCGAATGACCCGAGAAGGCCAGGAGCTTCTGCTTGGCCGTCAGGTGCTTGGTGCTGATGCTCGACCGCGGGACGATGCCGCGGCAGGGGGTTCCCTTCCCGCCGAGTATCAGATCCGCGGGCTCACCGACGTTCCCCGCCTCGTCGATGGCCTGGAGGGTCAGGATGCCGGCGCCCGACGGCAGCGTGATGTCGCGGGAGACGCTGGAGCCGCCGTTCGGCATCGGGTTGGAGCTGGCGTGCAGGTCCCTGGTCTGGCCATCCACCTGCGTCCGGTAGCGGGCTGCCTTGCCGCAGAAGCCGTCGTCGCCGGGCGACTTGAACCGGAGTCGATACCGATTGCCGCCAAGCGAGGTCAGCGACACGTCTCCCGGCGCCGCCGGGGCCGTGCCGTCGCGGTCGTAGTTCCCCGTGTTCTGCGGGTCGTGCCGGAAGGTCGGCCACTCCGACTGGCACGGCGCGATCCCGGGCGCCGCCCACTCGAACAGGTAGCCCTCGCGCGTGATGTCCGCCAGCCGGCCGTCGGTGCTCAGCGCGGCGGGGGCGAACAGCCAGCCGCCGGTCACCTTCGGGAACCCCGACGCGTCGAGGCCCGTGGCGCCGTCGTAGGCGTGCAGGAGCCCGAGCCCGGTGCCCGCGACCACCTGGGAGGCGGGGCTGCTGGGGTTGACCTTGGCGATGGTGGAGCTCGACAGGAACTGGAAGTCGTCCGTGATCCGCGGGTAGGCCGGCGCTGGAGCCCCGCTCGCCGCGTCCCATGCGCCGATCAGGTGGTTGTAGGGGAAGTTCTGGCTCACGAGCAGGAGGTTCGCCGCGTCCGCGGTGGACAGCTCGTACTTCACGACGGCGGGGCTCCCGCCGGCGACCAGCTTCCCGATGGCGCTGCCCTCGAAGAGGTTCAGGCCGGGCGACTTGTCGACGGCGTCGGAGCCCGCGCCGGCGCTCTCCTGGTGCATGTTCTGCGCGAGGCTGCCGTTGGCGTTGTACGTGGCCAGCGAGCCGCTGGTGGCCGAGGCCACGACCTTCGGCGCGCCGCCCACGTTCACGATGGACGGGTCGTTGCCGGGCCCGACGAACGGCAGCACGTCCTCGATCAGCCCGTTGATCTTGATCGGCCAGCCCGGCATGATCGCGCCGGTCCTGCCGTTGATCGCGTAGACGCGCGTCGACGCGCCCGTCGCGTTGCTCGCGAGGTTCGTGAAGCTCACGTCGTTCGACATCGAGGCGCCGTAGGTCTCGTTGGTCGCGGCGACGACGTCGTCGTAGCCGTCGGCGTTCAGGTCCACGATCCCGGGCTCGTTGATCGATTCGGCGATGACGGGCTGGCCCTTCGGCGGGTTCGGATCGACGAGCGGCCTCGGGAAATGCGGCACCGGCTGGCCGTTTGGCCGGAACGCGTACAGGTGACCGTCCAGCGACGTCAACACGATGTCGGTGGGCCCGCTCGGCCCCTCCAGGTGCTTCGCGATCGCCGGGCTGGCGGAGAAGCCGCACTTCGGGTGCATGTCGTCCTGGCGCTCATGGGAGGGCCCGCAGAACGCGAAGTTCGATGAAACCGGGAAGCCCGCCCGCAGCGTTCCATCGGGCTCCCACACGTACAGGTCCGTGCCGGCGGTCGTGATGACCTCCGGCCGCCCGTCGCCGTCGATGTCGGCGACCGCGGGGCCGCGCGGCGGCTCGAGCGGCGTCCCGCCCCCGTGGATCAGCGCCGACACACCGGGCGCGTGGTGGTGGTCGACGGCGTTCCACTGCTCGAGCGTGTGCACGGGCCAGCCGGGCAGCTCGCTGCCGTCGGGCTCGTAGGCGTGGATCGTCCCGTCCTCGGTGGGGACGATCAGCTCGGGGACGTTGTCGCCGTTCAGGTCGGCGTAGCGGGGTTGGGCCTCGCCGCCGGTGCCCATTCGCTTCGGGTAGCGGGGGCGGAGGCTCTGCCCGTCCGGCACGGCCGTGAAGACGCGGCGGTCGACGCCCTGGAGCCGGGCGCCGTTGGTCGGGTCGGTCACCGTCAGGCGCACCGCGAACTGGTCCTTGTACGGGTTGCGCGAGGTGGGGGAGAAGACCGGGCCGCCGGGGTCGGGCGGCACGTTGAAGCCGGCCAGGGCGCTACGCACCTGGGCGAGATTGATCGTCCCGAAGTTCGTGACCGGGCCCGTCGTGTCGGCCTCTTTCACTTTGTTCCAGGTCGTCGGCGCCAGGCCCGCTCCCCATTCGAGCAGGTAGTGCAGCGTGTGACCCGCGGTCCAGCGCGCGTCCGCGCGGCCGGTGATGGTGAGCGCGCCGCCGGTGACCGGCGCGTACCAGTCGGGCGAGTCGATCGCGACCTCGTCGGGGATCTTCGAGGCGCTGGCCGCAACCGAGACCGCGGCGCCGAGGTTCGCGCGTCCCCAGCCGAAGTGCGAGTCCCAGCCCGGCCCCGCGGGGGCGGGCGTGCCGATGCCGCCGGT
>Ga0209577_10003372_pt1 | contig 15053 bp, 19 predicted proteins | sample GraSoiAngelo_109_FD_185874 | JGI IMG/M metagenome (GOLD analysis project Ga0209577, IMG submission 185874) | Grasslands soil microbial communities from the Angelo Coastal Reserve, California, USA - 14_0903_12_20cm (SPAdes) (version 2) | ecosystem: Environmental > Terrestrial > Soil > Grasslands...
CTCTCGCAGCGCCGTGCGCCCGGCATCATCGAGCAGCACTCCGCCCGAGGACGAGAGCAGCACCGGATCGAGCACCATCGGCACTTGCTCGCGCGGCGGGAGGCTCGCGGCGACCGCGAGCGCGACGGCTCCCGTGCCGAGCATGCCGATCTTGATCGCGCCCACCCGGCGGGTGGCGAACGCCGCGGCGATCTGGGCGCGCACGAGATCCGGCGGCATGGGGTGCAGCGCGCGCACCTCGGAGTCCGACTGCGCGGTCACCGCGGTCACGGCGCACAGCGCGTGGCTCCCGAGGCGAGTGAGCGTGCGCACATCACGCACGAGGCCCGCTCCGCCGCTCGAGTCCGAGCCGGCGATGACCAGGACCGCGGTCACTCGCCGAGCGCGATCAGCGCGAGGTTCGCGTGTCCCTGGCGCTCGAGCGCGCGCGCCGCGCGCCAGGCGCGCACCCCCGTGCGGCAACAGAGCACGATGCGGGGCTCCGTCGGGAAGCGCATCTCCCCTTTCTCGAGAGCCTCCACGCCGACGCGCAGCGCCGAGCCGAAGGGCGACCGCGGCGCCTCGAGGGGGCTGCGCAGGTCGATCACGATGTCGCTCTCCGACACCTCCTCCGGCGCAATGAAGCGGAGAGTCGCCCCCGCGGGCTCACTCGCGCCGGCAAAGGAGAAGCCGCCGGTACGAAGCGTGCGAAAGTCGATCGAGATCAGCCGGCCGAGGACCGTCGGCTCGCACTTCAAGAGCAGCGCGAGCGCCATGTGCGCCTCGAGCGTACCCATGACGCCCACCGCCGTGCCGAGGACACCGGTCTCGGCGCAGGAGCCGGCGGTGCGCGGCAGCTCGGGGAATACGGCCCGATAGCTCGGCGCGCCCCCGCAGAACGCTCCCACATACCCCGAGAGCCCGAGCACCGAGGCGCTCACGAGCGGCGTGCCCCCGCAGGCATCGCTCAGCACGTAGGTGACGGCGAAGCTGTCGGCGGCGTCGACGGCGATCTCGGCCATGCCGACCAGGCGGGCGGCGTTCGCGGCGGTCAGACGCTCCCTCACCGCCTCGATCCGCACGCCGGGGTTGGTCGCGAGGAGCGCGGCTCGCGCGGCCTCGACCTTCGGCGCTCCGAGATCGCTCATGCGATAGAGCGGCTGGCGGTGGAGGTTCGATTCCTCGACGAGGTCGTGATCGACGATCACCAGGCGGCCGACGCCCGCGGCAGCGAGGTACTGCAACACCGCGCAGCCGAGGCCCCCCGCCCCCACGACGAGCGCCGTCGCGGAAGCGAGCCGCGCCTGCCCGGCGGGGCCGACCTCGGGAAGAACCGATTGCCGCGCGTACCGATCGCTCACGCCCGTCTCCTCACCTCAGGCCGCCACCGCCGCCGCGACGCTGAGCCATTCCCGTGTGCGCGCCTCGGGGTCGAGATGGCGCACGATGTCGGTGACCACCGCGGCGCTGTCCGCACCCGCCGCGAACACACCCGGGAGGCGCTCCACCGTGAGTCCCCCGATGGCGACGAGCGGGATCGCCCCGATCCGGCGCTTCCACTCGCTGATCCGCGCGAGACCCTGCGCAGGCCAGGGCATCGCCTTCAGCAGCGTCGGGTAGATCGGGCCGAGCGCCACATAGTCCGGCTCGCAGGCGAGCGCGCGCGCGAGCTCGGCCTCATCGTGGGTGCTGATGCCGAGCCGCACCCCGGCGCGTCGCAGCCCCGGCACGTCCGCGCCCTCGAGATCGCCCTGCCCGAGATGCACGAAATTGCAACCCGCCGCGAGTGCGAGCTCCCAATAGTCGTTGATGACCAGCTGCATGCCGGACGAGGTGCAGCAGGCCTTCGCCTCTCGAATCTCCTCGAGCAGTCCCTCCCTCGGCTGCTCCTTGATGCGCAGCTGCACCAAGTGCACCCCGAGCGGCGCGAGGCGCCGCACCCAGGCAGCGCTCTCGACGATCGGATAGACGCGCGGCAGCCTCATCCGCGGAAGGCCGTACCGATGACGGGCGTCGAAGGCTCCGCGAGGTCGCGCGGCTCGATCGGCCCCGCGAGTCGCGCCGCCCTCCCCGCCTCCACCGCCTGCGCGAACGCCGCCGCCATGCCGACCGGATCGCGTGCCTGCGCGATCGCGGTGTTGATCAGCACCGCATCGAAGCCGAGCTCGAGGGCCCGCGCGGCGTGCGAGGGCACGCCGATACCCGCATCGATGATCAGGGGCACCGCGGGGAAGTGCGCGCGCAGCGCCGTGAGGCCAAAGAGGTTGTTCAAGCCGCGGCCGGAGCCGATGGGCGACCCCCACGGCATCAGCACGCGACAGCCGGCCGAGAGCAGCCGCTCCGCCACCACCAGGTCCTCGGTGGTATACGGAAACACCTCGAAGCCCTCCGCGCACAGCACCCGCGCCGCCTCCGCGAGCCCGAACGGATCCGGCTGCAGGGTGTCGTCCTCGCCGATCACCTCGAGCTTGATCCACGTCGTAGCGAACACCTCGCGCGCCATGTGCGCGGTGGTCACCGCTTCCTTCACCGAGTGGCAGCCCGCGGTGTTGGGCAGCACCCGCACGTTGAGACCGCGGATGATCGACCAGAACCCCTCGCCGCGACGCTCGCCGCCCGACTCGCGTCGCAGCGCCACCGTCACCACCTCGGCGCGCGCCGCGCGCACCGCCTCGGTCAGCACCGCGGGCGAGGGATAGCGCGCCGTGCCGAGCAGCAGGCGAGACTCGAGCTTGGTGCCGTAGAGCTCGAGCATCAGCCCCCCTGCATCGGCGCGAGCACTTCCACGCGATCGCCCTCGGTGAGCGCGGCCTGCGCTCTCACCGCCGCCGCCACGAATTCGCCGTTGACCGCGGTCGCCACCACCGCTCCGGCGAGCCCCAGCTCCTCGAGGAGGGCTGAGAGCTGTCCCGCAGCGGTCTCACGCCAGGCGCCGTTGACGAGAATCTTCATGCATCAGCTCCGGAAAATGTCTGCCCTCGAGGAGCACGGCCGCCGCCCGGCGGGCGAGCGCCGGGGCGATCAGGAAGCCGTGCCGGTACAGGCCGTTCACATAGAGCGCGCCGTCCCGGCGGCGCAGCCGTGGGAGATTATCGGGGAAAGCCGCGCGCACGCCGGTGCCGATCTCGACGATCTCAGCCTCCCCAAAAGCCGGATGCAAGGCGTAGGCCGCCGACAGGAGCTCCAGCATCGAGCGCGCGCTGATGCGCGTGTCCTCATCGCTCTCGATCATGGTCGCGCCCACCATGAAGAGACCCTCGGCGCGCGGCACCACGTACACGGGGATCCGCGGGTGGAGGAGCCTCACCGGGCGCGCGAGCGACAGCTCGCCGAGGCGCAGCAGCAGCATCTCCCCCTTCACCCCGCGCAGATCCGCGAGCTCTCGCCGTGCGCCGAGCCCGGTGCAATCGATGACGTGGCGCCCGCCGAGGAAGGCGCTCGATACCTCGACGCCGAAGCGGACAGGGGTCCCGAGCTCGCCGAGCCGCGCGGCGAGCGCCGCGAGCGCCGCGCGCGGGTCGAGGTGCGCCTCTTCGGCGAAGTAGAGCCCGTGACTGAAGCGCCCGGCGAGGTCGGGCTCGAGGGCCGCAATGGCCTCGGCACCGACGCGCTCGAAGTGGCCGGTGCGGCCGGCAAACTGGGCGACCTCGGGGGCGTCGCGGCCATGCGCCACGACCAGCGTGCCGTTCACCACGGCGCCCGGAAAGCGCTCCTGCCACCAGGGGATGCTTTCCGCGCCGAGCTGCGCAATGAGGGGCCCCGAGCTCTCGAGCTCGCACCAGGGCGCGAGCATCCCCCCGGCATACCACGAGCAGCCGGCGGCCCCGAGCCGCGCCCCGCGCTCGAGCACCTCGACCGAGACGCCCCGCTCGGCGAGCTCCAGCGCGCACGCCAGGCCCGCGACTCCGGCTCCGATGACGGTCACCCGCACGCGTCAGCCCTCCCGCGCTGCAGCCGCCACTCCTTCCTCAGGCACGTAGAGCTCACCGCCCCCGGCACGGAATTTTTCCGCCATCTCGCGCATTCCCTGAGCGCGGGCCTCCTCGCGCACCTCGTGCGAGATGCGCATGGAGCAGAACTTCGGCCCGCACATCGAGCAGAAGTGCGCGAGCTTGTGGCCCTCCTTCGGCAGCGTCGCATCGTGGAAGGCGCAGGCGGTCTCGGGATCGAGCGCCAGGTTGAACTGGTCCTGCCAGCGGAAATCGAAGCGCGCGCGGGAGAGCGCGTCGTCGCGCGAGCGTGCCCCGGGGTGTCCCTTGGCGAGATCCGCGGCGTGCGCCGCGATCTTGTAGGTGATGACTCCCGTCTTGACGTCGTTGCGGTCCGGAAGCCCGAGGTGCTCCTTGGGCGTGACGTAGCAGAGCATGGCGGTGCCGTACCAGCCGATCATGGCGGCGCCGATCGCGGAAGTGATGTGGTCGTAGCCGGGCGCGATGTCGGTCGCGAGGGGGCCAAGGGTGTAGAACGGGGCCTCGCCGCAGGTCGCGAGCTGCTTGTCCATGTTCTCCTTGATCTTGTGCATCGGCACGTGGCCCGGCCCTTCGATCATCACCTGACAGTCGTTGCGCCAGGCGATGCGGGTGAGCTCCCCGAGCGTCTCGAGCTCGGCGAACTGCGCGGCATCGTTGGCGTCGGCGATCGAGCCAGGCCGGAGGCCGTCGCCGAGCGAGAAGCTCACGTCGTAGGCGCGGCAGATCGAGCAGATCTCCTCGAAGTGCTCGTAGAGGAAGCTCTCGCGATGATGTGCCAGGCACCACTTCGCCATGATCGATCCGCCGCGCGAGACGATGCCGGTGACGCGGCCGACCGTGAGCGGGATGTAGGGGAGCCGCACCCCCGCGTGGATGGTGAAGTAATCGACGCCCTGCTCGGCCTGCTCGATGAGCGTGTCGCGGAAGATCTCCCAGGTGAGCTCTTCCGCAACTCCGCCGACCTTCTCCAGCGCCTGGTAGATCGGCACGGTGCCGATCGGGACCGGCGAATTACGCAGGATCCACTCGCGGATGGTGTGGATGTTGCGCCCGGTGGACAAGTCCATGACCGTGTCCGCTCCCCAGCGGATCGCCCACACGAGCTTGTCGACCTCTTCGGCGGTGCCCGAGGTCACCGCCGAGTTGCCGATGTTGGCGTTGATCTTCACGAGGAAGTTGCGCCCGATGATCATCGGCTCGGACTCCGGGTGATTCACGTTCGCCGGGATGATGGCGCGTCCTCGGGCGACCTCGGAGCGCACGAACTCGGGGGTCACGTAATCGGGAATGCAGGCGCCCCAGGCGTTGCCGTCGAGGGCCGCGCTCGCGGCGCGCCGCTCGCGCCCCAGGTTCTCGCGCACCGCAACGAACTCCATCTCCGGAGTGATGAGACCCGCGCGCGCATAGGCGAGCTGCGTCACCGCCGCATTGCCGCGCGCCCGGAGCGGCGTGCGGCGAACCGGGAACTCCGGCGTGCCCCTCGCCCCGCCGGCGAGCCCGTTGTCGAGCGGCTGCACGCGCCGGCCGGGGTACGGCTCGACGTCGCCGTGGGCGCTGATCCAGGCCGCACGGGTGCGCGGCAGCCCGCGCGTGATGTCGATGGCGACAGCGGGATCGGTGTAGGGGCCGGAAGCGTCGTAGACCGTGAGCGGCGGCTCGCCAGAGGACGGATGCAGGTCGATCTCCCGCATCGGAACGCGCAACCCCGCGTGGAGGCTGCCGGACTTGTAGACCTTGCGCGAAGCCGGCAAGGGCTCGGAAACGACCTGCATCAACTGCGCATTCATCGGAGGCTCCTCACAGCACGGAAGATCCGGTGAATGCCTGGGCGTAGGAAGGGAGGCTGCGCCCGGTGGCAAGAGCGGCGCGCCTCAAGCTCGAGGGAAACTTTCCTACGCCAGCATTAACTGGATCAGGTTCACAGGGTCGCCACGCCGCGCTTTCCTCTTTGAAGCGCCGTGTGGCCTCTCAGCCCCCTGCCGGGGCTCCCCTAGCTCGCGAGGAAAGTAGTCCTTTGGGCCGGCCGCGGTCAATGGCGAGGTTGCCCTGATGGCGGCGTTCACCGCGCTCACAGGGATATTCGCCAAGCTCGGGGTCGAGCAGGTGAGCCGCGACGTGGCCACTCTGATCGGCACCGCAGCGATTCTCGTGGTCCTCACCGCGGTCACGGCCGCCACACGGCGGCCGCCCGCGCTCGTGACGGGCTCGCCGCGCGCGGCGCTCCCTCGACAAGCTGAGCGAGACTCGCGCAGATGAGCTGGCTCAGCATCCCGATGATTGCGGTCGGCGCCTGGTTCGTGGCGCTCAAGACTTAACATCCGGCGGTGCGGGGGGATTCCGGCAAGGTGTGCAGGCGGCACTCCAAAAGATAACCGATTGATAATCTAAAGATATTGAGCCTTGCCTGCGCGCTCATGGCGGGCTTTCTTGTGCGTACTCACCAATGTTCCGAGAATGACCGAATGAGCCCGGAAGCTCCCACCCGGCAAGTGCCCGACGCGCGTACGGAACGTGCCGTGCGCGCGTTTCTCGATCGCCTCCCTGGCGATTTGCAGGTTGAGCGGGCACTTCTCTATGGGTCGCGCGCGCGGGGAGACGCCGGCCGTGAGAGCGATGCGGATGTCGCCTTGGTTCTCACAGACCAAGGCGACGACTGGCAGACGCTCTGGATGCTGGGAGGGCTCGCGTTCGATGTATTCCTCGAGACCGGGATTCTGATCCAGCCAGTCACAATTTCATCGGGCGACTGGACTGATCCGGAGCGATCTCCACGGCCGGGCTTTCTGCGCAACGTGGCACGAGAAGGCATCCTGTTGTGACTGTTCCTCCGCTCGCTCACAGACTCGTGCGAAAAAGCGAGCGGGCACTTCGTAGTGCGCGACTCGATCTTCAGGATGGCGATTCAGACGGCGCGATCAACCGCGCCTACTACGCCATGTTCAACGTCGCGCAGGCCGCCCTGTTGAGCATCGGTGTTTCCGAAGAGCAACTGCCGAAAACCCACCGGGGCCTGATCGCGGCATTTGGGCAGCATGCTGTTCAATCGGGCCGCGTTGATGCAGGTATCGGTGGAGTGCTGGGGCGCACGGAGACTCTTCGGTTGAAGGCAGATTACACAGGGACCGAAATCGAGAACTGGCTCCGATTACGACAGCAGCACCTCGAACCCGGAACGGATGCACCTGGAAAGCCGGCCGCGGCGCCAGCAGCCGACAGCCGGCAACGCGACATTGAAGCTGAACCAGGGCTCGGTCTCGATCGTGACCTCACAGAGGACGACTGATTCGCGCAGCGCCCTCAAACTCGTCAGGTGCGGCCTGACCACCGTTACGAGCCCACATACCCGCAGCGGTGTCATGATTGCCGCCGGCACCTGGTTCGCAACGCTCAAGACTCAACATCCGGCGCCGCGGCTGCGGTCGCCGGATGTCTCGTCGTTTCGGCTCTTCGGCCCTGATTAATGATTAAAAGGAGGCAAGGGTCCTCAGGTCAAGCGTCCGCTGCCGTGGCTCGCCTGTCCGCCCTTACGTCCGGCTTCGGCCGCAAGCTCCGGATGCTGGGAGAAGCTGCGCTTCTCGTCGGGCACGCTTTGCCCGCCCTTGCGGCCCGCCACCGCCGCCAGTTCGCGGTTCTGCGAAAAACTGCGCTTGGAACCCGGCACGCTCTGCCCGCCCTTGCGCCCGGCCTCCGCCGCAAGGCGTCGGTTCTGTGAAAAACTGCGCTTCTCGTCCGGCACCGCCTTGCCGCCCATGCTCGCGATCTGACGCTGCCGCTCCGCCTTCATGGAGGCGAACCCGCGGTGAGAAATGCGTCCCTCGTGCACTGTTCCTTGAGCCATCACTACTCTCCTTGATATGCGCAGCGCCCGACGTCTCGTGAGCCCCGCGACTTGGGTTCTGACCTAGCGACAATTTCTCGCGCAGCATACCTCTCACGGCCGGCGGGGAGAATCGGGGGAACCCGGATGCGTTGTCGAGGGGTAGCGACAGCTAAAACATTAGCTTAGGTCGATTTCCTACGGCATCACGTGATCGATGACCAGACTGACGAGCTCATCGCGCCCTACCCGGTAGCTCACTTCCCCGAGTGGATCGCCGCTCGCCCCGACGGGATTGCCCGATCGGGCAATTCGCGCCACGACCTCGACGCTCTGACCACTCGTGAAGGCCCGGCCGGGAATCATCGCATCGCTCGGGGCGAGCGAGACCGTCTGCGGGAAGCGACTCTCGAGGCGCTTCACGGCGAGCGGCGGCCCCGGGTGCCCCGGATCGCGCACGAACACGAAGAGCGGCGACGAGCCTGCCGCGGCCGCCAGCGACGGCGCCAGGGTGACGTTGACGCGCACCAGCGCCTCCGCCCCACTCGACGCAGCGGCCGGAGCTTGCGCCGGTGCACCCGCCGCCTTCGCGGGCGCGGCCGGCGTCTTCGCGGATGCCACTGAGGCGCCGGCGGCGCCCGCCGGAGCGGCGCCGGCGAGTTGCGCGTCGATGGCGTTGATCTGCTGCTCGATCAGTGGCCGGACGTTCGGCGGTGGATCCATCCCGAGGAGTTTCGCGAAGCGCGCGCGCGCAAGCGGCAGGTCCCCGCGGCGCGCCGCCACCGCTCCTCCGAAAAAGAGCGCCTTGCCGGAATCCGGCGCGAGGGCGAGCGCCCGCTCGATCAGCCGCCCGGCGCGTCCGTTCAGCTCGCTCTCGTCGGTGAGCGCGAGCACTTCGGCCTCCCCGGTGAGCGCCTCCGCATTCTTGCCGTCGCTCAGGCGATCGGCGCGCTCGTAGGCGCGCAGCGCCAGCGGGTATTCCTGCAGCTCAATGTAGGAGCGCCCGAGCATCAGCCAGCCCTCGAGGTTCTGTGGATCGTGCTCGAGCTCGCGCGCGAGGCGCGCCACCATGCTCTGCGGGGAGTCCGCGGGTGCGCTGCTGCGCCACGGCCAGTTGCTCCAGGTGACATAGAGCACCGCGGAGCCGATCACGAGGAGCGCCGTGGTGGCGAGCGCAGCCCAGGGTGCCGGGGCCGCCGCTTCCGCGGCCGCGCCGCTCTTGAGGAGCGGGATGGCGACCGCGATGGCACCGGCCACGGTCAAAGCCGCCGCCAGCAGGACGAAGGTGAGCATCAGCGGCGAAAGTCCTCTTCCAGCGGCTCGTTGTCCAGCGCCACGAGCGCGGTGCGCGCGCGCACGATTCGCCACGCCACGAACGCGCCGATCAGCAGCAGAATCCCCGGCGTCAGCCACACCCACGCGGTCTTCGGCGCGAAGCGCGGACGGAAGAGGACGAAGTCCCCGTAACGCGCCAGCATGAAGTTGCGCACGTCGTCGTCGGACTTCCCGGCCAGCAGCATGTCCCGGACTTCGCGCCGGAGGTCCGATGCGATGCCGGCGGGCGAGTCGGCGATGGCTTCATTCTGACATTGCACACAGCGCAGCTCGTGCGTGAGCGCGAGATAGCGCTGCTGCAGCACCGGGTCGGGCAGCTCCGTGGGGTCGATCGCGTAGGCGGCCGCGCCGATCAGGACGGCCGCCAGCGGTATGAGGCGCGCGACGAGGCTCTTCCGGGGCGCGCCTCGCGGCACGCTCGCCGCTGCAACGACCGTGCGCGTCATGACTTCGCCGTCTGCTGCTTCGGCAGACGCGGCAGAATTTCCTTCGCCCAGATCTCGTGCGTCAGCTCGCCCATGCACTTGTAGACGACGATCCCCTGAGGATTGACCAGGAAGCTCTCCGGAGCGGCGTACACGCCCCAGTCGATCGCGGTGCGGCCCTCGCGATCGACCGCGACGACCTCGTACGGGTTCCCCAGCTGCTGCAGCCAGGAGAGCGCCTGGGCGTCGTCATCCTTCCAGTCGAGGCCGATGAGCGGGACGAGCCCCGACTGGCGCACCTCGAGAAGCATGCCGTGCTCCTCCCGACAGGTGCCGCACCAGCTCCCCCAGACGTTCAGCAGGTACCACCGTCCGCGCAGCGAAGTCGAGCTGACGGTGCGAGCCCCGTCCGTGAGGCTCGGGAGCGAAAACTGCGGCGCGGGCTTGCCGATCAGGGGCGATGCGATGATGCCCTTCTCCGGCGAGTGCTTGATGCCGATGGCGAGCACCACCACCAGCAGCGCGAAGAGCGCGATGGGCAACGCGAAACGGTTCATGTGGTCGCATCCCCGGTCGCGACGCCCGCCGGCACGGTCCCCGCCGCGCGGGCCGTGCGATAGCGGCGGTCGGAGGCGGCCACGGCACCGCCGATCGCCATGATGAGCGCGGCGAGCCAGATGAAGCTCACGAGCGGGCGGATCTGGATGCGCACGCTCCAGCGTCCGGCCCCGAGATCCTCGCCGAGGGCCACCAGGATGTTGGCTCCGTGGTGCATCTTGATCGAGGTCTCGGTTTTTTCCGTACCTTTCACCCAGTAGTGGCGCTTCTCGGGCTTGAGCACCATGAGCGGCGCACCGTTGCGCGTGACGGTGATCGTGCCGCCGACCGCATCGTAGTTAGGTCCCGGTACCGGGCGTACCCCATCGAAGCGGAATTGGTAGCCGCCGGCGCTCACGCTCCCGCCCGGGGCGAGCGCCACGTCCTTCTCGATGGTGAAGGACTGCACGGTCGTCAGCGCCAGCACCGCGAGCGCGAGCCCGAGATGCGCAACGGTCATGCCAATCACCGCGCGCGGCAGCGTGAGGCCCCGGCGCCAGCGATCGATCGGGTCCACGAGCGAGGCGAGCACGATCCAGAAGGCGAGCGTCGCGCCGACCGGAGTCAGCACGCGCCCGTGTGAGTAGATGCCGAACACCACCCCGCACGCGAGCACCGCCCCGGCGATGAGCGTATAGAGAAGCGTGCGCTGCTTGTCCTGAAGCCGCCCGCGCTTCCAGTTCGCATGCACGCCGACCGACAGCAGCGCCAGCAGCGGCAGCATCGACAGCATGAAGGTGGGGTTGAAGTACGGCGGACCCACCGACACCGTACCGAGCTTCAACGCGTCCGAGATGAGGGGCGCCAGCGTGCCGGCGAACACGGTGGCCGCGGCGATGACCAGCAGCACGTTGTTGAACAGCAGGAACGATTCGCGCGCGCCGAGCTCGAAGCCGGCGGGCGACTTGAGGAGCGGCGCCCGCCAGGTGTAAAGGGCGAGCGCCCCGCCGATCATGAGGACGAGAAACGCCAGAATGAAGATGCCGCGGGTCGGATCGGCCGCGAACGAGTGCACCGACACCAGCACTCCCGAGCGCACCAGGAAGGTGCCGAGCATGCTGAGCGAAAAGGCCAGGATCGCGAGCAACAGCGTCCAGCTCTTGAAGAGGCCGCGCTTGTCCGTCACCGCCAGCGAATGAATGAGCGCGGTGCCGACCAGCCACGGCATGAAGGAGGCGTTCTCGACCGGATCCCAGAACCAGAAGCCGCCCCAGCCGAGCTCGTAGTAGGCCCAGAAGCTCCCGAGCGCAATGCCGCAGGTGAGGAACCCCCAGGCGGTGGTGGTCCAGGGCCGCGTCCAGCGGGCCCAGGCCTGGTCGAGCTTTCCTTCGAGCATCGCCGCGCACGCGAACGCGAACGCGACCGCGAAGCCCACATAGCCCGTATAAAGGATGGGAGGATGCACCGCCAGCGCCGGGTCCTGGAGGATCGGATTCAGATCACGGCCGTCAGGAGCCGCCGGATCGAGCCGCAGGAAGGGGTTGGAGGTCGCGAGCGTGAAGAGCAGAAAGCCGAAGCTGACGACGCCCAGCACGCCGAGCACGCGCGCCCCGAAGCGCCGGGGCAGGCGCGCCGCGCCGATGCTCACCGCCACGGTCCAGGCCGCGAGCAGCAGGATCCACAGCAGGAGCGAGCCTTCGTGCGCGCCCCACAGCGCCGTCACGCGATAGAAGAGCGGCAGCGCCGAGTTGGAATTCTCGGCAACGTATACGACCGAGAACTCATTCCCCACGAAGGAAGCGATCAGACACCCGACCGCGGTCGACACCATCACGAACTGCCCGGCGACCGCGGGCGTCACGGCCGCCATCCACCGCTCCCGACCCAGCATGGGACCGGCGATGCCGAAGAAGGCCTGCAGCCCCGCGAGCAGCAGCGCAAGAATCAGAGCGAAATGACCGAGCTCGGGCAGCATGTCAGGTTCCTGCTGAGGAGGGTGTCGAATGCGGTGGGGGCGCGCCCGCTTCCGCGGGCGCGGAGGGGGCCGAGGGCACCGAGGGCGCCGCGGTCGCGTTCGCACGCGACTCCCCGTGGCGCCTCTTCAAAGAGCGGGCGACCTCGGGGGGCATGTACTTCTCGTCGTGCTTGGCGAGGACCTCGTCGGCCACGAACGTGCCGTCGACGCGCATGCGCCCGTGGGCGACGACTCCGGCTCCCTCGCGGAAGAGGTCCGGAAGCACGCCGGTATAGCTGACTGGCACGTCGTGGCTGAAGTCGGTCACCACGAAGCGCACCTCGAGGCTTCCGGGCGCGCGCTGCAGGCTCCCCTGCGTCACCATGCCGCCGAGCCGGAAGCGCTCGCCCGCCGGCACCTTGCCCGCGGCGACCTGGGTGGGATCGAAGAAGAAGGTGACATTCTGTCGGAACGCGCTGAGCGCGAGCGCGCCGGCGATAGCGACGCCCGCGACGATCCCGAGCACGAGCGCCATGCGGCGGCGTCGCGGCGTCATGCTCCCTCCCCCCTCGCCGCCAGGCGCCGCCGCGCCTCCTCGCGCGAGCGCGCGAGCGAGCGCCGCGCCCACAGGATGTTCAGCACGATCGCGGCGAAGGTGATCGCGTAGGCGGGCCACACGAAGGCGGCATAGCCGCCCATCTCGAAGAACCGACTCATGCTATTCATCTCAGGCGCTCACGACTTCACGAATCCAGCTGGCCGAGCGCTCGCGGCTCAGCACCTCGCCGCGCAGCCGCACCAGCAGTATCGCCCCGAAGAACAGCGTAAAGCCGAGCAGCATCATCAGCAGCGGCACCAGCATCGACGCGGCCATCTTGGGCTTGGCGAGGGCCATCACGCTGGGCGCCTGGTGGAGCGAGTTCCACCAGGTCACCGAATAATGAATGATCGGCACGTTCACGACGCCCACCACCGCCAGCACCCCGCTGGCACGATCCGCGCGCTGGGTGTCCTCGAGCGCGGTGCGCAGTCCCATGTACCCCAGATAGAGGAAGAGGAGAATGAGTTCCGAGGTCAGGCGCGGATCCCATTCCCAGTATGTTCCCCACATCGGCTGGCCCCACAGGGCCCCGGTCACGAGCGCCGCGAAGGTGAACGAGGCGCCGATCGGAGCACAGCTGGCCGCTACCGCGTGCGCCACCTTGATGCGCCAGATCAGTCCGACCGCGGCGGCGATTGCCATGGTCGTATACACCATGAGCGACATCCATGCACTGGGCGCGTGCACATAAATGATGCGAAAGCCGTCGCCCTGCTGATAGTCCGGGGGCGCGAGCACCAGTCCGCCCCACAGACCCGCGACAATCAGCAGCCCCGCCGGCCAGGCAAACCAGGGCGTAAGCCGCGCCGCCAGTGTGTAGATGTAAGGGGGCGAGGCGAGGCGGTGAAACCAGGTCCAGGTCATGATGCCCACCGTACCCCTACTCCAGGCTGATGCGCACCGCGGCCGCGGCCGCGAGAGGGGCCAGCGTCACCCCGAGCACCGCCAGCGCCGCGAGCAGCTCGAGCGGCGCGAGCAGCGGCCCGCCGCTGATCGCCAGCTGCGTCGCCCGCGCTCCGAAGATCAGGACCGGAAGCGACAGCGGCAAGGTGAGCAGCGCGAGCAGTGCGCTGCTGCGCTTCACCCCGAGCGTGAGCGCCGCGCCGATCGAGCCGATGAGGCTCAAGGCAATGCTCCCCACCGCCACCGAGACGATGATCCCCGGAAGCGCCGCCGCCGGCACCCCGAGCGACAGGCCCGCGAGCGGCGCCATGAGCGCGAGCGGCAACCCGGTCAGGAGCCAGTGTGCCGCGGTCTTCGCGAACATCAGCCATGTCAGCGACTGCCCCGACAGCGCGTACTGCTCGAGCGTGCCGTCGTAGGCGTCGTCGCGAAAGAGGAACTCGAGCGCGAGGAGCGATGCCAGCAGCGCCCCGGCCCAAAGCACCCCCGGGGCCACCTCGCGCAAGCGCGACAGCTCCGGCGAAATCGACAACGGGAACAGCATCGTGACCATCGCATAGAACGCGAGCGGCTGCACCAGCTGGTCGCGCTTGCGGAAGGCGAGCCGCAGATCGCGTGCGAGCGCGAGGCGCGCCGCCTCGAGCACCGAGGCCTGGGCGGTGTCCGGCCCCGCCGGCGTCTGAGTCGAAGGAGCGGTGTCGGTCTGCACGAGCGAGCCTGCGATCGGTGTGACCACACGGCTCACGCGCGCAGCTCCAGGCGCCGCAGGTCGCGAAGGCTCGCCGGCAGCTCGTGGTGCACGGCGGTCACGACCATGCCGCCGCGGGCCCGTTGCTCGGCGATGAGGTCGGCGACCAGCTGCTGCCCTTCCCTGTCGAGATTGGTCGTCGGTTCGTCCAGGAGCCACAGAGGCACCATGAGAAGCGCCAGCCCGGCGAGCGCCACGCGCCGGCGCTGTCCGGCGGAGAGCGTGCGCACGAGGCGGTCGCACAAGGCGCCCGCGCCCACGAGCTCGAGAGCCGCCTCGAGCGCCCGCGAGCCGATGCGGCGTCGGACACCGATCCAGTAGCGCAGGTTCTCGCGCGCACTCAACTCGCCCTTGAGGGGCGGCTCGTGCCCGAGGTAGGCGAGCGCGCCGTGAAAGGCCGCAAGATCGGCGCGCACGTCCTGCCCTCTCCACAACACCCTCCCCTCCTCCGCATACATCAGCGCCGAGAGGGTCCGCAGCAGACTCGTCTTGCCCGAGCCGTTGGGACCGGTCACCTGCAGACACTCGCCGCGGCTGAGCGAGAAGCTCACGCCCCTGAGCACGTGGCGGTCGCCCCGCCAGAGGTGCAGGTTCTCAACGTCGAGGCGCTCATCGTGCATGAAGTGCGGTGCGGCTAGAGTCACGCCCGGGCCTTCGCCCAAGCACGGCGCGCGAGTCTCGCAAATTCATCGGCTTAGCGCCACACCCCATGCCTCTACATCCGAGTCACCCGTCGGGAGCGCCTTCGTCCTCCGGGCTGCCCCCGCACGAGAGTCTCCGCCA
>Ga0209577_10003374_pt1 | contig 15045 bp, 10 predicted proteins | sample GraSoiAngelo_109_FD_185874 | JGI IMG/M metagenome (GOLD analysis project Ga0209577, IMG submission 185874) | Grasslands soil microbial communities from the Angelo Coastal Reserve, California, USA - 14_0903_12_20cm (SPAdes) (version 2) | ecosystem: Environmental > Terrestrial > Soil > Grasslands...
CTGGGTTGACCGCCCAGGTATCCCCCACGTCCGAGGGGGTTTCGGAAGGCGCGCTCTCAAAGGGGCTGCAAGCCAGAGGCTGCTCATCCTCGGCTTCCACGGGCGCCGACTGTTCTCCCCCCGACTCGTCCCATGACTCCTCGTCAGAAGTGATGATGCCGAACAGCTTGCCGCTGTTGTCGCTCACCGAGAGTTTGGTGGCGCGCCTCATGTCGGAGGTCGAGAAGCCCCACGCGCGCAGCCCGACCTTCGCCCACGTCGACAGCCGCACCAACGTCACCAGGGACTGTTCGGCGTCGCGCCAACAGGGATCCGATTCCGAGTCCGCGATTGTGGCGTCGATCATCAGTCCGTCCCGCAGGTAGATCGTCGCCGCACGGTGATTTATGGCCTCGTCAAAATTTCCGGCCTCGTCATTGAAGCGGCTGGTGCCACGGGCCTCCTCCACGGTCGCCTCGTCCCAGCAAAGGCAGACGTAGCCATTCATCCTGCTCCGCTGGACCATCTCCAACAGGTCGGCGAGCGAAAAAACCTTGTCGAGCTGAATCGAGGAGAAGACCTCCGACGGCTCATCTTCCTTCCCGGCCTGTTCGGGCGGGTGGTGTGTGGCGGTCGGCTGCTCCTCCGCAGAACCCCCGTGCAACTTCATGGCGCGCTCCACGGACTGGAACACGTCCAGAAGCTCGAACGGCTTCACCAGATACTCGAACGCGCCCATCTTGACCAGCCCCTCGTAGTACTCCTTGTCGCGTATGCCGGAGACGATGATGACGGTCGTCTCCGGCCAACGCTGTCTGACGTGGCCGAGCAACTCCAGGCCGCTCATGCCCGACATGGAGATGTCCGTCAGCACGACATCGAAGCGCTCGGAATCGAGCCGGGACAGTGCCTCCTCGGCCGACGCCGCGGCGAAGCTGCGATACCGATCCGAGAACAACTCGAACAGTAACTCGCGCAGGGTAGGGTCGTCTTCAACAATCAATATGGAATTCATACGGGTACACTCTCTAAAGTGCTGGCAATTCCCGGTTTTGCGGGGTCCGACAGGTAAAGGGCTCGGGGTGCGCGCCCTTGTTGGCTAAAGTCTGTTCGACCGCGCAAGTCTCCGACCAGATATGTTTACAACCCGTGTGCCATGCGCTGCGGGTTAATACTCTTGGTCGGAAAGTTATGGGGAGAGCGCCGCTTAAGGGTGATAAGGGAGTTTAAAAAGCGCGGTCGATGCCCCGTGCGTGGTCAGAGTGTCCTGACAATCTGTCATCCCCTGCCAATTCTGTCAGCCGGACATGAGTCCGGCCAAGCTCGGTGCGGCGTTGTACTCCTTGAGCTTGCGGTAGAGGGTACGCATGGAGATGCCGAGGATGGCCGAAGCCCGTTCGCGGTTGCCCTCTGCTTCCTCAAGTACGCGCAAGATGTGTTGTCGTTCCAGTTCCTGGAGCGTCTGGGGCGGCCCGCCCACTTGAAGGATGTGGGATTCGGGCGCTGACGTTCGCCCCTGCGAGAGCATCGGCAATACCAGCGCCGCCTGGATCAGGTCGTCGGGCGACAGGGCGGCGGCGCGTTCCAGGCAGTTCCGCAACTCGCGGACGTTGCCGGGCCACGGGTGGCTTTCCATCCGGAGTCGGGCTTCGGCGGTTAAATCAAGCGCAGGACGTTTGAGGCGTTTCCGGTAGATGCCAAGAAAGTGGTCTATCAGCTCCGGGATGTCTTCTGGGCGTTCCCTCAGTGCCGGGATGTGAAGCGAGACGACGTAGAGCCGGTAGAAGAGGTCCGCGCGGAAGCGCCCCCGCGCCACCTCCTGCCGGAGGTCCTTGTTTGTCGCCGCGATGACGCGCACGTCCGCGCTTTGGTCGCGCGTCGAGCCGACGCGGCGGAAGCGACCCTCCTCGAGGAACCGCAAGAGCTTGACCTGGGTGACGGGCGGCATGTCGCCGACCTCGTCGAGAAAGAGGGTCGAGCCGTCAGCCGCCTCTATCAGCCCGCGCTTGAGAGCATTGGCCCCCGTGAAAGCGCCCTTCTCGTGGCCGAAGAACTCCGACTCGAAGAGGGCTTCGGGCAGCGCGCCGCAGTTGACGGCGATGAGGGGCGCGTCGCGCCGCGCGCTCTTCCCGTGTATGAGCCGCGTAAGAACGTCCTTGCCCGTGCCGCTCTCGCCCGTGATGATGACGGTGCTGTCGTGACGCGCGGCTGCTTCGGCCTGAGTGACGAGCGCCCCTATCTCACGGCTGCGGTGAACGAAGTCGGGCGCCCGCTCTTCCGAGCGCCGTTCGATGGCGGCGCGCAGTCCGGCGTTCCGGCGGACGAGCCGCCGCTTCTCGTCCGCCTTGCGGATGACGGCCTCCATCTTGTCGAGCTGCGCGGGCTTGGTCAGGTAGTCGTAAGCGCCGCGCCGCATCGCCTCGATGCCGGTCGAGAGCGAGTTGTCCCCGGTGAGCATGATGACTTCCGGCGCGTCCTCCAACTGCCCGATCTCCCGCAACGCCTCGAGCCCGGAGAGGCCCGGCATGTTCACGTCCAGCAATACTACGTCGTAATCCGTCCGGCGCAGGGCGTCAAGTGCTTCCTGACCTGTTCCCGCGACCGCCGCCTCGAAACCTAGCATCGAGAGCTGTTCCGGCACGAGTTCCTGGAATACGGGGTCGTCGTCTACAACCAACACGCGGGTCTTGCGATTCATCTCACCTGGGCCTCCGTAGGGCATTCCACAGGACAATTGAAACATTAATGGACGTGAGGGAGGCGACTTTCTACTAATGCCGGCTTTTACCGCCCGCGTCTTTAGTCGTCAAGCGCTTTCGAGTGGAAGCGGGATTGACTCGGGGCTTCTGAAGACAGGGCGACGAGACTTGGGGGAGGGCCGGAAAGCCACGCCGCAAAATAAGATTACTATAAATTCCCCCGTCCCGACATATAATTTTTCGTGCCAGCTTTACGCCTGGCCGCTCGTATGTGTAAGTTGAAGCTGGGAGGTACGGTTTCTAGACACGGTTATGCCAAATCCGATTCGGTACTTACTAGGCCGCTTACGCGGGGCGGTCGGCAACCGCCGACGCGCTCCGCGATATGATGCGCGTCTTTCATTCAGCGTCTCCATTGTCGATGAGGAGGCCGGCAGTGAAAATACGCGGCCACCGCAGACCCTCGTCGGTCGCACGCGCAACCTGAGCGACACGGGATTCGCGCTCGTCGTCCCCTCGCTCTGGCTCGGCACTAATAAACTAAACGATGGGAATTCCACTTTGCGGCTCATGCTCGATCTTCCCACCGGGACGGCAGAGATTCACATAGTGCCCGTGCGCAGCCATCAACTCGGTGAAAAAGATATGGACTCAGGCTACCTCATCGGCGCGAAGATCACACACGTGAGTGATGACGCGCGGGCGCGACTCACGAAATTTTTGCGCAGTCTTCGTTCACCTCGTTAAAACTGGTGTGGGCCTCCAGCGAACTGACAGCCGCCGTGGTCGAGGCGGGAACGCCCCGCGTAACTTACATCTACAACCCCTCGGCTTGAGCGGCGACGCCGAGAAGCGCGAAGGCCGTCGCTACAGGATTAACTTCCGCTTCAACATGATGCGCGAAGAGTCACCGGAATTCGAGGGCGAGGTCGGTGTCGAATCGGGAGGCGTCTTCTTCATAGACGTTGCTGACGAACTCCACGTCCCGGAGCTGCCCCTCCGTGGTTTGGAGCGGCAAATCTTCGTAGCGGAGATAGCCTTTCGCCTGCAACTCTCGAAACGAGTCCCGGCTCACCTCCTTATCACTGTCGTCTCGAATAACGACCAGGGCAGACGAGTATGATCAGAAAACAAATCGCGGCAACACTACGAAAAAGTCTTGACAGGGAGTCCGGTTAATCATATTGTTAGAACTTCGAACAAACGCTTAGGATTCCCTATGCGCAGGATCAACACACGTGATTTCCGCGTCGCCACGCGCACGACCTCCCGCGAGATAAATCGCCGGATCGCGCTCAATCTGATACGCGAGCACCAGCCCATTTCGCGCGCCGACCTCGCACGGCGCATGAGTGTGACGCGCGGTGTCGTCAGCGTGCTGGCGCACGAGTTGATCGAGCAGGAGCTTATCTACGAGGGCGCGACGGGCGAGACGGCCCGCGGGCGCAAGCCGACCTTCCTGCACATCAGGACGCAGGATCGAATGGCTATCGCCGTCGATGTCCGCTTTAGTAAGACCTACTTGATGCTCTGTGATTTCTCCGGGCGGCAACTCGCGCTCGAAATCTACGACACCATCTTTGCCATCCCGCAGTTCGTCAAAGACCTGGCCGTGCGTGTGCGCAGGATGCTGAAAACACAGGGCGCAGACGGGTCTTGTGAAGGGATGGGGGTGGTTGTGCCGGGCATGGTTGACCATCGCACGGGGCTCATTCTGAACGCCCCGGCGCTCGGCTGGCGTGATGTGGCAATACGCGACCAGTTAGCCGCCGCGACCGGCTTGCCCGTACAAATAGAGAACTCAGGGCGCGCGTCCGCGCAGGCGCAACTTTGGTTGGAACGTGAGGAAGCAGCCGGCACACAGAGCTTCATCTACGTCAGCGTGTCGGACGGCGTCGGCGTCGGCGTGGTCGTGAATGGGGAACTGGTACGCGGGCACGACCACATCGCGGGCGAGTTCGGGCACATGCCTTTGAGTCTGGACGGGCCGCGCTGCATGTGCGGCATGACGGGCTGCTGGGAGGCGTACATCTCGAACCTCGCCACCCTCTCACGTTATTTCGGCTGGAATTTGTCCAAACTCAGTTCTAATTCCCTGCGCGGCGCGGGGCCGGACTCTTTCACCGTACTAGACCTCGTGGCGCGGGCGCGCGGCGGCGACGCCAAAGCCAACACGGCCCTACAGTCCACGGCGCGCTTCCTGGGCTTAGGCCTGGCAACTATCGTTAATGTCGTCAACCCGGATAGCATTTATCTTGCGGGTGAAGTGACGACCGCGTGGGACTTGATCGAAGGCACTGTGCGTGAGGCCTTGGCCGAGCGCGCGCTGACGACGGCTGCCGCGCGCACGCCGTTGCGCGTCGTGTCTACGCACGAATACCCGCGCCTGCGCGGCGCGGCGGCGCTCATCGCCGCGCCCACTTTCGCCGCGCCGCGCGTCGCCTGAGGCGTGGCCCATAGTTCTTCCCCGCGTCGGGGAAACATCAAGGGGTAAAACGAAAAGTTTGGGCAAGCGCCCGCACTGCTCGGGTGGCGGTGGAGTGTTGCCTGCGACCTGATTCGATTCTGAGATCGGAGGAGAATGTGATGCGAGATACACGGAATTTCTGTTTACGACGCTCCCCCGCGTGGCACTGCTGCGCAGTCCTGCTGCTGCTGGCGTGCTGCGCCGTACACCTCGGCGCGCAGACAATCGTCGGTCGCATCTCTGGCACGGTGAAGGACGCCACCGGCGCGGTCGTGCCCGCCGCCACCGTCACCGTGACCAATACGGCCACCAATCTGACGCGCACCGCCATGACGGACGAGGACGGCTTCTACACAGTGACGAACCTGCCGGTCGGCACTTACACGGTCGTGGCCGAGCGCCAGGGCTTCAAGAAGGCCGGACAGTCCGATATATCGCTGACGGCGGACGCGCGCCTCACGGTCGATCTCGCGCTCGAAGCCGGGCAGGTGACGGAGACAGTGCAGGTCACTTCGAGCGGCGGGGGCGAGACTGTCAACACCACTTCGGGCGAGGTGGCTCGCGTGGTGGATAAGCGGCAGGTACAGGAGCTGGCGCTCAATGGGCGCAATTACATGCAACTGGTCACGCTAATTCCCGGCTCGGTCATCCTCGACGAAGATCAATTAGCGCTGACTACGAGCTTGAGCATCAGTCAAGCAGCCATCAATGGGAACCGCCCGAATTATAACAATCTGACGGTTGATGGTGGCTTCAATATGGATTCCGGCAGCAACAACAGTCAGGTCAACAACGTCGGCATTGACTTCATCCAGGAAGTCAAAATCCAAACGTCCAACTTCTCAGCCGAGTACGGGCGCAATTCCGGGGCTGCGATCAACATCGTCACGCGCGGCGGGGGCAACGCGTTTCACGGCAGCGCTTTTGAATTCTTTCGCAACGACAAGCTCGACGCGCGCCGTTTCTTCGCGCCCGTCAGAGCGAATCTGCGTTTCAACAATTTCGGCTGGAACTTCAACGGGCCGATCAAGAAAGACAAGTTCTTCTTTTTCGGAGGCCAGGAGTGGAAGTATATCCGCCAGCTTTCGGACGCGACGCGCCGAACGCTGCCGACGAGGGCGGAAAGGGCCGGCGATTTCAGCGCGCGTACCGGCACGCTGAACGTTCCGGCTGGTTACACGGCGATTAATCCCGCCACGGGCGCGGTAGTTCCCGCCGGGCAGCCGATTCCCGGTCGCAACCTCGCTAACCTGAGACTGAACGGTGCGCCGGCGGGTATCACACCGGACGGTGCGGCTATTGCGGCAGTCTACACCGCGATGGAGAAGCTGGCCGCCTCATACTCAGACGCGACGGCGGCGAACAATTCCACCTTCCAGCAGCCCAACCCGTTCAACTACCGCGAAGACAATGTGCGTCTGGACTATCGTTTCAACGACAGGCACAGCGTCTATGGCCGCTACTTCCACGACCACTACGACCTGATTGATCCGTTCGGCACGTTCATCACCTCGCAACTGCCGACGATTCCGACCAATCGCCTCCGTCCGGGCACCAGCGTTCAGCTCTCTTACACCTGGCTTATCAGCCCGAAGCTGATTAACGAGGCCAAGATCAACGCCTCCTGGAACGGCCAGCGGATTCCTCCGGTCGGGGAATTCTGGAAGCGGGAGACTTTCGGTTTCAAGTACCCGCAGCTCTTCTCCGGCGGTCGCTTCGACAACGGCATTCCCGACACGACCATCACCGGCTTCGCCAGCTTCAACGGCCCTTCGGGTTCGCTGTTGTCACCCACAACCGACATCGCCGAGAGTGACAATCTCACCATCGTTCACGGTAAGCACTCGATCAAGACCGGCGTGCTGGTCGTCCGTAACCGGAAGGATCAGAACGGGCGATCCAATTACACGGGCACGCTCGCCTTCAGCACGAGCGGCAACACGAGAACGACAGGCAACGCCTTTGCGGACGCGTTGCTGGGAAACTTCCGGACGTACAACGAGGCGGACAACGACCCGATTGGGTTCTTCCGGTTCAACCAGGTCGAGGCATACGCCACCGACAGTTGGAAGGTAGCCAGCAATCTCAGCCTTGAGTTTGGCGCGCGCTACTACTACTACTCGCCGACTTATTTGCAGGCGAACAACGCGGCAAACTTCGACCCTAGCCTATACAATCCCACCCAGGCAGTGACCATCCTCGCTAACGGCAACATAGACCCGAACAAGGGTGGCAACCGGTTCAACGGGCTGGTGCGCGCGGGAGACGGCATCCCGGCTGATCAAGTCGGGCGTGTGAGCATCGCAAACAGCCCCATCTTGCAGGCCGTCCCGACCGGAGCGCCGCGCGGTTTTTACCAACCCGCTCACCGGGTCGCGCCGCGCGTCGGCTTTGCCTACGCGCCGTTCGGGAACGACAAGACCTCGATTCGCGGCGGCTTCGGCATCTTCTATGATAAGGCCGAAGGGAACCTGATCTTTTCGCAGTTGAACGTCCCTCCGTTCATCAACACCCCACAGTTTGAAAACGGCAACATCGCGAGTCCTTCAGGCGGCACCGCTTCGGCGCTGGCCCCTTTCGGCACGATCAACGCCATTGACCCAAATCTGACGATATCCTCCTCGATGAACTTTAGCCTTGGTGTGCAACGGGAATTACCGCATGGCTTCTTCGTTGAGGCGACGTATGTAGGCAACCTGGGCCGGCATCTGATCCGCCAGCCGGACATTAACATGCCCACTTTCGCGGCCCTGGCTGCCAACGCCGCGCTCCCCAGCGCCCAGAGGCTTTCCGTTAACGCCCTGCGTCCTTACAAGGGTTTCTCCCAAATCAGGATGCGACTCTCGGACGCCAATTCGAACTACAACGGCCTCCAGCTCTACACCGCCAAACGAAAGGGCGATCTGGGACTGACCGTCTCCTACACGTGGTCCAAGGCTCTCACGGATACGAGCGGCAACGCAGACAACGTGGATGTCGGAGACGATCCCTTCAACCGTCATCTGAGTTATGGCCCGGCGACCTTCGACCGCCGGCACATCTTCGTAACCACCTACGACTATCGGTTACCGTTCCTCCGCAACCTGAAAGGCGTCGGCGGGGCGGTGCTCTCCGGCTGGGAGATCAGCGGCATCACGCGATACCAGAGCGGGCCACTGCTCACCGTCACCGCAAACACGTCCATTGGCACGCGCCGGGCTGACTACCTTGGCGGATCGGTGCTGCTATCTAGCCCAGGCCCCGACGGCTGGATCAACCCGGCGGCGTTTGCCGCCGCGCCCGACACTCGCCGCGGAAACAGCGGCGTAGGGAACGTGATAGGACCGAATTTGCAACTTTGGGATTTCTCAATGCGCAAACAGTTCTCGATCACGGAAAAGGTCAAGTTGCGGCTTCAGGCCGACATGTTCAATGCCTTCAACCGGGCAAACTTTAAAGCGCCGGCCACGGTCGTTACCAACGGTGGCTTCGGCACGATCACAAACACAGGGCCGGCTCGCAACATTCAGTTTGGTCTTAAGCTAGACTTCTGATCTCTCACGGCAGGTGCGATGAACTCGTAGCCATTGCCCGTGCTCTTCGGCCCGCAGACTCTGGCGGGTCGAAGAGCACAGGCAATGAAGACCTGTTCTCTCGACAGGTGAGGCCGTGTGAAATGCCGGAAGGTCTTTACCCAATATTCCATTCCGGCAAATCAACCGGGTAGTGGTGTACCTGCCTGCTGTCCGAGTCGCATGATGAAAGCGCTTATCACTCTTATCTTTCTTCTCGCGGTTCTTCCGTGTGCGCGAGCGCAGCAAACTGGCCTCATCGCAAACACGGATGGCCGAAAGACCATCAGCCTGGACGGCCAATGGCAGACGATCCTCGACCCCTACGAAACCGGCTATTACGATTATCGTTATCAGCCGAGTGCCGAGGGTTATTTCAAAGACGCTAAGCCCAAGGACAAAAGCGATCTCATTGAATATGATTTCGACACCTCTGAACCATTAAATGTGCCGGGAGATTGGAACACCCAACGGGAGACCTTGCTGTTTTACGAGGGGACCATCTGGTACAAGAAATCCTTCGATTATCAGCGCAAGGGGAACACCCGCCTCTTCGTCTATTTCGGCGCGGCCAATTACCTGGCCGATGTCTATCTCAACGGGGAGAAGCTAGGGCGGCACGAGGGCGGATTCACGCCATTCAATTTTGAAGTGACCAACCTGGTTCGGGACAAAGCCAACTCCCTGATCGTCAAAATAGACAACAAGCGCCGGCGCGATGCCGTCCCGACCTTGAATACTGACTGGTGGAACTACGGCGGACTGACCCGCCAGGTGAAGCTCGTGGAGACGCCGGCCACTTTCGTGCAGGACTACTTCATCCAACTCCAGAAAGGTTCGCGAGACCGGGTCGCCGGCTGGGTGAGGCTGAACGGAGACAGGCCGAGCCAAAGAGTTACCGTGCTAATCCCCGAAGCCGGGATTAGCAGGACTGTTGCCACCGACGCGAACGGCTACGCGGAAATTAACTTCAACGCCGATTTAACGCTGTGGTCGCCGAACAATCCCAAACTCTACGACGTGGTGGTAGAAGCGGAAACCGACCGCGTGCAGGATCAAATTGGTTTCCGCAGCATTGAAGCCAGGGGCACGGAGATTTTGCTGAACGGCAGGCCCGTCTTCCTCCGCGGCGTCTGCATACACGAAGAAGCGCCTTTTCGCGGCGGACGCGCCTTCAGCCGGGAGGACGCAGTAACGCTGCTTGGCTGGGCCAAAGAGTTGGGGTGCAATTTCGTCCGCCTGGCCCACTACCCGCACAACGAATTTATGGTCCGCGAGGCCGAGAAACTGGGCATCATGGTCTGGTCTGAAATACCCGTCTACTGGACTATCCAGTGGGAAAATCCCGCCACCCTTGAGAATGCCCAAAACCAACTGAGCGAGATGATCGCCCGCGACAGGAACAGGGCGGCGGTCATCATCTGGTCAATGGCGAATGAGACGCCGGTCAGCGAGGCGCGCGTGGCGTTCCTCAAAAAACTGATTGACCACGCCAGAAGCCTGGACTCGTCCCGCTTGATTTCGGCTGCCATGGAGCGTCATTACGTCGGCGAGCAGACGCAGATGATAGACGACCCGCTCGGGGAGTACCTCGACGTGCTGGGCTGTAACGAATACGTGGGCTGGTACGACGGTCTGCCGGAAAAGGCCGACCGAATAGAATGGAAGACCAGGTATCAGAAGCCGCTCGTCATGAGTGAATTCGGAGGCGACGCGCTCTACGGTAAACACGGAGACGCTTTGACGAGATGGACTGAGGAGTATCAGGAAAGCCTGTACCAGCATCAAGTGAGTATGTTGAAGCGAATCTCTTTCTTGCGCGGCACCTGTCCCTGGATTTTGATGGATTTCCGCTCCCCGCGGAGACCTTTACCGGGCATCCAGGACTTCCACAATCGGAAGGGACTGGTCTCTGACCGTGGCGAGCGAAAGAAAGCGTTTTATATCCTCCAGCAGTATTATCGCGAGATGGCGTCGCAAACCGGCGAGAAGTCTAAATAGCGATGCGCCTGAACAAAGGTTTGGCGATTCTCTGTAGTGAACCCCTGAATGAGACAAAAAGTTAAGGATGGTTGCCGATGGAAAGCGACTGCTCGAACTCAGCCGGTGGCACATAGCCGATAGCTGAGTGAAGCCGCTTCTGATTATAAACGGATTCGAGAAAATACTTGATCGACCTTCTTGCTTCCGCCAACGTGTCGTAGTCAGACAGACAAACTGCTTCGACTCGCGACCAAGAGTCCCTAACAAAACTGCTGAACGAAGCTCCAGCAGATGAGCGTGCAGCCGAGTTGCAAGAGCGCCAGATGTATCTCGGCTGACCGCTCGTAACGAATTTTCAACCGTCGAGTTTACTTCCGGTTGACCTGTGAAGAATGTCTGACGCTTAGAATCAGACAGGCCGAGGCCAGCGCCGAGCAGGAAAGGTAAATGATGCCGCCGTAAAAGGAACCGGTGCTCCTGTTCAGGTACCCGACCGCGTAGGGGCCGACGAAGCCGCCGAGGTTACCCACAGAGTTGATTCCGAATCTACCTATGGTAATCATCTACTTGACACAAGATTGATAGTTTATCTCAGCATCTCAGTCGAAATAGCTGAAGAGTTGTCGGCTTGGTGATAAACTAACTGCATCAAGTAGATAATTACCCTCCAGGAATGAATCATCCGGCGAGGCGTCCCAAGGAACAGACCTGACCCGATAGGAGGTAAAGACATGAACAGGTACGTGGCTGAACTGGTGGGCACCTTCGTGCTGGTCTTTGCCAGTTGCGGAAGCGCCGTGCTGGCGGGCGATAAGATCGGTTACCTCGGCGTCTCCCTGGCCTTCGGCCTGTCTCTGCTGGCGATGGTTTATGCCATCGGCCCCATCTCGGGCTGCCACATTAATCCCGCTGTGACCGTCGGGATACTTATTAGTAAGAAGATGGATGCGAAATACGCGGTCGGCTATATTGTGGCCCAAGTCGCGGGTGCTATTCTTGCTTCCGCCCTTCTGCTGCTCATCGTCAAAGGCGCGCCGGGCGGCTACGACCCGTCCGCGGCGGGTTTCGCCGCGAACGGTTACGGCGCACACTCTCCGGGTCACTACAGTTTGCTATCCGCCTTCCTGGCTGAAATAGTGCTGACCTTTTTTCTGGTGTTTACGGTGCTGGGTGCGACCGACATCAAAGCGCCGGTCGGCTTTGCCGGCATCGCCATCGGGCTGGTGCTCACTCTGATACACCTGGTCGGTATCCCCGTGACCAACACCTCAGTCAACCCGGCGCGGAGCATCGGGCCGGCCATCTTCGTGGGCGGGTGGGCCTTGAGCCAGCTCTGGCTATTTATCGTTGCCCCCCTCGTCGGTGCGGCTATCGCGGCGGCAGTTTACGCGGCGACGCACAAGCCGGCGGAGGTGATAAGCGTCAAAGAAGCCGAGCGGGCGCTGGAGAGCGAGCAGGCCGAGAGGCGATCGTAGCGAAGGCCGGGGTGGAGCCGGAACCCTAGTCGCTTCGCTTGACGGCCTGATTGCGACCGACGAAATGTACCGGCCTTCGCGCTGCCAAGGGTGGCGAGTTCGTGCCGGATATGTGACTGGCGCGGGGGATGGGGTAGTAGGAAACGGGCGACCATCATATCCGGGCCGAAACGGGCGAGTAGGCAGCAAAGCGCGTTCGTTGTAAGGCGAGCTACTTCCGCCCCGGCGAGTCGTCCAGTAACTTCGTGGTGTGTTCCGTCACGCTCGGCCTCTCGACCATCTCGGCGGTGTCCACCCGCGGCTGCCATCCCGCCACTGGAACACCCCGCTCCGGCGGCAGCGCCGGGCGTCGAGCGTTCCCGCCCAGCCTGTCAGCCGCGGCGGGAGAGGCGTCCGCCTGCGAGCCGTCCCGCCTCTTCCTGCGCGGCGCACCCTCTTGGAAGAAGACCGCGTAGAGTATCCGCACCAGCCCGGCCATCACGAAAATCTGCGGCAGAAAATCTAACCTGTTATTGTCAATGGCGTCAGCCAGCGGCAGCAATATCAGACAGATGAACATCAGCAGCACGCCCTGACGCACGCCCTCGCGACGCGGGGAGCGGCGGGGCTTACCGCGCTCTTGCTCAAGGGCCGGGAGGCGACCGTCGGCGGCGAGCAACTGCTTCACTCCTCCGAGCGGGAGGCCACAGCGCGGGCAGAAGCTCACGTCATCGGAGACTTGTTGCTGGCCGCATTTCGGGCAGAACATCGGGAACTCCAGTCTTGAAGGGGCGAGTCATTATAAGCGTTCCGGGTAAGGCTTTACGAACGTGGCGCGGGCGAAGTTCGCATGAGCCGCCTTTGCTGGCTGTAGCCGCGTCCGGTTCGGGAGGCGTATGCGCCCGGCGAAGCTTGCCTCCCGCGCTCCTTTTTAAGTGTCAAAATTCACCGGCAAGAGGGATTGATAGTCTTCCTTAATCAGTTGCGCCTGCGAGCGAGCGTTGCACTCGATGGTCTCAAGGACGTTATTGGCGCTCTGCCCGTCGAGCTGTCCGGCGCGCAGCATGTGCACCCAGCCGAGCACCGCGGTGAGCGGCGTGCGCAGCTCGTGCGAGACCGTGGCGAGGAATTCGTCCTTCAGTCGGCTCGCCTCTTCAGCGGCACGGCGCGCCGCCTGCGCTTCGCCGTAGAGCCGCGCGTTGTCGATGGCGGCGGCGCGTCGCGCCAAGCCTTCGGCGAAGGCGAGGTCTGCGGGGCCGTAGCGTCGCGCCGACTCAGCCGTGACGAACGTGATCGCGCCGAGCGTCCTGCCGTGCACGGTGAGCGGGACGACCATCGCGGATGTGAAACCGATCGCGCGCATGATGCGCAGGTGCTCGTCGTCCACCGCGCCTGCGACAAGCATCTCGTCGGGGATGTCCGCGTACAGCTCCGACTCGCCGGTGCGCGGCACGTTCGGCACGCCATGCGGCGCGTTCGCGTCCGGCGGGTAGCGCTCTTGCAGTTCGCCCGCCCACACCACTTTCGCCGGGTCAGCATGGGCAACCGCGAGACGAGTGATCGCTCCGCCATCCGCGGCCATGTCAACCGCGCACCAGTCGGCCAGCCCCGGCACGGCCAGTTGCGCCACTTGCGCGAGCGTCTGCTGATAGTCGAGAGTTGAGGCGAGCACCCGGCTGGCTTCGGCAAGGTAGTTCGCGCGGCGCTCCGCGTCCTCGGCTTCCGCGCGCAGCCGGCTCTGCCCCTGGTACAACTCCGTACTGCTGATCGCCGAGCCGGCGAGGTTCGCCAGCGCCGTCGCGACACGCACCTCAGTCTCATTGAACTGATGAATTTGTCGGTAGTAGAAGGTCAATGTGCCGGAGACTAGACCGTGAATGCGCAGCGGAATGACGAGGAGGGATTTAATCCCTTCAGGGCCGTATAACGCCTGCCGCTCCGACAAGAAGGGCGCACGCGTCACGTCCTCTACGACGAGAGGCTGATCCAGTAAATCATCCGCATTCTCCGCGGCTCGGATGTCTTGCTCGTGGTAGCCTTCGGACATCCCGTCCTGGGCGACGATGTGCCAGACGCGTGCCGCACGGTCGAATCGCCAGATCGCGTAGGCGTCCGCCGAGATGAGGCGGCGCGAAAGGTCGAGGATTGCGGGTTGCACCGCTTCGAGGCACGCAGCCTATTTCCCTTGGGCGTCCACGGAATCTTTTTCCGGTATATCTTTTGTGGCTTCATCGTCTTCCTGACGAGGCGCATCGGCCCACTCTGAATCTGAAAGCAGCACTTCTTCGAGGTCTAAGTCTTGCTGAATAGTTCGCATCACGTCGTCGCTGATCTCATCCTCGTCGCGCAGCCTGATGACCTCTTCGCGTTCGGCGGCGATCATCCTTCTGCGAATGCGGTTATAAGCCTTTGCCTTTTCCTGATCCCGTTTAGCCTCGCCGTCCTGATTCGTGGTTGAGAGTTTGTGCACGCGATGCTCGTACTTTTCGCGTAGATTCTCGATGACGGTCGAGTCCGCGCTGTCTTTCACCGCCATCTCACTCAGACTTTGTAAACCGACCTGTGCGGTCTTCAGACGCGCCGCGGCTTCTTCCTGCTCGTCTTCATCGTCCCCGTGCAGTTTGAGCAAACGGAGGATCGGCGTGAGCGTGAATCCTTGCAGTACGAGGGTGACGAGGATGATGGCGAACGTGAGAATGATGATAAGGTCGCGTCCCGGAAAGGGCGTGCCGGTGTTCGTCACAAGCGGCAGCGCGAGCGCGATCACCAGCGAGTCGCCGCCGCGTATGCCCGCCCAGCCGACGAAGAACACTTGCCGCCACGGCGGGTAGCTGTCGCGCTTGCCCATTTTGCGCCGGACGAAGCGCGGCAGGTACGTGCCGGGAAACACCCAGATGAGCCGCACGGCGATC
>Ga0209577_10003375_pt1 | contig 15041 bp, 16 predicted proteins | sample GraSoiAngelo_109_FD_185874 | JGI IMG/M metagenome (GOLD analysis project Ga0209577, IMG submission 185874) | Grasslands soil microbial communities from the Angelo Coastal Reserve, California, USA - 14_0903_12_20cm (SPAdes) (version 2) | ecosystem: Environmental > Terrestrial > Soil > Grasslands...
CATCCCGAACGCCGGGCACTTCCTCCAGGAACATGCCCCCGACCAACTCGTCGACATCATCCTCAGGCTTGGCGAAAGCTAGCCAGAGCGCGCATCGCGCCCGGGCCCGGACAAGACCCGTTGCGATCAGGCGGGGCGGCCGAAGAACCGCAAGGCCTTGACCTGGATCGGATCGTCGTCGGCACAACTGAGCTTCGGCCCGAATGAACCCGTGCGCCGCATGGTCTCGTCGGCTGGCAGAAGCCGCTCGTAACACCGCCTGCATACCTCCTCGTCGAGCGACTCGTCGGCGCCGACTGCCCGCGCGATGTCCCAGGTGTGAACGAGCGTGTCGACCTCCACGTAGACGGCGAGGAATCGACCGAGCGGCATCTCGCCTTCGGGCGCGATCACCAAGGCGTCGAGTGCGCCGTGCCGTTCAGCGGCGCGCAGAACCGTGTCACGAGCGCGGGCCCAGTCCTGTACCCGATCTCCAGTCCTCGGCACGTCGCTGCCGAGCCTCGCCCCGACGCTCATGTAGTTGTCGATGATGTGGTCGGCGACGTCGCCGGCCGTCCAGCCCTCGCAAGGCGAATCGGCGTCCCACGCGTCGCTCGCCTCCGCCGCCTCGATCGACCGGGTCAGTCCGGCGGCGGCTGTGTGCAACCGGTCGAGGAGGTCAGCCATCGACAGCGTCCGTTTCGAGCGGCAGCTCGCCCCAGAACCACTCGACGAGCGAGCCGTCGTACACGGCCACGTTCCGGTGCCCGAGGCGCCGGAGGAGGAAGGCGTCGGATGCGGCGGCGATGCCGGCCCCGCAGTACATGACGACTCGCTCGGATGCCAATGCGGTCTCGAACCGCCGCCGGAGCTCGTCGTCGGGGAGGTAGGCGGTCGTGTCGGGATCGACCAGCTCCAAGTAGGGCACGTTGCTGGTGCCTGGGATGTGGCCCCTGATCCCGTAGAAGGACCCGGGCGTCGGGAGCTCGCTCCATGTCTGCCGAGGCCGAACGCCGTCCGAGTGTTGATCGGCGTCGAGGGCGTTGACGATGCACGTGGACGCGTCATCCAGTGCGGCCTGGACGTCGTCCGTGCCGACGAACGCCGGCCGCTGCTCTTTCACGACGAAGCGGGCGGGCGGGGGATCGGTGACGTCGCTCGACACCGGCCGGCCCTCCAGCTGCCACTTGCGCCAGCCACCGTCGAGGACCGCAGCGTCGTCAAAGCCCACCGCGTGGAGCATCCACCAGACCCGCGCCGCCCAGGCGTTGCCAGCGAGGTCGTACAGCACGACGCGTGTCCCGTCCCCCACGCCCAGCTCCTCCATGGCCGCCGCGAACTTCTCGGCGGGGGGCATCATCGCCGGTAGCGGGCTGGTGTTGTCAGACAGTCGCCCGGCCAGGTCGGCGACGACCGATCCGGGGATGTGGGCTTGGGCCCATTCCTCCGCCTGCGTGACCGCGCCCACATCGGGGTCGGGGTCGAGCCTCACAGGTACGGCCACGACCCGCAGGTCGGGCTCGCCGAGATGGGACTCGAGCCACGCCGTCGATACCAGGTTGTCCACGATGCCCCTCCTGTCGCGCTGCCGACCTTATGCACGGTAAGTTGCATGATGCAACTCAGCACTCTACGGTCCAGGGCGACAAGGGAGAGGAGAATTGAATGAAGCCCGATTCCTACCGGGAGGCATTCGCAGCGCGACAGCCCGATCGGTTGCTGTCGCTGTGCGCAGACGACGTGACATTGCACTCGCCCCTCGCGAGTGAGCCGGGATTCGAGGGCCGCGACGTCGTCGCAATAATGCTCCCGGTCGTCCTCGAGGTGTTCGAAGAGACCCAATACACGCACGAATTCGGCGACCGTCGCTCGCACATGCTCGTCGCCGATTCGCGGGTGCTCGATGAGCGCATCAAGATCGCAACGCTCCTCGAGCTCAACCCGGACGGAAAGATCAGCGACATCTGGCTCATGGCCCGCCCGCTGAAAGTCATCACGACCCTCTTAGAGGCCGTCGGACGGGTCCTCGACGGCAGCGGCCGCGGCGACGTCTCTGTGGTCTACGACCTGGCGAAGCCGCTCGCGGCCTTGGCGGCGGCGAGCGACCGTGTCAACGCGCGCTTGGTCGACGGTCTGAACCACTCGACGCTGTAACGGCCAAGGCTCAGGAGGCGGTGGCGACTGCCTTGCTGCGCGCGGGGTTGGAGAACAGTATGGCGTCGTCCTCGATGCTGCTGCGCCTCAGGGCCCGGTAGTCGCGCAGGTAGCTCTGGTGGACCTGCCAGGGGAAGCGCGAGCCCTGCTTGGGGAAGCGATGGGCGGAGCGCTGGATGTACCCCGAGTTGAGGCTCAAGAGCGGCGAGCGTGTGACGGAGGGGTCGGCGTTGACGGGCGTGCACTGGCGGAGGCCGGTGGCGTGCATGTGGTTGAGCAGCCGGCAGACGTACTCGCACGTGAGGTCGCACTTCAGCGTCCACGAGGCGTTCGTGTAGCCGACGGCGATGGCGAGGTTGGGAACGTCCTCGAGCATCATGCCCTTGTAGGTGAGCTTCTCGGCCAGGTCGACCACCTCGCCGTCGACCGACAGGGCGATGCCACCGAGGAACAGCAGCTCGAGACCGGTCGCGGTGACGACGATGTCGGCCTTCAGCTCGGCGCCTGACTCGAGTAGCAGCCCCTTCTCGGTGAAGGTGGTGATGCGATCGGTGACGACCGACGCCGTGCCCTTGCGGATGGCGCGGAAGAGGTCGCCGTTGGGGACGGCGCAGAAGCGCTGATCCCAGGGGTTGTAGCTGGGCGTGAAGTGGGTGGCGATGTCGTAGCCCTTGGGCAGCTCACGGCGCAGACCGGAGCGCATGATGCGCTTCACCAGCTCGGGGCGGCGTTGGCTCAGCCGGTAGAAGCCCTGCATGGTGAGCGCCTTGAACCATCGCACGGCCGGACCGGACAGGCGCCCGGGGAGGACGCGGCGCAGCACGTTGGCGACCGGGTCCTTCTCGGGCAGGGAGGCGATGTACGTCGGCGAGCGCTGCAGCATCGTCACGTGCGCCGCCTTCTCGGCCATGGACGGCACGAGGGTGACGGCAGTGGCGCCGCTGCCGATGACCACAACCCGCTTACCCTCGTAGTCGAGGTCCTCCGGCCACGCCTGCGGATGGATGATCGGACCGGCGAAGCGATCGGTGCCGGCGAAGTCGGGCGTGTAACCGTGGTCGTAGCGGTAGTAGCCGCTGCAGGAGAAGAGGAAGCCAGCGGTCAGCTCGATGCGCTCGCCGGTGCCGGTGCGCTCGGCCGTGACGTGCCAGCACGCGTCCTCGGTCGACCAGTCGGCGGCCACGATGCGGTGCCCGAAGCGGATGTGGCTGTCGATGCCCTCGGCGGCGGCCGTGTCCTTGATGTACTGCAGGATCGAGGGACCGTCGGCGATCGCCTTCTCGCCGCTCCACGGGCGAAACGGGTAGCCGAGCGTGAACATGTCGGAGTCCGAGCGCACGCCGGGGTAGCGGAACAGGTCCCAGGTGCCGCCGATGGCGTCCCGCGCCTCGAAGATGGCGTAGGTCGCCCACGGAGATTCGTTCTGGATGTGGTGGCCGGCGCCGATGCCCGAGAGGCCGGCGCCGACGACCAGGACGTCGAGGTGCTCCACGGCGCTGTCGATCACGCGGCCGACGTGACCAGCTTGTCGTTGAGCGTCCCCTGCTCGCCGAACAGCTCGGCGCGCCAGCGGGTGACGAGCTCGGTCGTGTCGCGGTCGTCGGGGTGGAAGTCCGGCCGGTCGTAGTCCTTCAGCTGCTGCCAGAGCGCCTTGTCCATGATGGGAGACCGGCGGAGGCGTTTCACGCTGCGCCACACCCGGCGCGGGTTGTAGGTGGCGCGGTCGCTGAGCATCGAGACGATGACCTGCACGATCATGCCGAGGACGAACCCGAAGCGCAGGAACTTCATCGTCCACACGCGCATGCGCTCCGTGCCGCCGACGGCCTTGTAGACGTCGAAGGCCACGGCCTTGTGCTCGGACTCCTCGAGGGCGTGCCAGAGGAAGAGGTTGCGGACCTCGTCGTTGCCGAACATGGCGCGGGTCTCTTCGCTGGTGAGAAGCAGCTCGGCGAGCGTGGCCGTGAAGTGCTCGAGGGCGGCGGTGGCGGCCAAGTTCGACTTCGGCGGCGCGAAGCGCGTGCGAATCGCCAAGCCCTTCTTGGTCAGGCGCTCGAAGCGCTTCACCGGGTAGCCGAGCTCGTCGAGGCGGTCGTTGAACGCCCGGTGCTGGCGACCGTGCATGGCCTCCTGGCCGATGAACCCGCCGACCTGACGCTTCAGCTCGGGGTCGGTGATCTCGTCGCGGAAGTGGCGCACCGACCGAACGAAGAAGTCCTCGCCGTCGGGGAAGACGGAGGAGAGGTTGGCGGCGATGTGGCTCTGGATCAGGTCACCGTCGGCCGCGTAGTGCTTGGGCAGGTCCTGCAGCGACTCCTCGAAGGAGATGCGGCGGGTCGGGACCGTGCGCTGAGGGGTGGTCATGGCTCTAACCTTAGAAGATCTGAGTGATTTACTCAATCCCTCAAACCCGCTATTCTGGGTGACCAGTGGCACAGCGCAAGGGCGAACAGACCAGGCAGGCGATCCTGCATGCGGCGATCGACCGCTTCGGCCGGGACGGTTACCGGTCGGCGTCGGTGGCCGACATCGCCCGGGACGCGGCGGTCAGCGGCACCCTGGCCTACGCCTACTTCCCGAACAAGGAAGCGCTCTTTCTCGCCGCGGTCGACGAGGACGCCGCCGCCGTCATCAACGAGGGGCTGTCCACGATCCTCGAGAACCCCGACGCCGGCCCCGACGACTGGCGCCAGGCCCTGCTCGTCACCCTCGTCGCCGCCGTCGACCGTCATCCGCTGGCCCGCCGGCTCCTCGCCGGTCTCGAGCCCGACGTCACCGACCGAGTGCTCGAGATCCCCGCGCTTGCCGAGCTCCGCAAGGCATGCGTCGAGCGCCTCCGCAGCGAACAGGCGGCCGGCCTGGTGCGCACCGACGTCGATCCCGTGGCCATGGCCAACGGGATGGTCACCATCATCCTGTCGCTGCTGATGTCGGTCGTGCAGATCGGCGGCGGCATCGCCAACACCTACGGACCCGACGTCACCGCCGTGTTCGAGGCCGCTCTCGGCCGCGGTAGCACGCGCTGACCCGTTGAGATCAGAACCCGGCCGCCGCGCACTGGCCGGACCGGTACCCCGCGACCGAGTTGGGGGTCCCATCGTTGATCGGTGTCGGGTTGTTGCCTGAACACGCGAGGCCACCGGCGATCGAGTTGGCCTCCACCTCGAGGCGGAAGTCCTCCGGGTAGGGACCGGTGCCCGTCGTGCTGTTGCGGGGATCACTGCTCAAAGCGCGGGCCACGACGACCCCTCACTTCGGGCATCTCGTTCTGGTGACGATTCACCGCGTATATGGCCGTTAATCGTCACCAGAACGGTTGTCGCAGAATGAGGGAAGAGAACGATGCCGAGGACGATCAACGACAAGCTCATCTCCTGGGCCAGCGACGTCGAGGAGGGCACCATCCGCCAGGCGGAGAAGACGGCGCGTCTGCCGATCGTCGACGGCCACGTGGCTCTCATGCCCGATGCCCACGTGGGCATCGGCGCCACGGTCGGCTCGGTCATTCCCACGAGTGGCGCCATCATCCCGGGCGCGGTCGGCGTCGACATCGGCTGCGGCATGATCGCGGTCGAGACCGACCTGATGGCCGACAAGCTGCCGGACGACCTCGACCGCTTCCAGCCGATGGTTGCGAAGGCTGTTCCGGCCGGCCTCGGCAAGTGGCACGCGCAGGCGACTCGCGCCGCCGAGGACTGGTTCGTCGCCCACCCACCGCCACGCGACCTGGGCGACCTGGGCAAGCGCGCCATGGATCAGTTCGGGACGCTTGGCTCCGGTAACCACTTCTTCGAGGTGTGCCTGGACGAGCGCGACGTGACGTGGATCGTGCTGCACTCGGGCAGCCGCGGCGTCGGCAACAAGCTGGCGACGCAGCACATCGAGCGCGCCCGCACGCTGGCGAAGCAGCTGGAGCTGAGCCTGGAGGACCGCGACCTCGCCTACTTCACGCAGGACCAGCCGGAGTTCGACGCCTACCTGGCGGATCTCCTGTGGGCGCAGGCCTATGCGCTCGGAAACCGCGAGCAGATGATGGACGCCGCTCTGCGCGCCTTCTTCCGCTACGTGGGCAGCGGCGGCGAGCGTCGGCGCATCAACTGCCACCACAACTTCACGGCGCTCGAGACCCATGAGGGCCACGAGCTGTGGATCACGCGCAAGGGCGCCATCCGCGCCGACGTGACCGACCACGGCGTCATCCCGGGGTCGATGGGCACGCGCTCATACATCGTGCGCGGCAAGGGCATCGCGGCCAGCTACAAGTCCTGCTCGCACGGCGCCGGCCGGCGGCTCAGCCGCAGCCAGGCCCGCAAGCGCTTCACGGTCGAGGACATGGCGGCCCAGATGGCCGACACCAAGTCGTGGCAGCGCGAGAGCGCGGAGGACCTGATCGACGAGATTCCGGCGTCATACAAGGACATCGACGCTGTCATGGCCGACCAGTCCGACCTGGTGGAGGTCGAGCACACGCTCCACCAAATCCTCAACTACAAGGGCACCGACTCCGGCCGGCGTCGGCGCCGCTGAAAGGTCGACAGGTTCCCGCGGCGCCTATGCCACCGTGCGCTTCATCTGGCCGGACCCGGGGCGGTCGTCGTCGGACAGGCCGAAGCTCCAGATCGTTTCGGGGTGGAGGCGGATGGTCGGCTTGTCGCGGTCGTCGGTGCCGATCTCGACGCGGCCGGTGACCTTCACCATCCGGGGGCGCCAGGGGTCGGTGCTGACTAGGTCGTCGACGACGATCGATGCCCGCCCGGTGGCTTTGGCGTTGTAGTACTTGCGCGTCCGGGTGAGGTCGAGGCCGCCGACGACGACGACGTCACCGTCGAGGCGGAAGCCCACGGCCGCGGCGTCGGGCTCGCCCTTGGCGGAGACAGTGGCGATGCGACCAAGGCGCTGGCTGTTGAGATACTCGAGCTCGGCATCGGTGAACACCATCGCTCTTAGCCAACGACGGCGTTCGCGGGCTCATTCCCGACGGCGGGCGCGCAGCTCCTCGGCCTTGGTCCGGGCCCGGGCGACGGCGCCGGGGAGGTTGCCGTCGTCGTAGGCCCAGTAGTCGCCGGCCGCGTCGGCCAGCAGCTGCGTGCAGGCGTCGACGGTCAGGACGGTGGCGTCGACGACCAGGTGGTAGAGCTTCGGGTCGGCAGGGTCACACCCGTAGATGCGCTGGACGTAGCGGGCCCGGGTTGTGTCGGTCGTTCGCAGTCGCTCGGTCGCGGCGTCGATGTCGAGACCTTCCCACAGGGCACCACGGCGGGCGCGGCGGTCGACTGGTCCATCGAGGCGGACGTGGAACGCCCACGGCCGGTCTCGGCCGATCGCCGCGGCTGCGCCCCGCCCGAGGATGACGGCGCCGCCTTTCTTCACGAGCGCCGTGATGCTGGCCTCGACCTCGTGGCGCACGCGTTCGGGAAGGTCCTCGGCTTCGTCGGGCGCGGTTGGCAGGTTCCAGGTGGGGCTCAGCAACGAGAGCGACCTGAGGATCGGACCCTTGGGCTCCTCTTCGAGCTCGGCCTCGGTCACGCCCTCGCCGGGCGGCGGGCTGCCGCCGTGAGCCTTGATGAGCCGGTCGGCGAATGGGAGACCGAGGCGCTCGGCGAGCAGGAGCCCGACGGCGGCACCCCCGGCGCCATAGGTCGCCGAGATCGTCACGACGCGCGCCTCTGCGGTCATGTATCTCCTCCGGCGATGGCTGCGTCAACTGCCAACGGATCCAGGTCTTGGGGCAGCGTCTCGAGCGGCGTCTCTACCTCGACCCGCTCGTTGGGAATCAGCAGCGACAACAACGCCCCCAGGATGATCACCACCGCGGCGAACACGAGGGCCCAGCGGGTGCCGCTCATGACGCCCTGCGAGACGGCGTGATTGACGACGGCGGCGTTGGCCCGCCCGATGGCGGCGGGCGGCGAGTAGCCGCTGCCCAGGGCTCGGACTCCGGCGGCGGTCTGCGCCTTCACCGCGGCAGGAAGCGACGTCGAATGCAGCCCGCTCGTGGCCGCCGAGATCGTGCGGGCGGTGAGCAGGGCGCCGATCACCGAAACCCCGAGCGCGCTCCCGACTTGGCGCACGGTCGTGTTCGCCCCGCTGGCCGAGCCGGCGTTCTCGTCGGGGACCTCGGAGAGCACGACGTTCGTGAGCTGCGCCCCGGCGAAGCCGATTCCGGCTCCGTACAGAGCGAGGCCCGGGAGCAGCCGCAACGCGGTGATGTTGAGCGTGACCGCCCACAGGATCAGGAGGATCCCGACGGCGTAGAGCAGGAGCCCGACGCGGACAACGATCGTGGTCCCGGTGCGCCGGGCCATCACACCGCCGATCTGGGCGCCGATGATGACGAAGATCCCGGCCGGCAGCATCCACAAGCCGTTGACCTCGGCCGTCAGGTGCTTGGCGTTCTGCAGGAACACCGGCAGCACGAAGCTGATACCGAGCTGTCCCATGGCCAGGACGAGGACGGTCATCAGTCCGTAACGGAAGGTCTTCGTCCGCAGGAGTGTGAGATCGAACAGCGGGTCACGATGCAGGCGGGACTTGCGAAGCTCGAGGAGCACAAAGGCGCCGACGAGCGCCAGGCCGGCGGCTGTGATCAAGGGAATGATCGACACCGCCGACGTAGCCGGCCACACCCTGTCGCCCATGGCCGTGAAGTCGGCGAGCGGCTTCCACCAGCCGTACGTGCCGCCCTCGCTGAGCCCGAAGACGATGAGGAACATGCCCGCGGCGATGAGTACGGCCCCGGCGAAGTCCATGCGCGGCCGAGGCCCGGGCCGCACCACCCGCGTCATGAAGAGCACGGCGCCGATGATGGCGAGGGGGGCGACGATGACATTGATCCGGAAGGACCAACGCCACGAGTAGTTGGTGGTGAGCCAACCGCCGATGACCGGGCCGAGGGCCGCCGCGACACCGGCTGTTGCCCCCCAGGCAGCGAAGGCGGTGGCCCGTACCCGGCCGGTGAAGGTCGCCGACATGATGGCGATCGTCGCCGGCAACATCAGCGAGGCGCCGATGCCCTCGATGATGGCCTCGCCGAGAATGAGCTCGCCGACCGACGTCGACACCGACGCCAGCAGTGACCCGGCGCCGAACAGTGCGGCGCCGATGATGAAGATGTTGCGGTGCCCGTAGATGTCGCCCAGGCGGCCGCCGATGATCAGTAGGGCGGCGAAGGTCAGCGCGTAGCCGGTGATCACCCACTGAAGGCTGGGCAGGCGTGTGTGGAGGTCGCGCATGATCGTGGGGATGGCCACGTTCAGGATCGTGTTGTCGAGCACGACGATGAAAGCGGCCACGATCGTCACGGCCAGGATCACCCACTGACCCGGCTGTATCCGGTCCGCTCGCGGCGCCCGCTGCATCAGAAGGAACGGTCTACCCCGGACCGCTCCGGCGTCAGGCGCCGACAGCACCCTCCACCCGTTGGGCGGTGGGCAGCAGGAGCTCCTCGCCGCCCGACGGCCCGACGAGCTGAAGGCTGGCGGGCAGGCGGTTGCCGGCGACGGGGACGGGCTGCGCCGTGCACGGGACGCCGGCGGCGTTGAACAGGGCGACCTGCTTGGTGATCTCGATCACCGTGGGGAACATGGTGTTCTCGTCGATCTCGTCCAGGCGAGGCGGGAACATCGGCAGGGTCGGCAGGGCGAAGAGCTCGACTCGGTTGAACAGGGCGGCCAGCTCGTCGCGCCAGGAGGCAAGGGCCTGACGGGCGTCGTCGACGCCGCTGCGGAACATGTCGGCGCCGACGTCGTCGGGGTGAGCCTCGACCAGGGCGTGGTCGACGTCCCACATTTCGGCGAAATAGATGGGGGCGAAGGCTGCGCCTCCGGCCTCGAACTGCTCCCAGTCGAGAGGGACGACCTCGAATCCCGCGGCCGCGAGGGCGGCGTCGACAGCGGCCTCGATATCGGGATTTCCGGTGGTGCGGATGCGGCCGACCACGTGCGCCGGGGCGTCGGCCGGCTTGAACCCGGGTTCGAGCAGCTGCATTCCCAGCGTGACCCCGGCGACCGTGGTCGCCATGGGCCCGATCGTGTCGAGGCTGGGCGCCAGTGGGTACACGCCATCGAGCGAGATGCGGCCATGCGTCGTCTTCAAGCCCACTGTGCCGCAGCACGCCGATGGCACGCGGACGGAGCCGCCGGTGTCAGAACCAATGGCGATGTCGGCCTCGTCGGTGGCCACAGCGACGGCCGACCCGCTGGACGAGCCGCCTGGGATGAGCGCCGGGTCGAGGGGGTTGACGGGCGTGCCGAACCACGGATTGGTGCCGATCGGCAGCACGGCGAGCTCGTGCAGGTTGGCCTTGCCGACCAGGCGGGCGCCGGCGGCGCGAGCACCCGCCAAGCAGGCGGCATCGGCCTCAGCAGGTTTCGCCGTGCGCTCCACGGCCCGGCTGCCTGCCGTCGTGGGGACGCCCTCGACATCGACGATGTCCTTCACCGCCACACGCGGCCCGTCGCCACTGCCGTCGAGCTTGGTGATGAAGGTGCTCAAGAGAACGCCCGAGCCGACTGCTCGGTGTCCTCCGAGCCCCGGAAGAACACGATCTTGCCGTCTTCGAACCGGAACCAGTGCTGCATGTACATGGACGCATTCTTACCTGTCGCCCTGACCGTGAAGCTCCAGTACACGGTCGCCACAACATCGGTGTCGTTCGACGTCAGCGACACCACGTCGAACTTGCCGACGTCGACGTTCGACGCGATCTCCTTGAAGAACCTGGGCACTTCGCCCTTTCCGTGGAACTCGCCCCACCAGGGGACGGACGTGCCGGCGGCCTCGGCCGCCCAGTCGACGTCGTCGGACAGTTCCGCGAGAACGGCATCGACGTCGCCTCGCCCGTAGGCCTCGTACAAGCGCTGGACCGATTGGATGTTGGATTCGCTCATGGGGCCACGATGCGTCCCCACGAGTCTGCGCCGCATCGGGAGAAGTCCCCATCTACGGTTGGCGGTGTGCCGCCGGAGCTGACGAAGGTGGAGATCGGCGCCCTGCTGGCGGTGGCGCAGGACCACGCCTTCGCCCAGCCCCCCGGCTCGCAGCTGCGGGCGACCGTGCTCGGCCAGCATCTCGCCGACGCCGCCGGCATGACCCCGCCTGAACGGGGCGTCACCTGGTGGACGTCGGCCCTGCGCTTCCTCGGCTGCACCGGCCACGCCTTCGACATGGCCGTCGTCTTCGGGGATGAGATCGAGATGCGGGCCGAGTCGATGAAGGCCGACTTCGCAAATCCCTTCGACATGATGCGCCTGATGATCACCCACGCCGGACCCGGCACCACTGGTGTCAACCGGCTGCGGTCGGTGCTCGCCGTGCTGGCCGGCGGCAAGAAGGCGGCGGAGATGAACTTCCGGGCCGCGTGCGAGGTGGCGGACGTGTTCGCCAAGCGCCTCGACCTCGACGAGGACGTGCGGGCCGCGCTGGCGGCCAGCTTCGAACGCTGGAACGGGCGTGGCCTTCCGACGGGTGCGAAGGGCAACCAGATCCCGTGGCCCATGCGAGTTGCCCAGGTGAGCCAGGAGCTCGAGGTCCTCGCCCGCATCGAGGGGATCGACGGAGCGCTTGAAATCATCCGGAAGCGGCGCGGCGACCCCCAGCTCGCTGACTTCGCGCTGGCGCAGGGGCGGGGTTGGTGGGAACAGGTCGAGCCGCTCGACCCCTGGGACGCGGCGCTCGAGGTCGCTCCGGCGAGCGCACCGCTCGACGACGACGCCATTCACGAGGCGTTGCTGGTCCTCGCAGACTTCTCCGACCTCAAGTCGCCGTGGCTGGGTGGTCACTCGCGCGCCGTCGCCGCGTTGGCGCGCGACGCGTGCGGGCCGCAGGCCGAGGCGGCGGCGCTCGTCCACGACCTCGGTCGGGTCGCGGTTGCCAACACCGTGTGGGACAAGCCGGGAGCGCTGACGCGAGACGAGCGGGATCGGGCCGAGTTCCACGCCCTCGTCACTGACCAGCTCCTTCGCCGGCTGCCGTACACGGCCGGCCTCGCTGACGTGGCGTGCTCGGGTCACGAGCGACTCGACAGTTCCGGGTACCACCGCCGGCTGGGCGGGTCACACCTCGACGAAGCGCAGCGCGTCGTCGCCGCCGCCGACTGCTACCAGGCGATGGTGTCGGAGCGGCCGCACCGGGCCGCGCGCTCCCGTGACGAGGCAGCCGCGGAGCTGCGGGCCATGAGCGCCGACGGGCGTCTGGGCGGTGAGGCGGTGGAGCGCGTCCTCGCCGCCGCCGGCCATCGCCGAACGGCCCGGCCCCCGCTACCGGCCGGACTCTCGAGCCGCGAAGCCGAGGTGCTCCGCCTCATCGCTCTCGGCCTCACCACCCGCCAGGTGGCGGAGCAACTTGTCATCTCGACCAAGACCGCCGACCACCACATCCAGCACATCTACGGAAAGATCGGTGCCTCCACACGAGGTGCCGCCGCATTGTTCGCGATCGAGCACGGCATCCTCGCCGCCGACCGCTGAGGGAGTAGAAGGAGACCATGAGCTTGCACGGGAAGGTGGCGATCGTCACCGGAGGCAACAGCGGCATCGGCATGGCCATCGTGTTGGCGGTGGCCGAGGCGGGGGCCAACGTCGTGATCGACTACGTCTGCAACCCCGACGCGACGGAGGCCCTCGAGAAGCGGGTCGTGGCCCTGGGTGATAAGGCCATCGGCGTCGAGGCCGACGTCAGCAAGGTCGACGACCTGCAGCGGCTGGTGACCTCCACCGTGGAGGCGTTCGGTCGCGTCGACGTGATGGTCAACAACGCCGGCGTCGAGACGCGCACGTCGGTGCTCGACACCACCGAGGACCAGTACGCCAAGGTCCTCGACATCAACCTCAAGAGCGCCTTCTTCGGGACCCAGCTAGCGGCCAAGCAGATGATCACCCAGGGCGGCGGCGGGCGCATCATCAACATCACCTCGGTGCACGAGGACTGGCCGATGCCCGGCAACACGCCTTACTGCCTGTCCAAGGGCGGGATGCGCATGCTCACGCGCACCGCGGGCGTGGAGCTGGCACCCCACAACATCACCGTGGTCGGGGTCGGGCCGGGCGCCGTGGACACGCCCATCAACAAGGAAACGGTCGCCGACCCCGCCAAGCTCAAGATCCTCGACGCCGCCATCCCCATCGGTCGGCTAGCCGAGCCCGAGGACATCGGGGGCGTCGTGGCTTTCCTGGCCAGCGACGCCGCGGGCTACATCACGGCGACGACGGTGTTCGTCGACGGCGGCATCATGCAGAGCAGTCCTGGGTTGTAGAGCAGCCCCGGTCTTTAGGAGCCCCGCACCCGCCGTTGCGGCAGCAGGTCAGCGAGCTCGGTGGGGATCGGGAACACGATGGTGGAGTTGTGCTCGACCGCGACCTCGGCCAGCGTCTGCAGGCGCCGCAGCTCCAACGAAGCGGGCTGGGCGGCGAGCACGGCGCCCGCTTCCGCCAGCCGTTGCGACGCTGCGAACTCGCCCTCGGCAGCGATGATCTTGGCCCGCCGCTCGCGCTCGGCCTCGGCCTGCTTGGCCATCGCTCGGCGCATGGTGTCGGGGAGGTCGACATCCTTGACCTCGACGGACACCACCTTGATTCCCCATGGCTCGGTGAGCACGTCGATCTGGACCTGGAGCTGCTCGTTGATCCGGTCGCGATGGGCGAGCAGCTCGTCGAGCTCGTGCTGGCCGAGCGCCGACCGCAGGGTGCCCTCGGCGACGCGGTTGGTCGCAAAGGAGTAGTCCTGGATGTTGACGACAGCACTCACGGGGTCGACGACCTTGAAGTAGAGCACGGCGGTCACCGAAATCGTCACGTTGTCCTTGGTGATGACGTCCTGCGGTTCGAGGTCGAGGGTGACGACCTGCAGGTTCACCTTCGCCATGCGCTCGACCAGGGGCACGAGGATGATGAGCCCCGGTCCGCGCGCTCCGACGACCCGGCCGAGGCGGAAGACGACGCCCCGCTCGTACTCCTTCACGACCTTCAGCGACGCGGTGATGAGCACGATGATCAAGATCACGATCACCAGGGCGACGGCGGCCATCGCCCAAAACGCTACGACGCGGCGGTCACCCCGACGCGGATGCGATCACTTGGCCACGGCGCGCTCGCCGAGCTTGGTGCGTAGGTCCTCCTCGAAGGCGAGGATCTCGGGGGCGAGAGCCCTGGACCGCAGCTCTTCGAGCTTGGGATAGCCGGCGTCGCGCTCGGCGTCCCACTCGTCGGCGAAGGCACCGGACGTGATGTCGCCGACCAGTTCGCGCATGGTGGCGGCCACGTCGAGGTGGTCGTAGCGGCCGACCCTCGACAGCTGCCCGTACTGGCTGGTGGGGGAATGGTGCAGGGTCTGGGCCGCTCCCCCTTCCAGCCGCACCAGCCGGTAGGTGCGCTCGACCTCGCCGGAGAGGAACAGCTCGGTGAGGATTGCCTCGATGGGGATGCCCTGCTCGATCATCACCGTGATGAACGACTCGTTGACCCTTCGCAGCATCGGCGACAGCGCCTGCTCGACGCCCAGGTCGAGCACCGCCTCCTGCATCGGCGTCAGCTCGAGGGCGCCCTGGCGCAGGCCGCCGATGGCCTTGGCGATGCCCAGCGTCCGGGCCCGGGCCGTGCCGGTCACGTCCTGCTGGACGCCGACGGCGGTGATGAAGCCGACGCCCTCCTCGTAGCAGCGACGCACCTCGGGCCCCAGCATGCGCGGGGCGACCATCCCGGCGTCGCCCGGCGGCTGCAGGCGCTCGAAGGCGAGGGTGTAACCGCTCGCCACGATCACGAGGGAGTCAGGTCCCGGTGTGATGGGAAGCCCGGGGATCACGTCGTCGGGCACGATCAAGCAGATGATGTCGGCGTCGCTCGCGGCTGCGATGTCACCGGTGGCGAAGCCGTCGGCCTCCGCTGTCTTGCGCGTCTCGTCGTTGCGCACGCAGA
>Ga0209577_10003377_pt1 | contig 15034 bp, 9 predicted proteins | sample GraSoiAngelo_109_FD_185874 | JGI IMG/M metagenome (GOLD analysis project Ga0209577, IMG submission 185874) | Grasslands soil microbial communities from the Angelo Coastal Reserve, California, USA - 14_0903_12_20cm (SPAdes) (version 2) | ecosystem: Environmental > Terrestrial > Soil > Grasslands ...
TCGCTGCCCAACACGAGGCCGTCGTTGAGGTCGCCGGCTCCGGGGACGAACGTGCCGACGAGGTTGGTGTTGGTCGAGAGCGCGCCGTTGACCGGGTTCAAGGCGCGCCGGTTGGCGGTCGGGCACGCGGCGCTGGTCAGCGCAGACGTGCAGAAGGGCAGGAAGAGCTGCGGCGCGGTGGCCGGGTTGTAGCGCGACGGGTCGAAGTTCGAGCCTTGCCCGTCCACCTGGTAGAGCGGCGTGTGGTAGCCTACTCTCAGCCCGTAGTTAAGAGTCAGCCGCCGGTTGAATTTCCACTCGTCCTGCGCGTACCACTGCAAGACCCTGATCTCCAGGTTGGTGAACGGGCGCGCGCTCCCCTCGCTGTAGCTGTTGAAGTTGCCGAGGAGCGCGTTCGAGTAGGCGTAGCCCGTGCTGCCGAGGGAGTTCGTGAAGGTGCTGCTGGTGCCGAAGTTGAACGTCCCAGACCAGCTCCCGCCGGGCGCTTCGCTGTTGAGCAGCCGCTCGAAATAAGCGCCGAACTTTAGATTGTGGTTGCCGTGGGTGAACGAGAGGTTGTCGGCGAAAGAGGGACGGATGAAGTCCTGACCGGCCTCGCCCCAGCGGTCGAGCCAGTTGATGTTGGCGGGCGTGCCGGCCACGCTCGTCCAGCCCGTCGCGCGCGGGATCGTGCCGAGGTGGTTGTTCTGCGGGAAGAGCTGCGGCGCGGTGTAATTGAGCGCGCTCCTTTGCAGGCCCTCGATCACGCCGTCGCCGGGGATGAAGCCTTCGGTGTCGTGCCGCATGCCGAAGTTGAACTCGTTGACCACCTTCGAGCTGAAGATGTGAACCCAGTTGGCCGACCAGCCGTTGTCGGTGTACAGGTAGTGCGAGTTGATACCCCAGCGGTTAGCGTCCCCGCTGGGCCACCCGGAAGTGCCGAGACCCAGGTTGTCCGAAGTCCACCACTGCCCCTTCCAATAGACGCTGTCCTTCTCCGACGGCTTGAAGTCGAAGCGGATGACGTAGCTGTGCTTGGGCACGTCAACGCTCTCCTGGTTAACGTAGTTGAAGGCGGCCCCGGCCAGCGTCCGACCGCCGATGGAGTTGGGCAGAGGGAAGTAGTTCAAGAGCGCCTGCCCGCTCCTGTTGATCCGGCTGGCGGGGATGATGTTGCCGGGGAACTGCTTGCCGGTGAGCGGGTCAATGATGACGACCGGCTTCCCCGTGTTGTCAACCGACTGCGAGAAGTTCCCGGCGCGCTCCAGCGCCGTGGGCATCGTCACGAAGACGGGGTCGGTCGGCGTGATCGTGTGCGGCTTCTCCAGCGAGAAGAAGAAGAAAGCCTTGTTCCTCAGCAAGGAATGGCCGCCTTCGCCGAACTTCGGGATGGGCAGCGGCCCGCCTTCGTTGAAGCCCCAGATGTTGTGACGGTAGAGAGGTTTTTTCAGGCCCGCCTTGTTGGTGAAGAAGGGGCTGGCGTTCAAGGCCTCGTTGCGGATGAAGTAGTAGGCCGAGCCGCGGTAGTCCTTGCCGCCGCCCTTCGAGACGATGTTGATGAGAGCGCCGCCGTTGTTGCCGTACTCCGCCGCGTAGTTGTTCCTGAGCACCTTGATCTCGCCGACCGCGTCCTGGTTAATCGTCATGCTGATCTTGTTGTTGCCGCTCGGCTCGGCGGCGTTCAGGCCGTCAATGGTGGCGACCGCCGAGCGTCCGCGCGCCCCGGAGATGTTCGGAAGGTTGGTGCCGAAGCCCTCGCCCACGGCCTCCACGTCGTCGTCGTTCGACGTTCCCGGTATCAGGCGCAAGAGCGAAGTGATGTCGCGCCCCTTGGTCGAGATCAGCGCGATCTGGTCGGACGTGATGCGCGCCGTCAGGTCGCTGCTCTCTTTCTCGACCAGTTGGCCGGCGCTCGTCACGACGACCGTCTCGGACACCTGGCCGGTCTGCAAAGGGATGTCGCCGAGCGCCAGGCTCTCGTTGGCGCTTAAGACCGTGCCTTTGCGTTCGAGTGTCTGGAAGCCCTTCTGCTCCATCCTGACCGTGTAGGTGCCGGGCTGCACCGCCGCGAAGCTGAACCGGCCTTCCCCGTTCGCCGTGACGTTGCGCGACTCCCCCGTCTGCTCGCTGACGAGCGTGACCGTGGCACCGGGGATGACGCCGCCTGACGCGTCCGTCACGGTGCCCGTGATGGTGCCCGTGATCGTCTGCGAGAGAGCCTCGCCGCCAAGTAACAAGACGACGGACAGTACAACCGATACTAATAAGCAGCGACTCTTGAAGGACATACTGGCCTCTCCTTTTGCGAGCTGTAGCTCTTTCTTCTCCCCGAAGCGAATCTTCCTGAACAGCGACAAGTCCATGTTATAGACGCTGGAGCTTCGCAGCACATTGCGTCCGAAATTCCCGAACGACCCCGCGGGGGAAGTAAACGCGCAGGGGTTGAACCAACTGTCGTTGGTGCGCACACGGTCGGCGGCGCGACCGCCCTGCGAGATGGTCTTCTGGCACAGCGGGTCGGGGTTCGCGGCGACGCACACTTGAAGGGGTCGCGGATGAATTGATTCTGGTTGGCGGGGTTGCGCCGTGTCGAGTAGGGGTTGAAGTTTTGGTTCCTCTGAGGCGAGTTTGTGAAGTCGCCGACGAGTTCCGCCGCGGTCGGGATGTAGGCCTGATCGCCCGTCGGCTTCGAGAAACGCCATCCTTCAAACGCGGCGAAGAAGAACGTCTTGTTCTTGATGATCCGACCGCCGAAGGTTCCGCCGAACTGGTTCTGCCGGAACGGCGCGGGAGACAGTCGCGTCGAATCCGAAAACGGGTTCCGCGCGTCGAAGGCGTCGTTGCGCACGAACTCGTAGGCCGAGCCGTGATAGCTGTTGCCGCCCGACCTGGAAACCACGTTCACGATGCCGCCCGTCACGCCGCCGTACTCCGACTTGTCGTTGTGCCCCTGGACTTTGAACTCCTGTATCACGTCAACAATCGGCGGGATGCCGTAGATCGGACCGCGCAGGTCTGTGTTGATGAAGCCGTCCTGGAAGTAGAGTGTGGAGCGGTTCTGCTGCCCGTGGATGGCGGGCTTGACGATGGTCGTCCCCGGAATCCCGGTCGGGCCGGCGTCCTGGAAGGTGACGCTCCCGCCCTGCGCGGTGTTGACCGGCGTCGCGCCCGGCGTCAGGCTCAGAAGCTGCGTGAAGTTCCGCCCGTTCAAAGGCAGGTCTTGCACAGCCTCTTTCGGGATCACCGTGCCCAGCTCCGCCGAGGACGGCTGGAGCATCTCGCCGGCGGCGACCACCTCCACGGTCTGGCTGACCGCGCCGACGGTGAGCGCTATGTTTTGCGGAACCACTTGGTTGACGCCCACGTCGAACGGGGGCGTCTGCGCCGTGCTGAACCCCTGGGCCTCGACCTTGAGGAAGTAGGTGCCGGGGTTGACGTTGACGAACGTGAAATAGCCGCTCTCGTTCGTCGTCGCACGCGTCTCGATGCTGGTGGCCTGGTTGACGAGCCTCACGGTCGAGCCGGGGACGGCTGCGCCGTTCGGGTCGGAGATGGTTCCGTTGACGCCGCCGGTCGAGGTCTGAGCGGAGACGGACAGGCTCAGCACTACCAGACAGAAGAGCAGTGACGCAGTCGCCCTCAATAGCTTCATGGCTAACACCTCACCTTACGATTCGAGAAAATTCGGAGTCGCGCCCGATCCGCCCGCCCGGATGGAACCCCTTGTGACAGGTTAGTCGTTATCGCTTCCAACGCAGCGGTCGAAGCCGGCTTGACTAGAGGCACGTGAATTCGGCCCAAGCGTGTATAGGTGACAACCGTGGCTCGGTTAAATCAGACGGGCGCTCTCTCACTTAAATAAAGAATCTGACAACTGGAATTAGGACTAAGAAATCAAGGACGAAGGACTGCGCGAGACATTAAAAAATCTAACCTACCTCATGAAGCGAAAACATTATACTTGCTTTTGTTACCGATAACAAGTATTATTTTTACCGGTAACAGCCCGCTGTACAGCGCCAACCGCCGACGCCGGCCCGGCGCGCGTTTGTTCGGCCCGTGAACAAACCTGTTCTTCCTGAAGTCTCGCGCCGGGCTTCACTGAAAACGGCCCGTCCGCCCGACGGTCGCCGTCGAAGAGGCCCTGGTAACTCTTCATACGGAGATAATAATACGAGTAGACTAAGCAGCGCGGTGCCGTTTCCGCTTGGCTTGGACAGGCGGGGCGGTCGGAGGGTGGGCCGCCTCAACTCTCACACGTCGCCGGAGGGTGTTAATCGGGGGAGGTCTGAATGGTTGGTTTGAGGTACGCGGGCAAGGTCGTAATCATCACCGGCGGCAGCAGCGGCATCGGGAAGGGCTGCGCCGAGGAGTTCGTCCGGGCGGGCGCGAAGGTCGTCGTCTGCTGCAACGTCGAGGCCGAAGGCAACGCCGTCGCGGCGGCCCTGAAAAGCGTCGCGCAGGCGCAGTCAGCCGGAGACGCCTCCTTCGTCTTCTGCGACGTGAGGAAGGCGGAAGACATTCAGAACCTGATCGAGGTCACGCTCTCCCGCTACGGCAGAGTTGACTGCCTCATCAACAACGCCGGGTGGCACCCGCCGCACAAGCCGATTGACGAGTTCACGGTCGAGGAGTTCCGCGACCTGATTGAGTTGAACCTCGTCAGCGTCTTCAACGCCTGCAAGCTCGCGCTCCCGCACCTGCGACGCACGCGCGGCAACATCATCAACGTGTCGAGTCTCGTGGCCCGCATCGGCCAGCACCAGGCGACGACCTACGCCGCCACGAAGGGCGCGATCACGGCCTTCACGAAGGCGCTCGCGGTGGACGAGGCCGCCCACGGCGTGCGCGTCAACTCGGTCTCGCCCGGAAACATTTACACGCCGCTCTGGCAGGAGGCGATTGACGCCGCGCCCGACCCGCAGCGCTGTCGCGCCGAAGGGGAGGAGGCGCAAGTCTTGGGGAGGATGGGGGCGGCGGAAGAGGTCGGTCGCCTATGCCTCTTCATTGCGGCGGAGGCGACGTTTACGACCGGAGTGGATCACATCATTTCGGGCGGGGCCGAACTGGGCTACGGACGGAAAAAGCCGGACGCGACCGGGCCAGCCAGACCCTCCGACCTCTGAAGCCTTCCGGCTCGTGAAGCCTTCCCGCCCGCTCACCGCTTCACGGAGTAACTGCCCGCTCGCGCCGCCCACCTCACGACCCCCACACCGGCTCGTTGAGCACCGCAAGAACTACGCACCACCAACTCCGGCCTCAGCACGATGTGCCGCCCCTTTCTCGCCGTCGCCTCTTTCCCCTCGATCAGTTCTATCAGGAGGCGCGCCGCCTGCCGCCCCATCTCGCTCCGCGACCACGAAACGGTCGTCAAAGGAACCCGCAGCATGTCCCCGTAGTGGATGTTGCCGCCCCCCACCAGCGCCACGTCTCGCCCCACCCGCACGCCACCCTCTTCGAGCGCCTGCATCGCCCCGATGGCCGCCGGGTCGTTGACGGCGAAGACCGCCCCAGGCACGCGCCCTTCGCCCAGCCACCCCCGCATCGCCTCGTAGCCCTCGCGCTCTGTAAACCCGCAGTCCCGCACCAGCCTCTTGTCGAACCGCAGCTTGTGCCTGGCGAGTGCCCGCCGGTAGCCCTCGAAGCGCCCCGCGGCGGTCGAAGCGGCGGTGCCCCGCAGGTGGCCGATCCTCCGGTGGCCGAGGGCAATCAGGTGCTCGGTCGCCAGCAGGCCGACCTCCACGTCGTCGGTCGTCACCACGGGGCAGCGCAACCCTTCCAGGCGGCGGTCAACGAGGACGACCTTCGCACCCCCCTTGATGATCCGGCGGTAGAAGCCGACCTTACCGGGCGGAAGCGACGAGGCGACGATGAGGCCGTCGGTGCGGGGAAGTAACGCCTCGGCCTCGTCCAACTCTTTGGCGGCCTCCTCGTCCGTGTTGCAGATCAGGTTGCGGTAGCCTAAGGGCCGGGCCACCGCCTCGACGCCGCGGTAGATTTCCGCAAAGTAAGAGTGCATCAGGTCGGGGACGACGAGGCCGATGAGGGAGGAGCGGTTGGTGGCGAGCGCGCGGGCGTGCTGGTTGGGCTGGTAGTTCATCCGCCGCGCGACTTCGAGCACGCGCTGGCGCGTCTGTGGGTTGATGAGCGGGTGGTTGTTGATGGCGCGCGAGACCGTCATCTTCGAGACGCCGAGGGCGCGCGCGATGTCGGCGAGTGTTACCGGCATGATCTTCGAATGGAGTGCCAGGGATTCCGAACGCATCTTACATGGAGAGCCGCTTTTGCGCCACCAAAGTTTCACGGCGCGCCGCCGAGCGCGAGCGCGCTGCTCTCGACACTTGAAGGAGAACTGTTGACGGCACTGATAGGTCGCGTGCTACATTGCCAAAGTTACCGGTAACAGCTTAGACAACTAGCCGATGGTCGCCGGGAGCGGAGCACATTCCCGCGTGCGCCGCCCTTCTTCGTCAACCTCAAGCAGCCGCACGGTCGCCTCGACGCCCGACCCGCGGAAGCCGCTCGCGACTGCCTCGCCGATCTCGTCGAAGTTGTCGCGCGCGAGGGCGAGGACGCTCGGCCCTGCGCCGCTCAGCGCGAGTCCGAGGAGGCCGGGCCGGCGCGGTGTGGCGAGCGCGTCGGCGAGGCCGGGGACGAGGTGCTCGCGGTGCTGCTGGTGCAAACGATCCTGCATCGCCTCCCACAAAAGTTCGTCGGCGCGCGCTTCTATCGCCGCGCAAAACAGTGCCGCGCGCTGAATGTTGTGCACGGCGTCCGAGCGCCTGACCTCGCGGGGCAGCGCCGCGCGCGCACGCTCCGTGTCGAGAGAGTCGTGCGGCGAGACGACGACGACCTTGATGTCTTGCGGCCAGCGGCGCTTGACGGCCAACACCCCGCCGTCTTCACGGACGCAGGCCGTCACCCAGCCGCCGAGCAGCGACGCCGCGACGTTGTCGGCGTGTCCCTCAAGCTCCGCCGCGTAGCGCAGCAACGTCGCGTCCGGCAGCTCACGCCCGCAGAGCGCGGCGCAGAGCGAAAGACCTGCGACGATGGCCGCCGCGCTGCTGCCCAGTCCCCGACCGAGCGGGATTTCGTTGCGCACGGCGAGGCGCACGTGCGGCAGGCGCAGGCCCTCGCGCTCCGCCGCCAGGCACATCGCGCGGAAGATAAGATTCTCTTCGTCGTTCGGCAGAACTGTGCCGCGGCCCTCGCCCGTGCTGCGAACGCGGCAAGGGTCGGAGGTCTCCGGCACGACGGTGGCGCGGACTCTCAGGTAAAGTCGAAGGGCGAGGCCGAAGCAGTCGAAGCCCGCGCCGAGGTTCGACGTTGAGGCGGGCACGCGCACTTCCACAGAATGCCCGCGGCGCGGCGCGTCGTCGCGCGCGTCGTTGACAGCGGCGCGCTCGTCGTCGTTGCCGAGTGTAATGTCCTCACGCTTCATCCACGCAGTCGAGACCTCCCGCGGAAAACTCTTCGTGCCCCGCGCGGCTGAGTTGTTCGAGGATCGCTCCCCTCGTCGCCTTCACGCGGACGGGCGAGTTGGCGAAAGTCCCTTTGATGCGGCGCTCCTCCTTCGTCTTGTCGGGCGAGCGGTCGCGCGTGTGGAGCGTCTCGCGGTGGTAGTTGATGACGTAATCGGCGTCTTTCAGGACGTGGCCGGTCAGCACGGCGACGACCGACTCGTCCGGTCGGATGAAGCCCCCGGCGACGAGACGTTTGATGCCCGCCACGGTCGTCGCCGAAGCCGGCTCACAGCCGATTCCGTCGCGCCCGATGATGGCTTTGGCGTCCGCGATCTCCTGCTCGCTCACACTCTGCACGCGCCCGCCCGTCCAGCGCACCGCACGCAGAGCCTTCTTCCAGGAGACGGGAGCGCCGATCTTGATCGCCGTCGCGAGCGTCTGCGGGCGCTCGACCGGGCGGAACGAATCCTCAAGCACCTCGTCCGGCGCGAGACCTTCGTCGGGCGTGGCCCGGTCGCCGCGCGCGAACATGCGCGCGAACGGAGCCGCGCCCTCCGCCTGCACGACGCTCAGGCGCGGCAGACGGTCTATCAGGCCGAGGTCGAGCAACTCCTTGAACCCCTTGCCGAGCGCGGAGCTGTTGCCGAGGTTGCCGCCCGGCACGACGACGTGATCGGGGACGCCCCACGCGAGTTGTTCAGTCAACTCGAAGGCGACCGTTTTCTGCCCCTCGATGCGGAACGGGTTGATGGAGTTGACGAGGTAGATGGCCTCGTCTTCGGCAAGCTCGCGGACGGCGCGCATCGCGTCGTCAAAGTTGCCTTCGAGTTCGAGGACGCGCGCGCCGTAGTCGAGACTCTGGGCGAGCTTCGCGTGGCTCACCTGCCCGCGCGGGACGAGGATGGCGCACAGCAAACTAGCGCGCGCGGCGTAGGCCGCGAGGCTCGCGGCGGTGTTCCCCGTGCTCGCGCAGACGACCGTGCGCACGCCGAGGACGAGTCCTTGCGTGACGGCTGTCGTCATCCCCGTGTCTTTGAAAGAGCCGGTCGGGTTGCAGCCCTGGTGCTTGAGTTTGAGCGCGTCGAGGCGGCAGTAGCGTGCCGAGCGCGGCGCGTCATAGAGCGGCGTGTTCCCTTCGGCGAGCGTGACGACGGGCGCGTCCCGGTCGAAGGGCAGAAGCTCGCGGTAGCGCCACACGCCGCTGTGGTCGCGCGCGTCGAATGATGAGAGCCGCGCCCGCCACACGGCGCGCAGTTCGTCGGCCCTACTCAAGCCCTCACGTTCAATCTCGACATCCAGCAGGCCGCCGCAGCGCGGGCAGACGTAGAGCCGCTCGTCGAGACGGTACTGCGCGCCGCACTCAGGCTCGGCGCAGCGCTGCGACGCACGCGCGGCGGCAGTCCCCTCTGCTGGCACGGATTGATTCATACCCCGACAAGCGAGCGCGTCTCGGCGTCGAAGCGGGAGTCGCGTCGGTGCAGGTTGAACTCGTGATGGATGGCCGTCACCGCGTCGCGCATCGCGCCCGCCGCGACGACGAAAGAGACGTTGTACTCGGAAGACCCCTGCGCGATGGCGACGATGTTGACGCCGCGTCGGCCCAGGGCGCTGAACAGCCGGCCCGCGATCCCCGGCGTCCCGCGCATACGCTCGCCCACAGCCGCGACGACCGCGACGCCTGAGTCCACGTTGATGTGCTCGACCTGGTGGTGCGCGAGGTCGGAGGCGAAGGCGCGGCGCAAAGCCTCGACCGTGCGCGCCGCGTCGCCCGCGTTGACGATGAAGCAGATGTCGTTCTGCGAAGAGGCTTGCGAGATCATCAGGACGTTGGCGCGGACGCTTGCCGCCGCCGTGAAAGTTTTTGCCGCGACGCCGGGCACGTCCACGATGCCGCGCCCGCCCACCGTGATCAGGCTCACGTCCGAGATGGCCGTGATCGCCTTCACGCCGCTCAGCGAAGGATGACCTGCGGGCGTGATCTTCGTGCCGCCCTTCTCAGGCTCGAAGCTGTTGCGAATCCAAACGGGGATGGCGGCGTCGGCCACGGGCCGCAGCGTCTTCGGGTGAAGAACCTTCGCGCCGAAGTAGGCCAGCTCCGCCGCCTCCGCGTAGGAGATGTCGTTGATGGTGCGCGCGTCGCTGACGAGGCGCGGGTCGGCGGTCAGCACGCCGTCAACGTCAGTCCAGATGATTATCTCCGCGGCTTCGAGCGCCGCGCCGAGGATGGTCGCCGAGTAGTCCGAGCCGCCGCGACCGAGCGTCGTCAGTGTGCCCCCGCGCGACGCGCCGATGAAGCCGGTCACGACCGGCACGACGCCTTCGGCCAGAAGCGGCAGCAGGCGCTTCGTTGCGCGCTCGCGCGTCTCGTCCATCAGAGGCTCGGCCTGCCCGTGCTCGTCGTCAGTGACTATAACCTCCGTCGCCTCGACCGCCACACTTCGCAACCCCAACTCTTTGAGCGCGCCGGCCATCAGACGCGCCGACAGTCGCTCGCCCACGCTCGAAATCGCGTCGAGCGCGCGCGGCGTCAGCTCGCGCAGCATCGCCGTCCCCCGGCAGAGTGTCGCCGCGTCGCCCGCGATCTGCTCCACGTCCGCCGTCAGACGCGCGCGCTCCGCCTCGTCCGAAATCAAAGCCTCGATGCCCGCCGCGTGCTGAGCGCGCAGAGACTCACGCAGCTCGACGCCCGCGCGCCCGCAGCCTTCCGCCGAGGCCAGCGCCGCCTCGACCAGGCGGTTGGTCACGCCGCTCATCGCCGAGACGACGGCCACGACCCCGCCGTGCCGTGCTGCGTCGGCAACGATCTTCGCCGCCCCGCGTATGCGCGTCGCGTCGCCCACCGACGTGCCGCCGAATTTCATAACCCGCAAATTTTCACCCGTAGTATTCATAAAGTACAGACCATTACCGTAGGCGGGCCAGTCCTTGAAGTACTTGCTGCTGCCGGAGGCGGTACTGACCGCTCGCCTATCGTCATGTCAAATTTTGATCCGTCACCGCGCCCGTGCTGCTCGACGACACGAGCCGCGCGTACTTCGCCAGCACGCCGCGCGTGTAGCGGGCCGCAGGCTGCCGCCACGCCGCGCGCCGTCGCGCAAGCTCTTCATCGGCGACGTTAAGTTGCAACAGGCGCGACTCCGCGTCAACTGTTACGAGATCGCCTTCTTCGACAAGCGCAATCGTGCCGCCCGTCGCGGCCTCCGGCGCGATGTGGCCGACGACCATGCCGTATGTGCCGCCGGAGAAGCGCCCGTCCGTGATGAGCGCCACGGCGTCGCCGAGGCCCGCACCGATGATTGCCGAAGTGGGCGCGAGCATCTCGCGCATGCCGGGGCCGCCCACCGGCCCTTCGTAGCGTATGACGACCACGTCGCCGGGCACAATCGAGCCGCCGAGGATCGCCTCAAGGCACTTCTCCTCCGAGTCGAAGACGCGCGCCGGGCCGGTGATCTTCGGACTCTTGACGCCGCTAATCTTCGCGACTGCGCCCTCGGCGGCGAGATTGCCTTTGAGGATGGCGAGGTGTCCTTGCTCGTACAGGGGCTTGTTGAAGGGGCGTATCACGTCCTGGTCGCGCCGAGGCTCCGCGGGCACGTCGGCGAGCACTTCGGAGACGGTCGCTCCGGTGATTGTCAGCGCGTCGCCGTGAAGCAATCCGTTCGCGAGCAGCATCTTCATCACCTGCGGGATGCCGCCGGCCTTGTGCAGGTCTGTGGCGACGTAGCGGCCCGAAGGCTTCAGGTCGCAGAGGACGGGGACGCGCGCGCGCACCTCCTCGAAGTCGTCGAGCGACAGGGGAACTTCCGCGGCGTGCGCGATGGCGAGCAGGTGCAGCACCGCGTTCGTCGAGCCGCCCACCGCCATAACAACGGCAATCGCGTTCTCGAAAGCCTTCCGCGTGAGAATGTCCCGTGGGAGAACACGGCGGCGCACCGCCCCGGCTAAGACTTCCGCCGAGCGGGCCGCGCTCTCGGCCTTCTCCTCGTCTTCGGCGGCCATCGTCGAAGAGTAAGGAAGGCTCAGGCCCAACGCTTCGATTGCCGAAGACATCGTGTTGGCCGTGAACATCCCGCCGCACGAACCCGCGCCGGGGCACGCGCGCCGCTCGATCTCCAGCAACTCCTTCTCGCCTATCCTGTGCGCGCAGAACTGTCCGACGGCCTCGAACGCGCTCACGATAGTCAGGTCTTGCCCGCCGTAATGCCCGGCCCTGATCGTGCCGCCATAGACGAAGATCGAGGGGATGTTCATGCGCGCAATCGCGATCAAAGCGCCCGGCATGTTCTTGTCGCAGCCCCCCACGGCGAGCAGGCCGTCCACGCTCTGAGCCTGGCACACGGTCTCGATGGAGTCCGCGATCACCTCGCGCGACACGAGGCTGTACTTCATTCCCTCCGTGCCCATCGAGATGCCGTCGCTCACCGTGATCGTGCCGAAGACCTGCGGCATCGTGCCTGCCTCGCGGAGCGCGGCGACGGCGCGCTCGGCCAGCACGTTCAGGCCCATGTTGCACGGCGTGATGGTGCTGTAGCCGTTCGCCACGCCGATGATCGGCTTCTCGAAATCGCCGTCGCCAAAACCCACCGCGCGCAGCATCGCCCGGTTCGGCGTCCGCTCGACGCCGCGCGTGATCGCCCTGCTCCTCAAGTTGTCGCTCATCTGGATAGCTATTAGCCGTTAGCTGTTAGCTGTTAGCTTTGAAATCTTCAGGAGGCCGCCCACCGCGAACGGGGCAAACTGTGAAGAGAGCGAGATGAACTGGAAGCTAACAGCTAATAGTTAATGGCTCTCTTTTCAGTTCGACGACTCGTCAACGAGCCGGTCGGCGGCGAGCCACGGCATCATCTCGCGAAGCCTGCGGCCCACGCGCTCGATCTGGTGCTCGCTGGTTTCGCTCTCCAGACGGCGGAAGCGCTCCTTGCCGCTGCGGTTCTCCTTCATCCACTCGCGCGCGAACGCGCCCGACTGAATCTCTGCGAGCAGGCCGCGCATGCGCCGCTTCGTCTCGTCGTTGACGACCGAAGGCCCGCGCGTCATGTCGCCGTACTGGGCGGTGTTCGAGACCGAGTAGCGCATCTCACTGATGCCGCCCTCGTAGATGAGGTCAACGATGAGCTTCATCTCGTGCAGGCACTCGAAGTAGGCCATCTCCGGCGCGTAGCCCGCCTCGACCAGCGTCTCGAAGCCGGCCTTGATGAGCGACGTGAGGCCGCCGCACAAAACGGCCTGCTCGCCGAACAGATCGGTCTCGGTCTCCTCTCGGAAGTTCGTCTCGATAACGCCTGCGCGCCCGCCGCCGATGGCCGAGGCGTAGGCGAGGCCGAGACGGCGCGTGTCGCCCGTCGGGTCTTGACTGACGGCCAGGAGGCACGGCACGCCCGCGCCGCGCACGTACTCGGAGCGGACGAGGTGGCCCGGCCCTTTCGGCGCGACCATCAGGACGTTCACGTCCTCCGGCGGCTTGATGAAGCCGTAGTGGATCGAGAAGCCGTGCGAGAAGGCGAGGTACTTGCCCGGCGTCATTGACTCGGCCACCTCGCGCGCGTAAACGTCCGAAGCGACCTCGTCGGGCACGAGCATCATCACGATGTCCGATTCGGCGGCGGCCTCGGCGACGGGCAGAACCTTCAGGCCCGCACGCTCCGCCTTCGCGCGCGAAGGGCTGTCGGGCTTGAGGCCCACGGTCACGTCGCAGCCCGAATCCTTCAGGTTGTTCGACTGCGCGAACCCCTGGCTGCCGTAGCCGACGACGGCGATGCGTCTTTCGCGCAGCGCGCTTAAGTCGGCGTCCTTGTCATAATAAACCTTCATCTCTTCAGTCCTTTCTTAAAGCTGTTGGCTGTTAGCTGTTAGCTTTCCGCTTTTAACTCCAGTCAGCGGTCGGCCTTCGTTCCGCCGTTCGTCCAGTGCCAAGCGCGAGAGCTAACAGCTAATAGCTAACAGCCAACAGCTAACGGCTGTTCATCCTCTTCTCCGTTCGACAGGCGACCGATGGCGACGCGACCGGTGCGCGTGATGTCGTTGATGCCGAGCGGGCGGAGCATCTCGACGAACGCCTCGACCTTCTCGCGGTTCCCCGAAGCCTCGATGACCATGCGCGTGTGCGAGATGTCCACGACTTTGGCGCGGAAGACCGAGACGAGGCTCAAGACCTCTTGGCGGGCCGCGCCCGGCGAGGCCGTCACGTCAATGAGCGCCATCTCGCGCTCGATGTGCGGCTGGCTGGTCACGTCGCGCACCTCGCGCACGCGTGCGAGCCGTTCGCACTGTTTGACGATCTGCTCAATCGTCCGGTCGTCGCCGCTCGTGACGATGGTGACGCGCGACCATTCGGGGTCGAGCGTCCCGCCCACCGAGATCGTCTCGATGTTGAAGCCGCGCGCGCTGAACAGTCCGACGATGCGCGACAATTCGCCCGGCTGGTCGGCCACGATGATGGAAAGCGTGTGTCGCATAAAGCCAAATGAGGAATGCGGAATGCGGAATGAAAGACGGCTTGAGTGATGAAAGACAACGCGCCTTTCACTCATCATTCATCATTCCGCATTCATCACTTCCTCAGACTCCTTCGCTCTGAAAAATCATGTCCCGCGAGTTCGACCCGGCGGGCACGATGGGGAAGACGTTCTCCTCCTTCGAGACCAGAACGTCTATGACGGCGACGCCCTTGTGTGCGAGTCCGTCGGCGAGCACCGAGGGCAGCTCTTCGGGGCGCGCAGCGCGGAGGCCGCGCGCGCCGTAGGCTTCGGCCAGCTTGACGAAGTCGGGCGCGACCGAGATGTCCACCTCCGAGTAGGCGCGTTCGTAGAACATCTCCTGCCACTGGCGAACCATGCCGAGGTAGCCGTTGTTCATGATTAGAACCTTGACCGGCAGTTCGTACTGCACGGCGGTCGCAAGCTCCTGGTTGGTCATCTGGAAGCCGCCGTCGCCGACCACGGCGACGACCAGTTGGTCGCGGAAGGCGAGCTGCGCGCCGATGGCCGCGGGCAGCCCGAAGCCCATCGTGCCCAGGCCCCCGCTCGTGATCCACTGGCGCGGGCGCGTGAACGGGTAGAACTGCGCCGCCCACATCTGGTGCTGGCCCACGTCGGTCGTGATGATGGCGCGCCCTTCGGTCAGGCGGTGCAGCTCGCGGATGACCGTCTGCGGCTTGATGTGTTCGCCGGAGCCGTCGAAGCGGAGAGGCTGCTCGCGCTGCCACGCGCGTATGCGCTCCCACCACAGCTCGCGGCGCGCGATGCTCGCACCCGTTTCGGCGCTTGCGCGCGCGCCGACTTCTTCACGCAGGGCGGCGAGCGCCTCGCGCGCGTCCGCCGCGATGGCGAGCGCGGGCGCGACGTTCTTGCCGATGTTGGCCGGGTCAATGTCTATGTGGATGACGCGCGCGTGCGGCGCGAAGGTGGCGAGCTTGCCTGTCACTCGGTCGTCGAAGCGCACGCCGACGGCGACGAGCAGGTCGCTCTCGGCGACCGCCATGTTCGCGGCGTAAGTGCCGTGCATGCCGAGCATTCCCAGGCAGAGCGGGTGCGCCGAGGGGAAGCCGCCCAAGCCCATGAGCGTCGGCGTGACGGGCAGTCGCAAGCTTTCGG
>Ga0209577_10003378_pt1 | contig 15033 bp, 12 predicted proteins | sample GraSoiAngelo_109_FD_185874 | JGI IMG/M metagenome (GOLD analysis project Ga0209577, IMG submission 185874) | Grasslands soil microbial communities from the Angelo Coastal Reserve, California, USA - 14_0903_12_20cm (SPAdes) (version 2) | ecosystem: Environmental > Terrestrial > Soil > Grasslands...
AATGAGAGGCCATAGATGTGCAGGCTGCTGGCGCAGATCGATGATGTCTTCTTTCAGCAGTCCCTCGATGCCATAGCACATGCCATAAATATTGCCGAAATGGGCGTCTTTGAGTGCTGCTTCAACTGCACCAACGAGGCTGGCATTGATGACGGCGGTTGCCCCACCGGATTGTCCAATAATAAGATTGCCGCGTGTTATTGACAAGGAGTGTCTCCTTTTTCATTTTAGGGTGTAACAATACCCTCCCACGTCATTATACCAATATGGAGGTTAGGCGTCGAGAGTTGTATTGAAAAGAACCTCTGCACATGCTACTATACTAGAACGCATGTCACCTTGTTCAGTAAAAAAAAGTAGGGAGCTCAATGGTGAGTGCCCGAAGGCAGAATGAATGAAGCACAAAATCATCCTCGACTGTGACCCTGGGCATGATGATGCTATCGCTATACTGCTTGCTGCCCGTCAGCCTGAGACTGACCTGCTTGCCATTACTACTGTCGCAGGCAACCAGTCACTTGAGAAAACCACTCGCAATGCGCTGAAGGTCTGTTCGCTGGCAAATATTCGTGATGTACCTGTTGCCAGGGGCATGGACCGACCGCTGGTGCGGCCTGCCCGCTTTGCTCCTGAAATTCATGGCGAGTCCGGGATGGATGGGCCGGACATCCCTGAACCTGATATCGAACCTGTTCCACAACATGCTGTTGATTTGATTGTTGAGAAGTTGATGAACTCGGATGGCGATATCACGCTTGTCGCAACAGGGCCGCTGTCGAATATTGCCACGGCAATACGCCGTGAACCAGCTATACTGCCAAAGATCAAGGCGATCTCACTGATGGGGGGCGCAATAGGTGTGGGTAACAGGATGCCCGCGGCTGAATTTAATATATGGGCGGACCCCGAAGCAGCCGCTATTGTCTTCGACTGTGAGCGGCCCATTACGATGTCTCCTCTAGAGGTTACGCACCAGGCACAGGCGACCGACGAGGTGATCAGTCGCTTACGTGGCGCCAGGCGCACGGTGGCGAACTTCGCGGCTGACTTGCTGATCTTCTTTGGCGATACCTACCGTAACGTCTTTGGCTTTCCTGCTCCGCCCGTACATGACCCCTGCGCAGTAGCAGCCGTCATTGACCCTACCATCCTCCACGCGCATACTATGCGAGTGGAGATCGAGACCACGGGTGAGTGGACGACGGGGCGAACTGTTTGTGATGTCTATGGGGTGCTGGGAAAGCAGCCTAATGCACGTGTTGGCTATGCCCTGGATGTACCCCGTTTCTGGGAAATGGTGATAAGCACAATCTTGACGTATGAATGAGTACTCCCTCGCTCCATTGCTTGCTTCCCTGTTTTACTGGTGGGCTAAATCTGGTAGTCCATCTCCCAGGGATCGTTGCTATTCCAACCCTGTGTTAGCTCCTGGTGCTTCTCCAGCGCTTCGCCGCCCTTTACCAGCAGCTCGGCGGGTTTGGAGGCAACAACTGAATTTGGCGGGACGGATTCGAGCACCAGGGCCATGGCGCCGATCTTGCTGCCCCGGCCGATGGTGATGGGCCCCAGGATAGCGGCACCGACACCGATAGTGACATCATCCTCGATGGTGGGATGGCGTTTCTGGAGCCGACCGGGGCCGCGTCTCCACCAACCGGTGGCACCGAGGGTAACCTGGTGATAGAGCATCACATTATTGCCAATGACCGTTGTTTCTCCTATGACGACGCCGGCTCCATGGTCGATAAAGAAGCGCTTCCCAATCTGTGCGCCCGGGTGAATTTCGATACCTCCGGTAATAAACCTGGCAAACTGGGAGATGAGCCTGGGCAAAAAGGGAATGTGGGCATTGTAGAGTGCATGGGCGATACGGTGGTAGATGATTGCCCACAGGCTCTGGTAGAGGAGCGCTTCAAATATATTACGGCAGGCGGGATCTTTCTCAAAAATGATATCTATGGCATCGGACCAGCGCGTTTTACGGCGGGGCGTTTGAGTAGGCGCAGGTATGTAGACACCAGGTGGTAACTGTGGTAAGTGTGAAAGGTCATGCTCTGAGTTGTGAGCATGCTCGGTGTTGCCTGTCTCTTCAGAGATGCGCTGTGACATAAGAATTGTTTCCCTTTTCTTATAGTCTTCGTGCCTGTCGCGCACGTTGGTTGTACTGTTTTGAGTGTAGGTTAGAGGGGGGCAGTTGTCAAGTGTGATGTCATTGTAAACTACCTTTCTGGACTCTCGGCTTGTCAGTTGCGCTGTCGCCCGACCCTCTGTTCGCCTCGTGCGTAAGCAAGTAACTGATTCCAGTAGGGCACGGAACTGCCGACGAACACGATTATTCCAACTAAAGCGAGCAAGGCGACGAAAATCTGCACCTGCGCGAGATGCAGCGGATTGTAGAACGCCCACGCACAGAGGCAGAAGACGATGATGACTACGCTGAGCACAGCGCGGACCCTGCCGTAGGGTGCGAGGGCGCGGGCAACGTCGCGGTTTTCTTCGACGAGGTTGCGGGCCTGCGTGAATGTCAGAAACTGTGCTACTGTGCCCACGACAAAGATAAGGCTGACTGAGAGGAGCCAGCCGCGCAAGCCGTGGTAAACGAAGTGGCCCGCGAAGAGTTCACTGGCAAGGGTTGCCTACTTCAGCGTCAATACAGCTTCGCGCTCGACTGCAGTTTCCAGAGGTTGTTGGTTTTTCACGATATCAACCAATTTTTTACGTCCCTTGGGGCTGCCAATCATGAGGACGCCCACCAGCTTGTTGTCGCGGAAGAACAGTTTACGGTAGTTTTCATTGCCCTTCTCACCAGGTTCGCGCAATGAAATACTCTGAAGCTCAGGATTATTCGACTCCGCGGTCCCGACGACGGCGATATTTACATCAAAGAGTGGACTCGTGTAGGTTGGCACGTCGAGGTAGGGCTGGTGACCGCCGGCCATGTTTATTGCTGCAATGCGCCCGTGTGCCAGAGCATTGTCCCACGTCCCCATGGTGTGATGCTCGTTAACCGTCATATCGTAGAACTCCGCTATATCGCCAGCGGCGTAAACGCCTGGAACATTGGTCTCTAAATATTCATTAACGACGACCCCATGGCGGACATTGATTGGAGTGTTGGTGAGAATGCCGGTGTTCAGGGTAATACCGAGGCCAACGCCGATCATATCGGTCTGTATTTCGCGACCTTTCTTCGTTTTGACATAACCTGGAACGCCATTTTTAGGGACGACCGACTCAATTTCATCACCGTGGATAACCTCAACGCCAAATTTCTTAGCGATGTTGTCGACCACTTCACCTCCCTGGAAGTCAAGGCAATTGCGAAGCCAGTAAGGGCCGCGCATGAGCCAGGTCGTGTCGAGTTTGCGAGCTGCGAAACCATCGCATAACTCATAGGAAATAAAACTGCCTCCAAATGCCAGGGCGGTACGAGACTCGAGCATGCGCTCGATGATGGTTTTTGTATCGTCCAACGTGACGAAGTTATAAATATGCCTGCACCCCTGCACGCCTTGACACTGCAAAGGGTTGGCCCAGCCGCCGGTTGCTACGAGCAGAGCGTCATAAGGAAGGCGCTGGCCTCTATCAGTTGTGACGACGCGTTCATCGGTATTGACGTCTGTTACGAACGTTTCTGTGATGAGTTGAATGTTTCTCTGCTCATGCCATGCAAAGTCGCGTATCATCACCTTTTGCTCGACAATGACACCCTGCAAAAAGCGGGGGAGTGAGACACGGTTGTAGAGGGGATAAGGCTCATTTGTTAGCAAGTGGATGCTGCAGTTTGGATCATTCTTGCGCAGGTTCTCGGCTGCCGTCGTTCCAGCAACACCATTGCCTATAATCACGTATCGTCTATCGTGCGTGGTCAAGTGAACATCTCCTTGTCAGCAGGGGTTAGTTGTGTCTTGATTAGATACGAGGGGATTCTAGCACAGTTCAAGACATTATGCCATAGTTGGATATGCTTTATAGCCTTAGCCCCAGAAGAGCGTATACAGCAACAGCATGTTCAATACTGTGACCACCAACGTAATACACACATTCATAATGTTGGTGAGGTGACCGTTGACGAAATCTTCCATGAGGTCACGACGTCGCGTCAGGAGCACTACTGGCACCATGGTGAATGGGAGTTGCAGGCTCAATATTGCCTGGCTAATGACCAGGACTTCCACAGTTGGAATGTTGAGCGCGATAACAAGCAAGGCCGGGATAATGGTAATGATACGCCAGACCCACATTTCGACGTGTTTGTTCAGGAAACCCTGGAGGACGACCTGGCCAGCAAGTGTACCAGTTGTGGAGGAAGAGAGGCCAGAAGCGAGCAAGCCTACACCGAAGGCGGCGGCAGCAAACGCTCCCAGCGCCGGGACAAGCGTCACGTAGGCTGTTTGCAGATTGAGTTCAGCCGGGTTGACACGGTGGAAGAAGACGGTTCCAGCTACGATCAGCATGGCAGCGTTCACGAAGAAGGCTACATTGAGTGCGGCCAGCGTATCTATCTTTGCCAGTCGCAAGACCTTGCGCCTTTCTTGTAGAGGGGCTTCGGGGCTGCTCAGACGTTGTGGCGCGAGGGAAGAGTGCAGGAAGACGTTGTGCGGCATGACTGTTGCTCCAAGGATGCTGACTGCGGTAAGGATGCTCGCCGACGTGACCTGCGGAATAACAAGGTGCTGGGCAACCAAGCTCCAGCCTGGGTGTACCAGCGTCATTTCATAGACGTATACCAGGCCAATAACCGATACCAATGCGATAATTACGAACTCTATTTTGCGGAAGCCCCAGCGGCTCAATCCCAGTAAGGCCATTACAATGACACCAGTGATGAGGGCAGAGAGAAAGAGCGGGATATGAAAGAGTATATTGAAACCTAGCGCTCCGCCAAGAACCTCGGCAACATCGGTCGCCATGATGGCAATGGCTGTGGTGATGCCCAGAAAGATGACGATTGGACGCGGGAATTGTTCACGGATTAGCTGCGCGAGGTTTTTGCCTGTAGCGATACCGAGTTTGGCTGATGAAATTTGGAGGAAGATGGCGATGACATTGCTGACCAGGATCACCCAGAGCAACTGATAGCCGAAGCCCGCTCCTGCGGCCAGGTTTGTGCCCCAGTTGCCCGGGTCCATGTAACCAACACTGATGAGAAAGCCAGGCCCAAGGGCGCCGAAAATTTCGCGCAATCCAATGCCCCAGCGATTATTGCGTATATTCTTCCACTTATTGAGTAAACGTATGCTCTGTGGCATATCATATGCTATTTTTTTGCTTGATTCAGAGATAAACGCCATACTGGTACTCCAATCAGTTTTCGCGGTTATTGTTATTCCTAGAGTGTTATATGCTTGATTTCATCTTCTTAAGAATATCTTTTAGTATCTTAAAATTAATATAACATATCCTTGAAATTTTTTCAAGAGAGCTTTGAAAGAACAAGTTTGAGGCCTATGAAATGTATGCCTTTGCGTATGCATTTCATAGGCCTCAAACTTGTTCTAAAGCTATGATCTAGCTGGTTTGAGGTAAACCGTAGATTTTCTCGAATTTGGCGTTCAAGTAACGGGTGAAGTATTGTGGAGTGGGTGGTTCATCCGTGACACGTTCGATCAATTCTGCAGGGAGGTAGATCGCGCCGAACTTATACATGTGGTCGCGTAACCAGTCCAGCATAAAGGAGGTATCACCGCTGGCCAGGCGCTGATCGAAGTCTGGGAACACGGCACGGAGTTTGTGGAAAATCTGGGCAGCATAAAGGTTGCCGAGCGTGTAGGTCGGGAAGTAGCCGAAACCGCTGCTCCAATGGATATCTTGTAGCACACCTTCCGCATCGTTGGTGGGTTCAATGCCCAGGTATTCACGATATTTGGCGTTCCAGAGGGCAGGGAGTGTTTCAACCGCGACATCCCCATTGACCATGGCTTTTTCCAGTTCGTAGCGCACGATGATATGCAGGTTGTAGGTGACCTCATCCGCCTCAACACGAATCAGGCTGGGCCGTACTTTGTTTAATGCTCGCACAAAGGTCGTGATGTCAACCCTGGCGAATTGATAGGGAAACTCTTCTTTCACCGCGGCAAATTGACCTTGCCAGTATGGTTCGGAACGCCCGATGGCGTTCTCCCAGAGGCGTGATTGCGATTCGTGCGTTCCCATTGAAGCACCGCCCGCTACTGGCGTGCGCGCGATAGTAGGAGAGCTGCCCTGTTCATAAACAGCATGGCCGCCCTCGTGAATAGCTGCCATGAGCGCAGCCTGTAGAAAGTTTACCAGGGGACGGACCGTTACGCGAACGTCATAGGGGCTAGTAAAACTGGTGGTGAATGGATGTGGCGATTGAGCCATTTGACCTCGTGAGAAGTCATATCCCATTGCGTGCAACAAGCGGTCGCATAACGCCAACTGCTTCTCGACTGCGAACTCGCCCTGCAGGCAAGAGGCGTCAATGGTGTTGCCGCTTGCCTCGATCCGATGCAGGAGTGATGTGCTGGCTTCACGTACAGGCGCAAACAGCCGGTCGATAGTACTGACAGTCATACCAGGTTCGTATTCGTTCAGAAGCGCATCGTAACGTGTTTCGATGTATCCTAAGCGGTCTGCTACTTCGCGCTGGAGAGCGATAGTGCGGGTGAGCATGGGAGCGAAGCGTGCGAAATCGCTGTGTTCTTTAGCACTACGCCAGGCTTCGAAACTTGTAGCTTGAACACGAGCAATCTCCTCGACAAGTTGGCGCGGCAGTTTGGCGGCACGGTCATAGTGACGGGAAGCTTCGCGTACCAGACCGCGGTCGGCATCTGAAAAAGAACCTTGCTGAACGCGCTCACGTAATTCGTTGAGCAAAATACCCAGGCGGGGGTTGGTCCAGAGTTCGTGCAGGACGCCTTGCAGTGCGGCTAACTGAAAACCTCGCACCTCGGCTGCTCCTCCCGGCATGGCGGTATTCTGGTCCCATTCTGCTAAGGCTCCTAGAGCTTGAAGATCTGTTATCTGATGCATGAAGTCCAGTAATTCGCTGATACGTGAGTCGTGTTGAGTAAATTCAGGCATTGAAACGGTATTGTGTTCTGGCATGGGTGTAATTTAGTCTCCTCTTGTAAGATCCGCGCAGCCAGGCAATGACAGCTTATTTGTGGCTGCGCGGATATAGTATAACATTAGTGAGGGCATTTCCGAACTCAAAAGATCCTCCGATATTGGTCTCAGACCTGCTGAGGCGGACGAATGAGATCAAGACATTCTGCCTATGTGAGCGTCGTTTTCCATCGCGGATAGGATCTTTCACGACGAGGATGAGGTATCTATGCTGACGTAGAGATGTACTTGTACTCCGGCTCATACGAGTACCTGCTCTTTGGGTAAGGCTCGTGCAGAGTCTTTTGCTCCCACAGCCTTGCGCTCAACCAGCTCTTTCGCCAGCGGATTCGGTCCTGGCATCGCCTCGACTGAGCGTAATTTTCATGGTTTTTTACCCTTGACCACCATTTAATGTGGCTCTACTGGTTGCGTAAGAGCCGCTTAAGGTTTGTATTTACACATTTTGTACACCAGATTTGAGGCAATAGAAAACGGCAAACGTAAAGGGACAATGCCTGAAAAGACATTTACAGCCTGTCCCCTTACCTCTGCCGTCTCCTCCAGTCGCCGGGTTGCTTTAGAGGCCCAGTAGACCTAAAATTGTAAGCACAATCCCAGCAACGGTACCGAGTCCTGCTAAAAACTTAAGCAGGCTTTTAAAAGCGTCCATAAGATTATGACTCCTTTCTCATAGTAGTAGCCACCATATCGATGACTCTATATACATTGACGAACGAAGATACAATTAGGAACAGGCAAAAATGGCGCCGCCACCTCGTGGAGACTTCGAGGAAATTCGTTGGGGCATTCCTCAGAATGTGAAATCATTTCCTGTGGCTCTTCGCACGAATCGCTGCGAGAGTGACCACGCCTTGTGCTCCTTAAATAGCGCCACTAGACGGTATTTTTTTATGCTTGCTCGACATAGTATTGACAATGCTTGCTCGACATCGTATAATGCAAATCACTTGGTCGGACATTTGTAGCACTAGACGAGAAAGGGTAGATATGGGCAAAAATAAAGGGGAGTTGAGCAAACATGCAAAAGCGCTATCAGCGAAGGGCGCCTCAAAAGGGGGGAAAGCACGAACAGAACATTTAGCACCTGATGAGCGTCAGGCTATTGCTCGGCAAGCAGCTCAAGCAAGATGGGGCGACCTTATACCGCATGCTGTATATAATGGCCAACTCAAAATAGCTGATCGTGAGATTGATTGCGCTGTGCTAGAAAATGGTACGCGCCTGCTCACGCAACAGACTTTTCTGAAGGCGATTGGGCGTGCCCGATCGGCAAAAGGCGGGACAGGTAGCACGAGACTATCACTTGAAAAAGGATTACCTCCTTTTTTGATTGCTGAGAACCTTCAACCCTTCATCCCCGATGAACTTCGATCTCTTGCTAACCCCATCATTTTCAGAAATACCCGTGGCATCAAGGCTTATGGTTATGAAGCAACCCTTCTTCCCAGGGTGTGTGAAGTCTATCTCAAAGCCAGGGATGCTAATTCCATTGCTGAAGTGGAAGGGCGACGCCTTCTGACAGACGATCAAAAGCGTATTGCTGCCGTCTGTGACTTACTTATGCGCGGCCTTGCACAGGTTGGTATCATCGCTCTTGTTGACGAAGCTACAGGATATCAGGCGCAAAGAGAGAAAGATGAACTCAATAGGATCCTCTCTGCTTATATTAATGAAGAGCTGCGCCCCTGGGTCAAACGCGTGTTTCCTGAAGAGTTTTTTAAACAAATCTATCGGCTGCACGGATGGGCCTATACCCCAGGAAGTATCAGCCGCCCTCAAGTTATTGGCACTATGATCAACAAGTGGATTTATGAATACTTGCCTGAAGGCGTTCTCGAGGCTCTACGAGAAAAGAATCCGAGAAATGAAACAGGGCGCAGGAATCATAAACACCACCAGTTCCTAACTCAAGAGGAAGGGATTCGACACCTGGAGGGACAAATCGCTGTTGTCACATCCCTGCTTCGAGTTTCTGATACGAAAGAAGAATTTGACCGCCTTTTCTCCAAAAACTTTGGCCGACCCTATCAAGATCAACTACCCTTAGAGGCCAACAGCCTTCACAAGGATTGAGGCGAAAAGCATGGCGCAGCTGCTCACTATAGCTGCGCCTGGTCGCAGTGTGATTCGCCAGACGGTTTTTGCCATGATTGCCAGAAAGGTCTGCCGCCTATTGAGCAGGGAAGAAAGGGTTTCATAGGAATATGCTCATAAACTGGCACTGCAAGCTGCTTTACCGGCTTACCGTTGATTCTTGTCCACTTGCTACTGGAACCCGTATATAACACGCTCGCTACCTTTACCCCTACAGAGTGCATGAACGAATCATGAGAGAGCTTGGTCGGTTCCGCGACAAGGGATCAGAGAGATCGACACGCAAAGGAGCAAGGGACTGAGTTAACAGTGGAGTTTCACAGGCAGCATGAGAAAAGTAACCGGCACAACAGACGAGAAAAAGAATAAGTCAAAAGAGGCCTTTGTACAGGAAGGAGACAACGCGATGCAACTCACTGAGCAACATGTGATTACTCGTACAGATCCACGCTACGATGTGATCGATGCGGCAGCGTTTGCCTCCAAGAACTTGTATAATGCTGCTCTTTACGAAATCAGGCAAGCTTATATCCACGAGGGTCGCTACCTCAGCTACAACGCGATGGATAAGCGCATGAAGGGGCACGAGGCGTACAAGGTGCTTCCGGCAAAGGTTAGTCAACAAATCTTGATGCTCCTCCATAACAATTGGACATCGTTCTTTGAGGCACGCGAAACCTACGAGGAAGACCCCTCCAAGTTCACCGGACGCCCGTGCCTGCCCAAGTACAAGCACAAAACGGAAGGCCGCAACACCCTGGTGTACACGGTGCAGGCATTGAGCAAACCAGGCATGAGGGATGGTCTCATTCGACTGTCCGGGCTGCCCATCACCATCGAAACCGAGCACACCGTTGTTGATCAGGTTCGCATCGTCCCTCGTCATGGGTACTATGTCGTTGAGATCGTCTACACCAAAGAGCCAGTTCAAGCCAATGTCGATCCATCTTTCTGCGTTGCTATTGATCTGGGAGTCACGAATTTAGCGGCGATAGCTTCAAACCGAGAGGGTTTTGTCCCTCGCCTGGTTAACGGTCGGACGCTCAAAGCGTGGAACCAGTGGTACAACAAGCGCATGAAGGAACTCAAGAAGCAGCTTCCCAAAGAAGATCGAGAGCGCGTCACCAGGCAAATGGAACAGATCACGACCACACGCAACCGACGCATTCACCACTACCTGCACACCACCAGCAAGCGCATTATTGACTTCCTGGTTGAAGAAGGGATAGGAACGATCATTATCGGGAAGAACCCGCTCTGGAAGCAGGAATGTGAGATGGGCAAGCGCAACAACCAGAACTTTGTTTCTATCCCACATGCGCGGTTCATTCAGATGCTCACCTACAAGGCGACACTTGCTGGCATCCAGGTGGAAGTCAGGGAAGAGAGCTATACCAGTCAAGCCAGCTTTCTTGATCTTGACCCGATACCAAATTACAAACCCAACGATGAGGAAGAGCACAGCTTTAGCGGAAAGCGGATTGGACGGAGAAACCGTTTGTACCGCACGAAAGATGGACGCAAGATCTGTGCTGATGTGAACGGCGCATACAACATTTTGCGCAAAAGTAGACCTGATGCCTTCTCGAAGGCAAAAGGAGTAGCGGGCTATGTAGTTCACCCCGTACGGCTTGCCGTATAAACTCAACAGGAAATATGGGCGTGTGCAATACACAGCTCTAGTTTTTGGAACTATACAGGGTTTTGCGCGACTTTGCATTGGCGTCAACATACAGCCCGAAGCGTTGCCTCAATAATTGCAATGATGCTCAAGCAACAGGAGGCGGAACATCTATGCATCAATCGCTATGCTTGCTTTGCGCCAATGCGTTTGATCGTACTCTCAGGCACCGGTGTTGCAGTTCACTCACGCCTTTTCGTATGTGCGTTGCCCGTGTGCAGGACGCAAAGCGGCGACAATTGCGGCTATGATGCTCAATACGAAAGAGACGAAGAACGCGAGATGCAAGCCAGAGAGGAAGGGGGGGATCGCAGATGAAAATGCGCCCATACCTCCACCGGTGATGAACACTTGCTGGATGGCGCTAAACGGTATTTGACTCAGGGCGAGCGGGAAAACAATAGCAATACTGAGCATTGAACCGGTATTGTTCAGCATATTCAGGATGCCTGCTGCTGCGCCTCTTGTATGTGGCTCAACTGAGCTCATAATAGCGTTGGTATTGGGTGAAACGAATAAGCCGGAGCCGCCCCCCATTAACGCCATGTATATAGACAGGACCCAGTACGGGGTAAACTGGTTGATGGTCGTCAGCCCGAGGAGACCCAGCGCAGAGATGACCAGCCCAATAGGTGCTAAAAGCCGTGAGCCAACACGATCGGAGAGCCGCCCACTTATTGGGCCGACTATCATAAAGGCTGCGCCAAAGGGCGTGAGCATCAGACCAGCTGTCAAGGGATCTTTTCCATACGGACCCTGAAGAAAGAAGATCAGCAAGAACAGCACAGCGCCACGCGCAATACCATTGAGTAAGCCGCTCAGGTTTGCCAGTGCGAAGAGGCGTGAGCGGAACAGGCGTAGCTGAATGAGTGGCGCTTTAATGCGGGGTTCGATGGCAATGAATAGCGCAAGGCTGACGATGCCGATAACAAAAATGGCGATGGTTACAGGTTGGGGTAGGATGGGAAAAGCGAGCATACTCAATCCCAGGAGTAGCCCGGCCAGGCCGATAGTTAAGGTGATGCTCCCGAACCAATCGAGAGGTTGGCGCCCAAGCGGGCGCACGGGTTCGCGGAGACGCCAGATACCCCAAAGAGCACCAAAGATTCCTATGGGGACGTTAAACAGGAAGACCCAACGCCAGGAAAACTCAGTTAGCAGACCACCAATGATAGGACCGATAAGAAATCCCGCTGCGCCAGCAATCTGGTTCACACCTAATCCCAATCCGACCTGTCCTTTGCGAAAGGCATCGGTCACAATTACCGTGCTATTCGTGACCAGCAAGGCGGCTCCCAATCCCTGAATGACGCGCCCCAGGATCAGATCGGCACCGTGAAATTGAGGTTGTGCTACACCTGCGATGAGTGATCCAACAGTAAAGGCGATAAAACCACTATTGTACAGGCGCTTGCGGCCCCACATATCGGCTAGTCGCCCAACTATAGGGGTGAATACGGTGAGTATGAGCAGGTACCCCAATAACACCCACATTATTGTGAAGAATGTTACATGGAGCTCAGCAAGGATGCTGGGCAACGCTATCAGGAGAGCCGAGCCCTGAATCGAGGCGAGCAGCGCTCCGACGGTAGTGACAGAGAGCGCCGTCCATTGATAGCCATCATGCGGCGTCTGCTCGGGCTGGACGGGAGATCCATCCTGTCTTACTTTTTTGTCGGTAGAAGCATCAGATGAGAATTGTGAAGATCGCATAAGTATCTTTCCAGAAAACGCTACAACTTTCGTTGTGCCAGGGGCACGACCAAGATAAACTTACAACTATAGAGTATTGATGATGATTACAGAGATGGCGATGGTAAGGCTAGTCTTCTGCCTTGATCAAATGGCGAAGTGCCGGGAGAGCGGCGTGTAATGCGCGATACTCTTCTTGGCTGAGACGTTTCATACGTCTTTGGAGTGAAGCGAGGCTAGCACGATCAAAAACGGCTACGGCTGAACGTCCCTTTTCTGTTGATTTCACCCACACCGCCCGCCAATCTGCCTCATCACGAATACGCTCTACGTAACCTTGCGCTAGCAGCCGTTTAACCATCGCTGTGACGGTGGAAGGAGTCACAGCCAGGTGTTCGGCGAGTTCTTGCATCGCACAGCGTTCATGCTCGATGAGCACCCCCAGAAGCGTAATTTGTCCTGGCGTTGCACGTAGCTCAGATACATCTTGCCAACCTGGTGAATCGGTTTCTAGCGGCAGATCTGCACGAATACGGCGTAACAACTTAGGTACAATGTCAAGCAAAGCTATCGAAACATCCGGATCGTGCTGTTGAACTGGTTCCTTGTCCATCTTCTCATTACCCCTTAAAAACACTTTGATAATCTAAGTATATGATAAACGAAATATGAGAGGATGGCAAGACACATTTAGGCAGTCATATCACGATTTGTATGCCTGCCTGGGATTTTACTTGTTCATTTGGGCAAGTGTGCCGTATTATCCCTGCCGCTCGTTACGCCATTTTACCAACCTGGCGACGGCATCAAAATTCCATGGTTCAGTCATAGCCAGGATAAAATGTGTCGCGCCTGCTTTGATATAAGAATCGAGCTCTGCAGGATTGGCGTTCCTGGGGGTTCCACAGGCATGTTCGATCTCTTGTGGATTGCGGTCTATTTCCGCGCACCAATTGTTCAGCACCTCAATTTTGTGGCTGTAAGTTGCTGGATCACCAAAGCTGTGCCACATATTTGCGAACTGAGCTGTAATACGTAGAGTCTTCTTTTCACCGCCTCCGCCTATCAGAATGGGAATGGGATTGCGGATTGGTTTTGGTACGTCAACTTCCCAGCGATGCTGTATAATCTCTAGAGATTGCTCCAATGCAGCGAGGCGGCTTGCGGGGGTACCGAATTCGTAGCCATATTCTCTATAGTCACGTTCAAACCAGCCAGCACCAATGCCAAGAATTAAACGACCATTACTGATGTGGTCAATAGTTTTGGCCATATCCGACAACAGGGCTGGGTTGCGGTACGTGTTGCAGGTTACGAGGCAGCCTATCTGGGCGCCCTGTGTCAGGGTTGCCATAGCGGCAAGGAGCGTCCATCCTTCAAAATGGTTTCCATGCGGGTCCCCATTAAGCGGGAAGAAGTGGTCCCAGTTCCATATACTATCGACTCCGAGGTCCTCCACGCGACGGACCGCGTCGGAGAAGGATTGATAAGTTGTATGCTGTGGTTGAAGTTGTACACCAACGCGTATTGGGTATGAAGTTTGTGTCACGAACGCTAACCTCTCTCGGGAAACTAGGAAGTTGTTCAGGTAACTTACAAATTGTAAGTACGTTTATTGTAATCACGTTTTTAGAACGGGTGCAAGTTTCTTCACTCTCCTGCGACTCTCTAAGAACGAAGTTTTGGCTACTAGCGGCATTCGTAGTTTTCAAACGGATATAATAGGGCTATACGAGATGATGCCACAAGGTGTCTTATTGCCTGGTGTAGAGTCCAGGTGTGTACAAGATACAGATGTTGAAAAGGGTGAACGTGATATGCAATCCAACGACATAGTTCTGAATACCCCTGTGTGCTGGGGCATACTCAGTGCTGCTAATATTGGCGTCAAGCGGGTACCTCCCGCCATCCACGCGTCTTCTAATGGGAAATTGGTAGCGGTAGGGAGCCGCAATCCCGGGCGGGCGCGCGAATTATTTGCATTCGCACCTGACGTACGTATTTATGGTGACTATGACAGCGTCATCAGTGATCCTGAGGTAGAAGCGCTTTACATTCCTTTGCCGAACAGCCTCCATGCGGAGTGGACTATCAAAGCTTTACGAGCTGGCAAGCATGTGTTATGTGAAAAGCCGCTAGCAGTTACCGCCGAACAGGGTCTGACAATGGTGCAGGCCTCGCGTGAAACCGGTATGTTATTGATGGAGGCGTTCATGTATCGTTTCCATCCACAGACGATATGGGCATTAGAGCAGGTGGACGCTGGCCGCATTGGGACAGTCAAGCTTATCCGCTCCTCGTTCTCATTCAATATCGGATCGCGCCTTCATGATATCCGGCTGCAAGCGGCATTGGCTGGCGGCTCATTGATGGACGTGGGGTGTTATCCTGTCAATTTGTGTCGTGCAGTTTATGAGTATGCTCCTCTGGCTGTTGGAGCCCGTGTTTATACGCCTGCTGATGGTGAAGTA
>Ga0209577_10003380_pt1 | contig 15026 bp, 10 predicted proteins | sample GraSoiAngelo_109_FD_185874 | JGI IMG/M metagenome (GOLD analysis project Ga0209577, IMG submission 185874) | Grasslands soil microbial communities from the Angelo Coastal Reserve, California, USA - 14_0903_12_20cm (SPAdes) (version 2) | ecosystem: Environmental > Terrestrial > Soil > Grasslands...
AGGCATATTGGTGATCCGGCGATTCTGAAGCGGCGAGCAACGGCTTCTCTCGATAACAACGGCCTGCCGCGTAACGGCAGCGCGGCGAAAACGAGCAACCCTGGATCGGTCGGGTCGGATCGGGCGGGCGCCCCGAAATCGCAGGCAAAGGCGCATGCGGAGCGGCGTCGATCTTCGGTATCGCCGCAAGCAGCGCCTCGGTGTAGGGCATATGCATTTTCTTGAACAGCACGGGCGTCGGCGCGCGTTCCACGACGCGCCCGGCATACATCACCGCCACGTCGTCGGTTCGGCCAGCGACCACGCCGAGATCGTGCGTGATCAGGATCATCGCCATGTGCCGGCGTCGTTGTTCGCGCGCCAGCAGATCGAGAATTTGGGCCTGAATAGTCACGTCAAGCGCCGTGGTCGGCTCATCGGCGATCAACAATTTGGGCTCGCATGACAGCGCAATCGCGATAGCAACCCGCTGCCGCATGCCGCCCGAGAGCTGATGCGGATATTGCATCAATCTTTGCTGCGGCGCGGGAATGCCGACCGCGCCAAGCAACTCCACGCTGCGCCATTTCGCGGCGACGCTATCAAGTTCGAGATGCTCCTGAAGCGTTTCGATCAACTGGGTGCCGATGGTCAAGACGGGATTGAGCGAGGTCATCGGGTCCTGGAATACGACCGCGAGCGACCTGCCGCGAAGTTTGCGTAACCGTTCGGGATCAAGCCGCACCAGATCTTGCCCATCAAACATCACGCGGCCGGAAAGTTTTGCCTTTTTCGGCAACAGCTGCAGGATGGCGCGCGAAAGCATGGTCTTGCCGCAGCCGGATTCGCCGACAATACCGAGCGTCCGGCCGGCGCCGATGTTCAGATCGATCTGATCCACAGCGCGAAGATTGCCGCGTGGGGTCGGCAGGTCGACCGACACATTCTTGACGGAAAGCAATGCAGGCTCGGTCACAGCGCACCCTGACGCGGATCGGTGAAGGCCCTCAGCGTATCGCCGATCAGATTGAACGAAAGCACGGTCAGGAACATCGTAATCGCGGGAATGAAGGCGAGGCTCGGCGCTACGTCGAGGCTTTCGCGCCCCTCCCCGATCATGCTGCCCCAACTCGATATCGGAGGCGGCACCCCGAGGCCCAGGAAGGACATGGCCCCTTCGACCACGATAAAGACGGCAACGCCGAGCAGGAAAAAGGCAACCAGCGGCAGAAAGACATTGGGTAATAGTTCGCGCAGCAGGATGCGCGCATGCGTCGCGCCCAGCGCTTGCGCTGCAATCACGAATTCGCGCCGCGCCAGAGTGAGGGTTGCGGCGCGCGCGACGCGCATGAAAGCGGGAATGCCGAGCACCCCGAGAATGCAGGTGAGATTGAGCAGGGATTGCCCGAGATAGGCCGTCACCGCCAGCGCCAGGATCAACGGCGGAAATGCGAGCAGCACATCCATGCTGCCGACCACCAGCGTTTCAAGGCGGCCGCGAAAATAACCCGCCAGCATGCCAAGCGCGCCACCGATCGTGACCCCGATCATTGGCGCACAAAGACCAACAATGAGAGATATCCGCGCGCCATAGATAAGCCGGGCCAGTTCGTCCCGCCCGAGACCGTCGGTACCGAGCCAGTGCAGAGGCGAGGCCGGCGCCCGCCGCTCCAGCATGTCCATGTCGGTCGGACTGGGTAACGGCAACACGCCGACAAGTCCCGCGGCGGCGAATACGAGGATGATCCAGGCGATCGCCGCCCAGAACAGCGGGCCTAGCCGGCGCGTCCGCTTGACCGGACTGACGGCGACATCCTCGTCGATGCTGAGCTCAAGCGTGGCCATAACGGATCCTGGGGTCGAGGACGGCATAGAGCATGTCGACAATGAAGTTCATGATCACAAAACCTGCGGCGACCAAGAGAACCACGCCCTGCAGGATGATTAGGTCGCGGGTATAGATCGCGCCGACAAGAAGCCGGCCAATGCCCGGCAAGGCAAAGATTGTTTCGACGATCACCGCGCCGCCGATCAATCGCCCGATGTTGATGCCGGTTATCGTGACGAGGGTCAGCGATGAGGGTTTCAGGGCGTGCACGAAAAGGATGCGCGACGGCTTCAGCCCCTTGGCTTTGGCCATCGCGATGTAGTCTTCCTGCAGCGTCGCGATCATGTCGGAGCGAAGCACGCGCATGATTCCCGGCCATTCGGCGAGCGCGAGCGTCAGCGCGGGCAGCACGAAGAAGCGCAGATTTCCGACCGGATCCTCCTGGAACGGCACGTAACCGGTAGCCGGCAACCATCGAAGCTCCACCGCAAACAGGTAGATCAACAGAATTGCAGACAAGAATGTCGGCACAGACAGCATGCCGAAGGCACTGCCGGTCATGAAGCGGTCGAAAGCGCTGCCGCTGCGTACCGCGCAAGCGATGGCCAAGGGAACGCCGATAGCGAGGCCAATGATTTCGGCCAATATCATCAGCTCGAAGGACACCGGCAGCCGCTCGGTCACCGCCTGCAGCACGGTTTGTCCGGTACGGAACGATCTTCCAAAATCGCCCTGCAGCACGTGGCCCAGCCAGCCGAGGTAGCGCCACCAAATCGGCTGATCGAGCCCCATGTCATGGCGCAATGCCTCGACCTTCTCCGGCGTCGCCTGATCGCCCAGGATCACGTAAGCGAGATCGCCCGGCAGCAGCGAGGCGATCAGGAATGTCAGTAGCGATACGGCGACCAGAACCGGCACCAGGTACAGGAGCCTTCGGGCGACGAAGCCGAGCATGCCAGGCTATTCCATCCAGACGTTCGATACGTCGATCACCCCGCTATAGATCTTCGGCAATCCCTTCAGTTTGGCGCTTGAGATCGCGTAATAGGTGTTCTGGAAGGTCCAGAACCAGATCGCCTCCTGATTGATGAGCCGGCTGATCGCGCAATAATCCTCGATGCGCTTTTCCGGGTCTGCAGTTACCCGCGCGTGCTCGAGCAACTTGTCCAGCTCGGGATTGGAATAATTGGCGAGCGCGACCGGGCTGCCGGTATGGAAATTCGCGTACATCTGCGGGTCCGGATCAGCGAGATCGACGATCCGCCACGGCGTCAATTGAAACTGACGCATAAAGGCGCGCGGCACGATGGTGGCCTGATCGACCTGCTCGATCTCCATGTTGGCGCCGACCTGCTTCCAGAACTGTTGCAAGACTTGACCGACATTGCGCCCGCGCGGCGTCGGGGTCACGATCATTTTGAATTCGACTGGTTTGCCGTTGTCCTTGATCAGCGCTTTGGCCTTTTCAATATCGTTGGGAAGCGCGCCGTCGTCCTTGCACTTGACCCAAGAGCCGTCGCCATAGGGGTTGCTGGCCGGCCGGGCCAGGCCATTGGTAATCGCCTGCGACATCTTCTTGCGGTCGATCGCCATCACCAGCGCCTGGCGCACGCGCACATCGTCGAAGGGGGCGACCTTGGTATTGAAGGCGTAGACCTGAGCTCCGGACCCGGTATAGGTGTGGACTGTCATCTTCGGATCTTTTTGCGCTCTTTGAATATTGTCCGCATCGTACTCATCGTCCCAGACGATATCCGCTTCACCGGATTGCAGACTGGCGAAGCGCGACTGCGCATCCGGCAGCGGTTTTAGGATAATCCGGTCGAGGTAGGGATGACCCTTGTTCCAATAGTCCGGATTCTTTTCCAGAACCATTCGATCGCCCGCGGTCCATGACTTCAGGACGTACGGTCCGGTACCGACGGGATTGCGGTTGTAGTCGTCGCCCTTGGTCTTCCACGCCGTCGGCGACTGGATGACATTGTTGGAACTCTGGATGGTCAAAAGTGCTGGCTGGTTCACCGCCGGATCGTTCAGATTGTAGACCACCGTGAGTTCGTCGGGCGCCTGTACGTCGTGGACGTAGGCGATGTAAAAAGCACAGCGGCATTTGTTGGCCGGGTCCTTCTGCCGGTCGAAATTGGCCTTCACCGCTTCGGCATTGAAGGGTGTGCCGTCGTGAAATTTGACGCCGGGCCGCAGCTTGAAGGTCCAGATCTTGAAATCTTCCGAAGGTTCCCAGGACAGTGCGAGCTTCGGCTGCACCTTGCCCTCGTCGTCGAGATAGACCAGCGTATCGAAAATCGCCGCCGCCGCGGTTTCCGCCGCCGTATCGAAGACGCCGACTTTCAGCGGATCGAACCCGGGAATATCGGCCTCAAGGCCGACGGTGATGCTGCCGCCCTGCTTTTGGGCGCTGGCGGGGCTTGCCAACAAAGCAATGCCAGATGCCGCAACAAGAAAAACTTGCGCAAACACGCGCGAGCGGATTGCTGCCTTCATTGATGCTTCCTCCAAGATGCCGTACGTCCGGTATTCCGGATCGTTGGTGACTGTCGTCAGATTGGCTGGAATCCCAGGCTCCGGCAAGGCCGGAGGCGGGCGGCGGATGAAAAGCCGCAGGTCCTGTGCTGTCGTCGAAATGCTCTTCCCGTCAGCGCCGCTCCGCCGCCAGGGATTTCCCCGTGAAGGCCGAGATTTCATCTTCCGAGAGGCCGGTCTCTCGGAGAAAGGCAACGCTATGCTCGCCCAGGGTCGCCATCCGCTTTCCCGCGGAGACATTGGCTCCGGACATACGGAACGGCAGGTTGAGAACCTTGAACGTGCCGCCGCCATCCCTGACCTCGGACAGTGCGCCGCGATGGGCAATTTGCGGATCGCGTAGCGCTTCGGCGACCGTGCGATAGGCCGAACAGGGAACGCCGTGACCATTCAACTCAGCGAGGCATTTTTCGGTCGTCAGCGTGCGCGACCACGACTCTACACCGTTCATTAATTCAGCCCAGTTGTCGCGGCGCTCGGCGTATATCGCAAAGCGCGGATCGGCAATCCACTCGGGATGACCGATGACCATGACCAGGCTCTGGAACGTCTTCTCGCTCGCGATCGCCAGCATCACATATCCATTCGCCGTTTCGACCGGCCCGAACATCGGCCGCTGCGTTGGCCTCACCTCGAATTGCGACCACTGCAATTCATTCAAGGTCAGGCTGAGCATCGATTCGAGCATCGATACGTCGATGTACTGGCCTTTTTGACTGCCGCGCCGCTGATACAACGCCGCCGAAATGGCACCGAATGCATAGATGCCGGTAACGACATCAGCAAGATAGATACCGCAGCAGTCCGGCCGCGATCGCCCGGGCTGGTACGCGAGGTGGGCCATATCGTAGCCCGAAGCGGCATGAATGACAGGCGCGTAAGCCGGCAGTTCAGCAGACGGGCCGGTCTGACCATATCCGGAGATCGAGCAATAGATCAGTTTCGGATTGAGCTCTCGCAGCGAGCCGTAGTCCAGCTTCAATCTGCGCATCACGCCGGGACGAAAATTTTCGACGAGGATGTCAGCGCTCACGACAAGCCGTCGGATGATTTCGACCGCGTCGGGCGATTTCAGATCGAGAACGAGACTTTTCTTGCCGACATTGAGCTGGCCGAACGCGGCGGAGAAGCCGTTGCGAACCGGCGGACGCGTTCGCATGGTCTCGCCTTCGACCGACTCTACCTTGATGACCTCCGCTCCCATGTCGGCAAGCATCCGGGTGCAGTGTGGACCGGCAATGGTGGTTGAAAAATCGAGCACGCGAAGGCCCGTAAAGCTCTTTGTCAAAATCCCCTCATCGCTATCAGGTATCGTCATCCTGAAAACCCCGCCTGCGTGCCTTCGGCCGCGGCGTGACCCTAAATTGCGCTGTCACATCAGGGAAGCGATTCCGCGGCACCAAATGCCTAATCTCGGCTTCCCGCTCAAAGTGGAACCAATCTTGCATAGCCTTAGGTCAGCGCGGGTCTGGGGGCTTTTTTGAGAGTATTGTTTGTTACGACAGAAATGGACGACTTCGTCCGGGTAGGCGGCCTCGCAGCCGTTTCGGCGGCCCTGCCCCGGGCATTACGCTCCTGGAGCGACGTCCGGATCATCCTTCCTGGTTATCGGGACGTCGTCGAACAGTTCCTGCATATCGAAATCGTCGGCCAATGCGCGCCGCTCGCGGATATGCCGGCCTGCTCGCTCGGGCTCACGGCGACCAAGGACGGCATGCCGGTTTACGTCCTGCTCTGCCCGCAACTTTATGACCGGCCCGGCAACCCGTATGGCGACGCGTCGGGTCGGGACTGGCCGGACAACGATGTGCGCTTCGGCCGATTTGCCTCGGCCGCGGCCCAGCTGGCAGCAGGCACTCTGGACAACAATTGGGCAGCTGATCTGGTTCACGCCAATGACTGGCAGGCCGCGCTCGTGCCGGCCTACCTCGCCTGGAACGCCGCCAAGGTCCCGACCATTCTGACGATCCACAACCTCGCCTATCAGGGCCTGTTTCCGAAGGAGTCGCTGCGCCGGATCGGCGCGCCGGAAGACTCCTTCCATATCGACGGCCTCGAATTCTACGGCAAATTGTCCTTCCTCAAAGCAGGCATCGTCTACGCTTCGCATCTGACCACCGTCAGTGAGACCTATGCCCGGGAGATCACGACGTCAGAACTCGGCTGCGGACTCGAGGGCCTGCTTCGCCGTCGCTCTGACGCCGCGCAGTTGACGGGCATATTGAACGGGATCGACGAAAGCTGGGATCCGCGGGTCTGCGCCCAATTGGCGCAGCCGTTCGGCGCGGGGGATTGGGAAGGCAAGCGGGCGAACTCGGACTACGTCCGCCATCAGTTCGGTCTAGCGGTATCGCGCGGCCCGATTTTCGGCCTGGTGGCCCGCCTCGTTCATCAGAAAGGCATCGACCTCGTGCTGTCAGCCGCGGACGAGATCATCGAGGCCGGCGGCCAGATCATCGTCACCGGCAGCGGCGAGCCCGAGATCGAACAGGCGCTGGTCGATGCGCACCGCCGCAGGCCGGATGCTATCGGGGTCGCGATTGGTTTCAATGGCGCACAGGCGCGGCGGATTTTTGCCGGCAGCGATTTTACGTTGATGCCTTCGCGGTTCGAGCCATGCGGGCTGAGCCAGATGTACGCGCAGAAATTCGGATCGCTGCCGATCGGGCATCAGACCGGCGGCTTAGCGGAAACTATCACCGACGGCGAAACCGGATTTCTGTTCGCTCAACCCTCAACCGAATCATTTCTCGGCGGCATCCGGCGCGCGTTCGCGACCTTCATGGCGACGGATCGCCTCGACTCGATGCGCCGCAGCGCGATGTCGCAATCGTTCAGCTGGGACATTTCGGCAGCCTCGTACGGCGCGCTTTATCGCAAGGCTTTGTCGTCTTAAGTCACCACGGTCCGCCGCGTTTCCGGCATCACAAGCCAGATCATCGCGAGGCCCAGCGCGGCAACGCCGGCAAGCCCCATGAAAGCGACACTGCTGCCGAGCTTGTCGCTGACATAGCCGGCGAGCACGGTGCTAAGCGACGCACCGATACCAGTTGCGGTGCCGACAATACCCTGCGCAAGATTGAAGTGACCGCTTCCGAACGCGACGTCGGCAACAATCAACGGCACCATGACGGCGAAGACGGCCGCAGTGATGCCGTCGAACACCTGCACCGCAACCAGCAGATATGGATCCCTGACGGTCGCGAACAGCACGCCGCGAGTAGCCAGCGCGGCAAAACCGATCAGCAGCAGCGGCCGCCGACCCCATTGCTGCGCCTTTCGTCCGACCGACGGAGACATCAGCGCGACGATGGCTTGCGGCACGATGATGCACGCGGCAATCAATACCGGCGCCCATTGCGCCGATCGGGTGGTCACGACACCCGCCATCAAGGGAAGCATCGCCGCGTTGGCGAGTTGCAGCAGCAGCACGCTGGAGGCGAAGATCAGCAAGGGGCGCTGGCGCACCAGACTAAGAACGCTGGTTGCCTTGGCATCGGGTACCTCGCGCGGCACCGAACCGTGCGCCTGGGCGACGTCAATTTCGCGGTCTCGAATGCGCGCGAGCGCGAGCAAGGTTGGAATTGCCAGGATGAAGGTGACGAGAAATACCGAACGGCTGGACAACAGATAGCCGGCCGTGCCCATGACGGCCGCGGCTGTTCCATTGCCGAGCGAGGCGAAGCGGGCATTGCGCCCGAGCCGTTCACCGATCGCAAGTGGCCCGACCAGACCGAGACTGATCGCGGCAATCGCCGGACCGAGCACGCAGCTGGCGGCGGCGTGCAGCGTCGCAGCGGCCACCACCACCGGAAAGATCGGCCATGCGGCATATGCCAGCGCGCTTGTGCCGATCGTCGCAACGGCAAGGCTGGCGACCAGCCGCTCGGAGCGGGCAGCATCGACAATGGCTCCGCCAGGCATCTGTCCAATCAAGCCGATCAGGCCGCCGATCGACAGCACAAGACCGATCTCGACCTGGGTCCACTTCTGCGTCGTCAGATAGACCGCGACAAACGGCCCGAATCCGGTCTGCACATCCGCGAGAAAAAAGATGAACCAGTCGAGTCCGCGCAAACTCTGTTGCGAGGGTGTCGGCCGGTCGAACGTCGTCGGTTCCGGCGACGGCGACGGCCGCACCGGATCGCCATCGCGGCTGGTCGGCTCGTTGCGATGCTTATCGATTGGGTCAGTCTGCTGTCTGGACGAGCGCACCAACGGTTTGCTTCTCCAAATCTTTACGGGCCGTACTGGAACGGCTGCAGGCTGCCGGAGGCGCCAAGCACCACGATCGGTGTATCCTCCTTGTATTCGGGTGCCGCCGTCACCTGCTCCTTGGTCAATTCAAGCGTGATGCTGTCGCTCTTGTTGGCAACGCGCCCGAAATGCAGCGCGTTCCAGTCCACCACGATTTTCCGGCTGCCGACGCCGAGAAAACCGCCGAAATCGATGACGGCCGCGCGCACCATGCCGGCGCGATCGACGATCACGTCGACGATGCGCCCCATGTTCTCGTCCGCCGCGCTGCGAACCTCGCGGCCTAGCACACCATGTGCATCCCTTGCGCCGATGATGGTGACCGACGGCGGCGGCGCCGGCTCCTTCGGCGTCGCCGGGGGGTTTGGTGTGGCCGGGGAAGGCGTATTTTGCTGTTGAGACGGCTGCGGTGAGTTGGGATCGGCTTGCGGCGAACCCGCGTCATTTTGCGCCCAGGCCGCAGCCGTCGATGTCGCAAAAGCGACTGCCATCCAGATGAATTGGCGTCTTGCCCGCATACGGCCTCCTGAATTGCAAACCGGTATCCGCGCCCGGGATCGCGATCAAAGTTCGAAGCCTCTCCGGCCGACGTCTCGCGCTCCCGCGCAGATCAGTGCGCCAGTACGATCGACACCTGGATCTGGCCGCGTGTACGCAAGACCTCCAGCGATACCTCGTCGCCATGGCGGCGCACGACAAGATCGACGCTTGAAGGGCCAAGCTGCAGATCGCGCAGCACCACCTCATTGAGGAAGCCCGGCAGGCGCGGGTTGCGCAGACGAATTTCGCCGCGCTGGGCATCGAATTCAAGCCCGAGGGCCGCTTCCAGCAGCGTGAACGGCGTCGCGCCCGCCCATGCCTGCGGCGCGCAGGCGACGGGATAGAGCGTCGGGCCGCGTCGCCTTTCACGTCGAAAGCCGCAGAACAGTTCTGGAAGCCGCCGCAAATCCATGTAGGTGGCGGCGTCGAACAGGGCCTTGAACAAATGCGCGACAGAATGCTTGAGGCCATAGCGTGCAAGGCCGAGCGCGATCAGCGCGTTGTCGTGCGGCCAGATCGAGCCGTTGTGATAGGACATCGGATTGTAGCGCGCCTCGCCGCTCGCCACGGTGCGGATACCCCAGCCCGCGAAAAAATGCGGCCGCATCAGGTCGGCGGCGACGAGGCGGGCGCGGTCTTCGCGCACCATGCCGCTGAACAGGAGCTGCCCGGCGTTCGACGTGCGCACCCGGCACGGCTGTTTGGCGCCGTCGAGCGCGAGCGCATAGGTGCCGAGATCGTCACACCAGAACGCTTCCTCGAAACGTTCGGCGAGCTGCCGCGCCTCGATCTCCAGCTCTTCAGCCATCTGGCTGTTGCCGAGCCGCGACGCGCAACGCGCCGCCAGCCGCCTGGCGGCATACACATAGCCTTGCACTTCGGCGAGCGCGATATGACCCTCGGCCAAACGGCCGTCGGCGTGAAAGATCGCGTCGTAAGAATCCTTCCAGCCTTGATTGGCCAAGCCTTGCTCGGACGCGGGCCGGTACTCGACGAATCCGTCCCGGTCGGGATCGCCTGGCCCGTTGATCCAGCCCAGCGCGGCCTCGATCGAAGGCCACAACTCGGCGAGCGTCTCTTCGTCGCCGGTGCGTTCGACGTAGAGGCCGGCCAGCAACACGAACAGCGGCGTCGCATCGACGCTGCCGTAATATTGCGCGAACGGCACCTCGCGCAGCGCCGCCATCTCGCCGCCGCGCATTTCATGCAGGATCTTTCCAGGTTCGGCGTCGGCGAGCGGATCGAATGTCTTGGCCTGATAGAATGCCAGTCGCTTCAGCACGCCGCGCGCGACCCGCGGATCGATCCACAGCATCTGCATCGCGGTAATGATTCCGTCGCGACCGAATGTCGTCGAATACCAGGGAATGCCCGCATAGGGATATCGTCCCTGCGGCGTGTTCGTCATCAACATATTGAGGTCGGCCATCGACTGGCACAGCACCTCATTGAAGATGTTATTTGATGTTTCGATGCTGGCGGCGCCCGCAGTCAACCCGCGCGTCTCGCGGCGATGTGCCAGCAATCCGCGAAAGAATCGCGCGGGTTTGACCGTGGCCGGCTTATTGCAGGATGCGGCAACAAACACCGAACGGACCTGTCGCGGCGCCAGATCGAGATGGTAAGTCGCGGCATTCGCCGAAAGCCGCGTCGGCCGCGGATCGAAATGCAGCGCCGTGCCACGCCATTTGCCATCGAGCCCATTGTATTCGAGCATCACATCGGTGGGGCCAAGCAGCTTGCCGAAGCCGACGCCCCGGCGCGAACGCCTTTCGCCGCGCACTTCGAACAGATCGGCGAAGTCATTGTCGAACAGCAATGTCAGATCGAAGCTCGCCGGCCGGTCTCCATGGTTCTGTAAGCCGATCCGCTGATAGGCCGTTCCGCGCCACAGAAAGATTGTGCGCACGATGTGCAGCATGTCCTTTTGCAATAGGATGCGGCCATCGCGATAGATGTCGGGATTGGTGAGGTCCACCGTCAATGCGGAATTGTCGTCGCGCAGATTCGAGCCGAGCAGCAGCGGCTGCAGGTCATCCAGAAGAAGTTCGAGCCGGGCGAGATAACGCGTGTCGCAGTTGAACAGGCCATCCGGTCCGCCGGCCGAAGCGCCGATGTCGCCATGGCTGTCGAGCACGATGAAGGTATCGTCGTGTTTGAGCGAGCGCCGCGGCCGCGCGGCAGGCCCGGTCATCGGGATGTAGAACGCCGATTCCGCGACCGGTTCGTCGGCTCGGGCCGTCATCATCTGGGTTGCAACTTCGGCTGCCATTTGACCTCGAGCGGTTCCCCTAGCCTTGCGACAAGCGCACTAGGACTCGACACCACCTCGGTACATCAGGCCGCGTGTTTCGCAAGCCGATTCATTTCCTGCGTCACCAGCTCACGGTACGGGCCCTGGCCCTGCATCAAGCCATCCGGCGGGCCGTCTTCGATGATGTTACCAGCTTTCAGCAGCACCACCCGATCGAAATTACGCAGCGTCGCGAGACGATGGGCGATCGCAATCACGGTGCGCCCGCGCATCAGGCGGGCGAGCGCCTCGCGTATCGCTTCTTCGGATTCGCTGTCAAGCGCGGCGGTCGCCTCATCGAGCAGCAGGATCGGCGCGTCCTTCAGGAACGCGCGCGCGATGGCAATGCGTTGACGTTGACCGCCCGACAGCTTGACGCCGCGGTCGCCGACCATGGTTGCAAGTCCTTCCGGCAATGTCTCGACGAAATCGCAGCGCGCCGCGATTGCCGCACGCAGCACTTCATTGTCGGTGGCGTTCGGCCGCCCATATCGGATATTTTCCAGGATCGAGCGATGGAACAGCGAGATGTCCTGCGGTACCACCGAGGTCGCCTGACGCAGGCTTTGCTGCGTCACCCTCGAAATGTCCTGGCCATCGATCGTGATGCTGCCTTGCTGGACGTCGTAGAACCGCTGCAGCAGCACGAACAGGCTGGATTTCCCGCCTCCGGACTGACCAACCAGCCCGACCCTTTGCCCGGGTTGAATGCGGAGGCTGAATTTGTCGAACACCTGAACTCCACCGGGATATTGGAACGAGATGTTGTTGAAGGCGATGGCGGCGCCACTCTTTACCAGCGGCTCGGCTTGCGGATGGTCGCGCAGCTCATGTGGAAGCAACAGCGTAGCAATCGCTTCGGTCAAGCGGGCGAAATGCTGGGTAATATCGACCAGCGCCACGGCGAGATCGCGCGTGGCACTCAGGATGCAAAGTCCCAACGTGCAGACCAGCACGACGTCGCCGGTGCTGGCGCTGCCGCGCTGCCAAAGCACGATCGCCCAGACGAGCAAGGCAATCGTCAGCACCACCGTGATCGCGGCGTGCGTGATCCGCAGCTTCTCGAGGTAACGCAGGCTGCGTCCCCGCGCCGTTAATTCCCGGTTAACGGTAGCGTCAAACCGGTCATGCTCAAAGCTGAGGCCGCAAAATGCCCGCACCAGCGGCATATTGTTGATGACGTCGACCATTTCGCCGTCGACGGCCGCGGCCTTGTCCGCGAAATCGTCATGCAGCGGCTTGCCCGCAGCGGCCAGGTGAAACATCCCGATCACCATGGCGCCCGCGACAACGATCAGACCCGCCGACATGGGCAGGCTTACGGTTCCGATCAGTGCGATCGCTGTAACGGTTGCCATACATGGCGGCAGCACATTCCAGATGAACATGTTTTCGACCGTGAAAACCGCGTTCGAGGTCGCGGTAATACGGCTGGTCAGCATTCCCGGCAGCCGGTCGGAAAAATAGCTCGGCGCGTGGCCGGTGAGATGGCGAAAAATGTCGCGCCGCAGATCCCCGGTTACTCCCACAAATGTGAAGCTCGCGGTCCAGCTGGCGATCCGCCACAAAAAATTATCCGCTGCAATCAGCGACATGAGAAAAACGAATGCCAGCCATACGGTACCTGCTCGACTCGACCCGGCCGACAGGCCGTCGACCAGATACTTCACGCCATATTGCGTGCCTACCGAACAAGCAACGGCTGCGACAACGCTGGTCACGATCACGAGATGTGATGCAAGACGCTGGCGAAGATAGCGCAGCACGAACCTGAGCGGACGATGAGCGTATCCTGAGAGATTATCCATGTGGCAGCAAACCTGTTGGAGGAAAAAGAGAATTTCTAACCCGGCAAGTTCCGTGCGGGCGAATCCTCCTGATTTTTTCAGTTCCCCCTCATGCTGCCATTACTGCGCAACAATCGTGCAGCATTAACGGCAACAAGAGTCTGGTGAGGGGTGATGGCATGAGCAAGACCGTGATGTGGAAGAAGTGCGCGGAGTCGGGAACTTCGCAGATGCGGAAACGTTCCCTCCGCGGCATGCCGGTGCCAACGCGAAGTGGGGCTTTGATTCATCCATGACGGAAGAGGAGACGGATAGATGCGCATAGCGCAGGTTGCTCCGCTGACGGAGGCCGTTCCCCCCCGACTTTATGGCGGCACCGAACGGGTGGTGTATTGGCTGACCGAGGAACTGGTAGCGTTGGGAAACGAAGTCACCCTGTTCGCCAGCGGGGATTCCCGGACCTCAGGGAAACTCGAGGCGACATGGCCGAAGGCGCTGCGCCTCGACGGATCCGTCCGCGATCCCAACGCGTTGCACATAGTGATGCTGGAACGGGTCCGGCAGAAATGCGACGACGAGGAATTCGATTTCCTGCACTTCCATCTCGACTATTACCCGTTCTCGCTGTTCTCGCGGCAGCCGACTCCGTTTCTGACCACCCTGCACGGCAGGCTCGATCTGCCCGAACACCAGCCGGTCTTCACCACCTTCTCTTCCGTTCCCGTGATATCGATCTCGAACGCGCAGCGGCGTCCGGTGCCGCAAGCCAATTGGCTGCGTACCATCCACCACGGCCTGCCGGAGAAATTGCTGATGCCGCAATCCACCAAGCCGAGTTATCTCGCGGTGCTTGGCCGGATCGCACCGGAGAAGGGGGTGGATCGGGCAATCAAGATTGCGACGCGGTGCGGCATTCCGCTCAAGATCGCGGCGAAGGTCGATCGGGCCGATCAGGAATATTACGATGAAATCATTCGCCCTATGATCGACTGCAATCCTCTTGTCGAATACATCGGCGAGATTGGGGATCCCGAAAAATCGGATTTTCTGAGCGGCGCGATCGGACTGTTGGTCCCGATCGACTGGCCGGAGCCGTTCGGCCTCGTCATGATCGAAGCGATGGCGTGCGGCACCCCTGTCATTGCCTACAACCGTGGCTCGGTCGCGGAGATCATCGATGACGGGCTTACCGGCTTTGTCGTGGAGGACGAAATCAGCGCGGTCGCCGCGGTCGATCGCCTTTCCGGCTTGAGCAGAGATACAATCCGCAAACAGTTCGAGACGCGATTCACCGCGCGCCGGATGGCGCTCGACTATCTCGCCGCCTATCGCAGCCTGATGGATGCCGCCGAGCCGCGTATCAAGCTGGTGAGCAGCGCCGAATAGGGCAGCGCTTGCACTGCTCCGAAGGACAGTCATACCCGGCCACCTGGTCTGGCATTGGGCGAGCCCAATGCCAGACTCCGGCGGGGTATCCAGTACGCCGCGGCTTTTCTGTTCCATCACTGGCGCCTCGGAATACTGGATCGCCCGGTCACGCCGGGCGAGGACGACCGAGAGTGTGGCGCGTTCGTATTTCACGTACACCGCCGCATTCCCGCGGCACGATGGGCCCGAGCTTTGCAAGACAGTGTCCCTCGATCATAGAGGGCGCAGGGAATGCCGGGCGCCCGCTGCGCCCGAAGCCTCGCGTGCGAAATAAAACAAAGCACACGAGCGTAGTCACCACGGTCACACCGGAAATCACCCGGCATTCCCCGCGCAATGGTTTTACGGTTTCCTTCGTGCTCTTCCCGGTGAC
>Ga0209577_10003382_pt1 | contig 15017 bp, 13 predicted proteins | sample GraSoiAngelo_109_FD_185874 | JGI IMG/M metagenome (GOLD analysis project Ga0209577, IMG submission 185874) | Grasslands soil microbial communities from the Angelo Coastal Reserve, California, USA - 14_0903_12_20cm (SPAdes) (version 2) | ecosystem: Environmental > Terrestrial > Soil > Grasslands...
CCAGGTCTTCACTCATGACGGCGCCGAGTGGACCGCAGCGAAGGTTTTACGGCGCATGACCGAGCATTTGCGTGAGCATTATCCCTGGATGGTCGAAATAGCGAAAGAGGTCAAGCAATAGGATAGGCAACCGTTCCATCTTGTCGCTGCTCGCTATCCATACACCTACCTTTCTCCTAAGCTTGCTAATACATCTGACAAATAGGTATCTTTTCAACACGTCAGAGATCAGAAAAAGGGATAAAGGGCGGAGATAATCATAGCGGATCAAGAAGACAGAGCGTATAAAAAGGATGCAACAATCTGTTCTGTTTCTTCAGGACTTTGCGTTTCCATCAGCTGCATTCGCAATTCCTGCGCACCTGGAAAACCATTTGCGTACACTTTAAAGAATTTACGCAGTATCGGAAAATGTTTTGTATTACCCCAGGTGTCCTGCCAAAGCCGCATATGCTCAAGCAGCAGGTGCATTTTTTCTTCCGGTGTTTTATCACTTAACACGATATTTCCTGAAAAGAGGAATGGGTTATCAAAAATGCCTCTTCCTATCATGGCCCCGTCTGCACCTACCTCTGCAACTTTTTGTTTCGCATCGCTCAGTGATTTCACATCCCCGTTTCCAATAATCAGCGTCGTACTTTGCATTGCATTTCTCATGTCAACCACTGTTTTCAGCTTGTCCCAGTGCGCCGGGACTTTGGACATTTCAGAAACGGTACGCGCGTGCACGGTCAGCACAGCCGGTTTTTGTTCAAGCACAAAGGTAATCCAACTAAAGTCAATTGCCCGGAAACCAAGTCGTGTTTTGACGCTGACGGGTATAATACCTGCGGCTCCTTCTTTTGTCGCGTCAATAATCTCTTTAGCAAGCGGCCTGTTATTAATGAGTCCAGAACAGGCACCTTTTTGCATGACGCCAGACGCGGGGCAGCCCATATTCAGGTCAATGCCATCAAAACCCATGTCGATCAGTTTTTTTGCCGCTTTGAAGAAATTTTCAGGACGAGTTCCCCATATCTGGGCGACTAAAGGCCGTTCCGCTTCGGTATATCGAAGCCGTTGGGTAACATGCCGTTCTCCCTTTGAGAACATCCCTTCAACGTTGGTAAATTCAGTGAAAAAAACAGCAGGTTTACCACATCGGGCAATAACTTGCCTGAGTACAGTATCCGTCACATCTTCCATAGGTGCCAGGATAAAAATTGGTTTGTTTAACTCGTTCCAAAAATTTTTCATACTACTACGAGACAGACCACGTTCCCTGATCATTATTAGTGTCTGAGAAAGTACCTTGCCAACCTCTGCTACTTTGAGCAGTGCCATTGAACGTAATTACCACATTGGCGCTATTCACCATCGCATTGATGGAGAATTGAATATTGCCACTTGAATCAACGGTGCCATTCTGAATGGTAAACTTACTTGTCCCTATCGTGCAATCACCTGTAATACTCTGTCCGTTCTCTTGATTAATGTTAAGGGCCATCTGCAAGGGTGAACTACTCGTCGCGTCTTGATACGTCCCAGAATATGATCCCCGGACATCTGGAAAAGCGGCTTGCGCCGTGGCCTGAGCGTCTATTGTCGCCTGAGCATCTATTGTTGCCTGGGCATCAACAGTTGACTGTGCATCAATAGTTGCTTGCGCCTGCTGATTTGCTTGCGCTGTGGCTGTAGCCTGCGCATTGTGCTGGTTATTACTATTATTTACGGAAACTCCCACAATGATTCCCCCAATGATCAAGAGAAGCGCCAGGCCAGCCAGCACATATCTCATGTTCCTGTTTGGGCCAGGAGTGGGACTGGGTCCAGGGCGTGGCGTGGATAGTGGGGGTGGCGGAGGTGGTGGCGTCTGCATCGTAGGTACCTGTAGCGAGACGAAAACCGATGGCCCATTCTGCCTGGGAATATTGATAACCTGCCCTGAGTAGGCTCCTGGTGGCACTGATACAGGCAATTGTTCACCCGATGGCAAAGTAATAGTGCGATAGGTACCTCTGCTCGCCTCTTCAGGCGAAATCATGAGTGTCTGGTAGAAAGGAGCATATTCGGTTTTGGGCATCTCGACCCGTTCAGTTTTGGGTATCTCTGCCCGTTCGGTCTTAGGTACCGGTGCTTGTAACGCCTGGTGGTATGCCTCCGCGAAGGCCATCACACTCGGAAAGCGGTCGCTCGGATTTTTTGCCATGGCTCGCATCAAGACATTATCAACTGATGGTGGGATGTTGGGATTGATAGTGCTCGGCGGCTGCGGCTGCATGTATCGATGCTGGTGCCATAATTGCTCAAAGCCCGTACCCTTGAAAGGAGCCTGACCCGTCAGGAACTTGTAAATCATCGTTGCCAGCGCATACTGATCGGTTGCAAAAACAGGGCTTCCTTCCCACTGTTCGGGTGCCATATATTCCAGGCTGCCGCGCACAGTCTGGCTCATGCCGGTTGTTGCCGTTAATTTAGCAACGCCAAAGTCCGCCAGTTGCAGGTTCAACTTGCTTGCATCGTCTGCGCGGTAACGAACCAGGAAGTTGGACGGCTTGACATCCAGGTGAATGACTCCCAGGTCGTGCGCGTACTGGAGAGCTTCAGCCGCCTGTCGCAGGATGTAATCGACTTCCTGTGGAGATAAGACCGTTTTAGCATGCGTCTGCATCCAATCGGTTAATGATTTCTCCTGACAATACGGCATCACCATGTACATCAAAGGAATCCCATCCAGGGTTGCCTCGCCAAACCTGTAGAGAGGCAATACGTAGGGATGATTCAGCCGTGCAATGGCTGTCGCCTCGCGCCGGAAGAGTTTTGTTACCTTCTGCGCATCCTCGCTATCTGGATACCGGATAGCTTCGGGCCGAATCACTTTGATCGCTACTTGCCGGTTAAGAGATACCTCCTCCGCCAGGTAGATTTCCCCCATACCACCACTCGCAAAAAGACTTTCAATCCGGTAATCATCGAGTCGCTGTCCAGGTTGTAGCATGGCTTGCTCCCTCTAGTATTGAAAAAAAATAAGAATTCCTTGTAGCTTTAACCCATCGACATTATAATATTTAATCAGATACTAATCAACTATGATAGAATAGGATAATATCAGATTTTTTACGAAAGGCAGCAACTATTTTATGTCAGGCACAAAAACACAACGCCAGGTACAGACGCCATCGGCAACCGATCTGTATAATATCGACCACCTGCTCAGCGAAGAAGAACGCATGGTACGCGATACCGTGCGCAAATTCGTGAACGACCGCGTGCTGCCCATCATCGGCGACCATTTCGAGGCTGGCACGTTCCCGCGCGAACTGATCCCGGAAATCGCCGAACTTGGCCTGCTAGGCATGCATCTCGAAGGCTACGGCGGCGCGGGCCTGAGCGCCGTGTGCTATGGCCTGGCATGCCAGGAGCTAGAAGCTGGCGATAGTGGTCTGCGTTCATTCGTCTCGGTGCAGGGATCGCTGGCCATGTTCCCCATCTACGCTTTTGGATCAGAAGAGCAGAAACAACGTTGGCTGCCGCGTATGGCACGCGGCGAAGTCATTGGCTGCTTCGGGCTGACCGAGCCTGATTCCGGCAGTGACCCCGGCCGCATGAGCACCACGGCGCGTCGTGAGGGCGACTCCTACATCTTGAACGGCACGAAAATGTGGATCACCAACGGCGGGATTGCCGATCTCGCGGTCGTGTGGGCAAAAACGGATGAAGGCATTCGCGGCTTCCTGGTGGAGCGCGGCACCCCCGGCTTCACTACCAGCGATGTCCATCACAAACTCTCATTGCGTGCCTCAATCACCTCCGAACTGCACTTTGAGGAGTGCCGCGTTCCCGCCGGGAATGTGTTGCCGGAAGTGCGTGGATTGCGCGGCCCGCTTTCCTGCCTGAACGAAGCGCGCTATGGTATCGCCTGGGGCGCGGCAGGCGCGGCCCGCGCGTGCTACGAAGTCGCGCTCAACTATGCCAAAACCCGCGTCCAGTTTGATCGCCCCATCGGCAGCTTCCAACTCGTCCAGCAAAAGCTGGCAATCATGGCGACGGAACTGGTCAAGGCCCAACTGCTCGCCTTGCAGCTCGGCAGGCTCAAGGACGAGGGACTCTTGCATCCCGTGCAGATTTCTGTAGCCAAGCGCAATAATGTGCGGGAAGCCTTGAAGACGGCGCGAGAAGCGCGTTCAGTGCTCGGTGCGAACGGCATCACCCTCGAATATCCCATCAGCCGTCACTCTAATAACCTGGAATCGGTCTACACCTACGAGGGCACAGACGATATCCACACGCTCATTATCGGCCAGGCCATTACGGGGCTGAACGCGTTCTCCTGAGATCAGCTGACCTGCGTCGTAAAGACCACCAGTCGTTGATCGTAACCGTTCCCTGTCCAGACTCCGCTGCAGGTAATCAGATTAAGATGATGGCCTGTAGTGGGGCCAAAAACAGCGTTGAAGGCATCCTGGCCGGGGTAGTTGGCAGGGTAGATCACAACACGATCTACCGCGTAGTTTACAACGCTCCCATCATTCCTCGTTACAGAAACCGTATCACCCAGTCGCAGGCTGCCAAGCCCCCAGAACACAGCCGGGTCGCCGCCCACACGATCAATATGTCCCGCAATGACCACATTCCCCGCCTGTCCAGGTGCGGCCCCCAGCTTATACCAGAATACGCTCGTCCAGTAAGGCGAATTGTGGGCATTCGATCTGGGTGCATCCATCTCCCCCGATGCCGTTTGCCCCACACTCATCACGGGCGCATCGATACCCAGGTGCGACACACGCAGCCGCGCAGGCTGCTCCGGCGAAGTGGTCGGTGAACTGCCCGTCACGTAATGTACATAATTGTAGATAGCAACGCTCGCCAGCAAAAGCAGTGCCAGCAAGAGTAGGAGCGATAGCTTTTTCATCGTATTAAGACCCTATCAACAACTGGGAAGGTACCGGTGTTTCCAGTAGTCTAACATAACGTTCTCAGTACAGACAAGCATCAAAATGCTATGATATTCACGCTATTCGATTAGCAGGCACTTCACTTTGAAGCCATCGTCACCCCCGGAGTGCGCTGCTCCCGCATAAGCCACACATAGCTATCCTCCAGGCTTGGCTCCGTTGCTACAGCTCCATCTTCATCCGGCGCGGCCAGTGAGCCGACGAGCCGGTATTGCACCGAAGTACCCATGTGCAGCGTCGAAACGATGGTGAAATCTCCCTGCGGTTTCGCTCCACTGGTTGTCACTATCCATACTCTACCACGCGCTTCCCCCACCAGGTCCATCGTCGTCCCTTGAAAGACGACGCGCCCCTGCTTGAGGATGGCGAGATTGCGGCAGGTTTGCGCGATATCCTCCACAATATGCGTGGAGAGCAGCACGGTTCTATCTCCACCTAACTCTGAGAGCAGGTTGCGGAAACGGATACGCTCTTCCGGGTCCAGTCCCGCTGTAGGCTCATCGACAATCAACAGCCTTGGATCATTGAGCAGCGCCTGGGCAATGCCGATGCGCCTTTTCATGCCGCCCGAATAGGTCTTGAGTTTGCGATTTGCTACTGAGGTCAAGGATACAATTTCTAACAGTTCGTTCACACGATGCTGGCGCGCTTTGCGATCATCCATCCCCTTGAGGATGCCAATGTAATCCAGGAACTCGCGTGCACTCAGGTCAGGATAGACGCCTAAATCCTGCGGTAAGTACCCCTGTATGCGCTTCACTGCTGTACGTCCATGCTCTGTATTGCAATCATACTCCCCGATGTACAGGTCGCCGCTGGTGGGGCGCAAGATGCCTGCCATGATGCGCATCAGTGTGGTTTTTCCCGCGCCGTTAGGGCCTAGTAATCCGAACATACCGCCTGGAATGTTCATATCAACCGTATCCAGCGCGTGCACACCGCCTCGATACACTTTATGAAGTCCGCCGATTTCGATTTTCATAGTATACCCACCTTCTTATAGCCATATGGTCATCGATAAATTATTTGTGCGACTGTTCCCACTTGAGACAGTAGTAGAACAACACCATAACCAGTAAAGGAACAATGAGCAGGACGAACAGGCTGGCGAATCCTTCAAAAGGAGTTGCGCCCCGCAACCAGGGCATAGGGGCAACGCCGAAAATACCGGCGCAGATGAATCCACCTATGGGTGTGAGAATAGTTCCGGTGAGCGTGGGAAGGCCCGCATCTGGGCTGAGCATATTGCCCCAGAACCAGTATCCCACGAAGAGAAACTGGTACAATGGTATCCACAAGACAGAGGTGCAGAAGAGCGTAAAGGCCGCGATGAAAAGGATGCCTGGCACGACGATGACTGCATAGCTGACAATTGCGATGGGAAAGATCAGCAAGGTCTGCTTATAGAAAGCCAGGATACCGATGATAATGCAATAAGTAAGAAAAGCGGGAGCAATCGAAGCCAGCACGCTGCCGAAGTATTTACCCGCCAGCCGGGTACGCAGCGCTGCTGGCGTTGTCTCAAACAATTCGTCTACCTTAGAACTTCTATCGCGTGGAAAACGATCAGCCAGGAACACGCCGATACCAATAGCGGGCAGCCAGTTGAGTTGCAGTGTTACGGCAGCAACAAGCTGAACTAATGGCAATGTAGTGATACTTCTCTCCGGGCTGTGTAATGTAGTGAATGCATTGCTAAGGAGCAGCAAGGTGAAACCGGCAAAGGCAATCCACAGAGATTTACGTCGAATCTGCATTTTGAATTCGTACCGGAATACCCCGAAAAAGGCAGATAGTTGCTCTCTCATTCTTCACTGGCTCCTTTCAGCAATCCCTGCGCAATCGGTCAAAGGTCAAAATCTCCTCTATACCTCTTTTATAGGGAGCAATTGTTTGTGCCGGCTATGAATTGGATAGCCTGGGCTGCCGCGGCGCGTAATAGATCGCGAAAGCCAGTAGTATGAACGCCAGTATCAAGGTAAAAGGCGTAGCCTGTCCTATGTTCATACGCAGGAATTGCAGCCCCGGAGCCGTTCGCTCGGCCGATGAGAATATGGCCTGTATAACCTCGATAATCAAGGATGCCGCTACACCGAAGACGGAGCCGAGTGTGACCGAGACCGTCAGGCTGATCGACGCCAGTAAGAGCATCGGTCCGAGCCAGAGTTGCACAAAATCCCATAGGTTGCCACCGAGCGTAAACGCAATGATACCAGATGTGATGGCGGTCAGTAACAGGTTAAAGCCGATTACCAGCACCATGCGGCAGATCATGATGATACGTATCGATGTAGGCGTTGCTAAAATGATTTCATATCCGGCATCCTGTTCGGCCTGGTAAATGAAGGCGATTCCGGTCGCGGCAGTCACGGTCGAGAAGAATGCCAGCACAGTTTCGACATTTTGCAAATGATGTCGTACATCCGGACGGCTGAACGCAATCAGCGCCAGCATGAGGATATTAACCCCTACTGCGGCAATCCAGATGCTTTTGTGAATTAAGGGTATCTGCCTTTTGAAAACTAGCCAGAGGTGAGCAGCGTCGCGCGATATCGATCGCCGTTTCCTCTGTTGGGCCTGAACTTCCTGAGTATCGATTTTTGCCAGTACCTGGTTCATAATGTTCAGAGAAGGAAGTGGCGCGAATGCGACAACAGCTTGCGCGGTGCCCTGCACGGCCTGCCAGGAAGAGAGTTCGCGTCGGCATGCCTCGCAGCGCGCAAGATGCGCCCGCACGCGTTCGATGTTTGTGATATCAAGCCGACCGTTCAAATAAGCTGGCAGGAGGTCGAGGATATGCTCGTCGTAGTGTGAAAGTTGGTATGTCATGGGTTTGCTTCCTCACGCCCATCGAGCTGCGCTCGCAGCGCTCGCCTGGCATTGCTCAAGCGACTCTTGACCGTACCCACAGGCACCTCAAGAATGGTTGCCGTCTCCTGGTAAGAGAGTTCTTGCACAAATGTCAAGACCAGTACCTCGCGATGGAGCGCAGCAAGTTGTCGAAATGCTGCCGCCAGTTCATCGCGCGCGAAACTGGCAAGCGTCCATGCTTCGGGTTCGGGATCAGTAGCCACCAGTCCTTCCATCTCGGTTTCGTCGGCCAGGGGCAGTCTGCGCTGGCGCAGCGTGTTGTGTGCCTGCCGACGAGCGATACCTATCAACCATGTCCGCACGCTTGATCGCCCCTCAAAACTCTGGGCGCTTTTCCACACAGCCACCAGCGTATCCTGCAAAATCTCTTCTGCCAGCCCGTGGTCCGGCGTGAGTTGCAGTAAATAGTTGAAGAGCGTGCGCTGGTAGCATGCATAGAGTTCAGCCAGGGCGTCCCGGTCTCCGATGGCGATCCGCCTGATGACCTGCCTTTCATCGGCAACTGGCTGGATATGCTGTGTCTGCATACTCATCCAGCCGCTCTCCCGTACCAGTGCGAACTCCACGTTCCGTAGCTCTCTTCTTTCCAGGACATGCTCAAGCCGTCTTCTTTCTAACTATGAGTAGCAACGCATGACGATAATGTTCACATACTCGCAGCTTGTTCCAGGTGGTGTTGAGTTTTGATGATGCTGTCTATCTATACGGTTTAACCGGGTTGAAGTTTGGAGAAACGCAGAGAATATAGCAACAATGGGGGAATGAGCAGAGAAAAAGGCGCGGATGGACATATCCGCGCCTTTTTCTCTGCTCATCATTTACAAGTTGGCGGGGCAGGCCCCAGATCACCGCCATAATTGGTGATATCCCAGTTGCCATCGCTATCCTTGCGGATCGTTAACGTCAACTGGTACGTTTTTGTAAGCTTGCTGCGCGTGATATCGTACGTGTACGACTGTGTGTTGTTATCAGATGACGTCGTCGCGCTTCCCTGCACCTCGTTAAAATCGGTCACTAACCCATAGCAATGATCGTCTTGCAGCGCCATCTGCTTAAAGTCCTCCGGTCGCAGCGTAACGGTAATCGTCGCATCCAGGTCCTTGTAGGCCTGGTCGTAGTTCTGACTCTTCAGGTTCAGCAAAAAATCGGTCGCGGTATTCGCGGCTCCTGAGCTTTGTCCTACTCCGATGAAGAGGTTTGTTAGCCCATAAGCGATCACAAAGGTGATGATCCCGCAGATAACCAGTATCCCTCCAAATATCAACAAGCGTCGCCGCCAGGTTTTGGGAGGTTTTGTCTGCCTTTGCGGACGACCTACCCGCTGCACCGCGGGCGGCGTATCAAGTCTCGCCATACCGGGAGGACGCCTGGGCACGGCTCGCTGTTTGCCGGTACCGTTGAGCGCCGCGTGGGAGTCGCTGGAGGTTCGATCCCAGGGCTCTTTTCCTTCTTTTCCCTGGCCGTGTCGTCCTTGCATAATATGCTTCCTCCTCAAGTAGGAACAGATATCATCTCGTTGCTTCGCAGAACCGAGCAGATGGTATAAAGGCGTCTCTCGTTAGAGATTCAACAATACAATGCCTACGATTTTCGCGTGCGCCTGTTGTAATTGTTCTTGTGCCTGTTTCGCATGCGCTTGCGTTGTACGATTGACGATGACAGTAAGCGCTGTGTGATCCACCAGAGCGCCAATCAATAAAGCATCAGCCCCGCTTAAGACCGGAGGGCTATGAAAAATAACGAGGCCAGTCTTGTTTTCTGCTTCATTCGGAAGCTTACAAAGGCCCTGTACAACCACTTCCAGGCGGGGAGAGAGCAATGCTGCCGCTTGTCCCTTTGCTGCACCTGCCCCCAGTACTCGTAGTCCGGGAATGAACGTACTTTGTAAGGAAGCAGCGATTTTCTCAGAGGTAATCAATTCATCCGCCAGCAAGTCGCTCAGTCCGTCAGACTTTTCCAGTCCGAATCGTTGCTGAAATTGCGGCTCGCGCAGGTTGGCATCCACTAAAATGGTTGGTGTACCGCTCTGAGCCGCTACTATCGCCAGGTTTGCCGCCACAGCCCCAAAATCGCCATACGCTGATGGTGTCGTTACCAGCAGTGAATGTGTGTGTTTGTCGGACTCCCTCTCCCATTGAAAGCGAATATTCGCAAACAGTGTGCGCATTGCTTCAGTATACGCAGAATCTGTATCATAGTCCGTTAGCAGCGTATGTTGTTCTTGTGAGCGATTACCCATGAGGTTGTGCCCTCTCTTTAAGTATCGATCATTATGCATGTAGTTGAATAATTATTGAATAAGTTGTTAAACAAACAGAGATCACGAAGGACAACCCTTACGATACCCTTCGTACTATAACCACCATCTGAGAACCCTGTCAAGCTCACTCGTACCATTGGGGTAGATCGCTCTTTTAACGTCCTCCGGGCAGTGGTGCGCGCGGCACCTCTCCCAAAATGGGCAGTTTCAGCAAATGCGCTACCTGATCTTTATTACGAATCCGGTCATCGAGGTAATCCAACAGAAATGTCAGCGCGATACCTAAGGCAAGCGCTACCAGGAGAAGCACAATGTACAATATCAGTTTGTTATTGGCCGTGCCAGCTACAGTGGTCGCATCGGTAGCATTGCTGATGACACGCGCGGCCACCGCTGGTTGCTCAAATGTGTTGGTAGAAGAGTTATGCGTCGGGTCATTGGAGACTACGTAGTCGAGAAAATTTCCAAGCTGTAACGCACTTACCTCGCCAGCAGCGTTGGCGATGGCCCAAGCTCCATCAGGTGAGCTCCAGGTGGTGGTGATCGTCACAAGACTATGCACGCGTGTCGCGACAAGTGATGACCCAATCGCGCCCGCGTTCTGCCAGTCACCGAGGTCGGGATTAGCGCCAAAGCGTCGTGCGAGGGCATTCATATCCCGGCCGATTTGATTTGAAATAGCTGTATCAAACTCGCGTGTAGTCAGGATTGGCCCGGTCACAAACGCATCGGCAAGCGCCTCGGAAACTGTGACATAGTTGGCATTGTTCGTATCGCCTTTAGTGGTGGCCTGCAAGCCTACCTGAATTGTGATGGTGGAACTGTAGGCTTCCAACGCGCCCGGAATTTTTCTCAAATGATAATATTGATAGCCGACGTACAGCCCTACCACTCCCACAACCAACACTATTACCCAGATACGCCGCCATATGATTGCCCAATAGGTTCGTAGTTCCACGTTCTGTGCCAGACCTTTCGTATAGACACGATGCGCCGGATTATCATCTAGATGATAAAATAATCATGCTTTCATTTAAACAGGTTTCCCTGGTGAAGATACTCTGATCTGTTAACGTACTAGCTCGTTGGTTGGTGTACGTAACTCGTGAGGCCTTGCCGCGTTCATTTTCGCTTCGATAAACTGGAGAATACGCCGGTGGAAACGCGGCTTATCAAATTCGTGCGCGTGATCGCGAATGATTTGCGGGTCATAGCGCGTCTCGTCAAAAGCAGCCAGCGTTGCCGCGAGGCTTTCTACCGTCTGTTCCTGGAAGAAGGTTCCCGTTACTCCATCGATCACTGAAGCCAGCGCGCCGCCTGCGCTGTAAGCAACTACAGGACGGCCCGAGGCCTGGGCCTCGAGCGGCGTGATCCCGAAATCCTCTTCCCCTGGCAAAATAAGGGCGCGGCAGTGCGCGTAGTAATGGAGGACTTCGGCGTCCGAGAGCCGTCCCAGAAAGCGGATCGTTGGTCCGGCCATTTGCTGGAGCCGTTGTTGGTCGCGTCCACTTCCGATGATTACCAGGGGTAATTGCAGGCGATTGCACGCCTGGATAGCCAGGTCGATGCGTTTATACGGCATGAAGCGGCTCACCACCAGGAAGTAATCTTCCGGCTGCGTAGTGGGATCGAAGAGGAAGCGACTGGCATCAACGGGCGGAGGAATGACCACCGCCTCGCGCCGGTAATATTTCTGAATGCGATCCGCCACGGCGGGCGAATTGGCGATAAAATGATCGACCCGCATTGCCGTTGTTTGGTCCCAGACGCGCAGCCAGGTGATCAGGAATGGTAGAACGCCGCGTGCCAGCTTGCCCAGTTGTTCTCGTTCAACATATTCATCATAGTTCCAACACCAACGCATGGGTGTATGGCAGTAACAGATGTGCATGGTACCAGGTTTCGTTATCACTCCCTTGCCAAACGCGCTGGAACTACTCAGAATGAGATCATAACCCCGCAGGTCCAGCCGTTCCATCGCGAATGGATAGAGTGGTAGAAATGGCTGGTGATGCTTTTTCACGAACGGTAGCCTTTGCATAAAAGAGGTGCGGATATCGATCTGTTGAAATGCAGCATCGACGCGCCTGGGATCATAAATAGATGTGTATAGGGGCGCATCGGGAAATAGCTCATGAAACGCCAGGACGACGCGCTCCGCGCCTCCCATTTGATTAAGGTAGTCATGAACCAGAGCCACTTTCATTAGTATGCTCCTCGGCTGAATAGTACCGCCGGAATAGTGCGTAAGAGAATCTGGAAGTACAGGCGCAATGACCAGTTTTCAATATAATACAGATCCATCAGCACCCCCTCATCGAAGCTGATATCGCTTCGTCCTCGCACCTGCCATAAGCCTGTCATACCGGGTTTGATCGCCAGGCGCCCTTTCTGCCACTCTTCATATTGCACTACTTCGTGTGGCAGTGGTGGACGTGGCCCAACCAGGCTCATCTCGCCCTTGATTACATTCAGTAGTTGAGGAAACTCGTCAAAACTGGTGCGGCGCAGAAATTTCCCGACGGCTGTGACGCGCGGATCATCTTTTATCTTAAACAGCGGCCCCTGTGCCTCATTGCGCGCTAGTAAATCCGCCAGTCCATCTTCCGCATTTTTATACATCGTGCGGAATTTGTATACTTTGAATGGGCGTCCGTTTTTACCGATACGCGTTTGCTTATAGACGATTGCTCCTGAAGAAGTCAGGCGAATCGCTAGCGCAATGCAAAGCCAGAAAGGTAATCCCAGTACGAGCAGAAGTATGGCTACCACAATATCCACTACCCGCGTAACGATGCGCTGCGTGTAGTTGATCGAAGCCTGTTTAATACCGATCAGCGGGATGCCCTCGATCGCTTCCATATCGATGCGCGATAGGCTCAACTCGTAGAGGTCGGGCACCAGTTTGAACGACGTTCCCAGCCGTTCACACAGCCGCACGCTGCGGATACTTTGCTGGTGTAAATTCGAGGGAAGGGCGATGATGACCTCGTCAATTTGCATTGAGCGAATCACCATACCCAGGTCTTCCAGTGTGCCCAGCATCTTGAAGCGCCCAAAGTCGCTGGGTGTTTCATGCATATCGTGCAAGAAGCCTACAATCGAGAAACCAAGATTGGGGCTGGCCGCTATATGCTGCATTATCAGCTTACCCAGGCGGCCTGAACCAACTACAAGCAGGCGCGTCTCGCCAATTCCCCGGCGGTAGAGCAATCCCATCACCGATGAAACGATCAACCTCCACGTACCCAATACCAGGATCGACGTTACCCAGACAAAAGGTACCAGCAGGCGAGAGCTTGATGGTGGTTCGACGACAAAAAAGTAGGCCACCAGAAAAGCCAGGCCGAGCGTGGTTGAAGTGATAATCGTCCATATCTGCCGGAACCAGCTTCCCGTCAGGCGGATACTATAAAGACCGCGTATGGTGAAAATACTGATCAGCCCGACCACAATGCCAATGTCAAGCCACAGAAAACTGCTAAGAGGTGAGTATTGGGGTTTGTTCTCGATCCCTGTTAAATTATTGCGGAACGATGCAAGTATGGTATTATTGAAAAGAACGGTGTAGCGTAAAAAATGGGCAAGCCAGAATGCTACCGCGACCATCGCGGCATCCAGGATGATGATGGCAATGCGCTCAAAGATACGCCATTGGCGGCGCAGCGAACGGCGCTGCTTGATGGCTTTGGTGATCGGGCCGGTCGTCCCGCTTGCCCCACCTGTTGTCATATCAGGAGTTCCTGTCGTTTCTGTATTCTGAACTGCTGCTTGAAACCCAACAGCGCTCTGTTGTAGTTTTCCGGTATTCAAATTCACTACCTCTAAACCCCTACAGGCACGGTACACCGGGCCACTTACTTACTTGCAAGAGAAACATTCCGATATGCTCCTGGCGATGCATGTTGCCCCGCCGCTTGTTCATATACGGAGATGGTTTGCTCAACCATCGTCTTCCCCGAAAACTGCTGTGCGATCGAGGGTGCCAGTTCACGGCATCGCCGGCGCAGCGCTTCATCGCTCAATGCCTGCTGTAGCGCCGCCGCCATAGCATCTGCATCATATGGGTCAACCGTTAAGGCTATACCCGCACCCGCCTCGGGTAAACTCGACACGTTGGACGTGACGACGGGAATACCACATGCCAGCGCCTCCGCCACCGGTATACCGAAACCCTCGTACAGCGATGGATAGACAAATGCCGACGCTGCATGATACCACATGCTCTGTTCCGAGTCGGGAACAAAACCAGGAAACAGTACTTCTGACGCTACATCCAGTCGTTGTACCTTCTCGAAAATCGCATCATAGAGCCAGCCTTTGCTCCCTGCCAGTACCAATTTCTCATCTCTATGATACACTGAACGCAATCGCTTGTAAGCTTCCAGTAAGGTAACGACGTTTTTACGCGGTTCCAGGGTGCCGAGATAGAGAAGATATCCATCTCCCAGCCCGTGTTTCTGGCGAAAAGCTTGCTGCGCTTCATCTGTAATAACGTTGGAAAACCGCGCATCGATGCATGGGTAGACTGTTTGTACACGCTCAGGCGCAATTCCCGCCAGTTCCATCGCGTCTCTTTTTGTACTGGAAGAGTTCGCGATAATCATTGTGGCGCGTCGCAAACTGCGCGTAGTAAATGTGCGATGATAGAATCGCTTCGTGCGGGTCAAGATATGGGGGAAGCGCAGGAATGCCAGGTCATGGAGTGTCACCACCCCCGCGCATCTGCGCGGCAACATCTCCGGTAGGACGTTGGCGGGCGAGTGGAAGACATCGATGCGTCGCTCGCTTAAAAGCGATGGCAGCTGCAGCTGCTCCCACGCTACCCGCGAGAATGGCTTTGATTCAGACCATGCGACAGGAACATATTCGATCTGTTCTGACGCCTGCACATCTCCTCGAAGACGTTCGACGATCGGTTGCCCATTCACAAAAATTGTATATTCATGCTC
>Ga0209577_10003385_pt1 | contig 15013 bp, 11 predicted proteins | sample GraSoiAngelo_109_FD_185874 | JGI IMG/M metagenome (GOLD analysis project Ga0209577, IMG submission 185874) | Grasslands soil microbial communities from the Angelo Coastal Reserve, California, USA - 14_0903_12_20cm (SPAdes) (version 2) | ecosystem: Environmental > Terrestrial > Soil > Grasslands...
AGTGTAGGACCGCTACGTGAGGTTGCAATACTCGGGCGACACGAGGCGCGCATCAAGGCCGTCGTCTTTTCCCCAGACGGATCGCAGGTCGCCTCGGCAGGCGACGATAAGATGATCATGCTCTGGAACGTGCAGCGGCACGACCTTGTCGCGCGAGTCGGCACGCATGCCACTCCCGTGCTCTCAATCGCCTTCTCGCCTGACGGGCGGCATCTCGTCGCGGGAGAACATGACAACTCAATCCACCTTTACACACACCACCGAAAGCTTTGGGGACGACCGCTAGATTGATTAAGGGTCCGTTTCACAACTCCTGCTGAAGGAAGGTCCAGCAGATGAGCAGACAACCGAGGGCTCGCTGTTGCTTAAATCTCTTCGCACGACCGCGCGTTCTCCAGCCTACTCCCCACCCGCGTTGCCGCCCGATCCGTTTGAATTTATCCCTCAGAACTAAATTGGCCGAAAAAATATTTATGTTCAATTAGCCTTGCACATTTATTCAAGGAAGTCTGCATGAGGACGGCATATTTGAATAACCCAAGCTGTTTATGCATTGCTTCCCGAATACTTGTGCAGGGCTAGTAAAGGTTTTGATTTTTTCGTTCCTTTCTTTGGCATGGCGAAATTTTCCCTATTTAAGAATCATTGTTTATAATCACAACAAGAACTCGCGCGTGATTTCTAAGTTGCTACTGTCTTGCCGAGGCGGGGCAGTTCCTTTTATGAACGGCGGGGAGAAACTTGCCGAGTGGCCGCAACTATTTTGCGACCGTCGGCGCGCGGCTTGACGACAACGCGCGGCGCGTCGGGTTCGGTCGAAGAAGCATTGTTGGCGGGCAGCCGTTCAGCCCGTAACAGACATCTATGGTAGATGATTCGATACTTCATTAGAGCGATGAACAGAATGCGACATCGTTACCTTCAGGTTATCGCGCTCGGCGCTGCCGTCGGCGCATCCGCTTCACAGCCCGCGATGCCGGCGGCAGCGCCGGCACAGGCTTCCCAGACCGCGAACGCCCCCGGCCCCGCCGCCGGCGAGAATCCGTTCTTCGCCGAAAGCACCCTCCCGTTCCACGCGCCGCCGTTCGACAGGATCAAGGACGGCGACTATCAGCCCGCGATTGAGGAGGGCATGAAGCGCCAGCTCGTCGAGATCGAGGCGATAGCGAACAGCGCCGAGCCGCCGACGTTCGCCAACACCGTCGAGGCGATGGAGCGTTCGGGCGCGCTGCTGACCCGCGTCAGCCGAGTCTTCTTCGGACTCACGCAGGCCGACACCAACCCGACCATCCAGAAGGTCGAGGCAGAAGAGTCGCCCAAGCTCGCCGCGCACCAGGATCAAATCTACCTGAACCCGAAGCTGTTCGCCCGCGTGAAGTCAATCTACGAACGGCGCGACAAGCTCGGCCTCGACGCCGAGGCGAAGTATCTCGTCGAGCGTTACTACAAGACGTTCGTGCGCGCCGGGGCGCTGCTCTCGGATGCCGATAAGACGAAGCTCAGGGCGCTCAACCAGGAGGAGGCGAAGCTCACCACGGATTTCCGCAACAAGGTGCTCGCCGACACGAACGCCTCGGCGGTCGTCGTTGACGACAAGGCCCAGCTCGAAGGTCTATCTGAAGGCGACATTGCGGCGGCGGCAGACCTCGCGAAGGAGCGCGGGCTGGCGGGCAAGTACGTCATCGCCCTCCAGAACACGACGCGCCAGCCCATCGTCATCTCGTTGAAGAACCGCGCGCTGCGCGAGCGCGTGCTCAAGGCTTCCGCGGAGCGCGGGAGCCACGGCGGCGAGAACGACACGCGGGCGCTCGTCACCCGCCTCGCACAGTTGCGCGCGCAGAAGGCCAAGCTGCTCGGCTACGCGTCTTACGCCGCCTACAGTCTCGACGACCAGATGGCGAAGACGCCGCAGAACGCGGAGAAATTGCTGACCGACCTCGTCCCGGCGGCGACGGCGAAGGCGCGCGACGAAGCCGCCAAGTTGCAGAAGATGGCCGACGCCGAAGGCGGCGCTTTCAAGGTCGGCCCCGCCGACTGGGAGTTCTACGCCGAGAAGGTGCGCAAGGCCGAGTACGACCTGGACGAGTCGCAGACCAAACCCTACTTCGAGCTTAATCGCGTACTTCGCGACGGCGTCTTCTTCGCGGCCAACCGGCTCTACGGCCTGACGTTCAAGGAGCGCACGGACATCCCCGTCTATAACCCGGACGTGCGCGTCTTCGAGGTGTTCGACGCCGACGGCACGTCGCTCGCGCTCTTCTACGCCGACTACTTCCAGCGCCCGTCGAAGAGCGGCGGCGCGTGGATGGACTCGTTCGTTGACCAGAACGGACTGACGGGCGCGAAGCCGGTCGTCTATAACGTCGCCAACTTCCAGAAGCCCTCGGCGGGCCAGCCGGCGCTGCTCAGTTGGGACAACGTGACGACGATGTTCCACGAGTTCGGCCACGCCCTCCACGGGATGTTCTCGCGCGTGAAGTACCCGACCTTTTCGGGGACGAGTGTGCCGCGCGACTTCGTCGAGTTCCCGTCGCAGTTCAACGAGCACTGGGCGCTCGACCCGGCAGTCTTCGCCAACTACGCGAAGCACTACCAGAGCGGCCAGCCGATGCCGCAGGCCCTGGTCGAGAAGATCAGGCGGGCGCACACGTTCAACCAGGGCTACGACACCACGGAGTACCTCTCCGCCGCGCTCTTAGACCTGGCGTGGCACGCGCTCCCCCCCGACGCGCCCGTCCAGGAAGTCGCCGCCTTCGAGCCTTCCGCGCTCAAGCGGTTCGGCATAGACCTGCCGCAAGTCCCGCCCCGGTATCACACGACCTACTTCTCGCACATCTGGGGCGGCGGCTACTCCGCCGGTTACTACGCATACCTCTGGAGCGAGGTGCTCGACCACGACGCCTACTACTGGTTCAAGGAGCACGGCGGCCTGACGCGCGAAAACGGCCAGCGCTTCCGCGACATGGTGCTCTCGCGCGGCGGCACACAGGACTCGGCGGCGCTGTACCGCGCCTTCCGGGGCCGCGACCCCGAAGTCGAGCCGCTGCTGATCGAGCGTGGTCTCAAGCAGGCCAAGGAGTAGCGCTCGCCCCCAGGCAAGGAACAGATGAAGGCTGAAGCGAGGGCGAACGGTCTCTCACTTCAGCCTCCGTCCTTCCGCCCTCAGCCTTAAATTGTTGCGTGCCGGTGGCGATTTGATAATAAATCGCCCTTGCGCAACCAAACGGCGCGTTTCCGCACTCAAACCTCTTGACTTGCCTTCCGCAGTCGGCTAAGAATCCGTGCTATTCGGGAGATTCGGAGAGAACAACCTCGCACGGCAGACAATCTGGGAGGGACTCGAACTAAGCGCTCCGGCGGCCAGAGAGGTGGAGCGGCGACCCGACAGGCTCAAACTGGGGGCAAGCACTGCGAGTGCGGCCCGGTCGGCGTCCGCGGGGCGCGCGAAGTTTCCCGACAGACTTTCGCACAACGGAGAGATAAAAATGAGCAACGTTTCGAGCAGAGTTAAATTCATCGGACTTACTTTCGCGCTGGCGCTGGCGCTCGCGCCCGCCGCCTTCGCGCAGACGGGCGGCAACACGACCACAAACACTTCCTCGACGAACTCGCGCACGGTCGCCTCCGGCCAGAAGATGACCATCAAGGGCGTCGTCACCAGGCGCGAGGCCGATTCGTTCACCGTCCAGGACGCCAACGGCGTCGAGACGAACGTGCTCCTGAACGACCGCACGAGCGTCAAGACCAAGGGCGGCTTCCTGCGCGGCGGCACCAACTACGGCGTGACCGCCATCCTTCGCGGCCTTAACCTCGAAGTCGAGGGCGTCGGCGACTCAAGCGGCAACCTCGTCGCCGACAAGATTCGCTTCAACGAGAGCGACCTGCGGACGGCGCGCGCCGTCACGTCGAACGTCGTCCCCGTGGAGAACCGCGTCGGCGCGGCAGAGAACCGCATCGGCCAGGTCGAACAGAACTCACAACGCCTGTCGGGTCAGTTGGACGAGTTGGCGGCGGTCTCGAACGCGGCGCGCGGCGGCGCGAAGGCCGCGCAGGAGACCGCCGACGCCGCGGTCTCCGGCGTCAACGCCACCAACGAGCGCATCTCCGCTTTGGACGACTACCAAGTGCAGAACAACACCTCGATCCTCTTCAGGGTCGGGAGCGCCGTGCTCCTGCCGGACTCCAAGCAGAAGCTCGACCAAGTGGCGCAGCAGGCCCTGAACGCGAAGGGCTACGTGCTTGAGGTGAGCGGCTTCGCCAGCTCCGACGGCTCGACGGAAGCCAACCGCCGTCTCTCACAGCGACGGGCCGACGCCGTGATCCGCTACCTCGTCGAGAACCACCAGATTCCGCTGCGCCGCATCGTCACGCCCTACGGCTACGGCGCGTCGAACCCGGTGGCCGACAACGCGACGCGCGAGGGGCGCGAGCAGAACCGGAGAGTCGAGGTGAAGGTGCTCGTCAACCGCGGCCTCATCCAGGGCGCGCCGCAGATGAACACGCCCAAGCCGAGCCAGAACCCTGGCTCCAGCGAATAGCGCGGTTCCAAACCACGCGTGACAGGTGGCGCGACGGCACGCTCGGCGTGCTCAGGCGTCACCTGTCATTTTTGTCAGGGCCGCGAGCGAGCGAGTTCCAGGAGGTCTCGAACAAGGTGTCCCGTTTACCCGACGCAGCGAGAAGATTTCTGACCGTGGCCCTTCTGTCAGGTTTGCTCCTGCCCGCACTCACCCCGACCGGCGCGCAGGCGAGGCTGACGCACACGCGCCGGAGTGCCGCGATGAAGCCTTCGCCCGCGACTGCGCACATCGCCGCCCCGCGTATGACGGCGCAGTCGAGAACCGTGCCGCGCCCCACGCCCACGCCGGCGCTCGTCGTCGTCGCGCCCTCGCAAACGGACGCGCCGCCGCCGCCGGTGCCGCAGCGACCGACGCCGACCCCGACGCCGAAGCCGAAGCCGAAAGAGGAGGCGTTGGACGAGAGCGAGGTCGTGCGCGTCACGTCGAACCTCGTGGTCGCGCCCGTCGCGGTGACGGACGCCGCGGGGAACGCCGTGCAGGGCTTGAAGAAGGAGGACTTCCGCCTCGAAGAGGAGGGGCGCACGCAAACGCTCGAAGCCGTCGGCGACGCCGACCAAGTGCCCTTGGACATCGCGCTCGTCTTCGACATCTCTTCAAGCGTCACCCGAAATTTCGAGTTCGAGAAGCGAACCGCCGCGGGCTTCCTCCGTGAAGTCCTCAAGCCGATTGACCACGCCGCCGTCTTCACTATCGCCGAGAGGCCGCGCCTCGCGCAGGCGCTCACCTCCGCCGGCGGGGCCACGTCGAGCCTGCTGACCATCAACGCGGCTGACAGGCCGACGGGCACGGCCTTCTACGACACGGTCACCGCCGCCGCGCGCTACCTCGCGCAGAACGCGCCCGAACGCGACCGCCGCGTCATCCTCGTCATCTCCGACGGCGAGGACAACTTCAGCGACGACGTGCGCGACGCGATGATGACGGAAGGGAAGGCCGGGGCCACGCAAGTCCAGGCGATGGAGAGCCAGCGCGCGCTCCACGCGCGCGCCGCCCAGAAAGTCCAGCGCGAAGTGCAGCACGCCGACGCGGTCTTCTACTCCATCAACCCCAGCGGCCCCAGCATCCGCCTCAACGTCATCAGCCAGCGCGCGCAGGATCAGATGAAGATGCTGGCCGACTCGACCGGCGGCAACTCCTTCGTCCCGCCCCGGCTCGAAGACCTCGAACCCGTCTTCCGCCAGATCGCCGCCGAGCTTCGCGCGCAGTACCTCCTTCAGTACCTCTCGAACAATGAGGCGCAGCCCGGCAAGTTCCTCCGCATCAAGGTCACGACGCCCGCGCGCCCAGACCTGCACATACGCGCGCGGCAGGGCTATTACAAGAAGGGGTAAGAGGGTAAGAGGGTAAAAGGGAAAGGGGAGGCCGCCTTGCGCTCCCCGTTTTCCCTTTTACCCTCTTACCCCTTTACCCCTTCCTTTATTGCATTTCGAGCAGCACGTCAGTCAACTGCGTGGCGATGTCGAGGAGGATGCGGCCCGCGCGGTCGTACTGGTTGGACGAGACCGACTGCGCGGCCTCGTCGGCGCGGCCTGAGACGCCCTGAAGCATCTGGTACTGGTGTTCGAGGCCCTGCGCGAATCGGAAGTGGCTTTCGAGCTGGTCGAGCCGGTCGCGCATCGCGTGGACGCTGTCAACCAGCCCCGACTTCGTCTTGTTCGCCGCGTCCGCCGACTCGGCCTGCGCTCCCGTCAGCTCCAAGTCCTTCGAGAGCCGACCGTAGAGGTAGAGGAAGCGCGTCAGGTCTTTCGAGAGGCCCGCGATTTCGAGGCGCTGCGCGTTGAAGCGCGTCGCGTCGAGGCGCGACGACTGTTTGGATGTGGTGCGGCGCTTCTGCGGCGCTGACGTGCGGCGCGTGCGCGTCTGCGCCGACGCGGAGAAGGTCAGGAGCATGCACGCGATTGCCGCGGCGATAAATGTTTTCACGATCCCCTCCTCAAAAAGAAAGTTCCGGGCTGCTGTCGGGACAAACGCGCGGCCCGCGCCCCTAAAATTTCTGCCCGGTCTGTTCGGCTGAATTTATCCCAAGACGTGCGGACACGCATTGTGCACGACAGACTCCGCGCCCCGCAAGCTTTGCCCGTCTGCCGCGCCGGATCAAGCGCAGGAGAGGCGCGGGCAGACTCGCGCGCGCGCCTTCGGCGGGCCGCCCGGTCTGCTACAATGGGCGCTTGAGAGAGCTTCAACCCCGCACACTTGCGATGCAAGCGAGACGCTTAAAAGTTCGCCGCCTCGGGCGCATGGAGTACGGCGCGGCCTACCGCGTCCAGAAGGAGACCGAGCTGGCCGTGCGCGAGCGGCGCGAGCCGGACACGCTTCTCCTCGTCGAGCACCCGCACGTCCTCACCGTCGGACGGCGCGCGACGCGCGAAGCCATTCTCGCCGCGCCCGAACTGTTGGAGGCGCGCGGCGTCACAGTCCACGAGACCAACCGCGGCGGACGTGTGACCTACCACGGACTCGGCCAGGTCGTCGGCTATCCCATAATCAATTTGAGTCCCGAACGCGAGGACGTGCACGCTTACGTCCGCGACCTCGAAGAGGTCTTGATCCGCGCGATGAGGGATTTCGACATCGAGACTTTCCGCATTAAAGGCTTGACCGGCGTCCACAACCGTCGCGGCAAGGTCGCCGCCATCGGCGTCCACATCGCCCGCTGGGTCACGACGCACGGCTTCGCACTCAACGTCAACACAGACCTCAGCTACTTTAACCTCATCATCGCCTGCGAAGGCGAGCCGGTGACTTCGATGAAAGAAATCACGGGCCGCGAACTCCCGCTCGCCGAAGTCGAAGACCGCGTCGTCGCGCGCTTCGCCGAGGTGTTTGAGATGACGCTTGAAGGAGAAAACGCCGTTAACCGTAAACCGTAAACCTTGACGGGAGAGAAGGCAGGTTTTACTTATCACGGTTCACGGTTTACGGTTTACGACTATCATGCTGACGCTAGACTTCATCCAGTTGGCCGAGGCGCGCGTCCGCCCGTTCGTTCACCGGACGCCGGTCGCCACCTCGCGCATGTTCGACGAGGCGGCGGGCCGCCGCGTCTTCTTCAAGTGCGAGAACTTCCAGCGCGCGGGCGCGTTCAAGATGCGCGGCGCGACGAACAAGATTCTGTCGCTGACGGATGAAGAACGCGCGCGCGGCGTCGTCGCCTTCTCGTCGGGCAACCACGCGCAGGCCGTGGCGCTCGCGGCGCGCGATGCGGGCGTGCGCGCCGTCATCGTGATGCCGCAGGACGCTCCGCGCACGAAGCTGGCGGCCACGCGTGGCTACGGCGCTGAAGTAGTCCTCTACGACCGGCAGCGCGAAGACCGCGAGAGTGTGGCCCGACGAATCGCGGAGCGCGACGGGCTGGCGGTCGTCCCGCCGTTCGACGATTACCACGTCATCGCGGGGCAGGGCACTTGCGCGCTCGAACTCCTGGAGGACGTACCCGACCTCGACGCGATGCTTACGCCGTGCGGCGGCGGCGGACTGTTCGCGGGCGCGAGCACGGCGGCGAAGGCGCTGCACAAAGACATACGCTGCTTCCCCGTCGAGTCGGAGTTGTCGGACGACACGCGGCAGTCGTTCGTCAAAGGCGAGCGCGTCCACATCCCGCCGCCCGCCACCATCGCCGACGGCATGAGGACGCAGACGCCGGGCGCGCTCACGTTTCCGATACTTCAGCAGAACGCCGAGGACGTGCTCACCGTCTCCGAAGATGAGATCGTCGAAACGCTGCGCCTCATCCTCTTCCGCATGAAAATCCTCGTCGAGCCGACGGGCGCGGTCGCCGCCGCCGCCGCGCTCTCCGGCAAGCTGCCGCCCGACATCAAACGGGTCGGCGTGATCCTGTCGGGCGGCAACGTTGACCCCGAAGCCCTCGCGCGCTTCGTCCATCCCACGATGGCTTGACGGAAGCGACAGCGGCGCGGGCCGGGTGATAAAATGGCGGCACAAAGAAAACGGAGCAGAAAAATTTGAGCCGCGAGCTAAGAGTCATCAACAATCCTCCGTCCGCAAGACCCGCGCGCGGGCCGAAGCCCGAATGGCTGCGGATCAGGATCGGCGACCCGACGAACCAGAACGCCGTGCTGAAGCTGATCGAGGGCCTGAACCTGCACACGGTCTGCCAGGAGGCGCGCTGCCCGAACATCTTCGAGTGCTGGGCCGACCGCACGGCGACCTTCATGATCGGCGGCGACATCTGCACGCGCCACTGCGGCTTCTGCGCCGTCTCGAAGGGCACAGCCTTCGCACTCGACCCCGAAGAGCCGCGCCACGTCGCCGAGGCCGTCAGCCACCTGAACCTCGCGCACACCGTCATCACCTCCGTCAACCGCGACGACCTCGCCGACGGCGGCGCTTCGCACTGGGCGGAGACGATTCGAGAGGTGCGCGCTCTCAATCCCGGCTGCCGCATCGAAGTCCTCATCCCCGACTTCAACGGCGACGGCGAAGCGCTCAACTCTGTGCTCGACGCCGCGCCGGACGTGCTCAACCACAACACCGAGACCATCGCGCGCCTCTACCGGCGCGTCCGGCCCGACGCGAAGTACGAGCAGTCGTTGACGCTGCTCAGGCGCGCGGGAGAGCGCCGCGACCGCGAGCGTCGCGGCATGCTCACGAAGAGCGGCATCATGGTCGGCCTGGGCGAGACGTTCGACGAGGTGGTCGAGTTAATGCGCGACCTGCGCTCGGTCTCCTGCGACATCATGACCATCGGCCAGTACCTACAGCCGCACGCGCGCCGCCTCCCCGTCGAGCGCTACGTCACGCCCGAAGAGTTCGCGCGCTGGCGCGACGCGGGGCTGGAGCTTGGGTTCAAGCACGTCGAGTCCAGCCCCCTGACGCGCTCCTCCTACCACGCGCGCCAGCAGACCGACGGCGCGACGCCCGTCTGACGAATGATAAAATCGAGAACATGAAAGCCGTCGTCTTCCAAGAGCACGGGGGGCCGGAGGTGCTCCGCTACGAGGAGCGGCCCGAACCGACGATCAGAGCGAACGAGGTGCTGGTTGAAGTGCGCGCGTGCGCCTTGAACCACCTGGACGTGTGGGCGCGCGCGGGATTGCCCGGCATCGAGATTCCCTTGCCGCACATTTTGGGCAACGACATCGCAGGCGTGGTGCGCGAGGTCGGCGAGGTGGTGGACTGGGTGAGGCCGGGCGAAGAGGTTCTGTTGCAGCCGGGCGTCAGTTGCGGCCACTGCCGCGAGTGCCTGCGCGGCGCGGACAATCTCTGCCCGCAGTACGACATCCTCGGCTACCGCCGCGACGGCGGCTACGCGGAGCTGGTCGCCGCGCCCGGCGTCAACGTCGTCCCGAAGCCGAAAGAGTTGAGTTGGGCCGAGGCCGCGGCGCTCCCGCTCACGCTGCTGACCGCGTGGCACATGCTCGTGACGCGCGCGAATGTTCAGCCGGGCGATGACGTTCTGGTTCACGCGGCGGGCAGCGGCGTCGGCTCAATCGGGATTCAAGTCGCACGTCTGCGCGGCGCGCGCGTCATCGCGACCGCCAGCACCGAGGAGAAGCTTGAGAAGGCGCGCGCGCTCGGCGCTCATGATGTCGTCAACTACACGCGCGAGGACTGGCCGAAAGAGGTGAGGCGTCTGACGGCGAGGCAGGGCGTGGATGTCGTCTTCGAGCACACGGGCGCGGCGACGTGGCCCGGCTCGATAATGTCTTTGAAAAGGGACGGGCGGCTCGTCACCTGCGGCGCGACCGGCGGCTACGACGCGCACACAGACCTGCGGCAAATCTTTTACCGACACCTCAACCTGCTCGGCTCGATGATGGGGTCGAAGGCGGAGCTGCTCGACGCCTTGAAGTTCGTCGGGCGCGGCCAGATACGCGCCGTCGTTGACTGCACGCTCCCGCTCGCCGAGGCGCGGCGCGCACACGAACTCATGGGCGACCGCGCGCAGTTCGGGAAGCTCGTGCTTGAAATTCCGTGAACCGTGAATCGCAAACCGTGACAAGAAAAAACAGCTTTCGTCTTGTCACGGTTTGCGGTTCACGGTTCACGCCTTCATTGTTTCTTGCGTGTGATGAGGCTGCGGCGGCGGGCGACGATGGGTTTGCGCTCGCCGAGCAGTTCGCGGTGGCGCGTGTTGAGTATGGAGACGAGGTTGTTGTGGTGCTTCATGCCGAGCAGTTTCGCGGCGCGCGAGACGACGCCGCCCGCGTCCCGAAGTGCCCGCTCGATGATGTCCGACTCGTAGCGCAGCACGGCCTCGCGGAAGGAGAACTTGTCCCAGTCGGGGGGCGTCGCGCGCCCGTCGAGGAGGAGGAGCACGCGGCGCGCGCACTGCGACAGGCGGCGGAGCGTGTCCACGTCCGACGACGAGGAGAGGAGCCGCGCGGCGCGCTCGTAGGTGGCGCACAACTCGTCCTTCGGCGTGCGTGCGCCCAGCTCTTCGACGGCGGCGAGCAGGGCGCGACCGGCCCGCTCGCCGTTGCCCGCGCGCTCGGCCACTTCCGCAGCGCGGAGCAGTGCGTCGCGCGCGTCGGCGTCGCGAGCGAGGCGCGCGAGCGCGACGCCCTGCGTCGTCAGAGACTCGGCCAGGAGCCACGGCTCGCCGCCGTGTTCGAGCGCGCGCGCGGCGCGGGCGGCCTCCCTCTCCGCCTCAAAAAGTTTCCCCTCGGCGAGCAGGGCGCACGCCCTCTCGCACGCGCGGGCTTCGGGGTCGTCTGTCAGTCGGTGCAGTTCGGGCGATGATTCCACGCAGGGGCAGTCTCCCTCAACGCGTTTGAAATTGCTTCGGGACGGGCGCGCGCCGGATTCAGGGCCGAAGCCGCGCGACGCACTCGACGGGCGGCCTGCCGTGTGACGCAAAGTTTCGGACGCGTTCGTCTGCCGCGGCGGGCGCGGGCGGCCAGGTTGTCGGATGTTTACATACGCGCGCGGGAGAGGCCGGAGTGCCCGGCGGCGTCCTTTCGATGGGCAAAGATTAACCCGCAGCGCGGCGTAAAAGCAACAGATTTCCTCAAAAGGGTCTCTTAACCGATGGTAAAACCGGGCACGCCACGTTAAAATGAGCGCCCGATGAAACTCCTGGAGCAGATCAACTCGCCCGCCGACCTGCGCCGCCTGCGCCCCGAACAGTTGCAGGAGGCCGCCAACGAAATCCGCCAGTACATTCTGGAAACCATGTCGCGCGTGGGCGGCCACACCGGCGCTTCTTTGGGCGCGGTCGAGCTGGCCGTCGCCCTGCACTACGCCTTCGACACGCCGCGCGACCGCCTCGTCTGGGACGTGGGCCACCAGGCTTATGCGCACAAAATCCTGACGGGCCGCAGGGAACTCCTGCCGACGGTCAAGCAGTACGGCGGCATCTCCGGCTTCCTGCGGCGCGACGAGTCGGAGTTCGACACGTTCGGCGCGGGCCACGCCTCGACCTCTCTGTCGGCGGCGCTCGGCATGGCCGTCGCCCGCGACGAGAAGGGCGAAGACCACCACGTCGTCGCCGTCATCGGCGACTCAAGCTTAGCGGGCGGCATGGCGATGGAGGCCGTCAACCAGGCCGGGCATTTGAAGACGCGCCTCATCGTCTTACTCAACGACAACGAGATGTCCATCGCCCCGGCGGTCGGCGCGCTCACGGGCTACCTGAACCGCATCCGCGAGGCGCAAGGCTACCACCGCTTCAAGGACGAGGTGGGCGAGACCTTGCGCGAGATTCCGTCGTTCGGCGAACGTCTTTATCAGGCGGCGAAGACGGTCAAGGACGCCATCGCGGCGGCGGTTCTGCCCGGCGCGCTCGTCAACGAACTCGGCTTCAAGTACATCGGCTACGTTGACGGCCATAACCCGCGCGCGTTAGTGCGTGCGCTCGAAGAGGCCAAGCAGATCAAGGACGGCCCCGTCATCGTCCACGCGCTCACGCAGAAGGGCAAGGGGTATCCGGCGCGCGAGCGGAACTATTACGCGTGGCACGCCACCGGCCCGTTCGACCTCAAGACCGGCGAGGCCGTCAAGGCCGCGAAGCCCTCACACCCGCAGTACACGGCAGTCTTCGGCCAGACCATGTGCGAGCTGATGGCGAGGGATGAGCGTATTGTCGCGCTCACCGCCGCGATGCCCGACGGCACAGGGATAGACAAGGTGCTCGAAAAATTCCCTGCGCGCGCGTTTGATGTCGGCATCGCCGAGCAGCACTGCGTCACGTTCGCCGCGGGGATGTCAACCGAGGGACTGAAGCCCGTCTGCGCCATCTACTCGACCTTCCTTCAGCGCGCCTTCGACCAGATCGTCCACGACGTGTGCATCCAGAACCTGAACGTCAAGTTCTGCATGGATCGCGCCGGCATCGTCGGCGCTGACGGCCCCACGCACCACGGCCTTTTGGACATCGCCTACCTGCGCGCCGTCCCGAACATGATCGCGATGGCCCCGAAGGACGAGGGCGAGATGCGCGACATGCTCTACACGATGATCGAGCACGTCGGCCCGGCGGCCATGCGCTACCCGCGCGGCAGCGGCACGGGCGCGGACATTAAACGCGAGCCGCAGTTGTTGGAGATAGGCAAGGCGGAGCTTTTGCGCGACGGAGGCGAGGTCGCCATCGTCGCCTACGGCACGATGGCTCACCCCTCTTTGCAGGCCGCCGAAGCGTTGGCGAAAGAAGGCATCGAGGCGACGGTCGTCAACGCGCGCTTCGTCAAGCCGCTCGACGCGGGGCTGCTCTTGGCGCTCGCGCGCACGAAGCGTCTGATCGTGACCGTGGAGGAGGCTTATCTCGCGGGCGGCTTCGGCTCCGCGGTGACGGAGCTTCTGGAAGAGAACGGCCTGCTCGAACGCCTGCGCGTCGTCCGCATGGGCGTGCCCGACCGCGTCATCACGCACGGCGACCCGAAGCTCCTGCTCGCCAAGTACGGCCTCGACGCCGACGGCATCTACACGCGCGTCCGCGAGAGCTGGGAGGTGCTCGAAGAGCGGCGCGCGGGCAGTCGCGCGCGCGACGCACAGGTCAAGGGCTGAAGGCCGCGGCGTCTTCCGTCAACTCTCCGTTTCGCGGGACGGGTGTCAAGGCACTCGTTCCGCGAGTTGCTTTTGGAGTCTGCTTGCATGCAACGAAGACGACGATGAGGGCCTGCCTTTTAAGAACGCCCGCGCCCGTCGGCGCGCGACCGCTCGAACTCGCGGACGTGGACGCGCCTGAGCCGTGCGAGGGCGAGCTTCTGTTGAAGGTGAGCGCGTGCGGCGTCTGCCGCACAGACCTGCACGTCGTCGAGGGCGAGCTGCCGGTGAGGCGCTCGCCCGTCATCCCCGGCCACCAAGTCGTCGGGCGCGTGGCGGCGACGGGCGCGGGCGCGGAAGGCTTCAAAGTGGGAGACCGCGTCGGCCTCGCGTGGCTGAACGAGACGTGCGGCGTGTGCCGCTTCTGCCGCACGGGGCGCGAGAATCTTTGCGAGCGCGCCGAGTTCACGGGCTGGACGCGCGACGGCGGCTACGCCGAGTTCGTCGCCGCGCCCGCGCGGTTCGTCTATCGTCTGCCCGAAGGCTTCGACGACGTGCAGGCCGCGCCGCTCCTGTGCGCCGGCATCATCGGCTACCGCGCCCTGCGTCTGACGGGCTTGCGGGAGTGGAAGGGCGCGCGTCTCGGCATCTACGGCTTCGGCGCGGCGGGGCACGTCTGCATTCAGATCGCGCGCTCGCGCGGCGCTGAAGTTTACGTCTTGACGCGCGACCGCGAACGCCACAGGGCGCTCGCCGCCGAACTCGGCGCGACCTGGACGGGCGGCGCGAGCGACGACCCGCCGGTGAAATTAGACGCCGCCATCATCTTCGCGCCCGCGGGCGAACTCGTGCCGGTCGCCCTGAAGTCGCTCGACCGAGGCGGCGCGCTCGTCACGGGCGGGATACACATGAGCGACATCCCTTCGTTCCCCTACCAACTCATCTACGGCGAGCGCGTGGTGCGCAGCGTCGCCAACAACACGCGGCGCGACGGACGTGAGTTTCTCGCGGAGGCCGCGCGCGTCCCCGTCCGCACGCACGTCCAGACCTTCACGCTCGACGAAGCGGGCGACGCGCTCATCTCACTCAAGCACGACGCCGTGCGCGGCGCTGCCGTGCTCATCGTCTCGTGAACGCCGGGGCGTGTCTCCGCGCCTCAGTCGTCTCCTGAGTGTTTCGGAAGCCGTTCGATGAGGTGGTCGGCTGCGAGCCAGAGGCTCCAACTGTGATGGTAGAAAGCGACGGGGAAGAGAAGCGCCACGGCGAAGAGCAGCGTCAGCGTCAGCGAGTCGCGCCCGCCGAGCGCGAGCAGGAGGACGGCGTATGCGACGAGCACCGCCGCCTCCGTCGTCACCACGTTGATCATGAGCGCGCCGACGAAGAACCCCTCCTCGCGCTGGAACAGTGCGCCGCACGCGGGGCAGTGGTGTCTGACCCTGAAGGGCCTACGGAAAACGGACGACAGGCCGCACACCGGGCAGCGCAGCTTC
>Ga0209577_10003386_pt1 | contig 15013 bp, 14 predicted proteins | sample GraSoiAngelo_109_FD_185874 | JGI IMG/M metagenome (GOLD analysis project Ga0209577, IMG submission 185874) | Grasslands soil microbial communities from the Angelo Coastal Reserve, California, USA - 14_0903_12_20cm (SPAdes) (version 2) | ecosystem: Environmental > Terrestrial > Soil > Grasslands...
GATGAGCAGATCGCGCGATATGCCGCGCATTGGCCTCATTCGCGATGGCAACGTTGCGGACGGGGTTAAAGAAATCGATCGGCACCTGTAATTTCTCCTGGAAAAATTCGCGCATATAGGGCATGCCCGAACTACCCCCGCAGAGATAAATTCTCGCTGGCGCCTTGCCCTGTTGCTGAGTTCGATAATGGCTGATCGAGCGCATAATCTCGGCATGCAAACGTGTCATCGTGCTTCGGATGATTTTCGACATTCGCGCAATGTCCGGGTCCGCTGGATCGGCATAGCCCCCTCCCAGACCGACGAACCCGCCTGCTTTCTTGCGACTTTCGGCGGTGGCGAAAGGTTCATTGAACTCTTTTGCCACCGCCGCTGTTACCAAACTACCTCCGATGGGGACGCTGCGTGAAAAAATTTTACCAGGTTCGATAAAGAGCAGATTAGTGGTGCGAGCGCCAATATCGATGAGGAGCGCGGGCTCGGTGACATCGCTATAGTTATAGCGAAAAGCGTTGTAGAGGCCCATCGTGGCAACACCGATGACAACCGGCCAAAGGCCGGCCTCTTCCACCGCCGCGTTCATTCCTTCAAGCAAATCGGCTTTGATCGCGACCAGCACGACCTGCAACTGCTCCTCTGCCCCGCCACCGACGAGTTGATAGTCCCATACCACTTCGTCGATCGGGAACGGTACGTTTTGTTGTGCTTCAAAGGCGATGATGCGACCGATTTTTTCCTCTTCCACCGAAGGCAGTTTGACGAAACGCGCGAAAACGGATTGAGCCGGAACGGCGTAATTCACGCTTCCGCTTTTAATCCCCATCTCATGCAGCATCTCCTTGACCGCGGCCGTAATCTGCGCAGGTCGAATCGATTCCCCCGCGCTCTCGATCGCCACATCGCGCCGTTTGTACTCGTGCAGCACCAGGCCGCCGCCGGTTCGCGGGCGGAACTCCGCCATAGAGATCGCTTGCGATCCGAGGTTGAGGCTAAGGACGCGGGTTGCCCGTGGCATCTTCTTAAAAGTCGGAACCAGAAAATCCTAGCATGTGACTAGCGGCAAAAGCACTTCTGGCGACGTCAGTTCCGCGCACCCGCGCAGACTTGTCCTTAACTTTGTTTCATTCATTCGAGGATTGAAATTTGGAGATTGGAGAACTTCTTCCGCCGCATCACCGCGCGGTTTTGATTTGGCAATACCGGTCCCAATAAAGCGGCGCAAACGGCGTTTCGTTTTTGTTCAAAACCAGCCCTCCTAACTGGGGCAGGGTCGCATACCACTGCGGCGCGGTGCGGTTCAAGCTCAACTCATCTTTCAGCGCGCCCTGTTGCATTAGCTGCACGGCGACATTTTGCAGCGCGTTGTTTGTGACTGTCCGGCCCAGCATCAGACGCTGCAAGGTTTTTGGAGTCACGTACATTACCGAACGATTATCCCGCGCGGCTGCAATGTTGACGTGCGTAACTTCGCCGGTCAGCAACTTGCCATTAACCAAAATGAAGTATTTCAGCGTCAGCTCGTCGGTGAATTCGGGCGCTGAGGAAAAGGTTACTTCCACCTCCAACCAGCGTTCGCGCTGATCAGCCTGATATTGTTCCGCTCCAGTGTAGGTAAATTGCGGCGAGGAAATGAAGTTGGTCGTGATTTTCTGCAATTGAAAATCCACCGCCGCCCGCGGTTGCGCCATTACCGCCGCGATGGCGGCCGCAATGATGGCGCAAATTAGAATCGTTCGTTTCATTTCGTTGTTCGATTCACCAGCTCTATGTGCTGCCTGAAATACTCTATGGTTTCGCGAATCCCTTCATCGAAATCTATCTGCGGTTGCCAGCCCAGAATTTTTTTTGCCCGCGTAATATCCGGTTGACGCACTTTCGGATCGTCTTCGGGTAGTGGGCGATACTCGATACCGGATTTCGTGCCCGTGATCCGAATAATCTCGTCCGCGAATTCTTTGATCGTCATCTCGCGGGGGTTACCGATATTCACCGGCTCATGAAAATCGCTCATCGCCAGTCGGAAAATGCCGTCGATTAAATCGCTGACGTAACAAAAAGAACGTGTTTGCGAGCCATCGCCGAAAATCGTCAGCGGTTTACCGGTCAGGGCCTCACTGATGAAAGCCGGTACCACTCGGCCATCGTGCAGCCGCATCCGCGGGCCATAGGTATTAAAGATACGCACGATTTTGGTATCGACGTCGTGATAGCGGTGATACGCCATCGTCATGGCTTCGGCAAAACGCTTGGCCTCATCGTAAACGCCGCGCGGGCCGATCGGGTTCACATTTCCCCAGTAATCTTCCTTCTGCGGATGCACCAATGGATCGCCATAGCACTCCGACGTTGAGGCGAGGATGAATGTCGCCTTCTTGTCCTTGGCCAAACCGAGCGTATTATGCGTGCCGAGCGCTCCCACTTTCAAAGTGGGGATCGGCAGCTCGAGATAATCAATCGGGCTGGCTGGAGAGGCGAAATGGAAGACGAAATCGATCTTTTGCTCGGGTAAGAAAATGAAGTTTGAAACGTTGTGACGAATAAAATGATAATTTTCGTTGCCCGCCAGATGACCGATGTTCGCGACATTCCCGGTCACCAGGTTATCGATGGCAATGACGCGGTGTCCTTCCGCCAACAAACGATCGGTCAAATGAGACCCAAGAAAACCGGCCCCACCGGTTACCACCGAAACGGCGTTATTAGAGACAGACATGCTGGGTCATCTTTCTAATTCAGGCTACCCTGACTGACGAGCAATTTCCGCTTGCTCAAGAAGAATAACCAACAAAGAACACGAAGGGAATATATTGAAAATTCGAAAGGGAAGATGTGCGCTAAGCACCCCTAATAGCCGTGAATAGAATTCGCTGAGTTTTTTAGTGTATTTCGCGTGTTGCTGAGTCAGTTTTAGCGTCTCTCAGGGTATTTGGCGGATGAAAACAACCATGCGCATTCTTTCCGGCATTCAACCGACCGGCATTCTGCACATCGGCAACTACTTCGGCATGATGCGACCGGCGATCGCGCTCCAAGATGAAGGCGAAGCCCTTTACTTCATCGCAGACTATCACGCGCTCACCAGCATCCGCGAACCCACCGTTTTGCGCGAGAATAGCCGGCGTGTGGCCCTCGATTTCCTCGCTTGCGGATTGAATCCAGACAAAGCCGCCCTCTTCCGGCAAAGCGATGTGCCACAGGTCACCGAGCTGGCCTGGATTCTCTCGACCATAACCCCGGTCTCGCGACTTGAGCTGGCGCATTCTTACAAGGATAAGATCGCGCGGGGCGCAGCGGCGGCGGCGGGTCTGTTCATCTACCCGGTTTTGATGGCAGCCGACATTCTAATTTACGACAGCGATATCGTCCCGGTGGGAAAGGATCAAAAGCAACATCTCGAAATCACTCGCGATATCGCCGCTCGCATCAACGAAACGTTTGGGTCCAAGCGGAAAGCGCAGTCCGAGCCGGACGGGCAGATTTTGAAATTACCGGAAACACGGATTCAACCGCAGACAGAAGTTGTTCCTGGAATCGATGGTCAAAAAATGAGCAAGAGCTATGGCAACACCATCGACATTTTTGGAGACGAAAAGGAAATGCGCAAACGGGTGATGAGCATCGTGACGGATTCGACGCCGGTGGACGCGCCCAAGGATCCGGAGACGTCGACCATTGTGCAACTTTATGGGCTAGTCGCTTCCAAAGAGGAGGTCGACGACATGCGGGAGCAGTTTAGAAAGGGCGGCCGCGGCTACGGCGATTTCAAAAAACAGTTGTTCGAAAAACTATGGGATTATTTCGCGCCGATGCGGAAACGGCGGGATGAAATCCTTCGGCATGAGGATTACGTCGAAGGCGTCCTGGCACAGGGCGCCAAACGCGCAAACTCGATCGCGGATGGAGTGATGAAACGCGTGCGTCAGGCGGTGGGTCTGTAGCGGCTTCGCACGTCCGGCTCGGACTCAATGACCGCTAAAAGATTTTTTTCTGGGACCCTTATCCCAGTCCGCTTACGCTGGATCGCGGTCTAACGTTAGTTCACGCGCTGACCACAGCAGGTGCTTTGAGTTCTCCAAAAATCAGGCGGCCACCGGCCGTTTGCAGCGTACTCGAGACGACGATCTTCACGGTCTTTCCAATCAATGAACGGGCGTGATTGATCACGATCATGGTACCGTCCGGCAAATAGCCCACGGCCTGATGCGGGTCTCGTCCTTCCTTGATCAGATGCAATTCCATTTCGTTACCGGCCAGGACGACGGGTCGCAGAGCGCGCGCCAAATCATTCAAGTTCAACGCCGTGACCTGTTGCAAACGCGCCACCTGACAGAGTGAATTATCGTTGGTGAGGAGCCGTGCTTGCAATACCTTGGCCGCTCGCACGAGGCGATCATCGACCGAACCCTCGCTCGATTCGCTCTCATGAATCGTTAGCTCGACTTCTTTCGAGCGCTGCAAGTGATTCAAAATATCGAGCCCACGCCGGCCGCGCTCGCGTTTGACCGGTTCGCGCGAGTCCGCCAACATTTGCAATTCCGTCAGAACAAAGCGCGGCACGATCAGCGCACGACTAAGAAAACCAGTGGAACACAGTTCCCCGATGCGTCCGTCGATGATGGCGCTGGTATCCACCACCAGCGGTTCGTGTTCCAATATTTCGCGGGTAAAGCGAACGTAGGGTATAATGAGCGAGAATTCATCTCGATTACTTCGCATCGCCAACATCATTCCGAAATAGGCGAAGATGACATAAACAACCAGCCGGACCGTCCATTGCGTCGTCTCCGGTTGGAATCGCAAAACTTGCGAACCACTAAGCAGACTCGCAAAGATCAATCCCAGTAAGAGGCCGAAAGTGGCGGAAGAGAATGCGCGCAGCGAAATTCCTTTGAGAAGTCTATCGATCAGGACAACAACGAGTCCAAGCAGCACTCCGAAAAGCAAACCTGGCACAACGTTATCAAGGAGCTCGGCGGAAACCAATGCCCCAATCGCCCCGCAAAAGGTGACAAAAAGCGACCGCAACAAATTAACGGTAGAAAGCGGCGTCATATCTCAGGGAGAACTTCGCCGCTTGGCCGGTGAAGGTGATGGTGTCGCCCTGGCCGCGGAATCACGATAAAAGAGAACGCCATGTGCGCGCAGGTTTGCTATTAAAGCACGCATATCGCGGGCCATATCGGAATCCTTTATCAGGCTGGCAAGCAAGCCATTGCCGTTGCTCGCCTCGCGGATTAACTGTGTCGCCGCCGAAAAAGTTTTGCGCGCTTCGGCGATCGGGGCCTGCAAATCATCCGCATCCTTTTTGGCCGACGCCATCGCAGCGTCGGCCTTCTCGACCACGCCATCTAGTTTCTTGGAGGATTGTGCCAACGAATCTGTGGTTTCACTTAAATGATCAATGCTCGTCCGCAAATTGCGCATCGTCTCCGGCGGCAACGCCTCGGTATTTAACCGAGTGAACGTACCGTTAATATTTTGCACCGTCCCGCGCAATTCTTCGATTAATTGGCTTCCCGCATGCGTGAGGTCATCAATTCCAGTGGCCGGCGCGCCATCCACGACGGCATTTTTCGGCAGGTATTCCGTCGCCGGGCCGGGTGGCGTCATCACACTCACAAATCGGTCGCCCAGCAATCCTGAACTTCCCACTATAAACTTGCTGCCTTTCGGAATTTTGACGTAATCGTAAATGCGCAGCGGGACCGCCACCCCTTCTCCTTCTCGCAAGAGCCGTGGCCCACCCCCCACCCGGCCAATCCTGGCACCACTGAGCAAGACATCCGAGCCTTTGAGCAAACCGCTCGCGTCTTTGAAGCGAACCGTCAGATCGTAATACGTTTTGAAGCCTTCGCCGAGGCGACCAAACTTGACCACGAATGCCGCAATCATAGCGAGGCCAATGGCCACGAAAACGCCAACTTTCAGCTCCAGGGTCCTATCGCGATCCATTTATCGCAAAAGCATTCGCTAAATTCCAATCTTAGCCAGCACGATCTTGATGCGGTGCCGCTTCGGAGCGGCCGAGCAGGAAATCCTGAATGATCGGATCGTCACATTGTTGCAACTCGGCGGGAGTGCCGTCGAAATAGATCCGGCCTTCGTGCAGGTAAGCGATGCGATCGCCCACCTGCATCGCGCTTTTCATATCGTGTGTCACGACAACGCTCGTCATCTGAAATCGCTCCTGCAATCTACGGATGAGATGATTGATGCTGTCAGACACCACCGGGTCGAGCCCGGAAGTTGGTTCGTCGTAAAGGACGCATGACGGTTGACGAATAATGGCCCGCGCGAGACCGACGCGCTTACGCATTCCGCCACTCAGGCTTTCCGGCATCTTGGCGTTCTCACCTTGGAGTTCCACCACTTCCAGCACTTCATTGACACGCGCGCGCATCGCTCTGACATCATGCATACCGGCTTCGCGCAGCGGAAACGCGATATTCTCTTCCACCGTCATGGAATCGAAGAGCGCACCGCTTTGGAAGAGAATGCCGACCTTTTGCCGGATATTGGTCAACTGCCGTTCGCTCATCCCGATAATGTTCTTGCCGGAAACCCAGATCTCGCCCGCATCCGGCTGCATCAAACCGATGAGATGCTTGAGCAAAACCGACTTGCCGCCGCCGCTGCGTCCGATAATCACGAGCGTTTCACCCACCGCGACATCCAGGTCTACTCCGCGCAAAATCTGCTCATCACCGATGGCTTTGCGCAAGTCGCGCACCGCAATCATCGCGCCATTGAGCGTGACTGGTTGATCGTTGATCGGCATGATCGGCGCCAATTTACCAGGGCATCACTGATACCCTGCCGGATACACAATGTTCAGCGCCATGGTCAGGAAAAAATTCGAAATCAAAACTGCGAGCGAAGAAACCACCACCGCCTCGGTCGTGGCCCGGCCCACCCCAACCGCGCCCTCACGCGTCGTCAATCCTTTGTGACAGCAAATGAAAACGATCAATAATCCAAAGACGAACGCTTTAGACACTCCCATGATCAGATCGCGCAATAGCGTCCATCGCACCATGTTGGCAACGTAATAGGTGCCGTTGATATCAAGCAGGACGATCGCCACCAGATAGCTGGCGATAATGCCAAAGCCGATGCATTCGGCCACGAGCAATGGCATTGAGATCATCATCGCGAGAGCGCGGGGGACGACCAGATAATCGATCGGATAAACGGCGAGTGCGCGCAGGGCATCGATTTGCTCGGTCACTTTCATCGTTCCGATTTCGGCCGACATCGCCGCGCCGACACGACCGCTTACCATTAAGGCCGAAAGGACCGGCGCCAGTTCACGACAAATTGCCACCGAAACCACGGCGCCGGTAGCCGAGCCCATTCCAATCTTGTTGAATTGAAAATAGGTCTGGGCGGCGAAAACCGCACCGGTAAAGCCACCCGTTACGATCACGACCAGTTGTGACAACAATCCGATCTCGACAATTTGCTCGAGGAACAATCGCCATCGCAGCCGCCGGGTGAAAACAGAGCGAAATGTATCACCGGCCAACAGCACCACCTCTCCCAAATAGCGGACAAAAGCAACGAGTGGCGCGCCAATGGCAATGAAAAAACGCGCGATCATTTTCGCCCTCGCTCCATCGCCCGCTCCGGTAGATCACGTAGCGAGCGGCTGCGTCCTCGATTTTGAGCGCATTTCATCCGGCACCGCGCCGATGAAACGCGGTTCCAGTCCGATTTTCCGAAACATGGCACGTAAGTCCGGAAGGGTAATCGCAGTTTCGTCCATCTCCAGATAAACGAGATCGTGATTGCGATCGACCTTGTAGCGCAGCCCCGGAATTGCTTCCAGCTGGCGATCAAGCTCGAGAATCTTGTCGATGTCGCGTAAACCGGCAGCGTAAACTTCAAGCTCAATCATGCCCCGAATGTTACGATGGCCACGGCGGAAGCAAAAGCGAAAACGACGTTGCGTCGACCGGTTGCTTGGTGAACAAATCTGGCGATGAAGCGCATTTTTTGTTTGTTTGGAATGGTTCTGCCCGTATTCCTTCTGGCTGGATGCGAAACGACCCCTGCCGGCATTCAAGCCGCGAAGGTAGAAATGGCGCAAAAATATGCCGCCGAAACGCCGGGCGACTATTTTATCGGCCGTCGATATTATAAACCCGACTTCAAATTCTGGGGCTACGTCCGCCGTCCGGGGCAGCCCTGGAGCGAATCACAGCTGGTTATGTTGAATGAGAAGCAGAAGCTGGCCCCCGATCGCGAACGCCTCGATTTCGGGAGCGACAATAATTACGAATACAAGCTCTACGGTTACTTTAGTGGCGACAAGGTCTACGAGCCCGCCAGCAACACCATCTACCCAGAATTCGTCCTGAAAGGCTACGAGGTCCTTTCGACCAACCCGCCCCCTATTTTCTCCAGTCAATTCTCTGGGCGCTCTCAAGCTGAGGTGAGCCGGTATCAAATCGAAAAACCGCAGCTGTAAGAATGACGAATGACGAATTAATGACGAAGTCCGAAGTTCGAAGAGGATATTTCTCATCCGCGCTTCCGTTTTATCGTTACGGCTTCGAGTCGTCATGGCCATCGGTCATTCGTCATTCGGATTTCCTTCGTCCTTCGTCATTCGTCATTCGTCATTTTTTCGCTCGGCATGCCTAAACCCGACCAAGCGGTGCCGTCGAGGGACAAGCTGGTCGACGAATTCCTGGGCTATCTCGAGGTCGAGCGCAACGCTTCACCACGCACTTTGAAAGCATACGAGAGCGCGCTTTCAAAAATTCGTAACCACCTGCAGTCGAAGCCGTGGTTGAAATGCCAGGCCGACGATTTTCGCGACTACCTCTTTCACCTCTCAAAAGAAAAAGCCGCCCGTAGTTATATACGTCTTCAGTTTTCCGGCCTGCGAACGTTCTACAAGTTTTTGCGAGCCCGGAAAAAACTGACGCATGATCCGAGCGCGGAAGTACAATTACCGAAGCTGCAAAAGCAATTGCCCATCGTGCTTACACGGCAGCAAATGGAAGAGCTTCTTTCCGCGCCGTTGCGTGTGAAAAAAGAGTCCGCTGCGCCAACCTGGATGCCGCTGCGTGATGCCGCTGTCCTGGAATTATTTTACAGCAGCGGTCTACGCTTGAACGAATTGGCCTCGCTTGATGTCGCCGATGTTGACCTTTACACCGAGTCGGTCCGCGTTTTTGGAAAAGGGAAAAAGGAACGGGTTTGTCCTGTAGGTCTGCCGGCGCTTGAAGCAATCCAGCGTTATCGCGCCGCCGCCAAAGTCCACAGTGGTCCTTTGTACATTAACAAAGCGCGCCGCCGAATTTCCGCTCGCTCCATTTGGCTGATCGTGCGCCGGTATTTGCGTTTCACCAGCATCCCGATCTCCATTAGTCCCCACAAATTGCGCCACAGCTTCGCCACCCACATGCTCGATCGCGGCGCCGATCTCCGTAGCGTCCAGGCCTTGTTAGGGCACGCCAGTCTATCGACCACACAAATTTACACCCACGTTACGGTCGAACGCCTCAAAAAAGCCTACGCTGAAGCCCATCCTCGGGCATAGCCTGGTCATCCCGAGCGATTGTTGCAGTTCAGCTCGCACCCGCCGCCGCCGCCTGCGGTTGCGCGGCCTTGAAAACAAGCTTTCCGCCCTCAGCCGAAACGTGCACCACATCGCCCGGTTTTAGATTGCCGCGCAGCAATTCCTCCGCGAACGGATCTTCCAAATAACGCTCCACTGCACGGCGCATCGGACGTGCGCCGTATTGCGGATCATATCCTTTTTCGATCAGGAATTCCTTGGCCGATTGCTCGAGCTCGATGTGCACAGCCTTGCCTTTCACCCGGTGCAAAACCTTCGCGACTTCGAGTTCGACGATTTGCATCAGGTCTGCCTTGGTCAGCTGATGGAACACGATAATGTCGTCGAGCCGGTTGATGAATTCGGGTTTGAACACTTTCTTCGCTTCTTCCAGCAACCGATCACGCATCGTTTCGAACTCGTGTTCGCCCAGTGGCTTGGTCGCGGCAAAACCCATCGTCGTTTGTCTCCGCAAAATATCCGCACCAACGTTCGATGTCATGATAATAATAGTGTTGCGGAAATCGATCTTGCGTCCGAGCGAGTCGGTAATCTTTCCGTCCTCCAGAATTTGCAGTAGCAAATGCATCACATCGGGATGCGCCTTCTCGACTTCATCAAACAGAACGACGGAATACGGCCGGCGTCGCACCGCCTCCGAAAGCTGACCACCCTCTTCGTACCCGACATAACCCGGGGGCGACCCGATCAATCGCGAAGCCGTGAACTTTTCCATGTACTCCGACATGTCGATCTGAATCAAGGCGTCGCGGTCGCCGAACATGAATTCAGCCAGTGTCTGGGCGAGGAAGGTTTTACCGACGCCCGTTGGTCCAAGGAAAATAAACGAACCGATCGGTCGCCGCGGGTCTTTCAAATCCGCCCGCGAACGCCGCAGCGCTTTGGAAATTGCGGTCACCGCTTCGTCCTGCCCGATGACTTTGCCCTTCAACTCCTCTTCCATCTTGAGGAGCTTTTCGGTCTCCTTTTGCTCCATCCGCTGCAACGGAACCCCGGTGACTTTCGAAATGATGTGCATCATGTCGTCGGCGGTCACGAGCACTTCTCTCTCTTCCCGTTCCTGCCGCCACTTCGCCAGAATGTCGTCGAGTTTTTCCTTGGTCTGCTTTTCTTTGTCCCGTAGACCTGCCGCCTTTTCAAAATCCTGGGCCTTGATCGCACCCTCTTTTTCCCCGCGAATCACTTCGATTTCTTTCTCGATCTCCTTTACGTCCGGCGGCCGCGTCATCGCGTTGATGCGCGCGCGTGCACCGGCCTCGTCCATCACGTCAATCGCTTTGTCCGGCAGAAAGCGCCCCGTAATGTACCGGTCGGAAAGTTTCACTGCGATCTCGAGCGCCTCGTCGGTCAGCTTCGCTTTGTGGTGCGCCTCGTACTTCGGCCGCAGCCCTTTCAAAATCTGAATCGCTTCCTCAATCGTCGGCGCATCCACTTTCACCGTCTGAAATCTTCGTTCCAGCGCCGCGTCTTTCTCGATATATTTGCGATATTCGTTCAGCGTAGTCGCGCCCACACACTGCAATTCGCCCCGGCTCAATGCTGGCTTGATGATGTTGCTCGCGTCCATCGCGCCCTCGGCCGATCCGGCTCCGACAATGGTGTGCAGCTCGTCGATAAATAGGATCACGTTCTTGCTGCGGCGAATTTCGTCCATCACCGCTTTGATCCGCTCCTCGAACTGACCACGATACTTCGTGCCGGCGACCATTAACGCCAGATCAAGCGTGATCACTTTCTTCTCACGCAATAACTCCGGCACGTTGCCCGCCGCAATCTCCTGCGCCAGTCCTTCGACGATCGCAGTTTTGCCGACGCCAGCTTCGCCGAGCAACACCGGATTATTTTTTGTCCGCCGGCAAAGCACCTGGATCACGCGCTCGATCTCGTTTTTCCGGCCGATAACCGGATCGAGCTCGTCCTTCTTTGCCAGATCCGTCAGATCACGCCCGAACGCGCGCAAAGCCGGCGTTTTTACGTCTTTTTTTCCGCCGGTCGCTGTGCCAGTTGCTTCCTCTGCCTCGCCTTCTGGCGGCGTGAAATTTGGATCGAGTTCCTTTAAAATCTCATTGCGAGTGCGCTCGATATCGATCTCGAGACTCTTCAATACCCGTGCGGCGACACCTTCGCCTTCGCGCAGCAATCCCAGCAGAATGTGTTCGGTGCCGACGTAAGAATGATTCAGCGCCTTCGCTTCCTTGCCCGCCAGCGCGAGCACTTTCTTCACCCGCGGCGTATAGGGAATGTTGCCAACCATCTTCGTTTCTGGACCCGACCCGACCTGTTTCTCGACCTCCATCCGCACCGTCTCGAGATCGAGCCCCATCTTCTGCAAAACATTCACAGCCACACCCTGGCCAAGCTTGATCAAACCGAGCAGGAGATGCTCGGTGCCGACGTAATTGTGATTGAAACGATCGGCTTCCTTTCGCGCAAGTTGCAGGACTTGCTGAGCGCGCGGGGTGAAATTATTCATTTTTTTCCGGCTCGGAATTACCCGTTACCTCTGGCTCCCGCGCCACTTTACTAATATCAGGCTTAGGCAACGATTTCAAACGCTCGCGGATTATTTGCGCACGGAAGTGATCGCGCTCTTCCGCGTTCAACTTCTGCTGCGTGCTCTTCTGCAAATGCGCCGGTTGCGTTTCGATGAAGAGCTGATCGATGCCGAGGCGCTTTTCCTCGGGGAATGCGCCCAGATCGATCCCGAGTTTCATCACGGAAAGCAGGTTCAACGCTTCCTTCGAGGTCATAGCATGAGCATAAGTGAGCAAGCCGTACGCCCGACCGATCTGATCCCACAGCGTGTTCGGTCTTTTCTGAATTAAAACCTGACGCGCATCCTGTTCCTTTTCGATGATCGTCTCGATCACCTTGTTCAAGCGTGCGATAATCTCGTCTTCTTTTTCCCCAAGCGTGGTTTGATTCGAAATCTGAAACAGATTTCCCATCGCTTCGGTACCTTCGCCATACAATCCGCGCACCGCTAACCCGATCTTGTTTACCGCTTGGATCACCTGGTTGATCAATTCGCTCAAGACCAGGCCAGGCAAATGCAGCATCGCCGATGCGCGCATTCCCGTTCCGACATTAGTCGGACACGCAGTCAAATATCCGAGTTTCGCGTCGTAGGCGAAATCGAGTTTGGCCTCCAGCGCGCTATCAACTTTGTCCACCAGTTTGAATGCCTGCCGCAATTGCAACCCGGAGCGAATCGACTGCATCCGCAAATGATCTTCTTCGTTAATCATCACACTCAGCGTCTGCTTCCGGTTCATGACAATGGCGCTACCCACACTCTTGGCCGCGTGTTCGCGACTAATGAGATGGCGCTCCACCAGCACCTGTTTTTCCACTGCCGACAAATCCTGAAGCAATTCCGAAAATGGCTCCTGCATTTCCGGCAGCTCTTCCACGCGCGGCTTGATCAACTCCAGAATCATGGTGCGCTCGGCCTTCTTCGCCCATCCCGGAAACGCTCGGTTCCGGACATTCCGCGCCAGCCGCACCCGGCTGCTAACTACGATCTGATGGTGTGGGCCTTCTCCGCGCAACCATTCGCCCGTACTTGCCATCAAGTTCTGAAATTTCATTTCGATTCCGTCAGTTGACTTTCGAGCTGCCTGATTTCATCACGCAACGCCGCCGCCGTCTCATAATTTTCTTCCTGCACTGCTTGGCGCAGATTTTCTGTCAGCGTTTTCATCCGATCGCTCAACGCCAAAGTCTTTTGCGCGCGCGCCGGCAACTTGCCCACATGCGAAGTCCCCTTATGCATCGCCTTCAAAAGCGAATTCAATCCGTCCGCAAATGCGACATAACAGCTGCTACACCCGAGCCGGCCCGTTTTCTTGAAGTCAGCCTGAGTGAATCCGCACACCGGGCAGCGCGTGCTCGACCCGCTTTTTTCGATTTCTTCAGCCGCTCCGATGCCAAGCAGCAAGTCCGCCAACGCGAAACCCGTCGGATCCTGCACTCCCTTCTCCTTTGAACAGCCCTCGCAAAGGTTCACCTTCTGCATTTTCCCGTCCACAATCTGTGTCAGGAAAACCGCCGCATCATTCATTTTGCAAACGTCGCACAACATCTTAATAAATTAGACCTTCGCCTGGTCTAAACATTCAACCCCGTCATCTGCTTTAGCATCTCGCGCGCCGAATGGTGGTTTGAATCTCTCAGGAATAGATCGGCGTCCCGCCTTCCCGCGTGATCTCGCGGAAGCGAGCGATCGTCCGAAGACTGATCGGCCCCGGTTTTCCCGTCCCGATCACGCGCCCGTCCGCCCTGATTACCGGAATGACTTCCGCCGCGGTGCCACTGAGGAGGCACTCGTCGGCAATGAAGACATCGTGTCGGCTGATATCGACCTCGGAAATTTTGATTCCAAGCTCCGCCGCGATCTCGAACACGACCGAGCGGGTGATCCCACGCAACGCGCCCGCCGTGATCGGCGGTGTAAAAATTTCGCCGCGCTTAATCACGAAAATATTGTCAGCCGTGCATTCGGCGATGCAGCCTTGATCATTCAACATTAACGCTTCATCCGCTCCCGACAGGTTGGCTTCGATCCGCGCCATCACGTTGTTCAAATAATTGAGCGATTTCACCGCCGGATTGAGCGCACCCGGTCCGGTCCGGTGTGTCGGAACTGTTACCACCGTGAGACCATTCTGATACATTTCCGCCGAATAAAGCGCGATCGTGGTTGCAATAATGATCACACTCGGCCGCTTACATTGCGCCGGATTCAATCCGAGATTGCCCACACCGCGGGTCACGATCAAACGAATGTAACCGTCCCGCAGATCGTTCTTGCGGATTGTTTCCAGCAACGCCTCGGTCATTTCACCGTGCGACATCGGAATCTCTAGGCAAATCGACCGGGCCGAATCCCACAGCCGATCTAGGTGGTCTTTCAACCGGAAGACGCGGCCGTTGTAAAAACGGATGCCTTCGAAAATCCCATCGCCATAGAGCAAACCGTGATCGAAGACCGAAATTTTTGCGTCTTCTTCCGCGACAAATTCGCCGTCGATGAAAATTGTCAAAGGCTTAGCTGCCTTCTTCGTTACCGACTCATTCGCCGGTTTAACCGCCCGCGAAGTTTTGCGCGGCTCTGCCACTAAGGTGGCCCCGGCCCCATCCGCTGTAGTTTTTGTAAGCACAAAAAAATCTCCGATGTTCCCGCGCTAATTCAAGGGCCGGAACGTTAAATTGTTAAATCGTTAAAACGTTTAAATCGACAGAAGCTCTTTCCGTTTTAACGTTGTAACCCTTTTAACAGTTTTAACCTTCGGTAAGCACCCCGTCCGCCATATGCAGCTGCCGATCTCCCAGCGTGGCCAAATGCGGATCGTGCGTCACCACGAGTAGCGTTTTCTTCCGTTCCCGTGCCAGCGACAACAGCAAATCCATAATCGCTTCCCC
>Ga0209577_10003387_pt1 | contig 15012 bp, 12 predicted proteins | sample GraSoiAngelo_109_FD_185874 | JGI IMG/M metagenome (GOLD analysis project Ga0209577, IMG submission 185874) | Grasslands soil microbial communities from the Angelo Coastal Reserve, California, USA - 14_0903_12_20cm (SPAdes) (version 2) | ecosystem: Environmental > Terrestrial > Soil > Grasslands...
ATCCCTGGCGAGACCAGACCATCGCGCTTCTGGGGCGAGCAGCATTTGAAGGCATCGGGCGAGAGGCACGCGATCTCTCCCCACCGTACCGTGACCACACGCGCATCCTCTTTGAAAATTTTCTCATGCTCGGCGGCCTCCTGTGACGAAGGGAGCTGCGTGCGGGAAGGGTTACCTGGACTATGCAGATGCATCGACCATTTCGTTTCGGGGTCGTCACGCATAATACCAATACATCATTGGACGCACTGGTGGCTCGGGCTCGCCTGGCGGAACGCCTCGGCTACTCCACTTTTCTTATTCCTGATCACCTGGGCGACCAGTTTGACACCCCTCTCGCATTGGCGTTGGTGGCACAGGCGACCAGGACCTTGCGCCTCGGTAGTTTCGTCTTTGCCAACGATTTCCGCCATCCCGCCCTGTTGGCGAAGATCGCCGCCACCCTGGACGTAATTTCAGGAGGACGGTTCGAGTTGGGTCTGGGGGCCGGGTGGATGCAGTCGGAGTATGAGCAGGTCGGATTCGCCTTTGATACACCTCGTGTCCGTATCGATCGCATGGTCGAGGCCCTGCAGGTCATCAAAGGCCTGTTCTCCGGTGACCCGGTGACTTTCGCAGGCACCCACTACCAGGTCACCGGCATGCGAGGTCACCCCTCCCCGCTCCAGCGTCCGCGTCCTCCCATCCTGCTGGGAGGAAACGGGAAGCGTATACTCTCGGTGGCGGCACGGGAGGCGGATATCGTCAGCATCCTCCCCAGGGGAATGTTAGCACTGGAGGGCCTGCAGCGCATCGACCTGGAGGACGCGGGATCCACGTCGGTCGCGCGGAAGGTAGCGTGGATTCGTGAGGCTGCGGCAGAGAGGTTCCAGGACCTGGAACTCAACCTCTTCATCTTGGACATGGCGCTCACCGACCGGCAAGGGGACGGAGCAGACCGGTTGGCGTCTCGCTTCGCGCTCAGCCGTGAGCAGGTTATGGATATCCCCCACCTGCTGGCGGGAACGGTTGAACAAATAGGTGAGCAGTTACGAGGGGCCCGCGAGCAATATGGCATCTCGTACCTGGTCGTGTTCGACGAGCACATGGAGCAGTTCGCCCCGATTGTCGCACACCTGGCAAATCAATAGCCAGGGATTCATATATCCATTGGTACTGTTTTCTTGTCTTGTGTTTGTTTTAACGGTAATCTTGATATGGATTATTCGGGGGAGTACAGATGCCATCTCTAAAGCTTCGCGTCACTATAAGTTTTATGAAGATGGATATGCCCATGTTTCAAGTTAACATGTAACCGGCGATGTTTTATAACATGCGTATCTTGCTGTCGACCGACCAGGCAAGTAGATCGCTGACCGTTGCTTATTGAATTTGATGATGCGGAGGGAACTATGGCAACAGTTGAATGGAGAACGAGGAATACAATCGAACAAGAACCTCCTTCTCCCAAGGAATCCGGATCGCTCGTTTCGGAAGAATACGTCGTTAAGGCAATGCCAGGTATATTGGGTAAATTCGATATGCTGGCAATCTACTTGCTGATCATCTTTTACATTACCAATACTAATACTGCCGTATTAGGTGGAGCGGCGGCGTTTACCTTCCTGGCGTTAGGCGGCCTTACGTTCTTTATTCCGTCTGTGATTGCTACAGCCCAGCTTGGTGTGATGTTTCCTCACGAGGGTTCGCTGTATAACTGGACGCACAGGGCGTTTGGCGGATACTGGAGTTTCTTCGTAGCCTTTTGCGCCTGGTTCCCCGGTGTGCTGGTGATGATTACGGCAGGCTCTGTGATTGTCGCTTTCATTCAGGGGCTGCATGGTGGTACCTGGCTGACAGCAGCATGGCAGCAAGGGGTTGTGATCATTATGATCATCCTGGCTTCCGGGGTGATAGCTGTGCAGCGTTTTCGTACCGTGCAAAATACCATAAATATGACAGCGATCCTGATATTCGTGGCCGTCTTTTTGATAGGGCTGGCAAGTGTCGTGTGGTTATTAAAAGGAAATCCCTCTCAAACTGATTTTAGCCTGGTTAATTGGCGCATTAATTGGGACTTCAATACAGGCAATATTAGCCTGTTTGGGCTGGTCACGCTTGCCTATCTTGGCATGGAAGCGCCATTGAATATGGGAGGCGAGATCGCGTCTTCAGGTTTGGGCGAGGGCAGGAAACGTAAGATCATTACGGGCCATTTGCTCTGGGGAACAATACTGGTCTTTATCGGCTACTTCATCGCTACTTTCACGTTACTGGTAGTAGAAGGAATAACCAATGGATCAGCCTCACCCTTTGCTCTTGTGACCGCCGTCAATACGACACTTGGTAATGTTCCCGGCTTCTTTGTGACAGTCTGCTTGTTGAGCTTCTTTCTCATGTCGGCTGTTACCTATAACACCGCCTATGCGCGCTTGCTGCTGGTAGCGGGTATCGATCAGCGCCTGCCTGTCAGGATAGCTCGGCTCAATAAAAATCGCGTTCCTGCGGCTGCTATCATATTCCAGACTATTGTGGCATCCGTAATTACGGCCATCATGTATTTCGGTGTCCCCTATGTCACCAACCTGGGGAAGCCGGAAAATCTCTCGGTACAGATTTATGACATTATGCTGGCTGCTGCAACCCTCGTCTGGGCGTTTTCGACCTTGTTCCTGTTTATCAATCTGGTGAAATTCTACCTGCGCGACCCTAAAACATTCAAACTGCAGCGGATCTTCCCCATGCCGGTTTTATGGATCTCTATCGTGCTAGGATCAGCCTCGTGTATCACGGCTTTTGTCGGAACACTGGCCTTTTCCTGGAACTCCACGCTGATCCCGAATGCCAATTGGTGGTACATCATTGGAGGTTTGACGGTTATGTGTCTCATTGTTGCGGCGATTGGTAGTATGGTTGCCAGCAGTGAAGCTGCCTGGGAAGGCTTTAATAAAGGCGAAAGAACCTGACCTATCCATCGGTTGTTCTGGCAAGAACCTTTATCAAAAGATAGGTTCCACCAGGAATCGGGCATCAGGCAGAAACAGCATGGTGCCCGATTCGATTTTTGATGAGTCAATGCAGGGCCTTGACACTCTGAAGAATCATTATTATACTTCGGGTTGAGCCATGTTTTTGGTGCAAATCAGAGCATATTGCTCATGAGATGCTCTCGCACATTCATTTCCTCTCGATTTCATTGTTCTGGTGGAAGTATTATTTTGTTCTGCTCAAGAAAGGGGGAGACTCTTCAGTGTTGATTTGATACATCTACGTGTATCGATCTGGCCGGCGTGAACTCTGTTGTGTCTAGTGTGTAGGGCGTAAAGCCTGAACTACTTAGTTTTTTGGAGGTGACACTTTCAATGGCAACAATCGCTGAAAGCAGTGGCGAGGTTTTACGTTCGGAGCGTATTGCGGGAGGCATTCTCTCCAAAGTTCTGAACACCTTCGACATGGTGGCTATCTTCATTGCTATTGTCCTTTTTATCACGAACTCACCAGGTATTGCCTCTGCAGGCCCGGTGGCCTATATTTACCTGGTGGTAGGCTTCCTGACCTTTCTTATTCCGGGCGCTATCGTTACCGGGCAGCTCGGTCGTATGTTCCCCCAGGAAGGCTCGATCTACGTCTGGACAAACAAAGCCTTCGGCCCGTTCTGGGGCTTTTTCGCAGGTTTTTGCGCTTGGTGGCCCGGCATCTTCGTCGTTTTAGTGTGCGGGAGCCTGGTTAGCACCTTCATTACCGATCTAGCATCCAGGTTTGGCTTGAGTATCCTGGGCGATCCCTGGCAAATAGGCCTGGTGATCATCGCTGTCGCCGCGATTTCTTTCGGGCTCTCTGCTGTGCGTTTCCGCGCCGCGCAGAACCTGGTCAATATCATGTTCGTCTTGTATAGCGCTGCTATTGTGCTGATCGGCCTGGGAGGATTGATCTGGCTGCTGGCCGGCCATCCGGGATACACGAACCTGGCTTTCAATGGCGGCGGCTGGAACCTGACCTTCGGCTGGGGCACCGGCAACTTCACCATCTTTGGCTTTGTCATCCTGGCCTTGTTGGGTATCGAGGTTCCACTGAACATGGGCGTTGAGGTCACCAGTGACCGTGCGGTGACTCGCTACCTCATCTGGGGTCCGATTATCGTGATGGTGGCCTATCTCATCACCACGTTTGCCATCATGACTGCGGTGCCGAGCACAGGCCAGGCCAATCTCCCAGCGATGGTAGAAGCCGTAAAGAATGGGTTTGGCCCTGCCGGTCTGGTGCTGGCAGTGATCGTCGATCTAATCATGATCGGCTTTGGCCTCTATGCCGCGATCGTCTACAACTATTCGTTTGGCCGCTTGCTCTTTGTCTCCGGCCTGGATCGCCGCCTGCCGCCTGTGATGAGCAAAGTGAACGCCGCCCGCGTGCCGTGGGTAGCTGTGCTCGTGCAGAGCATTATCGTGGCGGTGCTCGCCGTCGCGATCTACATGATCATTCCCTACGTTGTCCCGGGCACGAATCCTGCCAACCTGGCGACTGTCATGTACTACATCCTGTTTGCGTCTATCACGGTGATCTGGTGTTTCTCGATGATCTTCCAGTTCATCGATATTATCGTCATTCGCTATAAGTACCATGAGACCTTCACGGGTGCCCGGCTTGCCCCAGACTGGGTCTTCTACCTTGCCTCGCTGCTAGGTCTGCTGGCCAGTGGCGTTGGCCTCTACGCGACTGTGTCTGCACCTTGGGTACCCAGTTTGATCGATCCAGCACCCTGGGATATCTGGATCGCGGCTATCGTCGTCCTGTCGCTGATTGCCGCCGCGACTATCTACTTCATCGGTCACGCCCGCATCAGGGATGATGTAACTGATGAGCAGGCCATCGCCGCATCCATGGGGACGGTAGAAGGAGCCTGACGTAGGAGGCGCTGTTTTTCGCGAAGGGGCAGATCTCTTTAGATCTGCCCCTTCCTTAGTTGTGTTGCGGACGACAGGGACATCGCTAGCTCCCAAGTACGACCGGCAGGCGTACCTCTACGAGTGCCCCCTGTCCTTGGAGGCTCTCCATCGTGAGTGTTCCGCCTACTTTCGTGGCCCGCTCGTGCATCGAACGTAACCCGAGGTGTCCTGGAAAAGAGCCAGCCGGGTCAAAGCCCCTCCCGTTATCACGCACCTCCAGGATGATCTCGTTGGCCTCTCCTGCCAGCCGTAGGATAACCATGCTGGCGCGGGCGTGCTTGACGATGTTATGGAGTGCCTCCTGGGCAATGCGGTACAGTGCGTGTTTCATTTCTATGGGGATATGGGGTTCCTCTCCCAGGTCCGCCTCCACAGTCAGGTTGTAACGCGCACGCAAGACAGCCACTTGCTTGGTGAGTGCCGCCACCAGTCCCTCTATTTCCAGTGACTCCGGACGGAGTTCGAAGATGAGGGCGCGCATTTCTGCGAGACCGGCTCCGGCGAGCGCCAGTACATAGTCGATCGATGCTATCGCCTGTTCAGGGTCGCTCTCCATCTCAAGAGACTCTCGTGCCGTATGCGCCTCAAGCCCAATGCAGTAGAGAACCTGTGAGACGGAGTCGTGTAATTCGCGGGCCAGGCGTTGTCGCTCCTGAAGCGACACGAGTTCCTGTGCCTGTTCATAGAGGATGCGTAATTCGCGCTCCCGGCTTCTGGCCTGCTCAGCTCTCCGTCGCAACGCGGATGCGAGCTGGCCGGTGATGACGGCAGTCGTCAGGAAGACCACTAGCGTAAACAGGTCTTCCACTTTGGTGACGAGAAAGGTATACGGCGGGGGGAAGAAGAAGAAATCAAAGCAGAGAAAGGCCAGCAGCGAGGTCAGGATAGCTGCGTAGAGTCCTCGTGTACTGGCCAATGTTAAAACCAGAAGGAGATACACAAAGGCGATGGTAGGAATTCTCGGGTAGAGTTGCGCGACAGCGATCACGCTGGTAATGAGGGATACTCCCACCATGGCTAGCGCGCTGTCGCCTGCGTAGCGCCTCCAATGCTGCTTCGCTACGGCTTGTCGCGAAGAGCTACGTTCAGCTTGCTTCATCGCCTCTTCCTCTGCTTATCTCACCTCAGCAGTACACGCGTCAAGATGGCCTATGCCGTAGGAGAGAAGTTCACCCACCTGTCACGCGCCTGTGACAGCATCACTTGGGCTGCTTTCCTTGTTGGGTTGAGACCAGTCCAAAACGCATCGCGTAGAGCACCGCCTGGGTGCGGCTCTGCACGCCCAACTTTGCCATAATATGCTTGACATGGGTCTTCACGGTGTCCTCAGCAATCTGCAGGTCTCGTCCGATTTCCTTGTTCGAGTGCCCCTGGACCAGGAGGCGCAGCACCTCCCTCTCACGCTCGGTCAATGCCTCTATCGCCTCGGGTGTCCGTACTTCGCGCATCAAATAGGCTGAGGCCTGTGGAGTCAGTTGGACCTGCCCAGCCGCGGCTGCTTTAATGGCTCTCCGCAGTTCGGAAGCTTGTATGTCCTTGAGCAGGTAGCCAATCGCCCCCGCCCTCACCGCACCGATCACGGCAGTACTTTCTAACACGCTCGTCAGGGCGACGACCTCCGTCTCCAGCAGTTCCTTGCGAATGGCTGCGGTGGCCGCAATCCCGTCCATTACAGGCATGAGCAGATCCATCAGCACGACATCTGGGTGCAGCTGTCGCGCGAGTTCGACCGCTTCGGCCCCATCAGACGCCTCACCCACCACGGTCAGTTCAGGATCACGTCCCAGAAACCTGCGCAGCCCCTCGCGTACGACGCTGTGATCGTCGGCAATCAACACACGAATCGCCATCGACCCTCCTCCTTGGGGGTGAGAGGGTCCTACCACCAAAGTGGTAAGCCCCGTTCACCCGCCTGGGCGATGTGCTGAGAAACACTCAATAGTATACTTGTCTCAATAGTAAAGCACGGAGAGAACCGAGCGCGTACACGCATGAGGAATAGTACCCGGAATCGGTTTACTCGCTACCAGTGTATCACAGCGTGGCGCACAAACGCCACAGAGAGCACCTGAGCCGCCAGGGTCTGTGAATGATTGCCAGGGCGACCGCGAGGGTCGCCCGTACAATACCAATGTGCCCGTGTTACACGTCAACGTCTATTGTACGGGCGACCCTCGCGGTCGCCCTGGCAGTCCAAATGTCTTCCTGGCAATCATTCACATCCTGACCTGGTCCGCCATGGGTTGCGCAGGTGCCTCGAAGGAGTGGCCGACAACTGAAATGGCTACGAACAAGCGCATTTTGCTAGGAGTTGATACGGGCCTCTCCCCTCCCGCGCAGCTCGCTCTGCGTGTGGCAAGCGAACTCCTCGATCAGTCGCCACAGGACACTCGCCTGGTCCTGCTCCACGTCATCCCCATCCCTGCTGATGCCTCGCCTGTTTGGGGAAAGTCGATGACGAGCATTCGCACCTTTTCCCCGGCTCCCCAGCAACGCCTGCAGGCGGAGCGCGTCCTGTGGAAGGTGCGTACTGCTTTACAGCAGCGGGGGATTGCCCCCGAACGGATAGAGTGGCTGCAGCGCAAGGGTTCCCCCGCAGACGAAATCGTGAAGGTCGCGAGGGAACTGGGTGTTGACAGGATTGTGCTTGGGAGCCGTGGAAACACCCTTGGACAAAGGATACGGCGCGTCTTGGTCGGAAGTACCTCACGTCGCGTCATGCGGCTTGCCCCGTGTCCCGTCACACTGGTTGTCCCGCCCCGCACGCCGCGTACCAGGGGCCTGGTGGCCTGGTATAAGGAAGCCGTCACGCGCTCCCTGCGTGAGCATCCCGGATCCCTGCTCGTCTTCACAGCTTGCGATGTGGCCCAGGTGTTTACCCCACCCGGGAGAACGGTCGGGATCAAAGAGGTGGAGGCGGCTGTCCGTGCCCTTGAGCGATTAGCGAGTGATGGTATCCTCTGCTGCCAGAAAGTCAAAGGCGGGTTGCGCTACTTCAATGATTGAGGGTATGTCCCCTGTCGTGGGAGGTGCCGTCGTGATTTTTGAAATGAGCACGTGGTAAGAAGAGAGCTGTCCCGCTTGAGCTCATCGAAAGAATCCGCACTTGAATGGAGGACCACTATGGATGCGAGCGAACCGACCGCGCCAATAACACCGGGCGAGACGCTCCTTTTGACACGGTGGCGGTTATGACCAATCTGCTATTGCCGTTCACTCACGGGATAGATGTCTCCGCTATTACCTACGCGCTTGCGTTCGCACAGCGCTTCCATTCCACGCTGGTGGTCCTGTCACTGATCAGCCTTCCAGAGACGCCGGGCACACGAAAGCCACGTCTGGAAGCGATCCAGCAGTCAAAGGATTTTTTGGAATTTGTGCAGCACAAAGCGGCAAGACAGGCCGTGCCCATTGTGCGCATTGAACTGTACACCCACCATCCCGCGCGCAGTATCCGCGCGCTTGCCCAGGAAATGGAGTGTGCTGGCATTCTGCTCTTTGTGCATCGTGGAGCAGGGGTGCTGCTCGCAACGGGTGAGGTCAAGCAGCTCCTCGAGGACCACAGCCTTCCCTTGTACATCGCCCCTTTGCCCTCCAATGAGGGCGGTTTCCCCAGGTTGAGGTGGCTCTCTGGCTGGTTCAACAGGTGAGAGGAGGCAGGAGTGCTTCTCACCAAGCCAGTCATCTCACCAGCTCTTGAGCAGGTGTGCGATTTTCCCGTGCGGGGTGAGTTCGTAGCGGATGCGGTCGGGGTTGATCTCCTCGACCTGCGCCGCGCGCTCGGCGGTGAGCACCACGTCGCGCGGGTGAACGGTCTGCCAGATACGCCCGGCTGATCCTGGCGCTTGTGGCCGGTAGACAAAGCGGGAGACCAGCCCCGCCTTGCGTGCCAACAGCGCTGCCTGCTTCAAGGTGGTTTTGGCGGGCTCGTCTTCCAGGTAGGGATCCACCACTTCGAACAACCGGGGGACGCGCTCCGTTTTCGGCTCAGCAAGGTACAGAAACACCACCGGCTTCCCACGTGCATGGTTGATAGCCGAGTCGATCACGGCGTCATTGTGTGCATCACCGGCAGTAAGCACGGCGAGGAGCGCCTCGGGCATGCGCCTATCCAGGTAAGGGATTACCACGGGCGCACGGCCCCGTCTATAGTTGACGTAGGCGACGGCCATTCCGGCGAATGCGACCGAACAGCCAAAGGCGGTCGCCAGCGGTTGGGAGACGATGCTGATCGACCAGGCCAGCACAACCAATAGTGTCGTCAGCACCCCCAGCCAGAAATCGAGCCGTTTCCACAGGCCAGTCCCCCACCGTGCAACAGCGTCAGCCAGCGCCCACCTTTTCCCAGAGGCGTCTTCCGAGGCTCTGTACCCATTGAAGTGAGACAAGGAAGATAGATGGTTGGAAAGAAATGAGTTCCGGAACTGGCTGTTCCATGCGTCAGAGCTTTGTCCATTGTGCTCATGATGTTCGAGCCTGTCAGCAAGGAAGTCAGCCAGTACTGCCTTACGTTCACGGTACCGGATAATATCCAATCCGACACACGTCACGGTAAAGGCTCCCAGCAGCCCGAATGCGTACATATCGCCCAGGATATTGATCTCGCCGCGCACAAGCAGCAGCACAGCAATGGGAATGCCCGTCGCCAACGCGATCGACCAGTGCGGTGTCCCGCGGAACCGGTTGCGCTTCAGGATAAATTCGGGGAAGAACTCCATACGTGCGAGGGCTAGAAATACATGGTACGCGCCAATCAGTGCGGTATTGCTGGCGAATGCCAGGATCAGGCTGGCGCTGATCGCCACCTCCGTCTGCAAAACGAGGTTCCCCCAGTGCCCACCCAGCAACGAGAGCAGCTGCGTGGCAAGCACGGGATCGGCCGCCGCATCTTGTTGCAGCAGGGTTGCCAGGATCGTCAGCAGCGGGCTGGTCACGCCAATCGTGATGACCACCAGCAGCAGCGCTATGCTGATAATCTTCTTGCGGGGCGCCTTCATCGAGGGCGAGAGTTGCGAGATGCTCTCCAGGCCGGAGAACGCCAGAAATGAACCGGCGAAGCCGACCAGGATCGAGCTGGGGGTGAGCGACGCGTGCGCGAACATCCTGGCGAAGAGGGAGGGGAATTCAGAAATGGGGATGTGGGTAAAGACAGTCCAGATGACGGCGAGGTCACTGACAAAGGCGATGAGGGCTCCAACCAGGCTCACTTTGGCGCTCTCGCTAATCCCGATCCAGTTCAACAAGCCAAGCAGCAACAGGACACTGATCGTGATCTCCAGGATAAAGGGGTAAATTGTAGGGAGCACCACGCTGAAGTACTGGACTGCCGACAGGCAGCTGATGGCGGCCGTGAGAAAGTAGCTGACCAGGATGAACATGCCGCCCAGGGCTCCGACCCAGGAGTTGATCGCCTGCGCCGCAACCGTCACTACCCCTCCACCTTCAGGGAAGCGAGCGCTCACCTCGGCGTATTTGAGGGTGAGCAGCACGAACACGGACATGGTGAGCAGCACAAAAAAACCGGCCAGGTTGCCGACGCGCCCATAGAGGATGCCTGGAACATAATAGATCGAAGAGCCGATGTCGGCGAAGACGACGGCCCAGCACAGCAAGGGACCGAGCTGGCCTACGCTCTGGTGCTGCCCATCCCCTTCGGGCAGTCGTGATACCGCCTGTGCCATAATACGCTCAACTGTCTTTCTTCCCGGAGACGTTTCCTCAACGTGTCGACGACAAGAACCAATGTTTTCATCTGCCGTGGAGTACGCGAGGTGAAGTTCAACGCCTGCTTCCTAATTGAGTAAAGTATAGGACGGAGTTTTCCTCAATGCATCGCTCTTAAGAGTGAGCGTGGACTCACACTTTAGTGGTACAACCGTCTCGCTCGAAGGTATGACATGAATACAGCTTGGTAGGCAGTTTGTCTAGCCCTGTGTAGAAAAATTCATTACATTCTTCTATTGACTTCCATCAATGTGAATGTTATTGTTGAGAAGCTTCTAGCCCACGTCTCATCCATTGTATACATTCAATCGCAGTGATCTTTGTTCTAATGGTCTTGTTCATGGAGGTGAAAAATGGCAACAAAGGATGAATTCATCCAATCCACGGCAACTGCTGGAGATATCGATGTAGACAGGGCGAATATCGATAAGCTCCATAAGAATGCCATCGGTCTCCCTGGTGTCCTCTATTTCTGTCTGGCCGGTTCTGCACCCATCTCTGCCATGCTCTTTAACGTGCCGTCGATGGCGTCGCAGGCAGGCGCAACCACACCGCTCGTCTTCTTACTTTCTGGTATCGGACTGATGCTGCTCGGCGTCTCCATTGTGTATTTGTCACGTCGCCTGACCTCGGCAGGGGGCTTTTACACCTGGGTTCGTCACAGTCTTGGCAGACGCGCCGCGTTTCAGGCGGGCTGGCTGATGATGGGCGGTTATGCCCTCTTTGAAGCGTCTCTGCTCGGTGCGTTTGGATCCTACACGAACAGTTCATTTGCGAATTACGCACACTTCAATACCCCTGGCGGTTGGGTGACCTGGGCTTTGATTGGCGCAGTGATTATCTTCTCGCTCTCCTACTTCGATGTGAAGTGGTCGGTCTTCGCGATGGCCCCTTTCCTCGTCCTTGAAGTTGGTGTTCTGCTCGTACTCGATCTTGTCATCACCATCCATGGTGGCGCATCCGGCCATGATTTCGTGCATACCTTTACTACAGCCGGCGCGAACCCTACTCCATCGGGGCATCCATTTGTCAACGCGACCAACACGACAACCCTCACTGCGGCTCCCGGTGGTCTCCTGGGTATTGGGGTCGCGATGGCGCTCGGTGTCTGGTCATGGGTTGGCTTCGAGGCTGGCGCAGTCTATGGTGAAGAAGCCCGCAACCCGCGCCGTGCTGTTCCGGTAGCAGTCTTCGCGGTTGTCGCTTTCCTGACCTTCCTGTATACCTGGACGGCATACTCAGCAACCATCGGTTATGGATGGCAATTCGCGGTGAGCCAGTTTGGTAATCTCACCGGCAATTCCACTCCTTACTATCCCCTGGCAAGTACCTATGTCGGTGGTTTCCTGCAGGCACTCATGATTGTCGCCATCAGTACCAGCGCGCTGGCATGTGGCCTGGCTTTCCACAATGGCATGGTGCGTTACCTGTACGCCATGGGACGCGAGGGTATTCTGGGTAAAGTCTTTGGCAAAACTCATCCACGCTATCGCAGCCCCAATATTGCCATCATTACCCAGTCGCTCTTCAGTGTGTTGCTTATTCTCTTCTTCGCCCTGGTAGTCCAGAAGACCGATGGAAGCCTGGGCTTTGGCATCGCTGATGGGAAGACTACCACACAGGTCGATGGCATTCTGCCGTATACCTGGTTGGCCATCATTGGCACGATTGCCTTTGTGGTCGTCTATATCATGGTCAACATTGCCTCGCCTGTTTTCGCTTCACGCTTCGATAAGGAGAGCTTTAATGTGTTTGCCCACATTGTCGCTCCGGTTCTCAGTACAGTGGTGTTGATCATTCCTTTGATCTCCTTTATCGGGCCTGCTCTGCCAGGTGCTGGTGCATACTTTACGAACCTTGGCTTTGCGCCTACCCCGTTCCCGCTGAATATCTTGTACCTGTTCGTAATCGGCTGGATCGTAGTAGGGCTGATCTACTCCTTCATCCTATCGAGCGCGAATCCTGAGCGCTACGATGGCATGGGCCGCATCATTCGCGGCGATGTATATACAGAGTCAGCATAACTGCCATACCCTGTACAGCAAAAGCGGAGTGCCGTATCAACCACTCCGCTTTTTGTTGGTTATTGGGGTGATATGCGCGAAGCTGACATGAAGTGCAAAGGAGCCTGACCAGAACATCGAGCACCTCAAGGAGCGCCTGCATCAATCAGAGGAGAAATGCCTGCTCGCTCTCCCGTGTGTTGCTCTCTTGCACCAACCCTGTGTTAAAGCGACTTCTTTCCAGAAAGGAGCCCGTCGCATGCGAGAAACACCACCGTTGGCCCATACCGATCTCCTCTATCGGAGTCACGAGGAGATTCAAGCGATTCAGAATCAGCGGTTCCGGCACCAGGTTGCCCTCTGCTTCCGGGCGCATCCCTACTATCAGGAGATGTTTCGCGGTCTCAAGCTTACGCCAGAGGACTTTCAGACCATCGAGGATGTGCAGAAGTTGCCCGTCACCACCAAGCAAGACTATCTGAGCAACCCGGAGGCGTTTCGCCTGTACGCCCTTTTCGCATCTCACCACCCTCCTTCCCTACGGTGTCATGGCGGTTGGTGCCTCTGTGATTGGTCCGCTCACGGACACATCCGATCCCAGCTCCCCGCAACATCGGAGCCTGGATGAGGCCGTTCGGATGATCGAACGACACAAAGGGACAGTCCTCTGTGGTATTGGAAGCTACGTACGCCGACTCCTCATGCGGGCTGAAGAACAAGGAAGCGCTGACCACCGTTGAGGGTGTTCAAGAGTACCAGATCGTCTTCACGAAGGAGCAGGAAGGTGATTCGTCCTCCCCCGATACGTTGCTTGTCCGTGTTGCGGTGGAGTCAGGTGAGCAGGAGCGCGTGAAAACAGCACTGGTGACACTCGTTGCAGAGGCAGTTCAGATGCCTACCTCCATTGAGTTCGTGGACAGCATGAGCAACATTTTTGATCCAAATCAGACACTCAAGCCGAACAGGGTGGTCGATCTGCGACCCAAAGAGGTGTAGATGGCCCTTGAGTATGAACAGAACGAAAAACAACGCCCTGGAACAGTTTTTACCAGACAACGAATTCAGGGGAGTCGCGCGCCAGTGAGCGCGATAATGCTGTCGCCAGTGGGATCGACATATTTGCGCGAGACCAAGCCATGCACCACTTCAGATGTTGTGTAGCGGAAATGTGGCGTGGCCGTTGTCGCAGCTTCGACAATAATTTGAGCAACTTCGTCAGGCGTCTGGCCAACCGAGGCAAAAACCTGCTGGGTCATGTTCAAATAGGACTCAAACATTGGAGCATATTCCTCGGGTATCTCCTGCGTTGACCTGGCCATTGACACCTGGACGGAGCCCACAAATTCTGTATTGATCGCTCCTGGCTCGATCAATGCCACTTCTATGCCCAGGCGTTTAGCAACAGGGGCCAGACTCTCCATAAAGCCTTCGACCGCGAACTTGGCCGCGCAATAGGCGTCATTAAACGGCTGGCCAACAAGACCTCCGATGCTGGTCACTGTGATAATGCGCCCCGAGCGGGCGGCGCGCATTGAGGGCAGGATAGCTCGGGTAACACGCCAGACACCGAAGAAGTTGGTCTCCATAGTGCGCCGGAGATCCTCTATGGAAGTTTGCTCAAGAGACCCGAGATACCCAGCTCCCGCGTTATTCACCAGCAGATCAATCCGTTCATAGCTTTTGAGCACTTCCTGTACGCAGTTAGCCACGGAGGCATCATCCTGCACATCTAACTGGCATACCTCGACCTTCACATCCGCTTCCCGCGCTCGTATCTGGAGCGAGCCCGCTTTCGTTGTATGACGCATCGTCGCAATAACCGTAAAGCCGACCTGTGCTAGCTGGATGGCAGTGCTTAATCCGACACCAGATGAAGTGCCAGTTTTTTGATCTCCAACTTGGTCGCCCGCCTCGTCGAAGAAGAACTTCAGCAGCTTGATCTCGGGTGTCACGCGCGTTCAATAAACTGCTCGGTAGTACGGCGCATCAGACGGCGGCAGGGAAGGTTTACCAAGTATTCGGTCTGAAATCTTCTCGGCCATCATCATTACTGGTGCGTTCAAGTTGCCGGTGACGACTCTCGGCATGATCGATGCGTCGACGATCCGCATGCGGTGCACCGATTTCACCCTTGCCTCGCTGTCGACGACGGCCTCCGCGTCAGCGCCCATACGGCAGGTACCGCATGGGTGATACGAAGTGCCAGTTCTTTGCCGAATGAACGTCTCGATATCGCTGTCGCTGATCACGTCGGGACCCGGACGAAGTTCTTGCCCACGATATGTATCCCAAGCGGGCTGGCGTATCATCGTTCGCGCCAGTCGAACGCCATCGACGAGATCCTTCACGTCAGGCCTCGCTTC
>Ga0209577_10003388_pt1 | contig 15005 bp, 18 predicted proteins | sample GraSoiAngelo_109_FD_185874 | JGI IMG/M metagenome (GOLD analysis project Ga0209577, IMG submission 185874) | Grasslands soil microbial communities from the Angelo Coastal Reserve, California, USA - 14_0903_12_20cm (SPAdes) (version 2) | ecosystem: Environmental > Terrestrial > Soil > Grasslands...
TTCCACAAGCCAGGGGACTTCGCCGGCTCTCAGGTCGATTCCTGCCTTCCTCTGCTTTTTCCCTCCAGGCCGCCCGAACCGGACAGTGCACCCATTCCTGTCGCCGCTCGAACGCCCGTCCGAGGGTCTGACACCGCAGGGTTGCCGAGCTGCCGGCGGCGATGGGGCCCGTCGAGGTGCGGCGTGCCTCGACCACGACGGAGCTGAATCGCGTCGCGTTCTCGGGAGCGGCGACGAACGCGAAGACGGCGTCCACCTCGCGGTCGATGTCGATGACCACCTCGACCTCGACGGCGGCCCGTGCCATGGCCCTGCCTCCTTCGGGTGCTGCGCCGGCCAATCCTCGCCCCACCCGGCCGCGCCGTCGCGGGGCAGAGGTTTTGCCGTCGCCTATACTCGCGCGGCCATGCCCGGCGCGATGACGTCACCCCTCTTCGGTGCCATCCTGATCGCGCCAACCGCGCCTGACACACCCTGACGAAGCGGGAGTCTTGGCAATCGCGGTGCTCTGCGGCTAGCCTGGGCGGGCAACAACGGGAGGGCCATGTGCCATGACCGCCATCGACATCGCCGTCCGCGCGGACGTCGAGCGCATCGTCGCCGTCGAGCACCACGACCCCCACGCCGTGCTCGGCCACCACCACATCGACGACGGCCGTCCGCGGGTCGTCATCCGCGCCTGGCGCCCCGACGCCGTCGCGGTGTCGGTCGTCCGCGGCGACGACCGCGTCGCCATGGAGCGGGTGCATCCCCTCGGGCTCTTCGCCGTCATCCTCGACGCCGAGGCGATCCCCGACTACCGCCTCGAGGTCGCCCATCCCGAGCACCGGGTCGTCATCGACGATCCCTACCGGTTCTGGCCGACCCTCGGCGATCTCGACCTGCACCTCTTCGGTGAGGGCCGTCACGAGGCGCTGTGGCGGAGCCTCGGCTGCCATCCGCGCGTCCACCAGGGGGTGGCCGGCTGCTCCTTCGCGGTCTGGGCGCCCAACGCGCGCTCGGTTCGGGTCGTCGGTGACTTCAACGCCTGGGACGGGCGCATCCACCCCATGCGCATGCTCGGTTCCTCGGGCGTCTGGGAGCTCTTCCTTCCCGGCGTCGCGGCCGGCGCGCGCTACAAGTTCGAGGTGCTGACCAGCGACGGGCACCTCACCCTCCACGCGGATCCCTTCGCCTTCCAGACCGAGCTGCGTCCGGCGACCGCGAGCGTCGTCGCCGAGTCGTCGCACCGCTGGGAGGACCAGGGATGGCTCGCCCGGCGTGCAGCGACCAACCCGCTGGAGACGCCCGTCTCCGTCTACGAGTGCCACCTCGGCTCGTGGAGGCTCGCCCAGGACGGCGACGGCTGGCGTCCGCTCAGCTACCGCGAGCTCGCCGACCAGCTCCCCGACTACGTGGCGGACCTCGGCTTCACCCACGTCGAGCTCCTTCCCGTCGCCGAGCATCCCTTCGACGGCTCCTGGGGGTACCAGGTCACCGGGTACTACGCGCCGACCGTGCGGCACGGCTCCCCGGACGACTTCCGTCACCTCGTCGACCGGCTCCACCAGCGCGGGATCGGCGTCATCGTCGACTGGGTTCCCGCCCACTTCCCGCGCGACGCCTGGGCGCTCGCCCGCTTCGACGGCACCGCGCTCTACGAGCACGCCGACCCGCGCCAGGGCGAGCATCCCGACTGGGGCACGCTCGTCTTCAACTTCGGGCGCAACGAGGTGCGCAACTTCCTCGTCGCCAACGCGCTCTTCTGGATCGACGAGTACCACATCGACGGCCTGCGCGTCGACGCGGTCGCGTCGATGCTCTACCTCGACTATTCCCGCAACCACGGGGAGTGGCTGCCCAACCCGTTCGGTGGGCGGGAGAACCTCGAGGCCATCGACTTCATCCGGGAGACGAACGCGGTCGTGCACCGCGTCCACCCCGGGGTCATGATGATCGCCGAGGAGTCGACCTCGTGGCCGGCGGTGTCACGGCCCACCCACCTCGGCGGGCTCGGCTTCGGCTTCAAGTGGAACATGGGGTGGATGAACGACACCCTGGTCTACTTCACCAAGGAGCCGGTGCACCGGCGCTGGCACCATCACCAGCTGACCTTCGCGCTGCTGTACGCCTTTCACGAGAACTTCATCCTCCCGCTCAGCCACGACGAGGTGTCGCACGGCAAGCGCTCGCTGCTCTCGAAGATGCCCGGTGACCGCTGGCAGCAGTTCGCGAACCTGCGTGCGCTCCTCGCCTGGATGTGGGCGCACCCCGGTCGCCAGCTGCTCTTCATGGGCGGCGAGATCGCCCAGAACGACGAGTGGAAGCACGACGGCAGCATCGACTGGCACCTGCTCGAGCATCCCGAGCACCGCGGTGTGCAGGACCTCGTCCGCGTCCTCAACCACACCTACCTCGGCGAGCGCGCGCTCTGGGAGCGCGACTTCGACTGGAGCGGCTTCCGCTGGCTCGACTGCGACGACGCCGACAACAGCGTGCTCTCCTTCGCGCGGCTCTCCACCGACGGCTCACGCATGCTCGCCTGCGTCGCCAACCTGACCCCGGTCGTGCGTCACGGCCACCGCGTCGGCGTGCCCGCCGGCGGCCGCTGGACGGAGGCGCTCAACACCGACGCCGCGCACTTCGGCGGCAGCGGTGTGACCAATGGCGACGTCGACGCCGAGCCCGTCCCCTGGGGCGACCAGCCCTGCTCCGTGGCCCTGACGCTGCCGCCGCTCGGGGTCCTCTGGCTGGTCCCCGAGCACCAGCGCTGAGCTCTCAGTCGATCCGCTCGCGCAGCTGGGGAAACACCTTGGAGATACTTGGTCTCGAGCGGCAGCGCGAAGAACGCCCGCGCGGCGGCCTCGAGCCGGGTCAGGCGAGCGGCCGGGACCCCGTGCCCGGCGACGTAGAAGAAGCCGCTCGCCCGGCAGGCCGCCTCGATCTCCGCGGCGACCGCCTCCGGCGGCCGGGAGATGTCGATCACCGGGAGCGAGGGACGCGGGCGGCTCATCGCGGCGGACTGTAACGGAGCACCACGCTGACGACACCCCGCGGGATCCGGCGGGTAGAGTGCGCTGCGTGAACCGTTTCACCCGCGTCCCCGATCGTCCCGTGCCCCCGCTCCCCGCGGCCGTGGACGCGCTCGTCCCGGTCGCCGACCTGTTCATGCTGGTGATGATCTCCCGCCCCGCGACCGGGTCGCTGCGGCGGACCTGGGTGACCCCCGCGACCCTGTACCTGAGCGTGGCGATGCTCGTCCTCGGACTGGCCCTCGCCGTCCGCCTGCTCGGCGGCGGGACCGCGGCGCGCATCGGCGGTGCGCTCCTCGTCCTCCTCGCCGCCGGCGGCGGCGCCGTGGCCGCGGTGGGGTTGGCGCAACGCCGTTCGGCCTGAGCCGTGACCCCGCACCCGCCACGGACAGCGTCACGGCGAGGTAGGAGGGATTACCCTTCCGGCACGGAGGTGACGGAGATGGCGGAGCGCAGAACCCACACGGTCATCGGCGGGGGCGGCGTGAGGCTCCACGTCGAGGAGACGGGCAATCGCGGGGGACCCGCGGTCCTCTTCATCCACGGGTACTCCCAGTGCCGGCTGGCCTGGCGGCGGCAGATGGACTCGGACCTCGCCGCCGACCTGCGGCTGGTCGCCCTCGACAACCGCGGCCACGGCCTCTCGGAGAAGCCGCGGCACGCGTATGCCGACTCGCGGCTCTGGGCCGACGACGTCCGGGCGGTGATCGACACCCTGGAGCTGGACCACCCGATCCTCTGCTGCGCGTACGGGGTCGTCATCTGCGACTACGTCCGGCACCACGGCGAGAGCGCGGTCGCCGGCTACAACATGGTGTCGGGGCTGACCCGGCTCAACGTCCCGGAGGCCGTGGGCACGCTCAGCGAGGACTTCCACCGGCTGGTTCCCGGGCTCCACTCGACCGACGTCGAGGCCGCCGTCGGCGCGCTCGTCTCCCTGATCCGGCTCTCGACGGCCGTCGAGCCGCCGGCGGAGGAGCTCACAAGGACGCTCGGATACAACGTCCTCGTGCCCCCGCAGGTGCGGGAGGCGCTGTCCCACCGCCGGCTGTGGAATGATGACGTGCTCCGCGGGATGCGCAGGCCCGCCCTCGTCACCCACGGTGAGCGGGACGCGATCGCCCTCGTCGACGCCACCGCCCGGGTGCACGCCGCGCTGCTCCCGAACGCGCGGTTGTCCCTCTATCCCGACGCCGGGCACGCGCCCTATCTCGAGGATCCGGAGCGCTTCAACCGGGAGCTGCGCGAGCTCGCCCTCTCCGCCGTGCGGGAGGCGGCGCCGGTCCCGGCCGGGGCCGGCTGACCGGGCGGTCGAATCAGCGACGATCCGTCCGCCCGGCGGACGCGGGGCTGAGCAGGGCCCACACGAAGAGCAGCGCCAGGATCAGCTGCATGACGAGCAGGGTGCTCATGGCCGCGAGTACCGGGTGGCGGCGGCGACGAGCGCGTCGAGCCGCTCCTCCCTGCGGGCCGCACGCTCGCACGCCCACACCGCCTCGATGAGCTCGGCGAGCTGGGCGTCCAGCCTGTCGCCGTGGTCCGCCGTCTGCCCCGAGTTCGCCGTCGTCCTGGCCGCCATCTCCGTGCCCTCTCACTCCCTCGTCCCAAGGTGGAATGTCGACCACGATAGGAGGGGCCGCTGAGAGCGCCCTGAGCCGCCGCTGAAGGAACGCTGAGGGATACGCGCCGGGTGCTATGAAGTGCGGCATGGCAACGCTGACCGACCTCCTCGAGAGCCGGCGGAGCACCCGCAGGTTCGACCCCGACCGCGACGTCGCGGCCGACGTCCTCGAGCGCGTGCTGCGAGCGCCGCTGACGATGCCGCACGCGGGCAACACCTACGACTGGCGGGCGGTGGTCCTGAGCCGCCGCGACCGCGACCCCGACAGCTGGCCGCGGGTCTTCGAGGCGCTGCTCGGCCAGAGCTACGTCGACGAGGCAGCGGTGGTGATCGTCTGGGCGGTGCAGCCGGGGTGGTGGGCGGAGAACCACCGTCGCAACATCGCCGATCTCGTCGAGCGCCGGCTTCTCGATCCGGAGCGCGCCGGCTCGCTCCTCGAGCTGGCCGGCGCGGGCCCCGAGACCGAGCTTCCGCTTGGGACCGCGCTCGCCGGCGAGGCGATGATGGGCCTCGCCGCCGCGATGCTCGTCGCCATCGACGCCGGGCTGGGAGCCACGGTCACCGCCTGCCGGCCGGCGATGCTCGCCCGGGCCCTCGGCCTGCCGGAGGGGGCGATGGTGCTGCCCTTCGGGGTGCTCGCCCTCGGCCATCCCGTGGGCGGCCCGCCGGGCCGGCCCGCCAAGCCGGAGATCCAGGACGTCTACTTCCGCACCCGGTGGGGTGAGGCCCTCGGCCCGCTCGATCAGCGCTGATCGACCGCGGCGACCGCCCCGATGAGCTCGGCGGTCCGCTCGAGCACCGTCTCCATGTGGTCGTGCGGCTCGTCGAGAAGGGTTCGGGCGACCACGGCGACCACCGCGCGATGGGGGTCGAGGAAGTCGAAGACGAGGTCGCCGTTGCTCCGCGCGAGCATCATCGCGGCGAGGTAGTCCTTCGCCCGGAGCACGAACCCGCGGTCGGGAGCCGCCGCCCGGTGAGTCGTGTAGCCCGCGTACCAGGCGCGCGCCTCGTCGACGAGCGCCGCCGTCGCCTCCGGCCGGCTGAAGGCGACGAGCAGGAAGTGCGCGAGGGCGAGGCCGACGTCGAAGGCGGGATCGCCCCACTTCGCGCACTCGAAGTCGAGCTTGGTGACCGCGTCGCCGTGGACGAGGATGTTCTTCGGGGTGATGTCGTAGTCCACCAGCGCGGACGCGTGCGCGCGGTCGCGATCGAGGATCGTGTCGAGGACGTCCCGGAGGTCAGGGCAGGCGCCGGCGACGCTCCGGATGGTCTGATCGCGCAACGCGAAGCCGGGGTTGGTGGCGAAGCGCCGGGCCAGGGATCGGTCGCCGCCGGTTCTCTCGTGGAGCCGCGCGGCGTAGGCGCCGACCCTGCGGGCGGCGGCGGGATGGCAGCGTCCCGCCATGAGCTCGTCCTGGTACAGGACGGCGGCGCGGGGCGCCGCGCTCATCACGGTCACGTGGGCGACGGTGTCGTGGACGAGCATCTCGGGGATGGGGCAGTCCGGACCGAGCGACCGGCGGATCGCGACCATGGCTCGCGCCTCCATCTCGGCGCGCAGCACGGTGCGGGACGACTCTGCGAGCGCCTGCTTGACAACGTACTCACGGCCGTCTGCGGTCACCCGGAAGACGCTGTTGATGAAGCCCCCCGACAGCGGCTCGACCTCGACCGGGCCGGCGTCGCTCACCACGCAGCGGGAGGCCAGGTACGCGCCCACGGTGCTGACGTCGAGAGGCGGCACGAAGACCCCTATCGGAGCTCCGTCCTCAGCGCGACCGAACGGGTGATCATGTTCCCCACCGGCGAGGTGCGGGTCACCCGGTCGGTGAGCTCCTGGAGCTCCTCCGGGCTCGCCTCGGGCGCGGTCAGCCGCACCGTCGCCCGGACCTCGGTGCACCCGGGCCACACCTCGTCGGGGTCGCGCAGGCCGAAGAAGCCCTGGAGGTCGAGGTCACCCTCGACCTCGATCTCCACACCCTCGAGCCGGATCCCGGCCAGGGCCGCGTGGGCGACGAAGCCGGAGGTGAGGCAGGACCCGTAGGCGCCGAGAACCATCTCGACCATGTTCGGGCCGGCGTCGGAGCCGCCCATCGATGCCGGCTCGTCCATGGTGACGGTGTGCGCCCGATCCCTCCGGCGGATCGTGGCCTCGCTGCGGAAGCCGCTCCGCCACTCGGTGGACGCCCTGCAGACCGTCCTGCCCACCTGCGGGTCGGCCCGGACCCTGTCGATCAGGCTCGTCAGCCGCTCCTGGTCGAAGCCGAGATCCACCTTCACGAGCGGGAGTCTAGGCGTAGCTCAGCTGGGCGTACCAGTCCCCCCGCCCCTGGGGGGTGAGGTCGAGGATGTTCCACACCGGCGAGAGCAGGTCGAGGCCCCGCTCCATGACGTCGTCGGCCATCCGCGGGTGCGCCGTGTAGAAGTGCCGCACCGCGCCGTCGCGATCGCGGGTGAACACCGAGATCGTCGAGTCCTGGTTCCCGTCGGCGTCCTCGCTGCCGAGGTCGCGCTTGAAGGTGCCGTCGCCGCAGCTGAGCAGGCGCAGGTCGCGCCAGCCCCGGTCGCGCGCGTGGGCGCGCAGGGTCGCGGGATCGGCGGCCGCGTTGTATCCGTCGATCCACATCGTGCACATCGGGCAGGGGCTGGTCTGCCGCTTGCCGAGCATCAGGTGGTACACGACCAGCGACCGCCCCGGTGCGGTGAACAGCTCGCTGAGTCGCACGCTGCGCACCGGCGTGTCGCCGGCGTCGAGGTCCTCCGGCCCCTCGAGGAACACGTAGTCCTCGACCACCGGACCCTGGGGCAGTCCGCGGCGCATCTCCGCGACCCGCTCACTCTGACGCATCAGCTCGAGCTCGGCGATGCGCAGCGCCTCGCGCTGCTCGCGGTACTCGGTGGATTCGCCGCTCAGCTCCATGTATCGCATGCCGTCCTCCGAATGTGAGCGGGATCCGGACACCCGTTGGCGTCATCATCCCCGCCATGGCCTGTGACTGGATGCTCGTCGACGGCTCGAGCGTGATCTTCCGCGCGTTCCACGGGGTGCCGACGACCGTGCGCGCGCCCGACGGGCGGCTGGTCAACGCGGTCATGGGCATTCTCGACCGGCTGGGCCGGCTCATCGCCGACCGCCGGCCGCACCGGGTCGCGGTCGCGGGCGACGAGGACTGGCGGCCCCGGTGGCGGGTCGACCTGCTCCCCGAGTACAAGGCCCACCGGGCGGCGGAGCCGGTGCCGCCGGCGCTCATCCCCCAGCTGCCGGTGATCGACGCCTTCCTCGGCGCCATCGGGATCGACGTCGTCGGGGCACCCGACTACGAGGCGGAGGACGTGATCGCGACCTGGGCCGCGCTCGCGTCCGGAAGCGTCGAGATCGTCAGCGGTGACCGCGACCTCTTCGCCCTCGTCGAGGATCCGCGGGTGCGGGTCCTGTACCCCGAGCGGGGCGGGCTCGCGGTCGTCGACGAGGCGGAGGTGACGCGGCGGTACGGCATTCCGGGGCGCCGCTACGGCGACTTCGCGATCCTCCGGGGGGACCCGTCCGACGGGCTGCCCGGGCTCCGTGGGGTCGGAGCGGTGGGCGCGGCGCAGCTGATCCGCCGCCACGGCGACGTTGCGGCGCTGCTCCGCGACGGCCACCTCGCCGACCGGGATCGCGACTACCTCGAGCGGGCGACGCGGGTCGCGCGACCCGCCTCGCACCTCGAGCTGGGGCTCCCCGAGGGGCGCCGCGACGCCTACCCGGCCGACGCCGCGGCGCTCGACGCGCTCGTCGAGCGCCACGGCCAGCGCGGCGCCTGCGAGCGCCTGCTCCAGGCGCTCGCCCTCGACCGCTGACGGAGTCACGCGCCGGCGGCGGCCGGCTCCGGCATGAGGCCGAGCTGGGTCATGAAGTCGACCCGGTCGAAGTACAGGCGATACGACGTCATCCGGCCTCCGCCCTCGGTGGTGTGGGTTCCCTCGATGAGCTCCCGCGCACTCGCCACCCCAGCTCCTCCACGCACCCTCCCGATCCGTCAGGAGCGGCCGGGAGGGTGGTTCAGGACGAGGATGTTCCCGCGCGCACGAGAGCCTGGTCAAGACAGCGTCAAGCGCAGTGAAGCCCTCGGGCCTGCCGCTCCGCCGGCGGCAGGCCGAGACCCCTCCTCGGGACTAGTCGTCTCCACCTTGCTCGTCGCGATCACGGTCCCTGGCGACGACCGACACCGCGTCGAGATAGGTGCCGTAGCTGTTGCTGACGCCGGGGTCGCTGAAGGCGATGCGGGTCGTCGACCCGGTCGCCGTGACCGTGAAGCTGAAGCTCCTCCAGACGGTGTGGGTGAGGCCGGTGCCGTCCGCCTGCTCGGTGTCGATCAGCCCGCCGTTCCACCAGGTCTGGAGGATGTTGTCGGCAGGGCCGGTGCCGGGCCGCGCGGAGAACTCGAAGGAGAGCCGGTACCGCTCACCCTTGACCGTGGCCAGGTCCTGGTGGATGCCCGTCGAGCACGTCGAGTCGAGCTCGGTGAACTGCCGTCCCTCGAAGGGAGTACCGGCCACGTTGTTCTGTATCTCGATGCCGCAGGTCCTGGGGCCGTTCTCGGTCCAGCCCGGGATCGGAGCATGGAAGATCGCGAAGCTGTGGAACGGGATCGACGGCAGTTCGAAGCCGCCGTTGGTCACCAGCTCGGTCGTCGACGCGCCCGCGATCGTGCGCTGGACGAGGACCCCCATCGCCACTGTGGCGATCGCGATCACGATGGCCACAACCCGCCGTCTCCTGGGCATGCGTTCTCCCCTTCATGCCCCCACCCTTCGGCTGGTGAATCGTCCCCTCCCTCGACGCACGCGAGTCTGGGGAAATTGTCAATATCTGTCAACTACCGCGGACCGCGACCTCAGAGCGGCGCGAGGCGTCCCACGGTGTCGGAGGCGCACTCGTACGCCTGTCCGACGCGGAGTACCGTCGCCTCGTCGAGGGGACGGCCGATGACCTGCATCCCCAGGGGAAGGCCGCCGGCGTCGAAGCCGACGGCCAGCGAGAGCGAGGGCAGCCCGGTGAGGTTCGCGGGCAGGGTGAGGCGCACCAGCGCCTGGGTGATGTCCTCGGTGACCCCGCCCGGCCAGGGGATCATCGCGGTGCCGACCACCGGCGCGGCGAGGGGCACCGTGGGGGCGATCAGCACGTCGATGTCCGCGAACATCTCCGCCCAGCCCTGCTGGATCAGGGTGCGGACGCGCAGCGCGCGGAGGTAGTCGGTGGCGAGGACGAGCTCGCCCGCCTCGAGGAAGAGGCGCACGTCCGGCGCGTAGAGGTCGCCCCTCTCCCGCAGCGCCTCCTGGTGGTAGGCGCTCGCCTCGGGGAGGATGATCGCCCAGCCGGCGGCCATCATCGCGTCCGCATGCGGGATGGTGACCTCCTGCAGCCGGGCGCCGAGCCCCTCGAGCACGCTGGCGGCGCCCCGCACCGCGGCGGCGACGTCGTCACTGACGTGGTCGAAGAAGTGGTTGACGGGGACGCCGACTCGCAGGCCGGCGATGCCGCCGTCGAGGCCCGCGGTGTGGTCGGGGACGGGCGCGTGGAGCGTCGACGGGTCGAGCGGGTCGGCGCCGGCGATGGCGTTCAGCACCAGCGCGCAGTCGCGCACGTTGCGGGCGAGCGGGCCGACGTGGTCGAGCGACCAGGAGAGCGGCGCGATGCCGCGCTTCGACGACCGGCCGTAGGTGGGCTTGAGCCCGACGGTGCCGCAGAGCGCGGCGGGGATGCGGATCGATCCGCCGGTGTCGGTGCCGACCCCGACCATGCACGTGCCCGCGGCGAGCGCCGCCGCCGAGCCGCCGCTCGAGCCGCCGGGGATGCGGCGGACGTCCCACGGGTTGCGGGTGGTCGGGGTGATCGCCCCGTAGGCGAACTCGTGGGTGTGGGTCTTCCCGACCATCACCATGCCCGCCGCGAGCAGGTGCTCGACCACGACGGAGTCGCGGTCGGGGACGTTGCCCTCGCGCACCTTCGAGCTCGACGTCGTCGGCACACCGGCGGTGTCGCAGAGGTCCTTGACACCGAGGGGGATCCCGTGGAGCGGGCCGCGGTGGCGGCCGGCGGCGATCTCCTCCTCGGCGCGGCGCGCGGCGGCGCGGGCGAGGTCGGCGGTGACGCACGCGAAGGCGTCGATCGCGCCCTCGGTGGCGTCGATGCGGCGGAGCACGGAGTCGACGAGCTCCACGGGTGACAGCCGTCGCGCCGCGATCTCGGCGGCGGCGGCGCCGAGGCTGAGCGCGTAGGGCTCCACGCTCAGCGACTCCAGCGGGGGTCGAAGGCCGTCGCCGGGGGCGTCTCGCCGAGCCGCACCGGGTCCATCAGGTCGATGAGCGCGTAGACGAGCTCGACGGTGGGACCGACGATCTCCAGGCGCTCCGGGCTCAGGGGGAGGCGGGCCGCGCGCGCGGCGTGCGCGGCGGCCTCGCCGCTGAACGGTCTGGGCGCAGAGCTCATCTCATCCTCCGGCGGTGCGACGGCGGTCGGCGAGGAGCTCGCCCGCCTGCATGTACTCGGTCGCCTCGAACTCGGCGAGCCACACCCGGATGGACTCGAGGGGAGCGCCGATCGAGGAGTGGACCGCGTCGGTGATGGCGCTGAGCAGCGCGCGCTTCTGCGCATCGGTCCGCCCGGCGGCGAGGTTGACCTGGATCAGGGGCACGGCGTGAACCTCCGTGTGGGGCCGGTCAGGAGTCTGCGCCCGCTCGCCCACTCCCGGCGCGCCCGCGCATGACGACGAGCGCGCCGGCGGCGAAGATGGCGACGGCGACCCCGAGCGCGGCGAGGATGAGACCGGTGTGGTCGTCGCCGGTCGCCACCGGCACCGTGGTGCTGGTGACCACCAGGGCGACGTTCGCGAGGTCGCCGAGCATCGCGGTGTAGGTGTCCACCCCGCCGGCGCCGGCCTGCCGGGTCTGAAGCCTCATCCATTGCCCGGACTCGAAGCGCTCGAGCACCGCCTGGGGCGTCCCTGCGGGGCCACGGAGGACCACCATCGCCTGCTGTCCGGGGCGGAGGCTGAGCGGCGTCCCCCCCGCCGAGACGGTGAAGGAGTACACGTTCCCGTCGAGGGGGCCGTCGAGTGGGAGCACGCTGGGCGGTGGGGCGCACTCGATCACCACCCGGATCGTGACCGTCCCGGCGGGCAGCGCGAACGCTCCCAGCGAGGCGAAGAGCTGCGCCTGCGGCGGGAGCTCGCCCGTGGAATCGTCGATCGGCGGGCTCTGGCCGTTCACCACCCTCAGGTTGTGATCCACCCTCGCCGGCGGCCGCGCCGTCGCCTGGCCCGGTGGCGGCTGGCAGTAGCGGTACGGCTCGGGACCGAGACTGTCGTACAGCGGCGGCTGGGAGCGCGGCCCGACGAGCCACACCACGGCGAGGAGCGCGGCGCCGGCCGCGAGCACCGCGGGGGGTCGACGCCGCCTCTGGGACCCGGCCATCGCGGCGAACCCTACCCAACCGCTCGGGGCTGGCACTACATCATCAGACGATGTAGCATAGGGACCCGACACGTTGCCGGGGCGGCGACCGGAGGAGGCGCGATGGGCATCGTCCTGGACCAGGAGCAGCACGGCGAGGCGCGCACCGACGAGGGCTTCCGCTCGCTGACCGCGCGGTTGAACCGGGCCTCGGTCGAGAAGCACTTCGACGCCTATGCCGACGTCGACTGGGACGCGCCGGAGTGCGCCCTCTCCCCCGACGATCCGCGCAACGAGCTGCCCTCGTTCGATCCCCTCGCGGCCACCGAGTGGTACCGCTTCCAGCCCGTCGAGGTGCGCTCGCGGGTCGCACTCTACCGGGTCGCCGCGATCATGAAGACCGGCTGGCACTTCGAGAACCTGCTCCAGCGCGGCCTGCTCGCGCGGGCGATGCAGCTCCCGAACGGCTCCCCGGAGTTCCGGTACATCCACCACGAGCTCATCGAGGAGTCCCAGCACACACTCATGTTCCAGGAGGTGGTGAACCGCTCCGGTTTCCCGGTGCGGGGGATGCACGCGGTGGTGCGGGTCCCCGCGGCCATCTTCGCGGCGCCGACCGCCCGCACCCTGCCGGCGCTCTTCTTCATCGGCGTCATGGGCGGCGAGGACCCCATCGACCGCGTCCAGCGGCGGTCGCTCCGCGAGGGGATCACCCACCCGCTCATCGAGCGGATCATGCGCATCCACGTCACCGAGGAGGCGCGTCACCTCACCTTCGCGCGCCACGTCCTGCGCCGCGAGGTGCCGAAGCTCAACCGCTTCCGGCGAGGTGTGCTGTCGGTCGCGGCGCCGTTCACGCTCGCCCTCCTCGCGAGGATCATCCTCATCCCGCCCGCCGACCTGATCCGCGAGTGCGGCATCCCGCACGGCGTCGTGCGCGACGCCTACCGATCACCGCAGGGGCGCGAGTTCATCGCGGACTCGCTGGCGAAGAGCCGCGAGCTCTGCGGCGAGCTCGGCCTGCTCGGCCCGCTCGGCCGGCTCGGGTGGCGCCTCGCCGGGGTCTGGCAGCGGCCGAAGGCGGCTCGCCCGGCCTGAGCGCGGCTCAGGGGTCCCGTCGGGCGACGACCACCGCCACCTCGGCAGGCGCGACGAGCGCGTCCCCGTCCTGCTCCGCCGCCGCGGCAAGCCTCAGACGCCGGCGTCCCGGCGGCGGAACCCGGCGAACCCGGCGGCGGTGAGCACCGCCGCGGCGGCGGCGAGGCCGATCAGCGGCGTCATCGTGAACGCCCCCCCGGGCACCCTCGGCACGTGGGTGAAGGGTGAGAGATCCATCACCCACTGGCTCAGCTGGAGGACGGGCCCGAGCTGCCCGAGCAGCAGGAAGCCGACCAGGAATCCCCAGCAGGCGACCACCTGCCGCGGGAGCATGCCGAAGAGCGCCACCGCGATCCCGGCGACCACCCAGACCGCGGGCAGCTGGACGAGCGCGGCGCCGAGCAGCCGGAGAACCTGGGTGGCGTCGTGGGTGCGCAGCCCGTGCGCGACTCCCGCCGCCAGCCCGCCGGCGGCGAGGATCACCGCGCTGCCGAACATGGCGAAGACGGTGTGGCTCCACGCCCAGCGGGTCCGGGTCACCGCGGTGGCGAGGAGCGGCTCGGCGCGGAGGTCGGTCTCCTCGGTGCGCAGCCGCAGCGCCGCCTGGAGTGCGTACGCCGCGGCGCCGGCGGCGAGGATCCCCATCACCGCGGCGATGAACGCGTCGACGAGGGCGCGCTGGCCTCCGCCCAGCCGGTTGATCGCATCCATGAGCTGGGAGCTGCTCCGCAGCAGGTCGCCGATGCCCGCGGCGAGGCTGCCGAAGATGGCCCCGAAGAGGAGGAAGGCGACGGTCCATCCCATGAGCACGCCGCGCTGCAGCCGCCAGGCGAGGGCGAGCGGGCTGCGCAGCGAGGGGGCGGCCTGCGCCGGGCCCGGCCGGACCGGCAGCAGGCCGGCGCCCAGGTCGCGGCGGGCGACCAGCGAGTAGGCGGAGGCGAGGAGGACGGCGGTGCCGACCAGCGGCAGCCCCAGCACCCACCAGCGCTCGCCGGCGTAGGCGTGGAGCTCCTCCGGCCAGGCGGCGGGAGACAGCCAGGAGAGCCAGGGGAGGCCTCCGCCGGAGTCGCCCGCGCCGCGGAGCACGACGGAGAACCCGAGCACGCCGATGGCGAGCCCGTTGGCAGCCCTGGCGGTCTCGGTCAGCTGGGCGGTGACCGCGGCGACGGCGCCGAACAGCCACCCGGTGGTGACGAAGGCGAGCCCGAGGGCGGCCGACCCGGGGACGCCGGTCCCGAGCCCGATCATGCCGGCGGCGAGGAGCACGCCGATCACCAGGTTGGCGACGAGGGCGACGAGGAGGGCGGCGGTGAGCGGCGCCCGGCGGCCGACCACTCCGGAGCCGAGCAGCTCGAGGCGCCCGGTCTCCTCCTCGGCCCGGGTGTACCGCACAACCAGCAGCACGCTCAGCAGTCCGGTGAGCGCGGCGCCGTTGACCCCGATCCTCCACATCGTCATGGCGCCGATCGAGGTGGGGGCGAGGAGGTGTCCGTAGAGCGCGTTGAACGCGGGGTTGTCGGCGACCCCGGTGGCGAACTCCCGCCGCCCGGCGATCGTCGGATACAGACGCGCGAAGCTCACGGCGGTGGTCACCACCAGACCCACGGAGGCGTAGAGCCACACCGCGAGCCGGACGCGACCCTGGCGCAGCGCCAGCCGGACCAGCGCGACGGTGCCGGTGAGCGAGCTCATCGCGACGCCGGGGCGGGCTCGGTGGCGGTCTCGACCGGGTCGACCCGGTAGTGGCGGAGGAAGAGCTCCTCGAGTGTCGGCGGCCGGCTCTCGAGGCTTCGCACCCCCGCGGCGACCAGCCCCGGGAGCACCGTGTCGAGGCGGTCGTT
>Ga0209577_10003392_pt1 | contig 15001 bp, 20 predicted proteins | sample GraSoiAngelo_109_FD_185874 | JGI IMG/M metagenome (GOLD analysis project Ga0209577, IMG submission 185874) | Grasslands soil microbial communities from the Angelo Coastal Reserve, California, USA - 14_0903_12_20cm (SPAdes) (version 2) | ecosystem: Environmental > Terrestrial > Soil > Grasslands...
TTTATCACGTAGTCGTGGCTCAAGAACTTCTTCTTTTACTGCTGAATCAATCAACTGTCTAAAAGGTAAAGCCCGTAGTTGTTCTTTCTGCTTTTTATTTTGGATTCTTTCTCTCAATTCCGCCTCAAGTAGCGTAAAGGCCGAAATTACTGCAGCTCTGTACTCTCCTTTAGATAATAATCTAGTAGGCTCTCCTATTAATTTCTGAATCATTATAGGAGATATGACGCTAAGATTTTGTTTTAGACTCCCAATAAACACCTCAACCGCTTCGGAGTCTACATTTATTGGCCGCGTAATGATTGTTGCTTCCCTCATCTCTGCGGAATTTGTACACTCTGTTCAGTTATTACGATGACCGTTATTTCCTTCTTTCGTGCTAATTCTAATTCATGCATATAATCTTGTCTTGTTGTTGAAATGTCAATGTCAATGATAACAAGACTGGCTCGTTCGATCAAAGAGGAAATCGTTGGAAGGATGCTATCTCCGGGAGAGATCAGGTCCGTGGGTATAATTGGCGTGTATCCGAAGCTCACAAGAATCGGAAAGACATTGCTTTTGTAGAAAGAAACTAACCTCTGAGGGATGTCAAAGAAACATAAACGGGTCTGTGCATTAAGAGGAAGTGATAGATCACTTAGTGACTCTTCACTCGTGGCCACACTAACCTTTGTAATCTTATCTAACCAATATATGCGCAGATCATCAAACAATTCTTTCCACGTGATGATATTTGTCTTGGATTTGTCTACCACGCTGTTATCCTCCCAATGAAATTACTTTTACACCGCGTCTTTCGAACCTCGCAATATCAGAGTTCCTTGTTGTTTGTCTCAATGTATATGCACTTCGTCGTAGTCTTTTCAATCGAGAACCTACTATTTGCCAAATACTACGGAAATCAGGATCGTCAAGACTATAACCAATGAATAAGGGTGTCCTTGTTATCAATAAATTAGCTATATATGTACTCATAAAGGGAGTCCTTTCTAGAAATGTGTCATAATCTTCCTCACTAATAACGATACGATCTGGATTATTAAAATCACCATGAATCTTTAGAATTTGAGTTAGTTTGCTTGTGGAGTTGTAATATATATTACTGATTGACAATTGTTCCTCTCTCACTATAGGAAGATATGGTTTCCTCACCATATCATATGCTCTTTCAAGCAGAAAGTCAAAATTTGTAGTAATGATTATATCAAACGGTAATTCAGCGAAGGAAACGTGAGCACTCCCGGGCCTAGAAGTATCTATGAACAGTATCCTTCTTAATTGCTCGATTGCTTTTGCCCTTGAGAATTCCTGACAGAAGGCTGAAATCGCATCTAAGGGGTTTGTTTCAGGATACTCTTTCATTTGGTTAGCAAAGTATCTTCCTACACCATCCCAAAGTGGAATCTCAGCTCCTTGCGCTACCTCTGCATTGCGAGAAAAACCAGCCCCTATAATAGGTATACAACGAGTTTCCACTATATCTTCTAGTAACGGGTTGGGTAGGTAATCAATTGGTCGAGACAACCTATCATCACAGCTCCTGATATCTAATATAAAAACACCCCTAGCATGCTCTTAAACATCCGTAACCTGACAAGGTCTCATAATCTTAAGATTAACATTGACACAACGATGAATGCAATAAAGGCGTGTCTAACCTAACTTAATATAGGTGGTGAGAAAAAGCAATGTGTAACAAGAAAAAAGAAAAACCAGAAGATCTGTGAAGTATATATCAGGTCATTCAATGCATCCGACAAGATACAAATGCATTGTTCTTTGGTGATAGGTTAGAATTAAAGAAACCAAATATCACATTCACTCGTACTTGCTAGTTAAACTACATTTAGAACAAATGGCATCTGCATCAAAAGGAACGTTTATCATTTGCTCGCAGACTGAACATATTTTTATTGTCATATTTTCTGCAAATCAAATTCGTCTGCTCGCTAATCCAATCAATCCAATTATGAACGAATCAAAAGTACATACTAGAAATTATGAGCTTCCTACTCATTCTTGTATCGCTTCTTGGACTGAAACTAAAACCAAACCAGTATATTCTATTAATAAGCCAAAGTCAGAGTCTCTTGTTGTTTTAAAAATACTAGACAATATAAAAGAAGGCGAAGGAAGACCAAAAATGATGAAGAAAGGCAGATTGATAGAAGAGTTAGAAGAGGCTGGTATAATTGATAAGAACCTATCAATTGGAGCCAAACACAGCAAACTAAAGGGATTACTTAATTCAATAAGTATAGCAGGTTCAGATAATCCACTGGTAGAGGTAGAGTACAAAGGAAAGCAGAGTAATGTTATTCTTACAACGCAGGGAGAAAGTACATTAAAAATATTTGGAGAATGAAGAAGAAAGTATTTCGTGGCATTCTAAAAATTTCTCTAGGTCTTAAACCGGCTGCCTGCATCGTATGAAAAGAGCCTTATTAAAGAGAGTAGTGAAGTGTCTAAAGTGCTTTCGTTGATTACTCTCCATGCATGAAAGATACGTAAGTCCCGTGAACAATTGTATTCGTAGAGAGTGAGCGAGAGAGAGCATCTGCTAGTTCTTTATGAGCCTTATCTTCCCATGTCAGTCCGTCTCTTCCTAATGGCATTTGCTCAGTCAACGCCTTAACGACCATGTCAAAAATATTTTTCTGTTGTACGAAATCGATGATCTCTCTTATTTTCATCTAAGAACTCTTCAACGTTAAGCATTTCTTACTTCAAATTTCATTTCAATTTATGTTTGTTTAAGATACTGCTTCATTCATTCTACGATGGTCAGCAAAAACAATACAATGGCACCCACAGTTGTAGCAATAGATACCGTTAACAGGTACTCGCAATTTTCAAATACTGGGAGAAGCATTATAATATAATGGTACAAAAGCAACTTGCTTTTGAAAAGACCAAACAACTACAAGAAGGGATAACTTTCAGCTATATCTCACCTATGTGGGCTAAACGACTAGGAGATCAACAACAACTACCTATCCCTATGTCGCTTACATGGCTACGATGGTGGTTTGAAATCATTAATCCTTCGAAATGCGTGGTAGGAGAAGCACATGGTTCCACAAGATCTTATTCATATGATTGCGAAGAATGCGGTAAAATTGGCAGCAACTTTACGATTTATTTTACCTTCCATTCATGCTCTAAACTAAAAGAGAACAAGCAGAGGTTTGTCAGTCATTGGAATAAAGAACACACTTAGTTTTTCTCCCACTATTCCAGGTGCACGTGTATCCCATATTCATGACAATGTGCACGTCCTACGCTGGTCATTTGAACGTTCACTTCATTATCCAAAAATTCTAAGGGTTCATTATCTCTATTTTCTTGTATATGTCCTCTGAGGGCAACTCTAACCCGTTCTAGACTGAATGCCCTTAATACTGCGAGCCATATCTCCTCTACAGTAAAAATATTAATTCGGTTTGGATCTCTATTTTTGTTCTCGTTATCTCTCCTGCAAAGTTCTTGCATAAAATTTTGCACTATTATCGTGTCATCTCTTCTAGGATCATCGATACTTGGTGAAGCCATATACTGAAGGTTAATGAATTGAACGCATAAAAACAGATCCGTCTGAGCAATATATCCGTGGAAAGAGGGCTAAATGATCACCCTGAGAATCCCTTAGAGAACAACGCTGAGAATCCCTTAGAGAACAACGCTGAGAATCCCTTATAGAACAAAAAGTCTTCATTGCTATTAAGTGAAAAGATATTCTTTAGTAAGTGAATATTGTCAATAAGGCCATTGATTGGTAAACAATCATGGGCAATATCTGATACACACTCATGGAAGATGTTTCGAGGAAGTTCGATGCGAACAGGAGTCTCTGCATCTAGGATACCTCTCAAACCTTCGCTTTTGTGGGTAACAGAAATTGGACCAAGTGTGTCATCTCCTGTCTTCGAGGACGACAAAATATACGTGGGAACTATGACTGGACGAATTTTTGCATTAAATCCATTTCAAAAGCAAATAAAATGGCATTTGAATGTAGGTAGTCCTTTAGTCTCGTCACCCTTAGTTCACAATGGCATTTTAGTAGCTGCTACCTATGATGCTTGGATCAAAGATACCTCTTTTACAGGGAAAAATTTTATGCTTGGAATAGACACAAAGGATGGAACTCAAATTTGGAGCCACGAAATCCCTGGTGATATTTTCTCTTCTCCTTGTCTGGTTGACGATGGCCTGACAGTGGTTGTTGGTTGTATAAATAAAGTCATCTATGCATTAGAAAGAAAGAGTGGAGAGCTTTTATGGGTGTTCGAAACCGGTGGCGAAGTGTGGTCGTCGCCATCATATAACGGAGAACACATTTTCGTGGGATCTGATGATGGTTTCTTGTATTGTTTAGATCTTGATGGAAGATTACTTTGGAAAACGAAGTTGAACGGGAAGGTTAGATCATCATCGCCAAGTTTATCATTTTATGATGAAGGTTGCTCAGTGTTTATAGGTACTTACAATGGCGGAATGTTTTGTTTGAACCAATCTAGTGGAATGATAAAATGGAGTAAAGACATCTCAAAACCTGTCATGTCTTCACCTGCTACGATAAGAGATAAGGTCTTCTTTGCAGCCTCAGACCAAACAATGTACTGTTTTAAGGCCAAAGACGGTTCCAAGATATGGGATTACAGAACCGGCGATAAAATATGGTCATCACCGTCGATATCGGAAGATGATGCTGTAATGTTTTTTGGTTCTCTAGATTCGCATATCTATGGGATAGATATAAATACAGGCAGACAAATCTGGAAATTTCCGACTATGAATATGATAGACTCTTCAGCAGCCATTGCAAGTAATATGATGTTTATGGGGTCCCGTGATGGTTTGCTCTATGTCTTCGGTTCAGAAAGCACGCCTGCTTATATAGGATGACCTAAATTTTTGGTGAATGTTATGTGACAGGCATCATTTCCGTTACGGAAAAAAGTACTGACCCATTTACCACCAAGGTTCAAATCCCACTGGCCCCATTGAACGCTCGGTTCAAATCCCTAAATTAGCTGAAGAGACTAATGATGACATTGGTACAACCAAACGTAGTAGGCTTAAAATTCCGTCTGATCCTTCTTCTAATGTAAGTTACGGAATGAGAGACCTCTACCATAGACAACAAAGGCTTGCATATTGGATTAACTATAACAATAACTAACCTAATTAACAATAACTATTAACTATAAGAGCAATTGAACAAATACTTTGCCACTTCTTTTGTTATTCTTGGTTTATTCTTATTAATTGCAATAATAGTTTCTCCAAAAGGGGCCTTTAATAATGCTGCTAAAAATACTCCTATCGGCAAAGCAGACTTTTCAGTCTTCTTGAACGTTAACAACTCTCATTATCCAGCAGTTAATGAAATAATGATCTTGCTTACCGAATTTGGAAGAGAAGCATTTTGGCCTATAACAATAATCCTCTTGTTTGTTTTAGGTGGTTGGACAGGTAAAAAAACTGCAGTAGTCATTGCGATATCAATGCTTGTTCTCATACCTCTTGGTGAATTAGCAAAAGATATTGTTGCAAGACCTAGACCAGTAATTCCAGCATCGGATTTTTTAATATCAGCAGATAAAGACTATGCTTTTCCTTCCGGTCATGCTGTCATAGTATCAGCGGGTGCAAGTGGAGCTTTAATGTTATTTAGAGGCACTCCTAAGAGACTTGTAGTATCTACTATTTTGGCTATAGAAGCAGCTCTTGTTTGTCTGTCAAGAATATATGTTGGAGGCCATTACCCTTTGGATGTAACAGGGGGTATTTTATTGGGAGTCGGAGTATCTCTTATTTTTGTTGGTGTGGAAAAACATATAGAATTCTTATTTATGCCACTGAAGAAGTTACTAAGGCGTTAGGCAATGTGAGATCGTTATCTTATGTCATTTCGTTTATCTACCCACAACTTGGATTAAACTTGATATAGTAGCCCAATTTATGGAAAATCAATGACAAACGAAAATGACAATTCCAGTGCTAATTGTGAAGGAGCACTTGATCCTAAAGAAGAACCTAAAGCACTAAAGATGGTAAAAGAATTACAAAAAGAACAACGAGAGTCAGAACTGCTAGATGTAGATCCGGAACAAGTGTTAGAAGAACAAGAGACGAGGCAACCACAATCTATAGACGAATAAACAATTTGGGAACAATTGTCTTATCATTAGCTTTGTCATAAGCCTCTTATCTGACAAAGTCAAGTGCTGTCACTCTACAAAGTGGATTTGAATGATGTGTATCTGTATAGATATAACGAATACTCATATCTATCTATGTTCTAATACGGGATATTAGTATTAAGGCATTTAGAGCAAAAAGTCCGCATTGCTGATTTAATGTAACACAAAAACGAAATTACTGAATGAAATATACGAATAGGTGCAAATAGGTGAAAATTTTAGGTTCTGTTGAATTATCTTCGTGTTTAAAATCGTGTTGATTTCGTGTTGGTCTAGGCACCTTTTTGGGTTTGAGAATGTCTTTAGTATACATGAATAATTTCTGATATTCATGATATAATCCCTTTTCATTCATTAAAACCGTGTTTGTTTGAAAGCCACATTCGTAACAAAGATATGACTGAAGATTAGGATGGTCATCGTTAACGACTTCGTACAACCTGATGTTGCAGAAAGGGCACCTATATGTCAAGTTTTTTCACGACTTCTTGCAGAACAACTAGCACTTCTTGTAATAGCGTATTGGTTGCCTCGATTCTTGTATGCAGTCTTTCTATTTCTTTCTCTATATGACTTGGTGACGGGGTTTTCTCTTCTATAATGCCAATCATCCTCATACAAGCAATGTCAGTAAATATCAATTGTTCAGTGGTAGAGAGATCCCCGCCTCTTAAGGTACCTGAGACATACTTTCCTATATTGGTCAGTAATTCAGCACGAAAATGTAGTATGCTATCTCGTAAATTCCCATCTTGCATTCCAATTGTATTCGGGATTCGAATTGAGCCGTCTAGCAATTGTGTAACAAATTTCTTTACGGTTTCATGTCTAAATTCAATGCTAAACACATCCTCAGACGTGGTGCTCATTTTTTCTCCTTCGTTTCTCTTTCGCTTTTTATCCACGCATGAATAGCATCTTCTAATGCCTTAGTGAGATTGCCTTTCTTCATCCCCTTAGTCCTGTATACTGTATCTCTAAATTTTCTTTCGAGTTCATCATCAATGTTCAAGTCCAAACGACCCATATTAGATCCTAATAGGCTTACCATATATAGGGTTTTCCCCATATCCGCAATCTATTTATATGGTTTGGTGGTATACTGATATACAGAAATGGGGACAATCAACTACCGAGAGCATATGTTTGCTAGTTTCTTTACCAAATGCTGATTCCATAGTTATCCGTGACCTTCATCATGATTGTATTTTAATGTAATAATTAAGTATAGTAGTCATTTCTCACTGAGTTAGTTAGATTCATGCTATCCAGTTAGTTAGAAATTACTACTGGGTTTAAATAAATTTAGTTCTGTAATACGATCATATAGATTTTCAGTCTGCGTTTTATTGCGTTTTAGTGTTGGTACATATTTACTAAAACTGTATTGGATATCCGATTTAGCAATCTTAATTTGCGTTGTCAATTACCTTGCACCAATTTAGTTACCTGAGGTTTTAAGCGTTTTTGCAATATATCCTCAATTGCCAACTGTCATTGTGATCTACAACCTCTCATAAAGTACACAATAGCAGGGCAAAAGCCATGTTGATGCCGATCACGTTTACCAGAAACGTTATACTGACCTGGCGAGATCGCGTGGGTGCCATATCCCAGAGAGTTTCCCTTTAGTTTTATTATCCATTTCAGTCCATTTGTTGACGCGTAATTGAATATGCACAAGTGAGCATGTAGACAAACTGTGACTTTCACCAGTTAGCATACTTACCAATTCCTCTAATCCAGGATTATGACCAACCATCAAAACTCGGGCATATTCATTCGACAAATCGCGCAGGACATCAATATATGCCGCTGGCCTTGCCGCATATAAGGACTGATTCAAAGCAATTTCTCCTTTATACCCGGCTGCTTTGGCCACGATTTTTGCCGTTGAGTCAGCTCGTTTGGCATTGGAGCTTAGAATAATCTCTGGGATTAGATTTTCATTCTTTAAAAGTTCTCCTATAAGCGGTGCGTCTCGCCTTCCGCGTTTATTAAGTGGTCTATCATGGTCATTAAGTTCCGGATGTGTCCAGCTTGACTTAGCATGACGAAGAATCAGGACCGATTTCATTTTATTTTATTATTATACTTCCAAGGATATGTCTATAACTGTTACAATGGGGAGCGTCTAGTTCCGCAAGATACCAATTGGTTTTAATCATATCCTAAATCATAACGCACAAACGATTATACAAAATGGGCAACATCCTCCCCTGAAGCCAGGAAATAAAGAGCTAGAGTCTCAGTTGTTATGTCAGCAGCAGGAGTATCCTATTTGAAACACCTAATACATAATGTGACCGCAATAGTCACTGCATCTACATCTAGATCCGGATCTACCGGTCATATCATAACCAATCCGCCAGGTCCACTAAGCGGATCAAAGCCCCTGCATCATATAAACCATCTTCTATTATTACTCTTCAGATTTTGCGATATTCCTATTCCTTATGGTCATACCCTTGGAGGTTCCGAGAGTATGACCATAATCAAGAACGGACAAGAGGCGATTAGGCTAGAATACTGCGGCGGTGAAGGACACGGAATGAAGTTGACCATTGTGGATGCATGTCGCTGGTACACACTACGCAAGAACGGAACAATGATTGAGGGAGCACTAAGAAGGGGGTGAGAGAGTAAAATGAAGACTGACAAAATACTGTTTGCACCAACGCTAGCGATATCACTGGCAAGCCTGTATCTAGTCTGCTAGCACAGACGAACTGTTTATTCACGAGATAATCTAACGAGTACTATGCCATAGATTAGCGCCACGACTTATAACAACCACTTTCAAATTTAGAGTCTGGATCTTTACCTCTTCCAAAGTGTTGTGAAGTATACTATAAATTGATACAACTGGCTACATCATCAAAAAATGTAGGGGTTCAGGCTATTCCCTTTACTTCGAACTATTGGTCATATTTTTGGCAGCTGATGTCATATTACTTTTCATGGTGCCACCTGTCATATTACTAGCAGCAGTCATATTGCCTGTCTTGCCACCAGTTTGATTCCCTGGCATCATAGTCATTGCTAAAGATAGTGTAGCAGTGCCTAAACCAATTGCTAAGATACCTACTACTAGACCTGAAATTACGATTGCTAGTGATTTGTGTTGCATCGAGTCCATTAAATACGTATTTTATATAAGCATTGTTCCAATTTAACTCCAATTTGGAATATTGTTATGTATAGCCACGAATAATTTAGACATAATCTGTTGTATGTGTGTCTGGCCTAACTATTATAATGGCAACGGTATAGTACTGGATGACTGACCTATCTAAAACTATCACTGTCCTCATAGTGCAGTAGTACGGCATAAAAAAATCTAAGTTCTTACGAATAGACCGTGTAGGTTTGTTTGTGTCGAGAATCATGAAGATTTTGCCTACAAAACAGGTGCACAATATGTCCTTAAATAGGAGCATAGCTGCTAAAACTCGATGAAAATAGTGAAGGAATCACTCGTGATAGGAATGATTATTCCGCTATTAATACTAGTTGGGCCGTCCAATGTATATGCAAAACACTCATCCAGTACTAACAGTACTAGTAGCAGCAGTGGTATTACCACCTTATCAACTACAACACCTTCCAACTATGCAACAAAACCTGGAGCGTTTCTATCGAAGTGTAACTTTACGTCTAACGCTGTATCAGACGTTACAAACGGGACTTCTATTGCGTTTAACCAACATGACCTAGGAGTAAATCACTGGACTCTGAAACCCTCGGCAAATGGGCCTACAAGGGGAGCTTATGTATGCATACTTGACATTGTGCCTAACCGCCCATAGCGTCAACTGGTACTAGGTTCCTGAGTAGCCAATCGATAAAGAACTCACCATTATCTTTATCAGACGCATGAAACAATAAGGGCAATGACCAAATTCTTGATAAGGACCATCATAAGGTCTGACCTACAGCACAGATGGTACTCCAAATACGGGTAATGGAAACGGATATGGTCGCAGTGTAGCACTCGATGGCGGTCATACTCACCAAGGCTGTACTGATGCAATAGGCAAGATCTGTTTGAACCCGCCTTGAAGAAAGCGGTATAAGGTAATCCTGCACGCTTAAGTGCTATGCCATCTACAGCCTGGAGAATAGAAAGCGTACTTGCTGCTAAGCAGTAGCAAATCCACTCCAAGCAAGTACAGAAACTGTCATAGATTCGGACTGTACAAGCAATCGGAATAGAGCTACAAATCCTCCAACGAAAATTGTAATATCTCCTACAAATTGACCTATATGAGCAGCTATCCATGGTGGGCTATTGGCATATTCTGCAAATACACGTAGGTGGTTGGTTGGATCTTCCCTCCCAGCATGGAACGCGCTAGATATGATAAAAATAGCAAGACCAGTAAGGAATGTGATTGACCCGATTCTGAGTAAGGGGCGTTCGGATTGAAAGAGGATTTTCTGCATGTCTTGCGATTTATTCAAAAAAAGATTGTAATTGACGCTCTGAATTCATAGAGCAATCAATTTCAAGAACGACAAAAAACTAATCGCTATTTATTTATCAACTGGAGTAGCTGTTACTGCTGACGTATCTCATCCCAGTTTTGAGATTTGACCCAATCCTTGAATCTACGCCAATTTACTTCTGGATACTGTTGATGGAGATTTGTAATATCTATACCGGTTCCTACTCTCTCATACCATTCATACATGAGCGCAATATCTTCACTTGCTTGGCGGATTTGCTCCAATGGAACTTGTACATATTTAATCTTGCGCCCTAATTCATCTGATAAAATTTTAGCAGCTTGTTCTGCGGTAAGCTCATCAGATGCAATATCTATTCGCTTACCTAAGAATGAATTACGACGTTCTAGTACAAGAGTTGAGAATTCTGCGATATTTTCAAGAGCGATATGTTGTAGTATAGTGGAGGAAGATAAAGGTAAAGCCAGTTGACCCTGCTCTAACCCTGGCTTTAGGTAGGTAAGTAAGTTTTCCATAAAAAATGTGGGACCAATAATAGTATAGGGAATTCCAAGATTTTGGATATGTTGCTCAACTTTGTATTTGCTTTCAAAATGAGGAATACCAGTATTTTTATCAGCACTTGCGACTGAACTATACACTAGATGAGCGACCTTCTTCTCTTTAGCTATGTCAGTCATCATTTTTCCTCTACGGGTTTCACCTTCAGGTCCATCTCCAGCAGGTGTTCCCATTAGAAATACTGAGTCCACACCATTTGTTGCCTGTTCTAACGAATCAGGGTTTTCAAGGTCTCCTTTTATGAGCTTGGCTCCTAGATTTCTGAGATATTGTTCTTTAGGTGTTTCTGATTCAGTATTGCTGGTAAGTGCATAAACTTCATGTCTTTTTTGAAGTAATAATCTGGGCTACTGCACCACCTTGTTGTCCTGTTGCGCCAATTACTAAAATCTTTCTTTGTCCAACCATGATACATCAATTATTGCAGGATTGATTTAGGTATCGTGCAAGTCATGGTATAGTTTGGGTATACTTTTTGTAATGTCTGTCTCATTTTTTATCGTGTAGGTATAAAAAAGAGTCAAGCTAAAAAAGACTATATCGCAAGCCAAAGTGGTTTTGAGTCTTCTTTTAGTAATTGTTTATTATACATACCAACACAAAAACAACATCACTCTTTCTTTCAAAAATACAGAAGAGTTAACACATCTTATATATTATGCATCTTTTGTTGTTGTTGCCGCTGCAGCCGATGATGATAAATACTTTTGACTAATTATTCTTTTGTCATTCTCGCTCTTTAACCAGTCCGTGTGAAATGTGAATGTAGAATTTAACTAAAATATTATTTAAATATTGTATGACGAATCAGGTCACTATGCCCGTTGTGAACCACGTGGTACTAGACGAATATTGTTATTCTAACCTGGGAGATTATTATTATCAAAAACTGCAAGAATGGGAAGAATATAGTGCATCGTATAGTACTGCAAGTATTAACTGCAGCGCTAGGGTAATGATAAACATCATGCACTCGAAGAAATAGCCCGTGCAGGTGAAGCACGTGTCGTTTCAGTAGTACTCCACGGCGACATTCAGTCAGATGCAACCAACATCCGTGCAGCCGGCAACGGTGGCGCACAAATGGGACACTCGCAGCGCTTCGCAGCCTGCGCCGCAGGGGCAGACTGGTTTTAATGGGAAGTATGAGCGCGTCATTGCTACCTAATTCAACTATATCTAGGACGAGAATATCTCACATATTTAAGACGTTCAAGAGGGATCAACTTGCTGCAGAGAATACTATATAGTGGATCAATGAAATCTTCTAACACTAATTATTAAGGTGCGGATTTCCGATATTACTAATAATATTGATTTGTCCGAGATAGCATTGTTACTATCTTCTTAAAGCTTCTAGTGGAGATAGACGTGATGCTTTCCAAGCAGGATAGACTCCTGCTACTAGGCTTATTGATAGTGAGAGAAACCAGACGTAAAGAAGGTCATTTGGAAGAAAGATAGGGCTAATATGAGGAGCAGCTGCTCCTGGTGGTCCTCCCCCTGGTGTACTTCCACCGAAACCAGATGTTAATAGATATGCGACACTAGTACCAGTAAATATCCCCAGAGTTGATCCGATAAGACCAATGAGTACAGCCTCACTTAAGAATATAGATAGGATAAACCAGGGTTTTGCGCCTATCGCCTTCATAGTTCCAATTTCCTTTATTCTTTCATTTACAGATGTGTAAAGAGTCGTAACAATTCCAATAGCACCTACAAGCAAAGCAATGAATGCAATCTCTAATGTAAAGGCGCTACTTCCACTCTGAGTGTGTGCCTGTGCTTGCATGATTGCTTTAGGAGTAATCACTCCAATGTTGTTACTACCATACAAGTTGGTAATTTCTTGTTGTACGGCGTTAACATAGGTACCAGAAAGTGCAAGTACAACCATTTCATCATAATTTCCTGACTTTTTGAATAAAGAGTTACCGGTAGCTGCATTAATAAAAACAACTTTATCCACTTGGCCGTTACCGGTGGGCTGCATTACTCCAGTTACTACAAAACTCCTGGATATTTGTTCTGTTCTACCTGTGTTAGGATTCACAAACGTAGAAGTTGCTTTAACAGTCTGGCCTACTGTTACAAATGGAGTTGTTTTGCCTGGAGGGTTGGTTACGCTATCTCCTACTAGCATTCCAATTGGATTATTAGCTTGTATTGAAGAACCAGGAATTAGTTGCATGGAAGGAGCAATTAAGTAAATTTTTGTTGGGTCCGTTGCAAGTACCTGACTGTTTATTATATTACCCTGAGCATCGAGCTGTAGTTGTCCCTGATACGCTGGTACGACATCCTGAACAAACGGAAGTGATTTTATCCGGTTTACAACTTCAGCATTAAATACAATGGTCGGTGGTGCAGAAGGTCCTCCACGGAACCCAATCTGACCTGGGCTAACAAAAATTACGTTTGGTGCCAGGAAATTCAGTTGGCTATTTAATGACACTTGACTTACCACTCTTATATCCTTAGTCCAGTGTGAGCTTTATCTTTTTGTTATCAGGTTAATGTGCATCAAAGCAAAACTGTACCAAAAAATAACGAAGGGCATCTAGTTAGAGTTATTAACTTTTCTCCCTATACTCTAACAATGGGTGGTGAAAACCAAGATACTGAGCGTGCCTCAGAAGAAGTTACTGTCGTTGTTAATATAAGGATAAAACCTGGATGTGAAAAGGATTATGACGAATGGCTTGGACGCTTTTTGATACTAGAAAGGAAAGTACCTGGTTACTTAGGAACAATAACGATCATGGAAACAGGCGCAGATTCAAGTGCGAGACATGTAATTCACAGATTTAGAGACAAGGCCTCTCTTGAAGCATGGGAAAATTCAGAAGACTTGCACAAACTAGCAGAAGAGGCAAACAAATACTCTACTCCATACCCACAGAAGGCGACTGGCTTGGAGACATGGTTTACTCTACCCGACTTGAAAGCTATAGTACCTCCTCCTAGATGGAAAATGGCAATAGTTACATTCATTGCAGCATACTGTATTAGCTTGCTAGCATCGTTTATTCTTAGACCTTACTTAGGATTGCAGCCACTGCTTTTTAATTTGTTTATTACTATAATATTAGTAATTGGTCTTACGTATTTCGCAATGCCTCTTTTGAGTCGATTGCTGCGACGATGGTTATACCCAAAAAGTTTATGACGGTTTTTTGCAGCAGCGGCAAAGAACAAGGGTATGAATAGTCATATATAGAGCAAGACAAAACCTCGTAACATCATCAATGTAAAAGAGCCTGGCTATTACCTTTTACTGGTATCGCTAGGCTACGATGTAAAATCTCACAGTAATATTCTTGGTGTCAATGCTACTAAGTATAATAACAGTAATGGCTTCGGAAATGGACAAGCCAAATATCCTCTCATCGCAATATTTGAGTCTGTGATAAAAGTGGCATGAAAAAATATTGTATGGTCCGTTTCATTTCCTTAGTGTGGCCTAGGGCTATCCTGACTCCGACGATGCTGCTAAAAAAAGGAGCTGTAGTACCAATAACACTTGCGCTATTGGTCTCCTCAGTTCTACCTTCGGTCCTTTGTTTATAGTCCTGTCAGCTAAAGACTTAAGGCTGCCGGAACGACCCAGACTATTACATCTGCGCTCGTATCCAAATGGCCATTCTTGTCATTCTTGTTCTTTAATACCACGTTGACTGTTAATGTGTTTGAGATGTCATCGCTTCGAATAGTCGTACTGCCTGAAATAGTTTGGCCATCTTTTCCAACGGCTA
>Ga0209577_10003393_pt1 | contig 15000 bp, 8 predicted proteins | sample GraSoiAngelo_109_FD_185874 | JGI IMG/M metagenome (GOLD analysis project Ga0209577, IMG submission 185874) | Grasslands soil microbial communities from the Angelo Coastal Reserve, California, USA - 14_0903_12_20cm (SPAdes) (version 2) | ecosystem: Environmental > Terrestrial > Soil > Grasslands ...
GGGCGCCGGCTCAAGCTAGCGCTTACCCTCTTGCCGGGCTTTTTGGCGTGATGCCGGGCAACAAGCGGAATACTGCATCGGTTCGGACCTGAAACATCATGGCTTCCAATTTGCCCGCAAAGATCGGGAAATATGACGTTATCGACGTCATTGGACGCGGCGGCATGGGAGTTGTGTACAAGGCCAACGATCCCCACCTCGATAGAACCGTCGCCATCAAGATGATCACCAGCGGGTTCTCTGAGAATCCCGCGCTGCTGAAGAGGTTTTTCGTCGAGGCCAAGTCTCTGGCCAGCCTGGTTCATCCCAACATTGTGACTGTGTATGACCTGGGCGACTTTAATGGGAACCCTTATCTGGTCATGCAATACCTGGAAGGCGAGGATCTGGAGTCCGCGCTGGCAGCGCGCCGGCAACTGAGTCTGCTGGATAAGACGAACATCATCATCCAGGTGTGCGAGGGGTTGAGCTATGCGCACCAGCGGAATGTGATTCATCGAGACATCAAGCCGGCGAACATCATGCTCTGTCAGGACAGCGGCATCAAGATCTTCGATTTTGGGATCGCCAAGATGGGCGACCAGAATGTCACGAAAACCGCATCGCAGATTATGGGCACGCTGTATTACATGTCGCCGGAGCAGGTGAATGGGCAGCCCTCGGATGGGCGAACGGACCTGTTTTCCACGGGAGTGGTTCTATACCAGTTAGTTACGAACCGTTTGCCGTTTCAAGGCCAGAGCACGACTAACACGCTTCTGAAAATCACGATGGAACCGCCTCCGCCATTGAAGGATTTTGTGCCCGTCTATCCGCCGGAGTTGGAAGCGATCGTGTTGCGGGCGCTGACGAAAGACCGGGAAAGACGATATCAGTCCGCGGAAGAGATGGCTTTCGAACTGCGGCAGATGCAGGGACATCTCAAGCAGGAACTGATCGATCACAACATGGAAGAAGTTGCGGTCCTGATGAAGCGCGCCGATTTGTGCAAGGCGAAGGATCGGCTGATCCAGGTGCTTAAGATCGACCAGCAGAATACAAAGGCGAACCAGTTGTTGCGGGAGGTGCTGGGGCAGATCCAAAAGCAAGAGGTGAATGCGCAGGTCACGAAGTTGCGCGAGCGGGCGGAAGAAGCGCTCGCCCAGAACCAATATCCCAGTGCGCAGGAGTGTCTGGACCGGGCGCTCAGCCTCGATAAAAACAATACGGAACTGCAGCAATTGCGCGAGCAGCTACGGCAAGCGGCGGAACGCGCGGAGAGGCTGCAGCAGGCGCTGAAAACGGCGGAGGCCGATCATTCCGAAGGCTTGCTCGATACCGCGAAGGAAGCGGTGGAAAAAGCGCTCGAGCTGGCGCCGGACGATGCGCAGGCGAAGGCACTACACCGGCTGATTCATCGCGAATGGGAGGAGCGATCGCGCCAGAAGCAGATGGAGAACTTCCTCGGGAAGGCCCGGGATGAGATCTCGGCGCGGAGATTTACTGCGGCCCTGGAGGTCCTGAAAGAAGCGCAGGCGCTCGATCCGGATACGCCGCAGGTACAGGCGTTGCTCGAGTCGGCCACCGCGGGGCAAGAGCAAGAACGTCGTCGCCGGGAGTTGGAGGCACTCACCCGAGAGGTTGAAGAGGCGCTAAGCCGGGACGATTATCGGGCTGCGTGCGCCAAGGCAAAAGAAGGGCTGAGCCGTTTCCCGGGAGAGCGAACGCTGCTGAGATTGCAGGTGCTGGCGGAGAAACAGCGGCAGGCGGAGGAACGAAAGAAATTCGTCGACGAGCAGCTGGCCATGGCTCGGCAACTCCTGCACGAAAAACGGAACGAAGAGCTGCTGAAAACGCTGGAGGGAACGCTCGCGGAGATCGGGCCGGAACCTCGGCTGCAATCGTTGTTGAGTATCGTGCGCGAGAACGTCGAGCGCGAGCGGCGGGAGAAGAGGAAGGCCGATTGCCTGCGGAAGGCTGGGGAGTCGGTGCAGCGACACGCTTACGACGAAGCACTGCAGATGCTGGAAGGCGCCGCAAAGGATCTCGGCGACGATGCGGACATCCGCGAGTACATAGAGAAGGTGCGGGCGGAGCGGGCGCAGTTGGTGCAGGGGACGATCCGGCGCGCACAACAGCAATCGTCGCTGGATTTGCGGTACCAAATCCTGGAGGAAGCGCTCGGCAGGACTCCGAACGAGACGGAACTGAAGGAACAATTTGAGAGCGTGCAGCGGCTTGGGAAATTGATTGCCTCGATTGCGAGCGAGGCCCGGAGCCTGGAAGAGGCGCAAAAGTACGACGAGGCAGTGGTGAAATGGGAGACACTGCGCGGGACCTACCGGCATTATCCGGACCTGGAAAAGAACCTTGAGCGGGTAAAGCGGCTTCGCGACCTGGCGCAGGTGGACGAGCGTTCCTGTTGGTTGGCAAAAATTGAAAAAGCGATGAGCGCTTCGGATTACGTGAACGCGTCGACTCTGGTGGCAGAGGCGGAGCAGGAGTTTCCGTGGGATGCGGATTTCATGGAGTTGAAGGAGCGGTTGGAAGAAGCTCTGAAACTCAGGGTCAAGGCGCAGAAAGGACTGGCCGAGGGGCAAAAGCTGCTGGCGGGCCAGAAATGGGAGGAAGGAGCCAACGCAATTGTGCGGGCGTGCCGCTCGGCGGCGCAGGACCGGACGATCCAGGAGCGCGGCGTGAATGAGTTGGTGCAGGCTGCGAAAAGCGCGGGCGAAAAGAACGCGCGTGCAGCCGAGATCCTGTTAGCCCGCTTGTCCGAATTGCAAACCTCTGCCGTGCCGGCGGAGTTGGGCCCAAAGATTGGTGAGCTCAAAAAGGAAGAATCGGTGGCGGAGGCTTTGGCGGCTGCGACGAAGATGCGGGCGGCAGGGGATTTGCAGGGGGGAGCGCGGGAACTGGCGCGGGCGTTGGCTTCTTATCCGGACGAGTCTCGCCTGAAGACGATGCAGCGCGCCATCGAGGAACAGATTCAGCAGGCGCAGGAAAAAGAACGCCGGGAGCGAGCACGCCAGGAGAAGGAAGCATTCGTTAAGGATGTGCTGCAGCGTGCGCAGAATGAGGCCGGGCTCGAGGGACGCATCCGCATTCTCGAAGATGCGGTGAGGAAAGAACCGGGCGAGATGCGGCTGCAGCGGCCATTGAACGAAGCGCGAGATCTGGCCGAGTTTTCCTCGTCACTGGCGAGTGAAGCGCGAAGACTGGAACAAGCACAGAAGTACGATCAGTCGCTCTCGAAGTGGCAGGCTCTGCGCGAGGCGTATCCAAAATATCCGGATCTCGACAAGCTGATCGAACAAACCAGGGCAAAGCAACGACAAGCGCTGCTTGAGGCAAAAGGGAAGGCGATTCGTGAGCTGCAGGGCGCGCTCGGCGTCTGCAACTACGAAGAGGCGGAGCGTTTGTTGGCCCAAGCCAAGCGCGACTTTGCTGGAGATGGCGAAGTCGTTGGGATCGAGGCACAGCTGCGCGATGGGGTTGCGCGCAGAGCCGATGCGCAAAAGCTGGTCGCCGCAGGGATGAAGTCGGTTGGCATGGCGCAATGGCAAGAGGCGGCACAATCGTTCAAGCAGGCAAAGGAGCGTGCTAACACTGATCCGGCGATCGGGGACCAGGTGTTGCGCGCGTTAGTGCAAGCTTCAGAAGCAGCTTTGAAGAGTAATCGGGACGCGGCAGAGATGCTGCTGGGCGAGGCAGTTCGGGTTCAGCCTGGATCCCAGTTGCTGGGACCGTTGAAGAGCAAAATTCAAGATCATCATCGAGAGCGAATGATCGAAGAGTGCTCGAATGCGGCTGCGCGAGCCAGCAGTGCGGGAGATTTCGCCGGGGCACTTCAGGAACTGGGTCGGGTCTTGGCGAAGTATCCGGACGAGCCAAGGCTGCTGCAGCAACGCGATGAAATCCAAAAGCAGGCTCGGAAAGTTGAAGACGAGCAACGGCGAGTGCGGGAGCAAGCGGCGGAATCCGGAGCCGCTCACGATAAGCCTGGCGAGCAGTTCGAAACACAGCTTTTCGATCCGGAGAGTCCGTTTGCACAAGCTCGCATTGGGACGGACGCCCCGGCTGCGCGAGAAAGCCTGAGCGCTTCGCCGCTGCCTGAGATCTCAACGGTAACTCCGCCGCCCCCGGTTGCTCCCGAGCCACTGAAAACGAATGCGCCCGCGATCCATGCGGTGCCTTCGGAAACCGAGTTCATGGCGGTGGGCGGCACTCTTGCGGAAGACGAAACCATGCTGCGGGTGATCGAGAAGGAATTAGCAGTCTACGTTGGGCCGATGGCACGAATCATGGTGAAGAGAGCAGCGGCGAAGACGACCGACACGGACGAGCTCTATGGGATGCTTGCAAAGAGTCTAGAGCGAGACAAGGATCGCGCCGCGTTCATGGCGCGCAAGACGGAATTGATGAAGAGCCGGCTGAAAGTGCCGGCGCCTCAGCCTCAGCCTGCTGGACCTTTGAGTTCCGCGGTGAATCCCGTGTCTCCTTTGGGGATCACGCCCGAGGCGATCGATCATGCGGCGCGCATGCTGGCAGCGCACGTGGGACCGATTTCGGGAGTGCTGGCGAAGAAGGCGGCGCGCAAAGCGGATAGTTTGCAGAGTCTGTATCGACTGTTGTCAGAACACGTGCAGAACAGCAAGGAGCGGCGGCAGTTTCTGCGGGATGCAGGTTTCCCGGATGTCTAGTTTCGTGGTGTCTGGCAGGAGAGTCCACCACGGAGACACGGGGTCACGAGAAGGACTGGGGCTTACGCTTCTCTGTCTAGCTTGCTCTCACGACGAAAATGCCGACGCTGTCGCCCCTCCGGGGCTTCCGATCTGTTCTGAATTTTCCCAGCGCTGCGCGCTGGGCTAATGAATTCCGCCGCTTACAGCGGCTGGAGCTTGGGCGCTTCTGAGGTCCCTTCTCCGGCAAGTGCGCGAGCGCATGTCAGCCGATGGATTCTCTCATTTCGACGCACGGACTGCCCTTTCCGCGGCAACTCAACTGACTAAACCGATATCGACGCGGCGGGCTGCTCCGCGCGACTGAGTTCGACCCTCTTTGAAAGAGCCTCTCGGGTGGGCAGTCGAGGGCGTCTGCCCCTACGCGGGCATCGTGCGCTGATTGTCCCATCGCCCGCGATAACCTGTACCTTTCTCCGATTTACGCCTCCAGCATCTTGATGGCTTCGACCATGCTCCGCCTCATGCGACGGAACGATTCCGCGAGGGTTGCGATTTCGTCGCGACTGGACATTTCGAAGTCGGGCGCGTCGAGGTTGCCCAGACTCACCTCGTTGGCAAGCGTGGACAACTGATTGACGGGCCGAATAACCAGGTAGAACAGCATCGCGTTGAGGGCGGCCACAAGAACGGCAAAGACTGCCGCCAGAGACACCATGAATACTGCGAACACAGAGCGGGCGCGCTGGACGGGCAATTTGACGGGTGCAGTGACGATCTGCGCGCCTACGATGTCGTTCAACTTCCAGCCAAAGCCGTTATTGCTGCCATAGCGTTCGATGACGGTGCGAGGCGCGGTTTCGGCGGTGTCGTGACAGTCCAGACACTTTGCGTCTTTGATCTTCAAGGGGCGCGCCATGTAGAGCGCTCTTCCATTTGGGGTATCGCGCTCACCGATCTGCTCAGTCAGGTCCTGAGACTGGCGGAAGGCGTTGACGATGTCGGCTTCCCAGTCGGTGGCGCGGTCCATGGGATTGGTGGGATTGAGAGTGGCCTCTTTGTAGGCGTATTCGGGAAACTTCTTGTGCAGTTGCCCGAAGTATTGGTTGGCGGAGTACGCGGGGACAATCTGGGGAAGGAAGGAGTACTTGATTTGAGTTTCAAGCAGCGGCTTGATCTGGGTGCTGGTGTAGGCACGGACTGCGAGGGCTGCCTCCATCATGATGCGCGCATTCTCGACGATTTCCTCTTTAGCGTTGCGCTGGAGGAGGCGATTCGCGAAGAATCCCACGGCCGCGAAGCCGATCGCGAACACGAGGAACAGGACGAGGTTGAATTTCACAATCAGTTTCATAAGTTAGTACCTCCCCGAAGGCGGTTTGGAGTTGTCGGCGGGCGCGGAGGGAGAATTTTGCGGATATTTTTCTGGGTGCAGGATGCGGTCCCATTCCGGATATTCGGCGATGTGAGACTCGACCGCCTTGCGGAACTCCGCGTCCTTGAGGCGAGGCTGGAACCGTTCCTCGAAAGATTTGCGCCATGCTCCCATCTTCAGCCAGGGCTCGGCTTCGGCGTAGGTGACGTCGTGATCGTGCTTCGGTTCTATGGGTTTCTTGCCGGCGAAATGGGACTCGCGCGAGGGAAGAGTGTCGCGGAAGGGCTGTGGCATCGATTCGAGGAAGGGGCCATCCGGCCGGGAAGTGACGGCGAACTTGGCGCCATGGCGCGTGAAGAATTGGCCCGCCTTTGCAGCGATCGGATGGCCACCGGCTTCGTTCACGGTGGCAGTTCCGGATTCTACGTACAGTCCTACGTCGGCCGGTTCGGCATGCAGGATTGCCGTGCCAGCTTTTGCGGTGGCAGAAAGCAGCGAACTGGAGAAGTGGTAACCGGCTGCGCCGGAAGCGGTTTCGCCTTTCAGCCAACCGCTCATCAAGACCACGTCCGCGCTCTTGGAGGCCGCCGAGTGGATTAAAACCCGGGTAGAGGGTCCGATCGCCACGATGCTTCCGTTCGCAAACTCTGCCTGAACAAAACCCGGCGAGGAAGTTTCGAGGATGTCGCCGTTCTGAACCCGCACGCCTTCCGAGACTCGCAAGACAGTTGCTCCCCGAATGAGGCGGGGAGAGCCTTCAGCGAGGGTGAACGTGCCGATCTCCTGCGCGGCTCCGATCAGCGGAAACAGGAGCACAGCCAATATTGCGAGCGCACGATTCATGAGTACCCCGCGGCGAGCCGTAGGAATTGGACAGCCCGATCCAGATTTCCACAGACGCGGCGCAATACTAGAAACGAAGGTATGCCGTGTCAAGTGATGAAGGCCGACAACGCACGCAGATAGAGCAACGATGAATTCGATCCGTTCGGGTTCGCGCGCGGCAGCCTGCATAACAATCAGACCCGGCATGGCGACCATCATGCCGTGGATGCAATTGAAGGATGCGAACTCGTCTGCGATTTCTTCCCGGAGCGACGCCGTCCGAGAGAAATGTATTGACGCTCAGTCATCCCGAAAACGCCAGAAACCAGAGGGGGGAAGGTGAGGTGTTCGGGCAGCCAATCATAGCAAATATTACAGGCAATAAGGACCACGGACTCGATACGCAAGATGGCGCGAAAGGGCCGGTTTTTGAGGCGGGTCAGTGCGGAGTGCGATAGCAGGAATAGGGCGCGGCTCCTGGAGCCTGGGGGTACAAAATCTGATCTCAGCTCGGCTGGAATGTGCGACCATGCATAGGCCCGCGCCTGGCGGATAGATGGCTCACGCAGCCTCGCATGAACTTGATGCCATGAAAACAGCGACGCCGAAGAAGATCGACAAGTACGAAGTTTTGGACGTCATAGGGCGTGGCGGCATGGGAGTTGTGTACAAGGCGATTGATCGCTCGCTGGACCGATTTGTGGCGATCAAAATGGTCACCAGCGCGGACGAGCAGCACGGGGACCTATTGCAGCGCTTCTACCGAGAGGCTCAGTTCACCGCCAAGTTGCGCCACCAGAACATTGTCACCGTGTATGACCTGGGAGAATTCAGCGGGAAGCCGTACCTCGTGATGGAATATCTCGCGGGGAAAAGCCTGGACGCCATGTTGGCCGGGCCGCCGCTGACATTGGAAGAGAGGATTCATTGCATCTGGCAGGTCTGCAACGGACTGCAGTATGCACACTCGCGGCAACCCAGCATCATTCATCGCGACATCAAGCCGGCGAACATCGTGATTGCCGAAGATGGAACAGCCAAGATTATCGACTTCGGCATTGCAAGGCTGGGGCAATCGCGCAATACCCGCACCGGTTACGTCATGGGAAGCTATCAGTACATGTCGCCGGAGCAGATAAGCGGTGCGGAGTTGGATGGGCGGAGCGATATTTTCTCCACCGGTGTTGTCCTGTATCAAGCGCTGACGGCGACGCTGCCGTTTGAAGGCAGCACGATATCCAGGACGCTGCAGAACATCATCGGGTCTCCGGCACCGGCACTCAGTCGGCACCTGAAAGAGTATCCCGCGAGACTTGATGAAGTTGTGACGCGCGCGCTGGCCAAGAATCGGGAGGAGCGATATCAGTCGGCAAGTGAGTTTGCGTTTGACCTGATCGAGATTGAAGAGGAATTGAAGCGTGGACTGTTTGGAGATTACCTGGGACGGGCAGAGACACTGGTGCGCAGCGGCGAATACGAGCGCGCCAGGCAGGAATTGGCGCACGTATTGCAGGTAGATCGCCAACACGCGCGCGCCAATGAGTTGCTGCGCAAAGTAGAACAGGCAGCCACCAAGCAGCAACGAAAATCTCGAGTGCTGCACTTGCGATCGCAGGCGGAAGAAGCGCTGAAGTTGAACCGCTGGACGGAGGCGGTGAGATACCTGGACCAGGCGGTCCGGCTGGAACCGGCGAATGCGGAACTACAAAATTTTCGGGAACGGGTCTCGGGGATGCAGGCGCGCGTAGAAAGAGTGAGCGAGATTCTGAGCCGCGCAGAGCGGGCGCTTGCGGCGGAAGATCTTGTGGAGGCAGAACGCGCGGTCGGGGAGGCATTGCGTTTCGACCCGGCATCGGTGCGAGCAAAGTCATTCAAGAGGATTGTCGAGGCGAGGCGCGCGGGTGGGCCAGCCTCAGACAGCACGACTCCACGGGCGAAGCAAAGTTGGAAGGAGGGGAGTGCGGAAGACCCTGCGAATGCTCCTACACTCGGGCTGGGAGAGACCCGAGAGGGGGAATGGCCCTTTGCGCAGAAAGGGAGTGTGGCAGCCACCCCAACGACGGAAGCGCAGGCCGCGGCAAACTGGCCGGAAGAGACTCTCCGGGCCGTCGAAAAACAATTGGCGGTGTTTATCGGACCCTTGGCGAAGGTGATCGTCAAGAAAGCGGCCGCTCGCACCAGGAACGCGGACGAATTCTATAACCTCCTCACGGCAGGAATTGAGCGGGAGAGCGATCGCGACGCGTTCCTTGCTAGCATGCGGAATCAGGCGACTGGCGTTAAGGGGGATGCTGGGTACCAGAAAGTGCGAGATCAGGTCAGGGAGGTTTTGCAGAATTCAGGAGAGGAAGAGACGCTGACTCCGGCTGTAGTGCAAAGGGCCGCGCGCCTGTTGGGACAGTATGTGGGTCCGCTCGCGGCGTTATTCACAAAGAAGGCGGCGCAAATCGCCGACTGTGAGCGCACACTTTATCTTCTATTGGCGGAACACGTGGCGGACTCGGAACGCGAGCGGTTCTTGCAGGAGGCGGGTATCAGCAAGCCGTAATCGCGAGTTTCTGGTGTCGCAGAGTCGTGGTTCGTAAGCGATCTCAATCTCCAAAGCAGATGCCCATGGCTCGCGCGGTGGCGACAAGTTCGCCATTCGGATCGACGAGTTTGAGGTGGCCGACCGCTTCCGCGATATCGACACCCATGACGCTTTCGCCCCGCAGACAGACCATCTTCCCGAAATCGTGATTGGCAATGAGTTCGGTCGCCTTGGCTCCGAAGCGGGTGCCCAGCACGCGATCGCAGGGTGAGGGCGAGCCGCCGCGTTGGATGTGGCCAAGCACGCTCACGCGGACCTCTTTATGAGCACATAGGCTGATGGCGTCGCCCACCAACATGGCCACAGAGCCTCCGCGTGACAGTTGCCGCAGTTCAGGAGGCAAGGGCACGCCCTCGGCAATCACGATGATGGTGAAGTGCTTTCCGTACCCTTCACGCGCCGCCACGTAGTTGCAGATTTTCTGGACAGAAAAAGGTATTTCGGGAATGAGGATGACGTGCGCTCCGCCGGCGATACCGGCCTCGATGGCGATCCATCCCGCATCCCGGCCCATGACCTCGACTGCCATGACGCGGTGATGGGATTCGGCGGTGGTGTGAATCTTATCAATCGCATCGGTGGCGGTTTGCAGGGCGGAGTCGAAACCGAAAGTTACGTCGGTGGCACAAAGGTCATTGTCAATGGTCTTGGGAACGCCGACCAGGTTCATGCCTTTGCGGAAAAGATCCAGGCCGATCTTCTGCGAGCCGTCCCCGCCGATGGTGATGATCGCATCGATGCCCAAGGCGCGAGCATTGGCGATGATCTGGTCGGAGATGTCGCGGACAACTTCTTCGCCGTTCTCGATGGTCTTGTAGTGAAAAGGATTGCCTCGGTTCGTGGTGCCCAGAATGGTGCCGCCGCGGGGCAGGATTCCGCTGACATCGGCGAGCGTGAGCTGGCGAGAACGTTCCGGCCAGATGAGACCATCGAAGCCATCGGGAATGCCGATGACTTTCCATTTGTATTTGAGGATGGCGGATTTCACGGCGGCGCGAATGACCGCATTCAGGCCGGGAGCGTCGCCGCCCCCGGTGCAGATGCCAATGCAGCGGATATCAGTCATGGCCGGTGGTCGACTTCGCGACCGGAACACCCGGGCTGGTGAGGTCGGGGTACTTTGAAGCGAGTTCGGTCTCGAGCCAGTCGGTGTGTTCCTGTTCGAAGCTTGCGAATTCCTGGTAAAGCGATTTCATTTGCGGATCGAGCGCGACGACGGCGAGCCGCTCGTAATAGTGCAGGGCACTGCGCTCCGCCGCGGCGGCGATTTCGAGGGCGATGCGGCGCGCGGAACCCGGACTTCCGGTTTCGATCGCAGCGACGATGTCGGCAACCTCGAAGCGTGGCACTTCGATGAAGTCCCGAATGTCTTCCTCGGCAATCCCGGCGTTCACTGTGCCGTAACGCTCGAGGTAGCGCGTGCTCAAAGCGATGCTGTGCTGGCGTTCGGTGCTGGACAACTCGGAGAAGGTGGACGCCAGCGTGGGTGACTCTGGGCAGAAATGCGAGAACAAATCGGCGAGCTGGCGATAGGTGTCTGCATTTCGGTCCTCGATGGCGATGGCGATGCGGAGCGCTTCCGGGCCGGTCAGGGAAGAAAAGTGTCGTTTCACGATGACCTCGGGGTGCAGTGGAGGTTTGGCATACGCGGACAGGCGATTAGCATCCCTCGAAGGCGGCGGTGCTGGCAGTGACGATCGTCACAAGCAAAGGACAAGCGGCCAAGTTCCAGTTTCACCAGGAACCTCACTCCTTTTTCATCGACCACTCGAGCCCGCACTTTAGGGCCAAAAAGAGCGGCAGTCAGCGGGGCGTGAGAAATCGTTCCAATTGAGGACAGCTACATACCTTTGCGCCATCGTTTGCCGCACTCGTCACATCCGCGGGCCTGGCTTCTTTCTAGGCTTGATGTTTGAGCGCACATCGTGTTCAGGGAATCCATCCTGCCGAGGTCTAAATGAAGCCGATCCGCACATTCAAAATCCACCCTTCGCTGCCGGAGCCGCTCGCTTCGCTGCTACATATTGCCTACAACCTGCGCTGGAGCTGGGATCATGCCGCAATCGAGCTTTTTCGCAGGCTCGATCGTGATCTTTGGGAGACGTGCGGGCACAATCCCGTGCTTCTGCTGGGGAACCTGGAGCAAGGAATTCTGGAGGCGGCGGCCGCCGATGACTCCTTCCTGGCGCACATGAGAGGGGTGGCCGAAACGCTGGATTCGTATCTTTCAGGACACGGAGCCTGGTACACGCGGGAACACCAGCAGGCTGACCGGTTGCTAGTGGCATACTTTTCGGCGGAGTTTGGCTTGACGGAATGCCTGTCGATATTTGCCGGAGGGCTCGGTGTGCTGGCGGGAGATCACCTGAAAGCCGCCAGTGATCTGGCGCTGCCGATGGTGGGGGTGGGCTTGCTGTATCAGCAGGGCTACTTCCGTCAGTACCTGAATGGAGCGGGTTGGCAGCAGGAAGCTTACGAAGACAATGATTTTCATACTCTGCCAATCAAGCTTCTTCCCAATATTCGGGTGCAGGTGGAGTTGCCGCACCGGACAGTAGGCGCGCAAGTATGGTCGGTGAACGTGGGAAGGCTGCAGTTGCTGCTGCTGGACACCAACATTCCAAGCAATGGGCCAGAAGACCAGAAGATTACCTACCAGTTGTATGGCGGGGATCTCGAAATGCGGCTGCGCCAGGAAATTGTTCTCGGGATCGGAGGCTATCGGGCGCTGGAGGCAGTTGGACTGGAGCCGACGGTCTATCACATGAACGAAGGGCATTCGGCGTTCCTGGGGTTGGAGCGAGTGGTTCGGCTGATGGAAACGCAAAATCTCTCGTTTCAGGAAGCTCGCACACTGGCGTCGGCAAGCCTGATCTTTACTACCCACACGCCGGTAGCTGCCGGCCACGACTACTTCCCGTCCGGCATGATGGATCATTACTTTGAACGATACCTCGAGCGCCTGAAGATCACGCGTGCGGAGTTTCTGGGACTCGGGTGCTCTCATCCGCAAAACGAGTCGGAAGATTTCTGCATGACCGTTTTGGCGTTGCGGCTGGCCTCGTTCAGCAATGGGGTCAGCCGGTTGCACGGAGCGGTTTCGCGGCAAATGTGGAACCACATCTGGGAAGGAGTACCGGAGTCGGAGGTGCCGATCGGACATGTCACCAATGGCGTGCATTTTCGGAGCTGGGTTTCGTTCGAGATGAATCAGCTCTATGACCGTTATCTGGGGCCCAAGTGGCGGGAAGAACCGGCGGATCCGAAGTTGTGGGAGCGGACCGAATCGATTCCCGCGGGAGAATTGTGGCGGACGCACGAGCGGCGGCGGGAGCGGCTGGTCGCTTACGCGCGTCAAAAGCTGCGGGCGCAGTTGGCGAGCCGGGGTGCGTCGCAGGCGGCGATCGATGATGCCGACGAGGTGCTGAGTCCGGACGCGCTGACGATCGGGTTCGGACGCCGGTTCGCAGCTTACAAGCGCGCCAATTTGCTGCTGCGCGATCCGGCGCGGCTGGCGCGGATTCTGAACGATCCGGACCGGCCGGTACAGATCATCTATGCGGGTAAGGCGCATCCGCACGACGATTTGGGAAAGCACCTGATTCGGACGATTATCGAGTTTGGCGGCCGTCCGGAACTGCGCAGGAAGATCGTGTTTCTCGAGAACTACGACATGGCCACGGCGCGCTGCATGCTGCAGGGATGCGACGTATGGGTGAACACGCCACGGCGGCCCCTGGAGGCGAGCGGTACCAGCGGCATGAAGGCCCAGGCGAACGGCGTGCTCAGCGTGAGCACGCTGGATGGCTGGTGGGACGAAGCCTGGGAACTGGGCCGGCGAACAGAAACGGAAATTGGCTGGGCCATCGGAAGCGGGGAAACGTACGCGGACCTGGCACAACAGGATCAGGTCGAATCGGAAGCACTGTACGAGTTGCTGGAACGCGAAATCGTGCCAACTTTCTACGAACGGCGAGCTGACGGGTTGCCGAGAAAGTGGATTGCGCGCATGAAGGCTTCCATTGCGAAGCTGTGCCCGGTTTTCAACATGCATCGCATGGTGCGGGAATACACCAGCGAATACTACCGGGTGGCGCATGAGCGCTACACGCGGTTGAGCGCCGAAGGCGGGGTCCGGGCGAAAGGCTTAGCCGGGTGGCTTGCCCGCCTGGAGCAAGCTTGGCCTCACTTGCACGTGGAATCGATCGAAGGCGGCATTTCAGAAGTTGCACTGGGACGGCCGGTGGAGGTCTCTGCGCAGGTTTTTCTGGATGCGCTATCGCCGGATGACGTAAGCGTGGAGATCGTCACGGGCCGGGTGAATGCTGACGGGGACATCACCAATTTCTTCACCACTCCCATGCATGCCGCGGAACAGAAGGATCCGGGGAGCTACCGCTTCGAATCGATGATTGAGCCCGGATCGAGGAGCGGTCTTTACGGATATGCCATTCGAGTACTCCCGAAACATCCCGACCTGGTCAGCGCATTCCTGCCCGGGCGGATCCTGTGGGCGTGCGGAGATGCAAGCCAGATTTCATCGGCGCGGGGGGAAGCGGCGCGCGCGGGTGCGAGTAGTCACTAAAGTCGAAAGAGCGTTCTGCCGACGATGTAGGCATCGACCAGCCCGCGGGTGCGCCGGAGGTGTGTCCCAGGGCACGACATCGCGGATCGATGCTGGAATTTCATGGCGGCAGAGGTGATCTTCGAAGAGCGAACGCAGGGGCACTGCCGGCCAGAGGGCTCGGCAGGAACGCCGCCGGCAGCGGGTCTTGGAGCGCGCGAACTCGTCTTCCAAAACATCTGGGTAGTGGGAGCTTACTGGCTCCTGGCAGTGCTGGCGAAGGAGTACTTCTCGCGCTACCAGATGTGGCCGGCGCCGCTGTGGGTTCCTGCGGGATTCGCCATGTTCGCGGCCCTCTCGATCGGGCGCGAGACCTGGCCTGGGCTTTTCCTGGGGTCTTTCCTGACGAATGCGATTATATTTCATGACCCGGTGATTTGGGCGACGATGATCGCGAGCGGGAATACGCTGGGTGCGATCGCGGCCGCGGAACGAGCGCGGGGCCGGATGCGGGTCGATGAGATGTTTGCGAGCGTGGCGAACGTTTCCTATTTCAGCGCCTACACGATCCTGCATGGGGCGATCACGGCATGCGTCGGCATCACGACGATGTGGGCGCAAGGGATAGTCACTATTCCGCAGGCACCCAGCCGGTGGGTCGAGTGGATGCTCTCGGATGCGTCGGCCTCACTTTTGGTGGTTCCGTTGGCGCTTTTATGGCGGCGACATGATTGGACTGGTCAAAACGTGCGGCAGCTTAGATCGGAGTTCGCCATCAGCCTGGCCAGCGCGGTGCTGGCGCTGAGTTACGTGCTGTTGGGTACGACCGGAAACCGGGCCGCAGATGCGGGCGCAATCTTCCTGATCCTGCTGCCGTTGTTGTGGATGTCGGTGCGACTGTCGCTGGCGCTGGCGTATCCGGTGTTTGTGGCGGTGTTGGGCGCGATGATGGCAGGCACGATGGCCGGATACAGACCTTTTTCGG
>Ga0209577_10003394_pt1 | contig 14999 bp, 7 predicted proteins | sample GraSoiAngelo_109_FD_185874 | JGI IMG/M metagenome (GOLD analysis project Ga0209577, IMG submission 185874) | Grasslands soil microbial communities from the Angelo Coastal Reserve, California, USA - 14_0903_12_20cm (SPAdes) (version 2) | ecosystem: Environmental > Terrestrial > Soil > Grasslands ...
CCGACCGCGTCGTATTATTTCATATCGATGATGCTGCTGAAAAATTAAGAGACGAGCTGCGCCAAATGTTGCGCTGTTGATGTGGCGATCTTATTTCCGCAGCCGATTCCGCCACGGATTTCGCGTAAGCAATTATCTCCGGACGATACTGGAAAACGATTATCGGCCGCTCTCGATTGATTGGATCAGCTTTACGTTCGCCTTTTCGAATTGATTCATGCTGTTGAAAACGCGGTCCTGATTGTCATCGACACCGCGATAATCACTGCCCAGCCTGCGGGCAAGCTCCATTCCTCTTTCACTCGTGAATTTGAAGCCCCTCCGAGCAAATATTTCGTTCCGGGCGCGCCATAAATCGTCAGAACTAAGACTTGAGAGCTCAGTCGCACTCAGATAACGAGAGCTTGAATCGGGGAAAGCCATGGTCCGCGCGCAGGCGTAATCGATGGCCACCGTTTCGCTTCCAAAAGCCGTAGCTTGACACAACTACAGCTGTGTTCGCATTCGGCTTGCATTCCTCTGCGTTATAAAACCGGCCCCGAAACGGGTGCACCCCCATCATCGGTAAATAATTCTCTGAAGTGATGAACGCGAAGCTGCGCCGCATGTCGTGATCGCGCCCGATGCCGGCGACGGCGAACTCAAGCGCGGCAACATCGACAAACACGCCGCCGTTCTCGCGCAGCTCGCGATATTCGTTGTAAGAGAACTGGCGATAATCGTGGCTCGCATTCTGTCGGGCCGTGAACACATTCACAACTTCAGCAGGCCGAACCGGCACAACTGGCTTCAGCACCACTCCATTGATCAGCGCGAAAATGGCCGAGTTAACGCCAATGGCCAACGCAAGCGTCAATACCGCGACGGTAGTGAATCCCGGCGTCTTCAGAAGCTGCCGCAAAGCAAACCTGAAATCCTGCATCATAATGATTGTTCTCCGTTTTCACTGAGATGCAGTCTGGTTCCGTTTTTGGATTCAACAGTTGTGCGTCCTACAAATATTTTGGCGTCACGAACCGTGGTCTTCATCGCACAGTGACGCTATGCGAATCGGCGCGGCCGTGATCGTCCAGCGCGGTAATTTCGTAATCGCCGGCTGTTGCGGTCCACTCCACAACCTGATTCGGCGCCGCTTTGCCAACGAATTGCTTGCCCGCAAACCAGAAAATCTCCCTGACATCGCCCTCGGCTTTGGCGCGTAGCGGAATCCTCTTTGTCGAAGCGAGAACGATTTCTTTCTTACTGGGCGAAACGATCACCGGCTTTTGTCCGCTGCGACTTGCCAACTCGCTACCGTTGTTTGGTAGGAAAGGGGGCGGGACTCTGCGCGGAATGCCGGCCTGCTCGAACAGCGTAAGAAATTCACCCGGCCAGAATTCGTAAACTTCGCGTCTTAACTGGCGTGTGCCGTCATCGAGCGGCACGCGCAGACCGCTGGCGACATCGATCAAGACTTCGCGATGCACATCGCAGATCTTGATCGGCGACACGCCGGGAATGAACCAACCTTCGACATGCTGCGTGCAAAACTGGTTCGGGAGATCACCGGACAACGCGCAGAACTCTACCCGTTTCAAATTTGATCCGGGCGGCGGCAGGTGCGGTACGCTCGGTTCCGGCCACGCCGCGCGCAAACTGTCGATGATCTGAAATAATAGCGGCGCTGCGGCAGTGCGGCCAACAAATGCCGGATTGGCGCGCCCATCGAAATTTCCAACCCAGACGCCGAGGACATAATGATCAAACACTGCGATCGACCAGGCATCGCGAAAACCATGCGACGTTCCGGTCTTCCAATACACCGGCGCGCTGTGAGTGCCATCGGCGCAATTCATTTCCGGCCGCGGCACGTTCCCAAGCATTTCGAGAGTAAGAAACGCCGCTTCCGGCGAAAGGATACGTCGGCTCTTCGCGACCGGATCATTTTCGATTCGCCGCAGCAGGCGCAATTCGCCATTGTTCGCGAGTGCAGCATAAAGCCGCACCAAATCCTGGAGCGAAACTTCCGCGCCACCCAACGGAAGCGCGAGTCCGTAAAATGATTCCGGCTTCGGCAAATGCACGTCGGCAGTGTTCAGAAATTGGTAAAGCGTGGGATGCGCAACATGCGATGCAAGCTCAACGGCAGGCACATTGCGACTGCGCGCGAGAGCATCGCACGCGCGAATCGGCCCAAGAAATTCGCGATCGAAATTTTCCGGATTGTATTCGCCGAAACTGCGCGGCGCGTCTGCCAGGATCGATAACGGATGAATCAATCCTTGCTCAAGCGCGAGCGCGTAAACAAACGGTTTCAAGGTCGAGCCAGGCGAGCGCGGACTACGCGTTCCGTCCACTTGACCGTTAATGGCAGCGTTATTGAAATCTGCCGAACCAACTTGCGCGAGCACGTCCATTGTTCGCGTATCGACGAGAAGCACTGCGGCGTTTTCGATGCTGCGATTGCGATTGCTTGCTATGTAACCGGTGACTCTTCGCTCAATCGCCCGCTGCTTTTCAAAATCGAGCGTGGTGATGATTTGATCACGCCCATGTGAACTTTCGAGCACCTGCTGAACAAAATGAGGCGCGAAGAATTTTTGTTCCGTTTGCATCCGCGGCTGAAAATTACGCATCGAAAATTCCGCGTTGCTGTCGATTTTCGCGCGGTCGTACCAGTTGGATTGCGCGAGATTGATGGAATGATTGTCGCGATCGATATGTAACGCGCGGCGGGTTGGGCTTTGCGGGATCACGCTGAGCGCGACTGCTTCTGGCCGGCTTAATTTCGACGCCGGCTTATCGAAATAGATCTGGCTGGCGGCGCCGGCGCCCTCGATGTTGCGCCCGTACGGCGCGAGATTGAGATATGCTTCCAGGATTTCGTTTTTCGAGTAATGCCTTTCCAACTCGACTGACCGGATGATCTGCTCGAGCTTTCCGGAAATGTTTCGTGTGTGAAGGTGAAAGCGGAGGCGCGCCAATTGCATGGTAATTGTCGATCCGCCGGCGGTAACACGATGAAAACGGAGGAGATCCAAGGCGCAGCGTGCAAGAGCGAGTGGATTCACACCAGGATGATGCGCATAATATTTATCTTCGTAGCGTAACGTTGCGTCGATCAGGTCCGCGGAAATGTCCTCCAGCGGCGTCCAAATCCGGAATTTTTGATCGGCGCTGAGCGTAACCCGCAGCAGTTTGCCATTGCGATCGCGCACACATTGCGAAAATGAAATTCCGTCGAGCAGCGGCGGTTTCGGTAGTAGGAGCCAGGCAAACCACGCGGTCATCCCGAGCAGGGCGAAGGACCTCACTGATGGAGCGCGGATCACCGGTGATAAGTACCGTGAAACAAGAGCTTTTGAGAGGTCCCTCTCCCGCGATTGCGGGATCGGGATGACACGCGTTTTCATTTTTCTGGCGGTGACTGACGTATTCCGTCACCGTGATTTTTCCGCCAACGCTGCGTCCTTTAACGTTGCGATCGTACATCGACTGCGCGAACACCGACGGGACGATGAACTGGCCGCGGTTGCACGACTTGATTTGGTAATCGATCTCCAGCGTGTTTGTCGGCGCGGTCACAAAAAACACGGTGCGATCTTCACGGACATCCACGTAATCGGCGCCATGGATTGCAGACGCGCCGGTGCGAGCCGAGGAATCGATAACCTCAAATCCGCCTGGCAAAAGATCGATGATCGCGACGTTGGTGATTGGTTGCCGTTGCAAACTGCGGATGTGCAGTCGCACATGGATTGGCTCGCCCAGATGTGTGCTTGTGACTGGTTCATTATTTTTGCCAAGAAATTCGCGATAAATTTCCAAGCCGTTGGTGAGCGACTCGGTTGGCGCGTGGCGGTCGAAGCCCGCTTCAACGACTTGGAAAAACGCGCCCGGCCCGCTGAGTTTCCGGTTGCTCGCAAACCGCAACGCTGTGGTATTGCCAGAAAATTCCGTGCGCAGAAGCGCCTTTATTCCACTCGTTAGCCGACTTTCATTCTTACCCTTCCGCAGTTCCGTGATTGTGAGCTCTGGCGGGTTTTGCGTGACCGTACGCGAGTACGCCTTCAAAGCGCGCACCGCATAAGCAGAGGAAAGCGTGTTGAAATCGCCGTCACCGATCGGTTTGAGAATGTTTTGGAATTGCTCGGCTGAGATTTTGCGCAGCCGCGCGGGGAACTCGCGGGCGATCACGGCAATGTATTCCGAGTTCATGCCGAGCGGTTGGCAGAAATCGTCGCGCGCAATCGTTTTGCGATTGTCGAGCGTGTAACTCGCGATCAAACGCTCAGCGTCCGCATCTTTGTGGAGCAGATGCAGGGCGCCTGCGAGATAGACGCCTGCGATGTCGTTTTGCCATTGCTCTTTCTCGTTCTTGTCGAGCCAGTCACGCAAATTCAGAATGTAGTTCGTCGTGATGACCCCCTCTCGAGTGAGAATGTAGATGGCATACGCGAGCGTCCGGGCCTCTGAAAAATTCGCCGGATCGCGCGTGACCATTTTTTGCAAGCTGCGCAGGCCACTCGCAAACATTTCCGGAGGCGGCGCGAATCCACTCGCTTTTGCTTCGCTTAAAAAATCCATCACATACGCCGAAACGAAGCTGATTGAATCGCCCGTTTCCGGCACCCAATAGCCGAACGCGCCCTGGTCATTTTGCCGCCGTGCGAGCACGGCGAACGTGTGTTCGAGTTGTTTGTTAATCTCGGCGCGGCTTAAACCGAAGTCGGATTCGTCAGCCAGCATCAGCCGGCAGAACGCGCCGCTGGTGAGTTGTTCGCTGCAGCCGAACGGAAAATCTTTCAGGTAAGCATCAAGTCCGCGCGCGAGACCGAGCGGCAGCACCGAGACGGTCGCGTCGAGTTTGCGAAACTCTGGGTGCATTTCTCTAGTCACCGGGATTTCGATCTTCTCTTTGAAACTGCCGCTGCGGACATCCGTCATGTAGGGCACCGGCGGCCGCACGCTCAGAGTGGCGCGACGCTTTGTTTGCTGACCGTTTCCGCGCGCGATGAACGTGATTTCTCCAGAGCCGAGCTTGTCGGCTGCGCGAAATTTAAAGATCGTTGTCTGTTCCCGGCCCTCGGCAATATGCAACGTCTGCGAGGCGTTGCCGGAAATCGACAATCGCTCATTGGTTTGCGCGCGCAGTTCGACCTCGGCGTTTGGTCCGGAGCCTTCGACGTTGTTGGCAACGGTCACGCCAGCTTCGAATTCGTCTCCAGGCGCGGCGAGCACCGGCACGCTCGGTGTAATTACAAATGGCCCGCGAATCAGCGCCTCGCGCTCGCTTGAGCCGACCGCGTCATCCGCGATCGCGACCGCCATAATCTTCAACGTGCCGTCGAAATAATCAGGCACCTCATAAACGACTTCACGCTTCGTGCCGTCCGCATCGACGATGCCTGACCAAAACACGACAGGCTTTTCCGTTACCCGCTTAAACGGATTCAAGCGTTGAATGTCGCCGCCGCCGCCAAATGCCGACACCGAGCGCAGCAGCGAAAATTCCGGAATGATGAGATCGACAATCTGCGCGGTGTCGACGCGCAGCATGCATTTGCGGAAGTAAAATCCGAGCGGATCCGGCGTTTTGTAATCGGTGACTTGAAGAATTCCTTCGTCGACGGCGAAAATGACAATCTTACTCGGCCGATCGGTTTTGTAATTGATGTGCAATGGTTCGCCCGGTTTCGCAGTCGCCGATGCGTTGATTTCAACTTTGAGCCGGCGCTTTTCCTTGTTCGAAGTAAACGGCACGACGCCGTAGCTCAGTGGACTGACGAATATTTCCTTCGAATCAATCGCGCGGACGAACGCCACGTTGACGTAACCGCTACCTTCGAAGTTTTCCGGAATACGAATGTGCTGCACGCTGCTGGCCGAGTCTGCTCGGAACCACTGCTGCGCATAGACGCGGTCGCGCTCGATCGTGATTAGTCCGCTACCAGCGTAGGGAGCAGTGATGCTAATCGCGATTTCGTCGCCGCTATTGTACTGCGCGCGATCGAGTTTCACTTGCAGCTCGGCGTTCTTTTCCAGCGATCGCGAAACTGCGCCGCGGCCGACGACGCAAAATTGCAGCTTCGTCAGACGGCGATCCTGATCGTCGCGCAGTTCGAAAATGTAATTGCCGGGCTCATCCGTGGAGAGGGCGTAGCGAAGGCCATTTGCAGAAACGGAGATCTTTTCTGATTTCGTGACGCGCTCCTTCAAAACCGATTCGTAGGCAAAGTTGCCGTTCTCCTGCTTGGTCAGAACGGACACTTGTTCCTGCGCAATCACGTTCACAGTTACATTTGCGATCGCGATGCGGTTGAGTTGTGAATCGACTGCGACGAGATCCACCGCGCGCGGTTTGTTCATTTCGATGTAACGCAAGTCACCGTCCGGTTTGCAGCCGATCACATACGGCAGAGCTGAGACAAGCGCAGTCGTTGTGCCGGTCACGCTGCGGCCGCCTTCCGCTTCGAATCCTTCCGCGATAAAGCGCATCGAGTAGGTCGCATCGGCAAAGCGCTCCAGCTGCAAATCGAACTCCGTTTTGCCGGAGTCGTCGGTTTTGTTTTCGCCGAGCTCGACCGTTTGTTCATGTCGTTCTTTCTTATCGTCGAAAAGCGGATCGAAGAAGATGTAGTCTGGAAATTCTGAGAAGGAGAATGCGCTCGGCGCGAGCTCGAGACGCGCAGTTATCTTGCGATCGGTCGCCGGGGTTCCATAAAGATTTGCGAGCACAACTGAGGCGCGCATTTCCTTTGGCTGGATCCAGCCGCGCGGCGCATTTTGCGAAAGCCGCGTCTCGATCTTCATTCGATCCGGCAAAAATTCCTTTACGTTTGCCGTGGTCGAACCAAGCAGCGTTGAGCGCTTGCTGTTTTTAACAAGGTAAACGTTGAAGGTGTAGAGGCCGGTCGGCGATTCACTGGCCGTTTGATAAGTCAGCTCGGTGAATCCGCTGTTAGTCAAATTGATTTTCCGGGTTTGGACCGCGTGATCTCGCGCATCTATCACTTCGGTTTCAAGTGGGAGCCCTCCAAGCTGGCCATTCCAGTTGCGCTGCTTCACCACAATGCCGATGTGAACGTCGTCGCCGGGCCGGTAAACGCCGCGCTCGGTAAACACAAACGCGTCGAGATTTTCCGGTAGAACATTGTCGACTCCGTCGATGTCGAACCGCGAAAAGTTTAGCTGCCGATCTTCGCGAGCGTACGGAATGAACGAGACATCGTCCCCGTTGCGGGCAACGAATGCGACCGGCGTCTTCTCGCGTGTCGATTTCTCGACCGACCCGAACGCGCAATGGCCATTTGCGTCGGTCGTAGCGCTTTGAATGGGAATGCCGTTTTTGCCTAAAAGATCGACAACAAGATTCGGCAGCGGCTTGCCTTCCTTGATCGATATCAGAAAAACATCGTGAGTGCCGTCCGCATTTTTCTTGGTCAGGATCCCGATGTCGGTCACGAGAATGAACCGCGAATCTTTGGCCGCCTTGATCGGTTTTTTCGTCAGCGGATCCCAGCCGCGCGCAGTCACGAAAAACAAACCGCGCTCGCTGCCGCCGTCCGCCGGCTTGCGCAGATGCTCGGAGAAATCAAACGCCGAATAGTTTGCCTTCCATTTGTTCTCAAGCGCGATGGGCTGCCTCTCGAGAGCGATCCGCGAAATGTTTTCCTCATTGAAAAGATCGGAAACCTGAAACCGAGGATGCTGGAATTTCCCTTCGGTTTGGCTGACAAGATGATTAATCTGCGTGGTAGCGACGCGCGCAATTTCATATTCGATCGCATTGAGTCCGCGGGAGCGAATCGATAGTTTTCGTTCGCCGTTGAGCGCAAGCAGACCGCCCTGGCCTTCGATTTGGACTTCGCGTGGCAACGCCGGGACATTGACCACCGCGCTGTAATCTTCACTCAGCGGAAAACCACCAAATGCGCGGACACCTTTGTTTACGCGGACATAAAGCTCGCCATCGCTCTCGACACGGAGGCGAAACGCATGTTGCCGACCTTGTGGTTTCTCGGATTCGACCGGCGCGAATACCACTGGACGCGCAGCCTCGAGTACGTCGTCGGGAACATCAGTCGCGCTTTTCCAAAGTTCGGTTTCCTTTACTTGCGACCCGACCGAATCATCATCCGAATCAGTCTCTTCGTTCGAAGCACCGGAATCCTCGGAGGTTTGATCGCCCTCTTCCGAGCTTTCAACCTCCGCCTCTTTTTCAGCCTCTGAAACCTTGCGCTTCGGCAGCAATCGGATTTGGAGCGCTTTCGCCAGTTCGCGCGTACTGATGTCGGCGGTAGTCGTAAGAACGATGAGTTGCTCCGGCTCACCATTCTTATCGCGCGCGATCGTTGTTTGAATGGAATCGATCTGAAACATCGACGCGACCGAAGGGATCCGCAGTTTTTCTTCGATTGCGTCGCGCGTCTGCGCGCCACCTTGCGCGGTGCGGACGCCTTTCGTCACGGTGAGCTTAAGAAAATCGTCCTGGTCCGGCAGCACGATAGGGGAGCTGTGTACGTAAGCAACGCGCCGATGCAGCCCGTAGGTAGTATTAAAATGCGGCGCCGGATCGTTAGCCGGGAAAATGTTTGAACCGCCAACCATTGTGAGTTGGACGTGTCGATCCAACTCGCCGGGATCAACTGCGTGCGTCAACTCCAACGTCGCGCTGATTTCGCGGCGTGTCGGATTTGTCGGGTCCTGATAGATTTCGAGTTCTTTAATGGCGATAGAGAATGGCGGCGTCTGCGTTTCATAGATGAGTCGCTCCATCAAGACGTGCCGCGGGAAAAAACTCTTGTCGAAGATGACGCTGAATTTCTGATCTGCCGGCCAATCTTCGCTCGGTTGGAACACGAGGATGTCGCCCTGAACCCAGTGCCATGCGCCGCTCAAATGCGGCTCGAGTCGCACGCCTTGGACGGACGGCTTCTTTAAATCTTCGAGGCGCGCAGCTGATTCGCTGAAATAAATTACCAACCGCGGAAACTTTAGTTCTTTCTCCAGTTTCGTGAGTTCAATTGGGACGATCTTGGCCGAAACTTTTCTGGGTTTCGGAAGATGCGAATACCAATTCCAGGTCCACGCACCGCCGCAGGAAATCACAAAAATGGCGATCATCGCCGACAGGATTACCCTCGGATGCGCGCGCTGGAAGCGACCCCACCCGGCGGCGGTTCGGCTTAGCCAACCCGGCGGTCGCCAGGAAAAATTGCCGAAGTATAGCTCGGCAAGGCGCCGCATCGCTCTGGCAATGCGAGACGTGGAGTCATTGAATTTTGCGAGAATTTCTGAGGTTTTCATGAGGGGAATACGCGTGCTGCGCCAAAATCTTTCAGAAAATTTGGTAGGGACAGCGCGCTGCGCTGTCCTGGACGCCGCAGCGCGGCATCCCTACCGTATGGACGTGAAGCAAGCCAGCTTTCTCGCTACCCGACGTAGCCTGGTCGAGCGGTTGGCCGACTGGGGCGATCGCATACGCTGGCAGGAATTTTTCGATACCTACTCGAAGCTGATCTACTCCGCCGCACGCCAATCCGGTCTGACCGATGCCGAAGCGCAGGAGGTCGTGCAGGAAACGGTCATCACCGTGGCCAAGAACATCGGCAAGTTGAAATACGATCCGGCAATCGGCTCGTTCAAAGGCTGGCTGTTGCAGATCACGCGCTGGCGCATCGCCGATCAATTTCGCAAACGTGAACCCGGCAATGCGAAACGCCCTCGTTCCGCGGACGATCGCGCAACGGCGACGATCGAAAGGGTTCCCGATTCGCAGAACGTCGATCTTGATGCCGTCTGGGAAGCGGAGTGGAAAGAGAATTTATTTGAAGCAGCGATCGCGCGCGTGAAGAAGCAAATCGAGCCGAAACAGTTTCAAATTTTCGATTGCTATGTACGCAAGGAATGGCCGGCACAAAAAGTTGCCGCGCGATTGCGAGTCAATGTTGGCCAGGTGTACCTCGCACGACACCGCGTCGGCGGGTTATTGAAGAAGGAAATTCGGGCCCTGGAAAAGATGCAGAGTCACGCTTCGTTGTGACCTCTGCCGTGGAACGCGAACGGGTTCATGTTCGCCCGGTCCGCCTCGCCCCTTGAATGATGGAAGAGGACTGAGGTGAGGGGACCGCGTCTGCGGAGCGCACGCGTCTCGCGTGCTGGCGAAGGCCTCTGGCGTTCGCGAACTTGTCTTTTGAGTCTCATTTCGCGCGAGCAACGAGCTTCAAGAGGAAGTTCGTTTTGGCGCGACGCCAAAACCCGACACGCGGGACGCGTATGCTCCCCAGAATTGCTTCGTATCGGGGGCTTGTGTAAAATTCGAGCCATTCCCGATCAAGTTTCCGCTCAGATACCGATTATTCCCGATCACGAGTTGCTGCGCGTGATTGGCCGGGGCGCTTACGGTGAGATTTGGCTGGCGCGGACGGTGACCGGCGCGTTTCGCGCGGTCAAAGTCGTTTATCGGAGCACGTTTGAAAGCGAGCGCGCATTTCTGCGGGAATTCGAGGGCATGTCCGCGTTCGAGCCCATCTCTCGCGCGCACGCGGGATTCATGAACATTCTGCACGTCGGGCGGACTGCCCATTATCTCTACTACAGCATGGAGGTGGCCGACGATCATCTGGCCGGGCGCAAAATCGATATCGTCAGTTACCAACCGCGCACATTGAAAACCGATCTTGCTCGGCAGACACGTCTCTCCGCTGACGAGTCGATTCGTCTGGGCCTTTCACTGACGGAAGCACTCGGCGCGTTGCATGGTCGCGGGCTCATCCATCGCGACATCAAACCCTCCAACATCATTTTCATCGATAATGTGCCGAAGCTGGCCGACATCGGCTTGGTCGCGACGAGCGGACAGCAATCATTTGTGGGAACGGAAGGCTACGTGCCGCCAGAAGGACCGGGCACCCCGCGCGCCGACATTTACAGTCTTGGCAAAGTTCTTTACGAAACTTGCACCGGAAAGGATCGACTCGATTTCCCGGAAATCGATTCGCAATTGAGCACCCGGCCGGATCGCGAACGTCTGTTGCAACTCAACGATGTGCTCATCAAGGCGTGCGCGAACGATCCGAAGAAGCGTTACAAGTCGGCCGCGGAAATGCATCAGGACCTCGCGGAACTTGGGCGCGGCGAAGGTCCCGCAAAATCTCGCGCGAAAATTCTCACGTTAGCGGCATTGCTCCTGGTGCTTGGGATAGCAGGAATCTGGTTTTGGCTGAGCCGGTCGCAGCCAGGCATTGATCTGCATCTGCAAACGACCATTCAAACTGAGCCTGCTGGCGCGCTCGTCGTTTTAGGCGATCACGCGCAAAAAAGCCCGGCCACATTCGCGGATTTGGAAGCGCGCAACTACAGCCTGCGCATCATGAGCCCGGGATATGAGCCGGTGGAGACGAGCATCGACTTCAGGCGCAAACGTTCGCTTGATCTGGCCACGTTTCGCCTCGTGCGGAGTAAAGGCGCGATTCGGATACAATCCGAACCGCCCGGCGCGCAGTTCTCTGTGCGAAGTGAAGATGGTCAGATTTCCCGCGAAGGCGCGACGCCGCAAACAATCGCCGATCTTCCAACCGGTAAATATTCGATCGTAGCGCGCCGTGGCGATTGGGAACTCCACGGTGACGTTGAAGTGCAGCGTGGCGACACAATCAGCAAGTCGTTTGCGTTTGTCAGCGCGATCACAAGTATCACCAGTGACCCCAACGGCGCGGAGATTTATGTGGACGGAAAATTGCGTGGACGCGCACCGCTGCGACTGGATCTGCCCGCGCGTGAACACGAGTTGGTCGCGCATCTCGATGGCTGGCCTGACGAAGAACAAAAGATCAACGTTGACGCCCGACGGGAAAACGCGGCTCATTTTGTTTTCGCCAATGGGAGTGTGAAGATCACCAGCGCACCGGGTGGCGCGACGGTGATCGCGAACGGAAAGGATCTCGGTCAAACGCCGTTGGTGATCGAGGAAGTGAAACCGGGCGACGTGGACTACGAGCTGCGCCTGGCTGGTTACAAGCCGGGTTCGGTCAGCGGCAAAGTTGAGCCGCAACAGCAAACGTTTCTGGCGGCGCGTTTGGAAAAAAATGTCGGTCCTGCGCCTGGGCAACCGTTCACGAATTCGCTGGGAATGAAGTTTGTTCCGCTCGGCGATATCCAGATGTCGGTTTGGGAAACGCGGGTGCAAGATTACGAAGCGTTTTGCCGTGCCACCGGACGGCATTTCGAGCCTGCGGACTTTTCGCAGACGCCGACTCATCCAGTGGTGAAAGTAAACTGGTTCGATGCAATGGCATTTTGCAAATGGCTAACGGAAAAGGAACACAACGAAAATCTGATTGAAGACGGACAAGCTTACCGGCTGCCGACCGATGCCGAGTGGAGCATGGCTGTGGGTCTGATGAGTGAAAGCGGCACGACTCCGCAAGCGCGTGATGGCAAGATTAAAGATGAATTCCCGTGGGGAAAGCAATGGCCACCGCCCAATGGCGCAGGAAATTATGCCACGGCCTCGGGAAAGCGTCGCAGCGCAACGATGCCCGTCGGAAGCTTCAAATCGAATTCAATAGGGCTGTTCGATCTCGGCGGAAACGTTTGGGAATGGTGCCTCGACCCTTACAAAGGCGGTAGCAGCGAAACGAGTCGCGATTGGGGTGTGCTGCGCGGCGGCTCATGGGCGACGAGCAACCGTCTTGAGATGCAATCCTCCTACCGCAATGTCATCGATCGCAATGATCGCGACGTGATTTACGGATTTCGGTGCGTGCTAGCAACGCAGCCTGTCAGCGAGATTAAGAACAAATGAGTTCGTCTGCCTTTACGAACTGCGCCCATGGAAGATAAACACAGCATAACGCCCGCAATTGCCATCGACATGAGCGTTTAGCGAAGTCCACGTAAAAATCATCGTGGCGCCGCATCAGCACTGGTGAAGAACCAGTCGTGTGCGTAATATGTGTCATGAAACCGAGACACAGCTTCATCAGCAACGTTCTTCTGATTCTTGTTTTTCTTTGTGCAGTCTCGATTGGAACTGCCACCGCTCAGCCGAGCGGGCGTCTAATCGTTCTAAGGCCGGCGAACTTTGGATGGAATTTGGCCTTCAACCTCGCGATCGACGGCAGGCCCGTCGGGAGCATCGTACAGGGTCGCAACTATCACACATGGTTGCCAGCCGGGCACCATGTCTTAACCGTGTTCAAGGTCCCGCGCACAGGGTTTGCTGGGCCCACTTCGACAACCGTGAACGTCAAGCCGGGATGGAGCTATGCATATACTGCGATGTGGGATTCGGATTTCGTTTTTCTCCGCCCATCTGGGGCGTGGTTGACCCCCGGGGACGAGTGGCAACTTGGCTGGCCGGCGAGACCTTTCCGCGGCGGGGTAATAGACTAAGAGAAATCCAGAAATCGATCAACACCCATTGGCCAAAAAGCCGTCCCGAGCGTAACGTCTCACTTGGACTGGTTTTGCGGTGCTCCAATGGAAAACCGGACCATACGAATACGTGTCGCTGTAATCTGCGGGCTGCTGATTTGCGCCGTGGCAATCACGACGCGCACAGTGACCATAGCGGCTGCCAACCAGAACTCTTATGGCGTGCACGGCGTCTACACCACAGCAGCCACTCCAACGCCGACTGCCACGCCTTGCGCCTCGGTTGGGTCCTGGACTGAGCAGGCGCCGTATCCTATTGCCATCTGGGGACATGCCGTCGCCTCAGTAGGTGGCAATGTTTATAGCTTCGGTGGCATCGTTAACAACACCGCTATCACGAACGCGTACAAATACAGTCCCGCGAGCAACACCTGGACGCCTATCGCTCCATTGCCGGAACCGCGTGCTTGGTTCAGCGGTATAACCGACGGCACCTATATCTATCTGCTTGGTGGCGAAGACCAAAACTTCAACACCACAGCCACACTTTGGCGATACGACCCGATCAGCAACACGTATAGCACTAGCCTGCCGTCCTATACCATCCCTACATACTTCCATGCCTGTGCTTACCTCAACGGCAAGATCTATCGCATTGCGGGCCGTGCTATCGGTACCGATTTTCACGTTGAGGTTTACGACATTGCCACAAATACGTGGTCCATGGCTGCGAACTACCCGGTCGCTAATCACAGCCTCATGGCAGTGGCCCTGGGCGCCTACATCTACGGCGCCGGTGGCAACGCATTCCCTAACAAAGCGTATCGCTACGATCCCAACACCAATACGTGGGATGATGCTGCAATTGCCGATCTGCCTGCAGGCCGCACCGCTGCCGCGTCCGGTGCCTACAACGGCCGGTGGATACTTGCCGGTGGCGACGTCAACTTCGCCATCAGCACCAGCGCGATTGCCTGGGATCCGGCTACGAACACCTGGAGCGACCTGCCAAACACGGTACAGGCCCGCGACTACCTCGCAGGCGCAACCGCCGGCCAATCCTTTTACGCCGTTGCCGGCAGCTCTGCGCCCGGCACTGGTACCAACGACAACCAGCAGTACACCGAAATTCTTTGCGTCACACCGACACCAACGGCGACTGTTACTCCGACGACAACAGCAACTGTTACGCCGACTGCGACAGCAACGGCTACAGCTACATCCACTTCGACCACGACGCCGACTTCAACTCCTGGTGCCACGGCTACGGCAACCCCTACTCCGACAGCAACACCAACTGTTATGCCTAGCGTTACACCTACGACAACTCCGATTCCAACGCCCAGTGTGACGCCGACGCCACGGATTCAGCCGACCCCGCGCCAGCGCCCGACACCAGCACCGCGCCCATAATTACGTTTACGAAAAAGAACCGCACATTAGTCGCGGTCACTAATATGAATGACAGCGGCCGCGGCGGGCGATTCAAGCAGTTCTAGACTCTGTTTTTTGGAATTTTCGGAACTTCGTTGCGCGGTTTCCGTATAAGAGATTGGCGGCAGCCAATGTGCTGCAAGCCCTCTCCACGTCATGCATCCGGACAAAAAGCGCGGCCGACCGCAAATCCGCACCGCTGAATA
>Ga0209577_10003395_pt1 | contig 14997 bp, 13 predicted proteins | sample GraSoiAngelo_109_FD_185874 | JGI IMG/M metagenome (GOLD analysis project Ga0209577, IMG submission 185874) | Grasslands soil microbial communities from the Angelo Coastal Reserve, California, USA - 14_0903_12_20cm (SPAdes) (version 2) | ecosystem: Environmental > Terrestrial > Soil > Grasslands...
GCTGACTGCGCACGGAAGCGAGGACAGCGAAGTCTCTTTTTTACAAGCTGGCGCAGATGATTTTGTGACAAAACCAGTCAATTCTGCGGTGTTGCGTGCGCGAATCGAGACTCAGCTTCGTCTTCGCTCCATGAGGCGGCAGTTAGAGAGGCAGAATGACGAACTCGAACAATGGCGCCGCGATCTTGAACGCGATCTGGCCGCAGCGCGTTTGACGCAGCAATCGTTAATTCCCCAAAAGCCTCTGGTACTGCCTGGATGGGAGGTTGCAGCCTGTTATCGCCCGGTGATCCAAGTGGGCGGTGATATCTACGGCTGGCTGCGAATGAAGGATGGCCGCATCTTGTTTTGGATTACCGATGGTTCCGGTCACGGAGCCGCCGCTGCGCTGCTTACAACGCTGGCAAAGCTTCTCTTTCACCATGGCAGCGTGGAACACGATGGGCCATCTAGCGTGTTGGAAGCAGTGAACGATGACTTTCGCAGTATTTTTGGCGGACGCTCTTTCATGACTGCGATGTGTGTGGCGGTTAATCACGCAACCGGAAGCGCGCACGTCGTTGGAGCAGGTCATCCGCCGCTTCTCATCCTGCGCCATAACGGCGCGACGGAATCGATCGCATCGGTCGCACCTCCGTTGGGCTTGGTCGAGCGGCCCGAATTTGCGGAAACCGCGCTCGAGTTTGAACCAGGGGACGCCTTCCTTCTTTACACTGATGGGTTGTTTGGCTCGTCGAAACACCAACCGCGCCGATTGACGCCGCAGCAACTGCAGAACATGCTGGACCATTCCGCACCGACTGCAGAACTATTGCTCAAGCGAATTTTGGACCGAGCAATGCCCAATAATGCCGAGGACGCTCTGTCCGATGATATCACGGCCATGGCAGTACGCCGGATGGCCCATCAATAATTTTTTTCGTTTGCTTAAAATTAGTGTTGCTCTCTTGCAAGCGAAACGTTAATCAGCCTCCATGCCGAAAACCAAAAAGAAAACTTCCAAGCGCAAACCGAATCCCGCCTTCATGAGACCGGTTCAGCCTGACGATAAGCTTGCTGCCATCGTCGGGTCCCAGCCGCTACCACGCTCGGAGCTCACCAAAAAGCTCTGGAACTACATCAAGAAGCACGGTTGCCAGGATAAAAAGAAACGAACCATGATCAACGCCGACGACTCACTCAGGCCGGTATTCAATGGTAAGAGCCAGGTGAGTATGTTTGAGATGACCAAACTCGTCTCGAAGCATCTGCGCTAGATCCCCAACCCGTCGATAGCCCGGCGTTTGTTCGCCGGGCTAATCGCGGAATGAAATAATTGCTGCGCTGGTTCCGAAAGTTTCGGGGCTCTTGCGCTAGCCAATATTCCCATCGAAGATGGTGACGTGAAAACCTACCGTTTTTTTCTTTTCGCGGTCGCGACCATTGCTCTTATCTCCGGACCGCTCGCCAGCGCGGAGGAGTCTGGCTGGCTCACCGATTACAAGCAAGCGCAGCAACAGGCCAAGGCTAATAACAAAATCCTGCTGCTCGATTTTACCGGCTCAGATTGGTGCGGGTGGTGTAAAAAGTTTGACAGGGAGGTTCTGTTAAAGCCGGAGTTTAAGGACTTCGCACGGGATAATCTAGTCGTCGTAGAACTCGATTTTCCACGCGGTAAACCGCAGACCGCCGAGCTAAGAAAGCAGAATCGCGAACTGGCGCAGAAATACGAGATCGTGGGATTTCCTACGATCGTGGTGCTCAGCGCCGACGGACAAGAGCTTTGGCGGTATCCCGGTTACTTTCCCGACGGCCCCGCCGCGTTCATCGCGGAACTCCAGAAATTGCGGAAAGGTTGAATGCGCCTTGCTTTCTGGCGCGAATAAAATCCGCTGCGGATTTGTCGCTCTCGTGCAAGGGAGGCAGCCGCGTCTTGCGTAACTGGCAGCCTCTGCTAGATACGCATTCATTTTCCCCACGTTGCCACCGATGTCTGCTTTCCGTTTGCTGTTGTTTTGTTTCGCCTGGTTAACCTTCGCCCTTGCGGTTGGAGCGGAGTCCACGCCAGCAAAGCGAACTGCGGCGCGAGCAACTCGAGCGGAACCGGAAGAACCTGGCATCACATTTAACTCGGTTCATGTCGATGGACCCTACATCGCGATGACCTTTGACGACGGACCGAGCGCGACGCTGACTCCAAAATTACTCGATTTGCTGGCTGCGCATCACATCAAGGCGACCTTCTTCGTAATCGGCGAAAACGTCGCGGAACATCCTGAGATCGTTGCTCGAGCCGCGCGAGAAGGCCACGAAATTGCCAACCATAGTTGGTCGCATCCCAATTTCGGCAAGATGTCGGATGAAGGCGTTCGTCACCAACTCCAGCAAACCGATGATGCAATCAAGAACGCCACGGGAAAACGCCCCACGTTGCTGCGGCCGCCCTATGGATCGATCACGGCCCGCGAGAAGCGCTGGATTCATGATGAATTCGGTTACGACATCATTCTTTGGGACGTGGATCCATATGATTGGAAACGGCCCGGTCCGGCTGTGGTTCGATCTCGTATTCTGAAGGAGACGCGGCCCGGCTCGATCGTGTTATCTCACGACATTCACCCGGGAACGATTGAGGCGATGCCTTCCACTTTTGATGAGCTCGAGGCAAAAGGCTTCAAATTCGTCACTGTATCCGAATTGATTCGCATGGCGACGCCTCGACCTGCTCATCCGATTCCACAACCAAGCGGAAACGTTTCGCCTAGCGCTACTGGATCCCCTTCTCCAACTCCGTCGCCAGCGTCTTCTCCAGCAGGATAAAACTGGCGTCTTAGATCGCTACTTCTTCGCGGCGCCAAGGCCGCGATCTGCCATCCGCTGCTCATTCTGCCGGCGCGCGATGACCCAATGATTATTTTCGCCGTAGCTTCGCCACGGACCTGGGGGTACATCGCGAACTTCGACGAATTGCCAATCGGTCACGTCGGTTGGTGCCAGTTCCAGGTAGTCGCGCACGGCCGGAGAAACATCTAATCCCGCACCGTGGTTGAGATTCGGCTTGGGACGTTCGTTGCCAAAGACGTACTGAAAATGATCGGTGCGAAACGGACCGCAATCCTCCCATTGCGCATAACAGGTGCGATTGCCTTTACGAATCGCAAGCCAGCGGTTCCGGCATACTGATTCTCCCGGCCCGGTGTAGGATTGCTTGAACCAAGGGATCACTAGCGCCGCTTCCGGCTTGAACTGACCGTGCGTCACGTCGTTATATGGCAGCGCACAGTAGAAGGGATTCAACTTCGGAATAAATGCTACCGGGATGTAATTGCGTCGTGCGCTCGAGTCGGGATTATCGTATCCGCCATAATTTGACGTCCAGTTAAAGTCCCAGGCGCTTTTGTAGTTTGGAACCGGGTTGTTACCTCCTGCTTGTTCTCCAATCCAAAACACAGTGGTAACGATATTGGTCTTCCACGGGTAACGCTGCATCGCAGGACGGGAGCTGGTGGGGATAAAAACCTGCGGTTCGACTTTGAGCAGAGCCTGCTCCCGAAGCTTCATGGCATACTTGGCAAAGTCGGCCGCCGTTGCATAGGGGGACGTGGATTGCTCGTCCCCGAAAGCTTTCGGGGCCGCAGCAATCCCCAGACTCAGACAAGCCGCAAGAAGTCTCCTCATCCTCAAACGCCGCCACCTTCTACCCGATTCCCCGCTCCTAAGCAAGCCGAATTTCCCGGATCGGATACGATGAACTATCATTGCATGATGCCGCGCGCACCCTTTCGCACTCTAAAAAGGACCGGCAGCATCCCCACCTGCTACAGCATTAGCTGCGGCTGAGTACGGTGTCGCGTTTGAATCGGGCATTGTCCGCCTTGGGATAATCGAGCGTGTAGTGGAGGCCGCGGCTTTCCTTGCGACACAGTGCGGAATCGACAATCAAGGCGGCGACGGCCGCCAGATTACGCAGCTCCAATAGGTCCGCGGACACCTTGAAATTCCAATAGAACTCTCGAATCTCGCGTTGGAGATTTCGCAGCCGTGCGCTGGCGCGCTGCAAGCGCTTATCCGTGCGCACGATTCCTACGTAATCCCACATCAAGCGCCGGATCTCATCCCAGTTGTGATAGATTACAACCAGCTCATCGACGTTCTGTACATTTCCTGATCTCCATTCCGGCAACGGAATTTCTGGTTTCGAAGTTGATCGTGTGCCACCGACAGCAGTGGCCGCGCGATGCGCAACCACCAAGCCTTCCAACAGCGAGTTGCTGGCAAGCCGATTTGCTCCGTGTAACCCAGTGCACGCGACCTCCCCAATCGCATAAAGTCCGCGCAAACTCGTCGCGCCATTCACATCCGTTTTGATTCCACCGCACTGATAATGCGCAGCCGGCACAACGGGGATACCCTGCTTCGACATGTCGATTCCGAATCGCAGACAGGTCTGGTAAATGTGGGGGAAACGCTCTTGAATGAATTCCAGCGGTTGATGAGTGATATCCAAAAACACACACTTGGCGCCCGAGCGCTTGATCTCGGCGTCAATGGCACGTGCCACGATATCGCGCGACGCCAATGAACCGCGCGCGTCGTAACGCTTCATGAAATCTTCGCCGCGGTTGTTACGAAGAATACCTCCTTCGCCGCGCACCGCTTCTGAAATAAGAAATGACTTCGCCTGCGGATGAAAAAGACAGGTCGGATGAAACTGGATAAATTCCATGTTGGCAATCTCCACCCCTGCGCGCCACGCCATCGCCACGCCGTCTCCGGTCGCAATATCCGGATTGGTCGTGTACAAATAAACCTTCCCGCAACCGCCGGTGGCAAGCACGATCCGATCCGATCGAATGGTTTCAACTTCGCCAGTTTTTTCATCCAGAACATAGACACCAAGACAGCGGTCTTCTGTCGCGAACCCGAGCTTGGCGGCAGTGATTAAATCCACGGCTATATGATTTTCTAATAATTGGACATGTGATTGTCGGCCCAGCTCGCACAAAAGCGTATTTTCGATCTCTTTCCCTGTTACGTCTCGTACGTGCAAGACCCGGCGCTTGGAATGACCGCCCTCTTTGCCAAGGTCAAGCTCGCGATGTCCGGAAACCTCACGTTCATCGAACTGCAAACCGAGTTCTACCAGTTCGCGAATCCGCTCCGGACCTTCGGTGACAATCGTGCGCACGACCGCCTCGTCACACAGGCCGGCGCCCGCTTCGAGCGTATCGCGCACGTGCAACTCAAACGAATCTTCATCACTCGTCACACAAGCAATCCCGCCTTGCGCCCAGGCGGTATTTGTGTCTGAGCCTTTGCGTTTCGTTATAACCGCGACGGACCCGTGTTTTGCCGATTTCAATGCAAAACTCAGGCCGGCGATACCGCTGCCGATCACGACGAAATCATACTCCTTCATGCCGCCAAGCAGGCAATCTTGCCTGCTGGGGCTAAATGCTCAAACACGCGGACACGATTGTCTGCGTCACGATGTATTCTTTCACCCCAGCCGGATATTGTCGATCAAGCGAGTTTTCCCGAAGACCACGGCAAGCGCGAGCAATGAATTCGGTCTGACCGGGTCGACCGATTGCAAGGTTTCCGCATCGACAACTTCCACATAATCAATCCGCGCAAGTGGGGCTTCGCCGATCACTTTTCGCACAAGGTCGACCACGTCCCTCGCGGATTTTTTGCCGGTATTTGCCGCAGCAAACAAAGCCTTGTGCAAAACGGTGGCCTGCTCGCGTTCGTCCGCATTCAAATACTGATTGCGCGAGCTGCATGCCAGGCCGTCGTCGTCGCGCACCGTCGGCACTGCAATAATATTAGTCTTGAAGTTGAGGTCGCGCACCATGCGGCGAACGATCGCCAGTTGTTGAAAGTCCTTCTCACCAAACAAAGCGGCGTCCGCTGAGAGAATGTTGAATAACTTCGCGACAACTGTGCAAACACCGCGGAAATGTCCGGGCCGCGATTTGCCCTCCAGCGTGTTTGAAAGAGATGATTCCTCAATGAACACGGAGCGATCGTCACCGTACATCTCAGTAACACTGGGGCGAAACAAAAGATCGACCCCAGCCTTCTGACAAAATTCTTCATCCGTTTTTTCCGGTCTCGGGTAGCGTTCGTAATCGCTTCCGGGTTCGAACTGCAGCGGATTAACGAATATGCTGAGTGCCACCTCGCCATCGTGGCCAGCGTGCTCACGGGCGACTCGGACCATTTCCCCATGTGCCTTGTGTAAAGCGCCCATCGTGGGAACAAGCACGCGGCGTTTTGCGTTCGGCTTTGCCTGCGCCTGGGCGATTGTAGTGATGATCCGCATATTTATCATGCCGAGTGAAGTCGAGGAATCTCCGGATTTTTCCTCCCCTAATCAACTCTGACTCGACCCGGCTCGCCCGGCTTCCAGCCAGACCGCCTGCCGGCCAACGCAGAATTTCTTGTGACCGAAATCTTGCCATCCCGCTCGCACAGCAAGATCACGCATCTCAAAAAAGGAGAAAGCTCGACGGGCAGAGAGTCGCGCATCGTAGCGCGTCATCGGTTCGCGGAAAATCAGCGCAGTCAAAACATAAACGCCTGCGACGAGTGAAAAGCTACGTCGCAAATCTGACACCAGGACAAATCGCTTTGATAGCTGGCGGCATCTGCCCAAGAGCCGTACGGCATCTTCGTCGCTGAAATGGTGAAGCGCCAGCGTACAAATCGTGATGTCATATGCTTCGATTGGGTTCCATTCGAGAACGTTGGCTTCACGGTAAGAAATCTCCGGATAATCGGCGCTCAGCCTTCTGGCGATTTCCAGTGTGGCAGGCTGCCGATCTAACGCATCCATCTCTACCGTGGCGCTAATCTTTCGCGCATAATCGACGATCAATCTTGGGATATCGCCAGATCCGGTTGCCAGATCCACGATGCGCAATTTGTCGGCCGGTTTGATCCAGTCGCGAACAAAACCCAATACAAGGCGATAGCTTCCGAACCAGCGATTCAATTGCCGAATACGTTTCAGATCGCGCTCCAGTTCTGCAGAGACGGGCTGATCCCGGTCCATCATCTCCAGTACTCCCGGATCGAAACTTCGCTTCATTTCTGCAGCGGCGTTCCTATCGACGCCGAAGGCTCAATGCAACTGTCATCGACTGCCCTATAACGACAGGAATTTTCGCCACGATTCTGGGAGCGCTGCCGTTTCCACCTCACTCGCAATGCGCCCTTCAAATTCCGGGCGGAAAACTGTGCTCGTACCATAGACCATGATCGCGTCTTCTGTGCCTTCAACGCGAATGGCGTGCGCCACACCCGGTGGAATTACGACGCCGACATTGTTATTGCTGCGATGATTGTCGCCGTCCACAAAGAAACGCATCACTCGCCGCGGTAGTCCCGCGCGAATGTCGGATAGAATTATCTCGAAGCGGCCCTGAATAAAGAACATGACGTCCCATTGCTCGTTGTCGTAGCTTCGCGCTGAATAATTATCCGGCTCACTGACATACAAGCCGCGCAACCAATCTACTGGATCGCAATTTTCTGGAATGCTGGGAGGATGCACGTGAAAACCCTTGGCAGTTCCCGCAAACAGCCGCGCAGTTGACCATTGCCTGGGCCAGAGGCCAATCCGCGCGAGAATCCCTTCGTCGCGCCGTACAAATTCGCCAAAAAGTCCGCGGTGCCGCTGCGGGTAAACTTTTCGGGTGAAAATTTCAACGCCCGGGATCCAAGCGTCTTTAATCTCGCGCTGACTCCTATCCGCAGCTGCGAGTTCGCCCGCCTCGACGCCACGTTGTGAAAGCTCCTGGGTGAAGGAGGCCGTGTGGTAGTCCCGGGCGTTCAGGCTCCCGCGCGCGCTACGGTCGATACCTTGCCAAAGATTTTCTTCGTGCTTGCTCATTTTATTTTAGCCAATGGTTTCACTTGCCTAGCGAGAAATCGGCCCGTTCGCGAGAAAGATTTGGATTGTAATAGGGATCATTCTGTAAAATGTCAGCCCAACGCTCGCGCATAATCGCTTCACCGTTCGTGTCGATCTGATCGGGCGGGGCTTGATGCCAGCAAAGTTTTGCGAACGGAGTGTAAACAATCAGAAAACCGGCGCGCCGCATTTTAAGACACAGATCGACATCGGCGAGCGTGCCTTCCAAGCTTTCATCGAATCCGCCCACTTGCTGAAAAACTTCCCGCCGGGTGAGCATACACGCGCTCGAAACGGCGCTGCAGTTTCGTGTAACCTGTAATTGGCGATTCGCCCCAGGGTGTTCTGCCGGAAATCCGTGAAACGCCGGTTGCGCAGTCTTAGTAACGCCCACAATCATCCCCGCCTGTTCGACCGTGGCGTTCGGGTTCAGCAACCGAGCCCCTACGGCTCCGACTTCTGGCCGCTGGATATGCTCAGCCATGATTGTCAGCCAGTCCGATTCGATTGGTTCGATGCTCTCATCCAGGAAAAGAATCCACGGATCGTTTGTTTCTTTTACGGCGAAATTTTTTACCGCGGAAGCATTGGCCTTACCTGAAAAATGCACTGTACGATGTGGTAGATGCGAGGAAAAAGCTGATGCGCCATGGAATTCATTGTCGTTAACGATCACGATCTCATAGTTGGGATAACTTGTTCTGCTCGTTAGGCTTTCGATGCAACGCTCGAGCAATTCCAAGCTGTGGCGAGGTGTAACGATGATCGAAATTTTCTCCGGCTCCAGGAGCCCGCGCCTGATGCAGAAAGCGTGGGTGCGCCAATCCACCGCAACATGAGCCGGCTCGCCGCTGCGTTTCAGGTGATCCTCAACTGCGAGGCGCGACGCCTCGAGCTGCTCAGGTTTTTGACGAACGCTGACCGCGCTGGAGCTCTCCGATCGCCGCCAGTGATACAGGACCCTCGGGAGATGATGAATTCGCCCGGTCTGCTCGATCACGCGCAAGAAGAGGTCGTAATCCTGCGCGCTATCGAATTGGGAACGGAAGCAGCCGGCCTCTTGCACGATATCGCGACGCACTGCGGTCAAATGGCCAATGTAGTTGTAAGAAAGGAAAAAATCGGGCGACCAATCCGGTTTAAACAAAGGGGCCTCAAGGCCGTCTTCGCCAAGTTTGTCTTCATCGGAATAAATCAGATCGGCATCCGGATGGGTCTGCAAGAGTTTCACAATTTGAAAAAGCGCATCGAGTTCGATGGCATCATCATGATCGAGAAAAGTAACCCATTCCCCATGGGCAAGCGCGAGTCCCTGATTCGAGGCCGCCGAAATGCCTCCATGTTGTCCGAGACTTTTCAGGATAATACGCCGATCACGAGCGGCCAGCACGGGCAGCGCTCGGAGCAAATCGGCGTCGCTCGATCCGTCGTCGATTAACACGAGCTCCCAGTCTTCGTATGCTTGCGCAAGCACCGATTCGATAGCCTCCTCGAGATGTTCTACAGGCGTGTCGAAAACCGGAGTGATTACGCTGATGAACGGCCTTAAAGCAAAAGCGCGCGATTCATTTCGCATTCGCTCGAGGTCCTGCGGAGTTGCGCGCTGGCGCTCGAACCATTTCGGGTATTCGCTTGGCGCAACGGAACGTCGACGTGCACGCGCCGGTCGACGCAGTCTTTTCCAGACTGTTTTCGCCAGTCTTTCCGGAAGACGGTATGGCGCGAGCAATATTTGGCCCACGCGGCGCTCTGGCGATTTCCGCAGGGTTTGTCTCTGCTCCTTTAGCAATTTCAATTCGCGCCGATATTTTTTGAGTTTGAGCAGGTTTTCCTCGAGTCCGGCGATATGACGATGGGCACCTTCCAGCTCAGAGACGCGGATTTGAAGCGCTCGCTTGACGTCGCTCAACGCTCTATTGAGCCTGGCAAAGGCCACCTCCACTGTCGGCGTTAGCGCGCCGGCTGCTTCGCTCGGTTGACGTCTAAGGAATACGGCTGCCGAATCCAATTCTGTCACGTCGAATTCGTAATCAGGAAGTAGTCCAAAGTGCGTGAAATATCGCACCAGTTGAGGGCGCCGCCTTGCAGCGTCAGCGCCGGGGCCAGGGACGAGCACGACGTTCGTTGCGCAATTCGATAGCGCGTCCGCTACACGAGCATCATCGTTTTCTCCCGATGAATAAAACCAAACTGCAGTTTCAAATGGCGTGGCCGCCTGGCCCTGCGCCAGTTTCGTCCTCAGGTCGCCGGAAGACGAGACAATGAAAGCTTCTCTTTTCGCTTCAGCGAATTGGCGCTCAAGTTCCTGAGAGTTCCCGCCAACGATAAGAAATCGGCCATGGGCGAATTTTCGCGCCATTGTGCTCGCGAAATCGGCGTCAGAGAAATGGGAAGGTGATGGCAGCACGGCGGACATTATATTGGTTGAAGCCAGCCGCAGGCAAATCTACCCTGCCGCCGCCCTGCGATAGTGCCTGTCCTGCAATGTTCGATTTTGTTGTTTATCTCCTCTATCGTGCCGGGTCAGCGGTTGCGAGAGCACTTCCATTGGGGCTTCTCTTTTCCCTCGGACAGTTCCTCGGTTTTTGTGCCTGGCTCGCTCTTGGGAAATATCGGCGCCTGGCACAGCGCAATGTCACGATCGCGTTCGCAAACGAAAAATCACCGCGGCTATTGCGGCGCCTTGTCCGCCGTCATTTTCAGCGCCTGGGCGCGAATCTCTTGTGCAGCGTCAAGCTCGCCGCCATGCCATTGGAAAAAATGGCGTTAAGAATCGATGCGGAAAATCTGGATTTCATCCATCGAGAATTGCGCGCAGGCCGTCCCGTTGTGCTGATCCTGAGCCATCTCGCAAATTGGGAGCTATTCGCGCACATCCTGCCAAAATACATCGGTTACGTCAGAAACAGCACCATCTATCAAAGGCTGGGAAACCGTTTCATCGATGAACACGTGCGTCGGATACGCGGACGCGCCGGCGTGGAAATGTTCGATCGCAAGGAGGGCTTTGACAAAGCGATCAAACTGCTTCGAGAGGGCGGCGCCATTGGAATCTTGAGCGATCAACATGCCGGCGACCACGGTGTATGGGTACCATTTTTCGGTCGCCTCGCATCGACGTCGCCGCTCCCAGCATTGCTGGCGAAACGCACCGGCGCGGCGCTGGTTGGCGTTGCGATTTATACGAACGGCCGAGCGCGCTGGCGGGTGGTTATTTCGCGAGCATTGGAAAACAACGAGGCACCGGTGGCATCGCTTGCCACAAGAGTAAATCAAGTACTCGAGCAGCAAATTCGCGTCGCGCCGGAAGATTGGTTTTGGGTGCACAATCGTTGGAAAACGCCCCAGCCTAACTTTCTTCCCGCGCGGTATAAACGCGGCGTCTATCTTCAACCTGGAGTTTCGCCTCAGGAGCTAAAGCCATTTCAAATTCTCATTCGCTCAAGCAATTGGCTGGGGGACGCCGTGATGAGCGTGCCCGCCGTCCGCGCAATCAAGGCTGGACGCCCCGATGCGCGCGTTACGATCGCCGCACCGGAAAACATTGCGCCTGTATGGAAGCTCGTTTCTGAAGTGGACGCGATTATTCCTTTACCAGAAAACCGGCTCCTTTCAGTTGTGCGGTTACTTCGGCGCGAACCGTCTTTTGATGTGGCGATCCTTTTCCCAAATTCCCTGCGTGGCGCTTTGGAGTCGTGGTTAGCGGGAATTCCGCGCAGAGTTGGTTATCGCGGCCATTGGCGACGCTGGCTGCTTAACCAAATCGTGCCGGTCCCGCGAAAGCCAGGTCCGCCGGAACATCATTCGGTCCGTTTCATCCGCATTGCACATGAATGCGGCGCAGACACATTCAACTTCCAACATCCAGCATCCGATATCCGGGGCTCAACTCGCCATCAAATATCAACTGTCCACGATCAACCCGTGAGAATCGGTCTTTGCCCAGGTGCCGAATACGGCCCCGCGAAACGCTGGTTACCCGAACGTTTCGCCGCAGCGGCCGAAAAAGTCAGCGCGCAATCCGCCGTCCAATGGATTTTGTTTGGAACACCGCGCGACGCCACGATCGGCGAGCAGATTGCGGTTGCTCTTGGTGATCACTGCACGAATCGGATTGGTCAGACTACCCTCGATCAACTAATCAACGAGCTGCGCGAATGCCGTTTGCTGCTCACCAACGACACCGGCACCATGCATCTCGCCGCGTTGTTGGGAGTACCTGTTGTGGCCATCTTCGGTTCAACCGAACCTCGTCTCACTGGTCCGCTCGGCAACGGTCATATCATCCTGCGGCATCATGTCGAATGCAGCCCCTGCTTTCTACGCGAGTGCCCGATTGATTTTCGCTGTATGAAAGCGATTAGCGTCCAAGAAGTTGCCGATGCGGTACTGTCAATGCTCCGCAAGGACTCAGAAGAATTTGAAATCTGAAGTCTCAAATCTCACACTCGCGAGCATGAAACGCGAAGTCTCCCAATTGTCGTCTCGTACGTCACGAAGCAAACCTTTCGATCTTAAAGCGTCGGTCTGAAATCTTACCATGGCCATTCCACCGCGTATTCGCACGCAAGTGCAGGTGATGTTCTTCGACACCGATTGCGGAGGTGTGGTCTCGAACATCGCTTATCTGCGTTTCATCGAAATCGCGCGTACCCTTCTTGCCGAGGCCCTCGGTCTCGCGCTCACCGAAATGGCCGAGAACCATCGGTATCCAGTAGTCGTACGAACGGAGATTGATTACCGCCGGCCCGCTAAACTCGGAGATCAGCTTGTGATCGAAGGCTGGCTGGATCGGGTGGAGCGCGTGCGGTTCTGGTGCGGATTCCAGATCACGCGGCCAGCAGATCACGTACTGATCGCCCAGTGTCGGCAGATGCTTGCCTTGGTCGCGATGCCAGAGGGAAAACCGCTTCGTTTGCCCGAGCACTGGGAAAACTATCGCACCGATGAGTCCGCTGAGATTCACCGCGAACGCGGAACTCGAATTTCTGGCAGGGAACCTATTCAATGACCGCTGGCGCGCGCACCCTAAACCTCGAAGAAACTCTGCTCGAGCCCCCGGCGCTCCCTCCGCCGCCCATGCGCCACGCCTTGTTCGTGATTCTGATTGCGTTGGCCGCGCTGCTGCACGTCGCTACGATCGGCTCCGGTGATTTGTATAGCCAGACGGAAGGACAATACGCAGGCGCCGCACGCGAGATGGTCGAGGCGCACCATTGGCTTCTGCCTACAAACAATGGTGCGCCGCGGCTGCAAAAACCGCCGTTGCTGTACTGGCTGATCATCATCTCGTTTAAGATCTTTGGCGTCAATGCAGCAGCCGCGAGACTTCCAGTCGCGCTAGCTGTCATCGCCTCGGCTGCCCTGATCTTTTTAATCGGGGAAAAACTCTCGGATTACTGGCGCGGGTTCATTGCCGGTCTGATTTATCTGAGTTTATGCGGCACATTTTTGCTCGCGCGCATCGTCATGCCCGAACCGGTCGTCAGCGCGCTCATCGCGGGCGCGGTCTTTTGCGCGATCGGCGGTTACCAAAACCGACGTGACCGCCGGATCTGGTTCGCCGGCTTTTGGATTTGCTCGGCTTTCGCTTGCCTGACTAAAGGTTTGCTTGGCATCGCTTATCCCGCCGCGATCTTTTTAATCCTCTCAATCTTTTATCGCGAAGCGCGAATACGATTTCGCGGGCTGTTACGGTGGGAATATCTCGCGATTTTCGTTCTGATCGTCGCGCCATGGCATATCTGGGTGCAATGGCATTTCCCCGGGTATTTTCGTTATCAGATCAGCTCGGAATGGCTGGGTCATTTGCGCGGACTTACCGATGAGACGCACGATTTCCTTGGCATGCCCGCCCACCAGTTTGTGGTGTTGCATTTTGCATGGTGGTTTCCATGGTCGATTGCAATTTTGCCAGGCATTATTTTTGCCTGGCGCCGTGTGATTCGGCCGCGCGAGATCAATTTCGCCGACGCATTGCTACTTTGCTGGATGGGGGTTGTTTTTATCCCGCTGCTTTTTCTTGGGCAACGCCAGGATTATTATTCCATGACCATGTGGAGCGCGTTCGCGCTCTGGGCGGCTGCCGCTTGGGATCGAATACCACCGAAATTACGTGCTGCTGGTGTCATTGCCGTCGGCCTCGTCGGCTTAGTAACCGCTGCGGCCGCATACTTTTTTGCCGACGCTGGACGTGCCCTGAACGGAAACTGGGGTACGATGGACGCGCGCTGGACGGCCTGGCGGGCGTTACACCATATGCCCGTTGCAACCTGGCTGGCCTTTCGACCTTTGGTTGCGATCTTTGGCATTTCGCTTATTTCCCTATCGCTCGCCGCCCTATACCTTATTTCCAGGCAACGCGAAAGACTCGCTGCCATTGCCCTCGCCGCCTCGATGATTCCGGGAGGACTCAGCATGATGGCAGCCGTCGCGCAAATCGCTCCTTATTTTTCACTCGCCGATGTAGCGCGATCCATAAATCCACGACTCGACGCAGGCGGCGATGCGATCTTTGAAGGACCGCTCGACGACAGCAGTAGCCTCATTTTTTATCTGAACCGGAAATTTTTTCTAGTTAATCAGAGGCCCGAGAAAGAAACCCCGATTGGGAAATCCTCCATTGACATCTTTTTAAATGAAACCGCGGTCTTGGAAAAATGGAGGCAACCCGGCGCGGTTTTTCTAATTATCGAGGAAAGCCGGGCCGATTATTGGAAGCAAATCTTGACCGGCCACTTTCACATCTACCATCAAACCACGAAATGTGGGACTTACGTGGTGCTTAGTAATCAGCTCTGAACTTGGAGGCGTTCAGAGCGTGATCCGTTAAAAGGTTACAGGGTAGGAAGCGCGCTTCTTGAAAAACTCTCGCACTAGCTTAATGTTGCGCCTCATTTCCATTGTAACGTTGTAACCACTTTTAACTTTTTACCTACCCATGTCGCAACATCGCAGCTTAAAAGGAGCTAGCACGATCGCCGCCAGGCGCAATGTGCTAAAGCGCTTCGAACGGGTCGAACTTTTGAAAAAGCGCGGTCAATGGAAGGAAAGCCAGAAAGTGCTCGGCCTCCCCAAGACCAAGCCGGATGTGTAGG
>Ga0209577_10003396_pt1 | contig 14988 bp, 14 predicted proteins | sample GraSoiAngelo_109_FD_185874 | JGI IMG/M metagenome (GOLD analysis project Ga0209577, IMG submission 185874) | Grasslands soil microbial communities from the Angelo Coastal Reserve, California, USA - 14_0903_12_20cm (SPAdes) (version 2) | ecosystem: Environmental > Terrestrial > Soil > Grasslands...
AAAGGTCTGTGCGTCGCAGAGCGCCGCAATCGCGACGGCGAGCACGAACGACACGACTCCGACGAATCGACTCGAAACCATGAGCTCCATCTTCCTTTCCTTGGCGTTCATTGGGCCGACCGCCCCTGCGCGTTCAAGATTGCCGCGAACAGCGTTTTCTTCGTCTGCTCCGAGGCGACGAACAGGTCCTCGGGCAGCTTCGTGACGTACTTCAGCATGTCGGCGTAGATCACGTCGGCCTGATACAGATTGAGCCCGAGCCCGGCGAGGTACTGCAGGCGCAGGTTCTTGTCGTGATTGATTTGCGCGTCGCGCAGCCACGCGGACAGATCGCTCCTGCGTCCCGCATACGTGGAGAACAGATCGATCGCCGACGTCATGCCGATTTCGCGCAGCGATCGGGCTACCGGCTCGTACTCCGGCCGCTTCAGCCGCTCGTTGAGCGCGTCGACGTCGATCGACGCCGACTCCACGGGGCCTAACAGCACCAGATCGTAGCCTTTCCCCTCGTTCGTATTGCCCCACACGACGCCGTTTGGAAACACGTCGAGGAACGTGGCGATCTCGCTCTTCACCGCGTCGGTGTTGCTCTCGTACAGCTGAACGAACAGCGTCATCACGCCGCCCGGATTGAGATGGCTCTTCGCCAACTCGAAGAACTCCTGCGTATAGAGCATCGCCGCGCCCTTCACCCAGGGGTCGAGCGGGTCCGATGTTATCGCGTCGAATTTCTCGGTCGTCGTCTCGACGAAGTGCCGCGCGTCGTCGATGCGGATGTGGACCTTCGGGTTGCGGACGACGTCGAAGTTGTGCTGGGAGAAATAGGTCGAGACGACGCGCGGCACCAGCGGCTCGATTTCGGCGATCGTCTCGTGCTCGACCGACGGATCGACCGAGACGGCGCCGGCCGTCACGCCGGCGCCACAGCCGATGACGAGCACCTTCTTCGCCTGCCGCGGCAGCAGCGTCGTCATGTGGCCGAGCATCCGCTGGAGCCGCATGTCCTGCGGCTCGCTCGAGGCCTGCACCTTGCCGGCGTTGTGATAGTTCCGGACGCCGTTCGACAGCTCCGATACGGCGACGGTCGCGTTCAGTCCTTCGCCGACATAAATGACGTCCGCCTGGCCCACCCGCGTCGCCGCGTATCGGCCGTACGCGACGAGCAGACCCGGCAGCTGGTGCACGCTTCGCGCGAGCAGACCCGCCGACACCATCGCGAGCGCCAGCACGACGGTCCCGGCGAGATTCCAGGAAGACGAAGAAGCAACCGCGGATGAGTACGCCGGCTCGAGCATCAACAGAGACGAGAGCGCGCACGTGATGATGATCACCTGCTGTGTGTGCGAGCTCCCGATCCACGGAATGAGGATGAAGCTCGCGATCAGCGAGCCGGCGATCGCGCCGACGGTATTCGCGGCGTAGACGCCGCCGGCGAGCCGCGCGGCATCCTGCTCGCTCGACGCGACCGCCGCGAGCGCCAGCGGAAAGCTCGCGCCCCAGAGGATCGCGCCCGGCAGCACCACCCACAGGCAGCGCACGAGATCGAGCTGGAACGTGTACCACGGCGAAGTCGAGATCGATGGGTTGATCGGCCAGTACGTCAGCGATTCGGTGAGCATGTAGGCGGCCCAGGCGGCGGCGCCGCACAGGAGCAGTTGACACCAGCCGAGCGCGCGCCGCGCCGATGCCTGATCGCGTGCGACGAGCGACGCAACCGTGCTGCCGACGCCGAGGCCGACGAGAAACACCGCGAGGATCAGCGAGAAGGTGTAGACCGTCGCGCCGAAGTGCAGCGACAGCAGCCGCGTCCAGACCACTTCAGCGCCGAGCGCGGTCAGCCCGGACAGCGCGATCGTGACGTAGACCGATGCGTGGCGGGGTGGGGCGGCGCTTTCAGCCCCGCCTTCGCGGCCCTGAAAGGGCCGCGCCACCTCGTCATAGGCCGCTTTGGCGGAGACGAGGTACGCGATCGACGCGACCGCCGCGTTGATCGCGACCGCGGTAAACGTCGCGATGTTCACGTCGTGGACGCGCAGCAGATAGAAGCCTGCGACGAGGCTGCCGACGACGCCGCCGGCGATGTTGCCGCCGTAGAAAAATCCGAGCCACGACACCCCTTCGGGCGTCGCCTTCACCCAGCGCGAGATCGCCGGCAGCGTGGCGCCCATCAGCATCGTCGGCGGCAGCAGACAGATGCCGGCGACGATGGCGCGCACGAAGACGCTCACCATCCCGTCGCCGGCCCATGCGGTGTAAAGGCCGCCGACGAGCGGCATGCCGAAGAGGATCAGCAGCCCGAGCACGCCGATGCCCGCTTCGAGCGACGCGTACACGCGCAACGGATGCTGGCGAGGAGAGACCGCGCCCGGCATCAGCACGCTGCCAAGGCACATGCCGCCCATGAACGTGCCGAGGAGGATGCCGAGGGAGATCGAGGACGACCCGATGACGAGCTGGAGGAGCTGGAACCAGACGATCTCGTAAATCAGCGCCGCGCAGCCGCTGCCGATGAAGAGAACGACGAGCGCGGGAAGATACCGCCGTGAGGTCATCTACGCTGCCCTTCTCGTGGGAAAGCGCGATGCTATCACGGCGCTGATAGCTGATAGCTGACAGCAGCGGCTATCAGCTATCAGCTATCGGCTATCAGCTATCAGCTGTCGGGTGTCGGCTGTCCGGCTATTTGACGTGTTTGCTGACCAGCTTCGTCATCTCGAACATGTTGACTTGCGCCTTGCCGCCAAAGACCGGCTTCAACATGTCGTCGGATTTGATCATCCGTTTGTTCTTCTGATCCTGCAGCTTGTTCTTCTTGATGTAGGCCCACAGCTTCTTGGTGAGCTCGGTACGCGGCAGCGGCTTGCTGCCGACGACCTCGGACAGAGCGGCGTCTGGGGTCACCGGCGCCATGAATGCCGCGTTGGGCTTCCGCTTGCTCGCCTTCTTCGCCATGTCAACTCCTGTTCAAGTGGCGCGCTGCTTCTCGCTCGAGCCGCAGCGCTCGCGTCAGTGCCCGCTATTATGGCGTGTTTCCCTCTGGAGTACCAGAGGGAAAATCGAGGATCGTTGCGTAGCACAGCACATCCTGCGGCTGACCCTGACCGAGGTTCGGAAACTCGGCATAACGGCGAAGCCGCCCTTCGAAGGTCATTCCCCCTTTTTCGAGGACGCGCGCCGACGGCCGGTGATCGGCGTGGCAGAGCGCGTAGAGTCGATGGACGCCGAGCGTTTGCGCGAGATCGCGCATCGCGATCAACGCTTCGGTCGCATAGCCGCGGCCCCACGCGTCGGTCGCCAGCACGTAGCCGGTCTGCGCGCGCGTCGTCGTCTCGAACTCGAGGCCCGTCGACCCGAGCAGCGATCCCGTCGACGGCGACACTATGAGATAAGGACCGGCAGGCCACTCGGCCCACTGTGATTCACTGAAGGCGAGAAAGCTTCGCGTCTGTTCGATCGACGTGTGACGCGGCCATCCGACGTACTTCGTGACGTCCGGATCCGACGCGTACCGCTCGAAGATCGACTCCGCGTCGTCGGGCCGTGGTTTTCTGAGAAGGAGGCGCTCGGTTCGGATCGTTGTGTGGCGCGGGCCTTTCACGCCCGCGTTCCCGTGCTCAATTGCCATTTCGTCCGTGTGTAGGCGATCCGGAATCCGTTCCGTTCTGCATTGCGCTGCGATCCGCTGCCCGGCAGCGCGCCCATCATCGCGAGATCGCAGCCGTGCTGCGACGCGTATGCGAGTCGGGCCGACAGGAGGGCGAGCTGCGCGCCGCGATGACGCGCGTCGGGAATCGTGCTCGCGCCCGCCAGCAGCGCGACGCCATCGTCGATGGTCAGCGCGCCGGCGGCTACCGCCCGGCCCCCGATTTCCGCGAGAAAGAGACGCGCATCCGGTCGCACCGCAGCCACGCGCATGAGATCGACGAGGAACGGGCCGACGCCGGGCACGTCGCTCCATCCGGCCGCAGACGTCTGCGCCCAAAGCTCCACCTCGTCGGCGTCGACGATCCGCACGCGGCCCTGAAAGGGCCGCGCCACTGAATCGGCAGGCGCAGCGATGGCGAGATCGCCGTCCAGCGATCGATACAACACGCTCGTGAACTCGATCGGTCGATAGCCTCTCGACGCGAGCAGCTCGAGATGCGCCGGATCGGCGATCGGACTGACCTCGTGGAACACTGGCGCCGAGCGCTGGGCATAAAACCGCTCGATCGTGTCGAGATCGCCGCTCGACGGCGCGGTGAAGAGGCCGAAGCCGAACGTCTGCGTGCAGGGCGATTCGACGCCGTCGAACATCGCGTACGTGCCGCCGACGTCAATCCACCCTGCGCCGACGTCAGGGGACACGGCGGCGCGCGCCTCGACGAACCGCGCGTTGCTGTCGCGCTCGGCCCGTTCCAGACGGCGTGAGAGAGAAAGATCCGAGAGGAGAATCACGACCGCGACCCGGCTCACCGCGTCCCGTTGACCCAGTCCGCCAGCGCTTTCCATTCGGGATCGTTCTGTGACTCCCAGTGCTTCCCGCCGGGATGGAACTCGGTGCCGCCGGCCTCGTGCGCCAGCGGCATCACGAGCAGACGGCTCTCCTTCGGATTGCCCGGCCGGACGAACTTCTTCACCATCTCGAAGTTCTTCTGCGACTGCTCGTCGGACCAGGCCGTCTGCCCTTTCGGCAGCGGCTGCAGCCGAAACGCCGTGCCGGTCGAGTGGCACGTCACACACCGTGCATGGCCAGGGCGCTTCTCGAGGAGCAGCGGCTCGACCTTGCTCTTGTAGGTCTGGAAGTCGAGATCGGATCCGCCCTGCATGCCGAACAGCAAAAAAAGAATCAGCCCCATGGGCGCGTAGTTTAAAGTGTGTGGCTTATGAAGACCATATTTTCCGTCGTGCTCCCGACTGTCACGCTCGTGGCGCTCGCGGCCACGTTGCCTTTACAGGCCGCAACCGTCCGAATCGTCCAGACCAACGCCGCCGGCGACAGCGTGATGCTGATCGATCCGGCGACCAACAAGGTGGTCGGCGAGATCAAGGACATCGAGGTGAACCACGGCGCCGCGGCGGCGCCCGACGGCAGCCGTCTCTACATCACCAACGAGGCCGAATCGACGCTCGATGTCGCCGACCTCAAGACGCTCAAGGTGATCAAGCACATTCCGCTGACCAACCATCCGAACAACGTCGCGATCAGCAAGGACGGCAAGCGCGTCTACGCCGCGATCGTCGCCGGCGCGGGCGCCGTCGACGTGATCGACACGGCCACGCTGACGCGCGTCAAGAGCATCCGCACGGAAGGCGGCATCCACAACACCTACGTCACCCCAGACGGCCGCTTCGTCGTCGCAGGGTCGATTCCGGGCCGCAAGGTGACGGTCATCGATCAGAAGACGGAAGAGGTTCTCTGGACGACGCCGACGCGCGACGGTGTGCGGCCGATGGCGTTCGAGACCAACCCGGACGGATCGACGAAGCGCATTTTCGTGCAGCTCTCGAATTTCAACGGCTTCATCACGATCGACTTCGCGACCCACCAGATCGCCGACGAGATCAAGCTGCCGGAGCTGCCGGCGGCCGAGCGCGTCACCGAAGGGCTTCAGGGATCGCCCGCGCACGGCCTCGCCGTCACTGCAGACGGCAAGACGCTGTGCGTGCTCAGCAAGATGAACACGCGCATCTACCTCTATTCACTGCCGGATCTGAAACTGGTGAGCGAGTCGAAGGTGGGACATCACCCCGACTGGGTCACGCTCACGCCCGACGGTAAGCGCGCCTACGTCGCGAACGCCGGATCGAATTCGGTGTCGGTGATCGATCTGCCGACGCACAAGGAGCTGATGCAGATCCCGGTAGGACAGGTTCCGAAGCGCAACATCACGGCGGTGCTACCGTGAATTCACGTTTCGTACATTTCCGCGCACGTTGCATCGTCTTCGTCGGCGTCACGTCTTCATCGTCAGCGACGGATGCTTCAGGTGCCAACCCGCGCGATCCTGATACGCTCTTGCCAGCGACAGAATCTCGGCTTCGTTGTACAGACGTCCGAGGAACGTGACGCTCGTCGGCTTGCCGTCGGCGGTGAAACCGTTTGGGACGCTGACGGCGGGATAGCCGCATAGATTTGCGGCCGTGAAGTGATCGCGAATCGCGCTTGGCGGCGGCGGCGCGTCTCCTCTTCCACGTCCTGCCCCTTCCGCCTGTCCTGCCTCTCCAGCCCTTCCAGACCTGCCCCCCCTGCCGACGTCTCCCGCCTCTCCTGCCCTTCCCGCCCCTCCCGCCCTCATGTTTATGTACGGTGCCACGTAGACATCGAACCGCGACACCGTTTCCGCGAACTGACGCATGATCATCGCGCGCACGCGCTGAGTCTGCAGGTACTCGATGGCGGGAACGAGGCGGCTCGTGCGCATGCCGTTGCCGCGGCCCTTGTTCGTCAGATCCTTGTCGCGGCCGGTGCGGATGAATTCGTCGAACGACGCGCCCGATTCGGCGCCGAGGATGCCTCCGGTCACGCTGGTCGGCAGCTTCGGCAGCTCGAACGGTTCGAGCTTCACGCCGAGCGCCTTCAACGTGTCGAGCGCCTGCTGATCGTTTTTCTTCCAGTCTTCCTGCCGGTTCGGCTCGGCGAAGGCCGGCGCGAGATAGCCGACACGCAGCTTGCGGATGTCGAGGTCCGCGTCATAGTTGAACGGCAGATCGAGGACGCTCAGGTCCTGCTCGTCGGGCTTTGCGATGGCGCGGAAGACGAACGCACAGTCTTCGGCCGTGCGGCACAGCGGACCGATGCGGTCTTGCGTCCACGACAGCGTCATCGCGCCGTAGCGGCTCACGCGGCCGAACGTTGGACGTAAGCCGGTGACGCCGCAGATCGTGGAAGGGCTCAGAATCGATCCGCTGGTCTCGGTGCCGATGCCGAACGCCACGCAGCCGGCGGCCGTCGCGCTCGCCGGGCCTGCCGACGATCCGCTCGATCCATCTTTCGGATCCCACGGGTTGTTCGTGCGGCCGCCGAACCATTGATCGCCAGCGGCCAGCTCGCCGGTGGTCAGTTTCGCAAGGAGCACGGCGCCCGCGTCGCGCAGAAGCCGCACGACCGTTGCTTCGGTGTCGATGACCTGACCTTTGTAGGCGCCCGAGCCCCACTGGGTCGGATATCCGGGAACGGCGATGATGTCCTTGCAGCCCCATGGAATGCCGTGCAGCGGCCCGCGGTACTTGCCCGACGCGATCTCGCGGTCCGCCTGCTGCGCCTGCTGCAGGGCGAGGTCGTCGGTGAAGGTGACGACGAAGTTCAGCAGCGGGTTGTAGCGGTGAAGCCGATCGAGACACATGCGCGTCAGCTCGACCGACGTGACCTGGCGCGATTTGATGAGATGAGCGAGGTCTGCGATCGGCCAGAACGCCGTGTCTTCGAGATGTCCTGGACGCCGCAGCGCGCGCGGCGCGCCCGCGCGGAACGGACGCGGCGTCCGATCGAGCCTCGTGCCGGGAACGAGCGGACTGTAGTAGAGCGGCGGCGCGAGGTTCGGATCGATGTGAATCTGCCGCAGTTCGGCGTAGCGCGTCAGGTTCTGGTTGACGCCGTTCAGAATCGCGTCGCGCTGCTCGTCGCTGAACTCGAGCCCGGCGACGGCGAGCGCATGCTTCAGCATCTCGGGCGTGACTTTCGTCGCTTGCTGTTCCTGCACCTGCGACCACAGGACGCCGGGCAGCAGCGTCGACGAGAGGCCGATACTCGAGAAGTAACCGATGAATTGACGGCGAGACTGATCGTGGTGCGGCATACGGCCACGATTATAGATGGACGACGCGTGCTATCCTCGCCGGCATGCGTCAGCGTGACAAGACGCGGCGGCCGGCGACGTACGATGATCTGCTGAAGGTGCCCGACCTCACCTTGTTGTGGGAATCCAAATAGAACGTCACGCTGATCCTGAACTGGAAGAAGTCGTCGATGCCGACGTGTGCTGAGGTTCTGGCAGCGACGCTTCGCGATGCTGGTGTCGAACGGATGTTCGGCCTGCCGGGCGGCGAGATTCTGGACTTCATCGAAGCCGCGCGGAAAGTCGGCATCGAATTCATCCTCGTCCGCCACGAAGCCGTGGCGGCATTCATGGCCGACGCCAGCGGCCAGATCGAGCGCAAGCCGGGCGTGTGCGTCTCGACGCTCGGGCCCGGCGCGCTGAACCTCACGCTCGGCGTCGCGAACGCGTTCCTCGATCGCTCGCCGCTCATCGCCATCACCGCGACGATGTCGACGAGCGCGGCGCCGTATGCGACGCATCAGCAGCTCGATCTGAACGCGGTGTTCCGCCCGTTCACGAAGCAGACGATCACGCTCGACGGCGTGAACACAGCCGCCACGGTCCGGCGCGCGTGGCGCACGGCGCTCGAGCCGCGCTTCGGCCCGGTGCACCTCGCGCTGCCGAGCGACGTTGCGCGCCAGCCCGAACATCAGGCACACGATCGATCGCCGGTGAGCCTGACGCCGGATCCTCCGCCGAAGCCCGGTCCCGAAGCGGTCGCGCGAATGGCCGGCGAGATATCGTGCGCGAAGCGGCCCGTAATCGTCCTCGGTCTCGATCTCAATCCGTACACCGACGCACGCACCGTGCGTCGCTTCGCCGAAGCCCGGCGCCGAGGCGGTCGCGCGAATGGCCGGCGAGATATCGTGCGCGAAGCGGCCCGTAATCGTCCTCGGTCTCGATCTCAATCCGTACACCGACGCACGCACCGTGCGTCGCTTCGCCGAAGCCGTCGGCGTCCCCGTCTTCGTCACGCCGAAGGCGAAAGGCATCTTCCCGGAGGATCACCCGCAGTTCTTCGGCGTGTGCAGCGGACTCGCCGCCGACTCGGTCATCGTCCGGTTTCTCGGCACCGCGGATCTGCTGGTCGGCGTCGGATTCGATCCGGTCGAATCGGACAAGCTGTGGCATCACACGATGAAGCTCGTGTCGATCGCGCCGGCGTCGATTGCCTCGGGCCACTACCGGCCGACGCTCGAGCTGGTCGGCGACATGGTCGACAGCCTGACGCGCCTCGGCGATCTGAAGTACGGCCCGTACCAGTGGACGCAGGATGAGGAAGCCGCATTCCGTCAGCGCCTCGAGGCGATGCTGCGTGGTTCGGAGACATCGCATTCGAACGCAGAGATCGCAGAATCCGCAGAGAACATCACATCTCTGCGATCTCAACGAACGCTGCGTTCCGGATTGTCCGCCCTGGCGGTGACTCGGTGCTTGCGCGATCTGTTCCCGCCTCAAACGATCGTCACGACCGACGTCGGATCGATCAAGCTGCTCGTGTCGCAGGCCTGGCGCTCGATCGAGCCGATGACGTTCCTGGAATCGAACGGCCTCTCCGCGATGGGGTACAGCCTGCCGGCCGCGATGGCGGCGAAGCTCGCGCGGCCCGATCGGCCGGTGCTCTGCACGATGGGCGACGGCGGCTTCGCGATGGTGTTCGCCGATCTCGAGACGTGCGTGCGCCGGCGGATTCCGGTCGTGACGGTCGTCTACAACGACAATGCGCTGAGCCTCATCGACGCCGCGCAGGAACGCCGCGGCTACCCGACCTGCGGCGTCCGGTACGGCGATATCGATTTCGCCGCCGCGTCAGCCGCGCTCGGCGCGTGGAGCCGCCGAGCCCGCACGCTCGACGAGCTCGCGGCGGCTGTCGAAGAAGCGCAACGAGTGAGCGACAGGCCGTCGGTCATCGAAGTTCCGATCGATCCGACCGAGTATCGATCGCATATTTCTTGAAGCGTTTATCTGCTGTTTCGTTCGCAGCAATTCTTCCGATGAACTGAAAGCCGTTCGCAGGATTTCCGTTCATCGTCACGACCGGAACGTCGCGCCGGTCCAACTGTTCAAATCGCGAAAACAGTTCCGTGACCCACGCGAGCGAGAGGTGCCGGAACACGATGCCGGGCTCGAGCTCGAAGACGCCGTACGAACGGTGCGCATCGACGAACGCGTCGTAGCGCGCGCGGTTCCGTTCGTCGTCCTGGATCTGGATGTCGCTCACGTACACGATGCCGCCCGGCCGCAGCACGCGCGCGATGTCGGCAACCACCGCGCGCTGCTCGCCATCGTCGATGATGCACGTGAGGACGCTGAAGAGGAGAACGGCGTCGAACGAGGCGTCGGCGAACGGCGGCTCGGCACTATCGAGCGTGGCGAACGCGATCTGCGGATATGCGGAGCGCGCGCGCTCGATCATCCGCGGTGCGGGGTCGACGCCGGTGACGTCGTGATACCCGGCCGCGTACAGCTCACCGGTCAGGCGGCCGTAGCCGCAGCCGTAATCGAGAATCCGCGCGTCGCGGTCGACGAGCGCCGCGAAGCGATTGAGATCGAGCGGGTGGGAGAACGTCTTGGAGTCGGCGATGGAATCCCAGAATGGGACCTGTGACAGCATTCTGTGACGTTCTGTTCTAGATACACGCGAGCGCTACGGCGCGAGCGTGTCAGCGCGTGACAGCCTTGAGCTGTTGCGAGGCGCGCATGCGCCGAGCAACCGCGGCGGGGGTGGGGTCCCCGCCGCGCTCGAAGCAGGTGGGGCCCCACGCGAATAAAAAAAGGGCGACGATCTTTCGACCGTCGCCCTCCCTTCGTAAATCGACAATTGTAAATCGTAAATTTACACGCCCGCCGTCGTCTTCACCGCCGCCTTCGCCGGGAAGATTTCCTTGAAGGCTTTCATGAAGCGGTCCATTTCGTCCGCGGTGCCAACCGAGACGCGCATGTGCGTCGTCATCGGCGGGAACGGACGGCCGACGAGCACTTTCCTCTGGCGGAACTCCTCGATGACCGGCTGAATCTCGCGGCCAATCGACACCATGAAGAAGTTGGTCTGCGACGGAATCACGTCGTAGCCGTGCGCACGCAGCTCGGCGGACGTCTTCTCGCGCAGATCGATCGTCATCTTCTTGATTCTCGCCTGCGACTCGGTGTCCTTCAGCGCTGCGGCGCCGCCGTGCTTCACGAGGGCGTTGATGCTGCCCATGCTGTACGGCCGCATCTCCGCAATCATGTCGGCCGGCGCGATCGCGTAGCCGAGGCGCATCCCGGCGAGCGCCGCGATCTTCGAGAAGGTGCGCGCGATGACCACGCGACGCCCTTCGATCACGTACGGGAGCGACGTCGCATACTCCGGCGTGTCGACGAAGTGGTGATACGCCTCGTCGATGAGCACGGGCATCCCTTTGGGAACGCCGTCGAGCAGCTGTTTCACTTCCTGCTTGGTGATGACCAGGCCGGTCGGATTGTTCGGGTTGCAGAGATACACGAGCCCGATCTCGCTCGCTCTCGCATTGGCGGCCTTGATCGTCGCGGCGATGTCCTGGCGATAGTCCTTGCCGAGCGGCAGCTTGACGGCGCTCGTCTTGATGCTCGTGGCGTGCTGGTACACCGAGCTGTAGGTCGGCTCGACGCCGAGCACTTTCTTGCCGCCCAACAGGTATGTCGTGCCGATGACATCGAGCGCTTCACCGGAGCCCGCGGTCAGCAGGATGTTCTCGGGCTTCACGCCATGATGCTTCGCGATCTCCTGAACGATGTTCGCGTCCGGATATCCGTACCGGTTCGCGTACTTCCAGGAGCTGTTCATCGCCTTCATCACCGACTCGGGCGGTCCCCAGCAGTTCTCGTTGCTCGAGAGGTGCGCGTAGCTGTCCCAATCGTCCATCGCCGGACGCGCCGGCATGCGTGGCGCGGCGCCCTGCTGCCGAGGAGCCTGCGCGAAGAGATCGACCTCAGGCCCAACCTTCAGATACCCCAGGGCGGCGGCAATTCCTCCGACGAAATGGCGGCGCGAAACACTCATGTTGGCCTCCGTGATCCGACAGATTCTAGCTTATTTTCCCGCCGACGAGGTGGCGGAACGTCCCGCGTTTTCATACCACTTCAAGTTCCCCGTCGACGCACCGATGCAGATGATGTCCGCTCGTTTGTCACCGTTCAGATCCGCCGTCACGCAGCCCGACGCCGCCATGGCGCCCTGATCGAGCACCTGATGCGTCCATTCGCCTGCAAGATCGGCCGGCGCGTACATCACGTGGACTGCCGGCGTTTTGCTGCTCCGATCGCCGCACACCAGGTCGTCGCGGCCGTCGCCGTTGAGATCGGCGATGGCGATCTCATGACCTTCGGTCATGCCGTCGAAGACGACGTGGCGATCCCACTTCGATCCGTTCTGCGTGTAGACCACGATCTCGTTGCCGTGCCACGGCTCGACCGCGGCGAGAAAGCGCTTGCCGTTGAACGAGCCGATGCGAACGTCGCTCGCGCCGAGGCGCGGCGCCTTGTCCGCGTTGTGCCCCGGCGACAGGATCTCGGACGTCCATTTCACATTCGCGCCGCTGCCGCTCGCGCGGTACAGCGTGATGCCCTCGAACGACGCGACGAGCAGTTGATCGCGCTTGTTGCCGTCCCACTGCACGGCGCGCACGCGGTGGATGATGCCGGGGATGTTCTCGGTGATCACCTGCCGCTTCCAGTCGTTCTGGCGGTAGAAGAAGATCGGCGCCTTGTCCTGATCGTACGGCGGTCCTGGAGTATTCATGCCGACGAGCGGCGCGTTGATCAATTCCTTCTTGCCGTCGCCGTCGATGTCGGCCCAGATGATGTGATGCGACGTCGGGAACTTGTCGATCTGCTGCGTCTCCCACGCCTGCTTCGGATCGCCTTTGTGCTTCATCACCCAGACGAGCCCTTCGCTGGTCTTGGGCGACATCGAGAAGCCGTTCTCGTACGCGATCTCGGGAATGCCGTCGCCGTCGATATCGGCGGCGGCGAAGTTGACGATGCCCGGCATGCCGCCCGTCATGACGTGGCGCTCCCATGTGGGGTTCTCGTACCACGCCATCTCCGGAACGCGCTGGCTCGAGCCGATGACGTCCGGCTTGCCGTCTTTGTTCACGTCGACAGCGGCGACCGCGTAGCCGCCGGGGAACTTGGGCTCGATGTCGTGCGCGCGGAACTCGACCTGCGCCGGCGGCGCGGGCGCGCCGGCGAGCGATGCAGACGCAAGAATGGCAGCGGCGAGGATTCGCAATTTCATGGCGCGGATTATCTCACGAGGGAGCGCAGCCCTTCAGGGCTGCCCTGAGGCGAGGCGTCTGAGCGGATCGCCCGTCAGACGGTAAATCGTCCAATCTTCCATCGGCGCCGCGCCGATCCGTTGATAGAAACCGATGGCCGGCGTGTTCCAGTCGAGCACGGTCCACTCGAGCCGGCCGCAGTCGCGATCGACCGCGATCTGCGCCAGACGCTCCAGCAGCCGCCGCCCCACGCCGTGACCTCGCCACTCGGGTAACACGAACAGATCCTCGAGATACAACCCGCGCTGCGCGAGGAAGGTCGAGTAGTTGTGGAAGAAGAGCGCGAAGCCGACCGGCCGATCGTCCGCCCACGCGAGGAGGACCTCGGCGGCGGGATGCGGGCCGAAGAGCGAGTCGCGCAGCTGATCCTCCGTCGCGCTGCATGCCTCGAGCAGCTTCTCGTACTCGGCGAGCCCCCGAATCATCCGCAGGATGACCGGCACGTCGGGCGCCGTGGCAGGAACTATCCGTAATGTCATTATCTTATTTTGTGCGCGGGGCCCCACCCCCGCGCACCTGTCGCGGTTCGCTTACGCTCGCCGCGGTAATGGCGACATTTCCGCTCGAGTCGACGTGCGCGTTCGTGATCTTCCGCGCGCACGTGTCGGCTTCATGAAGTCGATGCGCGCGCCGCGCACCGAGTGATCGATGAGCGTCTCGAGGCGTCGCATCCGCGTGTCCTCTCTCTTCGCGCTCATGATCCAGTGAGCGATGATCTTGCGATAGCCGGGCGGCTGCGCCTCGAAGAACGCGGCGGCCTTCGCGTTCGCGCGCAGCGCCTTCGCCAGCGCCGCATCGAGCGTCGCGGTCTCGCGCTCGTGGCCGTAGATGCCGCTGCGTTTCGGATCGCGCGCTTCGAACGCGCGCATCCCCGGCGACATCATGTGTCCGAGCTCGATCAGCTCTTTGACGCGCGCCGCGTTCACGGTGCTCCAGATGCTGCGCGCCGTGCGCGGCGTGAAGCGGATCGTCCAGCGTTGGTCGTCGAGGCGGCGCCGCACGCCGTCGATCCAGCCGTACGCGAGCGCCTCGTCGAGCGCCTCCTGATACGTCAGCCCGCCGCCGCCCGACCCTTTCTTGTGGAAGCCGACCAGCAGCTCGCCGGCCGTCGCATGGTTCTTGTCGAGCCATGCGTGGAAGGCGGACTGCGATTTGAAGAAGCGTGGAGTCATCCGTGGTGGCTCGGTATCAAGTTTTCAGCGCTCGCTTCAGCAACATGATCTGCCCGCCATGGTACGTCCCATGTTCGACGATGCCGTGCAGCAGAATCCAGATCGGGTACTCGAGCCCCGGCACGCGATCGTCGAGCGTCCCCTCTTCGAGCTGCCGCACGCGCATCGCGAGATCGCGATGGCTCTCACGCATGCGGTGGAGCGCGGCGTCCCAGTCCTGCACACCCGCGTCGCGTACGGGCGGCCAGTCCACCTCGCGCGGCGGATCGGCGGTGGCGCGGCCGTCGAGCCGCGCGCGTGCGATCTCGGCCCACGCGGCGACGTGGAGCACGATTTCCCAGATGGAATGCGCGCCGGCGACCGGATGCGCCGCCGCCTGTTCCGCGCTGATGCCCGCAAGCGCATCGTCGAGCACCGGCCCATGCCACAAGGGGCCGACGACCGTACGCTCGATGTGCTTGGCCAATTGATCGATTCTGGTCATTTCTTATTCTCGCGTAGGGCCCGACATTATTTAATTGCGTGGGGCCCCACCCCCACGCCTGACGCCCTCGCGCCGTGGCGCTCGGGCGTATCTAGAACTGAACGTCGCGATGGCGGCCCGACCGGCACAAGCCGACGCGCTCGCCCCGTGGCCCTCGGGCATATCTAGAACTGAACGTCGCCATGGCGGCCCGACCGGCACAAGCCGACGCGCTCGCCCCGTGGCCCTCGGGCATA